>JACKQG010002060.1_pt2 | contig 23905 bp, 36 predicted proteins | sample 8237621 | NCBI WGS metagenome assembly JACKQG01 (sample SAMN15677084, study PRJNA649215) | marine metagenome | biome: marine; feature: Black Sea; material: saline water; isolation source: suspended particulate matter (SPM) from the Black Sea western gyre | collected 2013-06-09/2013-06-10 | depth... | reverse complement strand
TCGTGGCTCCAAGATTAGCATTCTCTTCTTTCAGCTTATCATATTTCTCTTGGAGGAGCCTATTATCACGACATAAATGCTCTATGATTTCTTCGGGTGGCAAGTCAAAACCAACGGCATCCTGCTCCATCCATTCGTGCATATATTCATCGGGTCTTAAGCCACCCTTCTCAGGTTTTAGCCGTTCAATCTCCTCACCCTGCGCTATCACTTTGGAGAGGAGCCAGTGAGACAGGAGCCTGTAATAAGCCTCAACATCTTTTGCGTAAGCCAAGCTATCATAGTCATCTGGGACTTTGGATATACTTACCCCTGTCTTTTCCTCAAACTCTTTGATAATACTCTCACGGTTCATTTTTTACTCCAATTCATTACCATCTTCATCTTCATAAGTTGCATGTTCACCACAACGAGAACATATATCAGTATCATCTCGCTTTGGCTCTGAACAACAAGTTGATAAGTATTCAGGTTCTTCATTGCTATCATGTCCACACTTACGACATATACCATAACCAGGTGTTTCAAGTGATTCAACTTGGTTATGTCCACATTTAGGACAAGTTGACCAACTCAATAGAAGCTACCACCTAAGCCATCACCCTGTCTATCAATAGGAACTTCATGTTCCATCCATTCAATATCAGAGATTTTCTCATAGTCTTCATCTGTACATTTGATAGTTACAATAAGCGTTTCAGCATCATAGTTGTGGTCAATATTTTCTACAGTACCACCAGCGGCTCTGATTGCATCAGTCACTTGTTCGATGTCACCTTCGTGTTCTACATCATAAAACTCTTTGTCAAATCTCATAAACTTTATTCCTTAAATAAACGGAAAATATTTCCGCATCTTTTTGCCTGACATGGGCGTTAAAGGGGTAATTACTATAGCCTTGTTTTGGCCTTCTATACTTAATAATTAATCTGTATTTTGATTTAGACTTCTTCATTTTCTTATTGATTTCAGCAACTTTATTTCTGTTGCTTGCTGTGTTTGGAACCTCACTAACAAGATGATTGTGAATATATCCTTTTGTTGTAGCTTTAGCTGTTCGCTTATCAAGCCATTCAACAGTCATTTTTTGATGCCGACGTTTTGTTTCTTGTTGTTCTGTATAGTGTTCTTTTAAATCAATTAGAGTGTCGCGTGTATCCTGAAATTTTCTAAGATACATTTTTGCCTGATTATTCTTATATACAACACAAAAGAATAGGAACACAATAGCAATAAACATTATTGGTATTGCTATATAAATTATAAAATTATCCACTGTACTTCCTTTCACATTTCGTTGAACAGTATTTGCGAAGTCCTTTGTATTGAACACCGCATTCACACGTTTTTTCGTACTTCTTTTTCATCCTTCTGGACTCCCATTTGACTCTAGCATTTACAGCCAAACCTCTAGCCCACATGAAAATTTGATGGTTGTTGTGTAGGTTTTCCAGCATTTTATGCAATATTCCTTATAAAAAAAGGGGTAGCGAACCACCCCTTTTTGTTTCCCAGCTTATCCTGCAAGTTTTAGAAGGGTGCTGGTTCTTCCTTGACTTGTTCTATAGTGATAGCCTTACCCTCTTTCCAGGGAAGCACATCAAGAACAGCCATGAACTCACCAGATGTTCCAGCTTTCTTATTTGTCCACTTCGCCATACCAATTTTGACTTTGACAGGCTTGCCGAGAATATCATCTCCATCAATCTTTTGCAAAGCCTTAACCATCACGCCTGCAACTTTCTTTTCAGGAAAGTCTACACCGATAGCTGCACAGATATTGTTATACTGCTCATTCGTCTGCCAGTCATATTTGGTCTTTTCATAGAACCACATGCCATTGGGAAGTTTGAACTCTCTGCCTTCAAAACGAGATGCATCAATTAAGACTGTATTGCCATCTTTGTCAAGAATGACTTTCTCTTTATTCTCTGTACTTTCATCATAAACTGCAAAAGGAATTACAGTTTCTTTCAGACCATCAGGAGCAAGCTTGAATTTAACATTGAAAACTTCATTGTGGTCTTCAAACTCGCGTGTAACAAGTTCTGAAACATGTGCATAATATATACCAGGTTGAAACATTGCTCTGCGGTCATTGTCACCGAAAGTTTGTTGTTTTGTAGGTTCACGCATTTTTGGTGTTTCCTTTTTACTTTGTGTTGTTAAGATGAATGAACCCCCAGGAGACACGCTCGTGGGGGTTCATTCTTTAATTCAGTTCGATGTGGCTTTGAAACCGATGCTAGATTATTTAGCTTCTTTCTCAACTGTGCAATGCTCTGCAAATACAGCTTGTACTGCTGTGCGGAGTGCTTCAACCTTGGATAAGTCGGCATCATCTGCCTTCTCACCATCCCATTTGAAATACAATTTTGGCATGGCACGGGCTTCGCCAACCTGGATAAACTGTACTGGGCCTGCTGAACGACCTTCTCCACCAACTGTACCTGCACGAACATAACCAGCATTCTGGTATGATTCAACAGTTCCAGATAAGAGTTTGGCTTTGATGAATTTCTTGCAATCGGGGATACTGATTTTCTTCGTCAGTTTATTTCCCTCAATGGCGAGAGCTTCATCGAGAGTAAGTGTGATTTCCCCATCTTGGATTGAACCAACAAGAATATCTACTGAACCCTCATACTTACCATCCTCTACCATTCGCTGGAAGAAGCTTTTTGCCTTTTGTTCGGCCATTGTGTTTCCCTTTCGTGTTTCGGTTAAGTTGCTTATCATACAGACAATATAACCCTATACTGACCCTATGCAAGCATTGTTTATTAAAAACGTCAATTATTTTTTAGGATTGTTATCTTTTTCCCATTGTTCCTTTTTTTCTTCCCAATCTTCTCTCATAGTGTTCATTTTTCTTTCAGAGGCACTAACATTACTCTTGTTTATAACGCCTGAAAGTATTTTATCGTTCATTGATTCGACTGTTTCGCCATATTCTTCTTCAAGCCAAGTCGAATCTATAGGTTGTATGATTTTAATTAAATTAGCCCTGACTTTTTCATCGAGAGAAACGTCTACATTCCTGTAAACATCATCAGCTATATTCATATAACTATTAAATGCCTTCTTTTGGCACTCAGTTACAGATGATTTCCAAGCATTTGACACAGATAGATAGCCTGTTGGAACCTTATTCCCTTCACGGTTAATAACATAACCACCGTTATCAACTGTAAATCCATCACCAAGCTTCAATCCAGGCTTGTTTTTAAGGTAAACAAACATATTTGCATGACTGGCAATCATATCGCCTTGCCTTAAAATACCGTTGTCGTACCATGTAAGTCTGCCATGAGTAGTGAATGCTACTTCAAACTTGTCAACAATGTGAGTTCTCTGGCTTATAATCGTAAAAGACCATCCAGGGAACTGTTCATTGGCTATTCTTCTCATATAGCTGACTTCAACATACTCCATTCCATTGAAATCTTTCTTGACTTCATTTGCTGGAGTAGCTAAATTGCTAATTTCTCTATGTTGATTTGTGATTGCTTTTAGAAATTCTTTTATTTCGTCTGGCGTATAGCCTATGAGTTGATTATTTTGAACTGTAGCGACACTAGAGCTTGTCTCCATGTGCAATGTCTCCTATTGGTAAGCGTTGTTCATCAAGAATTTTGATGTTTTTCTCAGGTTTTATCTGGTCAACATCCAATCTATATCTAGCTCCAGGCTTCATTTTCCTAATGTCTGGATTATGTAGCATTTTTTCATCATATATTGGAGTGAGGTCTATTTGTTTTAAGTCTTCAGTGAATCCAGATATAGTACATTTTGTATTACCAATAGTCATTACTTCGCCTACACGCATATCGTAGGCAATGGTTTTAATGATTCTTATGCCTGTTATCATTTTTTCTTTGGTCTTATCAATGGCGAACGACAAACATATGCATAATCACAGTAACCATTACATTCAAATAAATAAAAAGGACAGCCATGTGTTTCACCTGCAATTAGCTTCTCGCCTGATTTAACTATTCCATATACTGCTGTCCAATAGTCAATAGTAGGTTGTCGCCATGCTTCAGCGGAGATAGGATTATGTTTCATTGCACTATCTTCCTTCTTATACCACACATTGCTATGTAAAATTGTTTTAACTTTGCCTGGAATAAGACCGCTACGTTCAAGACCTATTCCGTATGTCATTAATTGTTTTTCATACCAGCCATTAGTTGGTTTTTTATCTCTTCCAAATGTCTTAGACCATGAATATGATGCGGCAGACTTAATATCAACAACTTCAAGCACACCTGTAGCTTCATGGTAGAATGCAATATCAAAAAATCCTCTAACATTCCACTCAGGAATATTAATTTCTTCTTCTATTAAGACTATAACGCCAGGAAATCCACCTGCATCAGCTTGGTTTTGAATTGCAGTTTGTATATCTTCATGAATAAGGTCACCAAGCCTAAACAGCCTAAGTTTTTGCGCTTCAGGTTTGCGAGGCTCAACATCACTAACAGTATATTTTTGCATTAGAATACACCGACCCACACTGGAGGCATGAAATTTATCTTCATGCCCCTCATAGCGGTCGGCCTTTTTCTTGTCATTTAGGGCATCAATATGCCAATCATAAATGTTTGTTACAAGAGGGCCGTAAAGCATCAGTCTTCAATCACTTCTACTTCGACCAATTCCTCAATCTCATCAATCTGGGTTTCTTGTGCGCCCGGGCCGATGATATTCTTAGGAAGAAGCTTGCTTGGTACTGCATCCTTACGCTCCATTAGGCTTTGTAACATTTTGCTTACCTTTGAAAGTTTTGGATGGTCACGCAGTATCATTTCAGTAAAATATGGATAGAGTTTAACAATATGCAAACGCACTTGTTCTGCACTATCTTCCTGCCTGACTTCAGGCATTCCAAGCATAACACGCTGGAAAGGAGTCATACTATCTGTGCTGATTCCCTTTATTTCAAGAGAAGCTTTGATAACTAGATTTACATAGTTAAACAGGTGGTCATCATCCATTTGACCTATCAGGATGTGTTTGCCTTCTTTCGTTTTGTGAACTAACATTTTGCTCTCACTTTCTTTTGGTTGTATTCTATTTACTTTATAAAATCCGTTAATTGCTTCACGCAAAGTCTTTCTCTCTGGTTTTGTTCGTTCGTGGCTGTTAAGTCGCATACCAGTGCTACCCATTCTACTCATCATTCTCGTGCAATGATAAAGAATTTTGTTTGGCAATGCAAGTACACCATTTGGTAAACAGATGCTATCACTATTCTTCAATAAGAAATCAGTTAGTGGCATGCTTTGCCCATCAACATGTACCCATTCTTCGTGAATATTTACAATGTATGTATCACTGGGAAAGTGTCCATCAAGAATGTTTGGTCTATCTCTCATAAACTCTTTCGATAACTCTTTCGATAAGTCATTATCATCATACCAGCTGGCCACAACCTTATACTTCTTCCCATTCTCTATCCTAAACAAAAACCCTGCTTTTGACATTCTAATATCATGAGCAAGACGGTCACTAATTATACCGAGACGCTTTGCTTCAGCGATACCAATTACTTCATACATTTTGGCTGTCTTCCCGCCGCCTCTGGGATAATTGAGAACATCAGCCATTAGTCAAATCCAACTTCAGATTCAGCCCTCGTTCTTGCTTCAGCTTCGACACCAAGAGCTTCATGGATAACCTTAACTCTTTCAGTATAGCTAAGATTTTCAGTATCTTTGAGAAAGTTAATCATTCTCGGATTTGCAACATCAGCAGATAGTTTTCGTATTCTCTGCATAAGCAGATGTTTGTGGTCTTTGAGACCGTGAACAATGTCAACACTTATCACAGTAACGCCTATACTTGCACGATACAATGACTTACCCACACGCTCACTATCATTGCTATTCAAGGCATTGACCAAATCCTTAATTGTAAGGAATAGTTCAGTCTTAGAAGGCTCAATAAGAGCCTCAAATTCAGCCTGTTGAGCTTTTGGCAGGTCTTGGATATTGACCCCTTGTTCTGCTTCTTGTTTAGTTTTACTGTCCAATTTAGCTCTCCTTGTAAGTTAGTGTTGAAGGTACGCCATATTCTATTCGTTCATCATTGCCATCAAACACAAGAATCTTACCTGAAATTTGGTTTATGTAGTCTTGTATTGCTCCAGCAGGTGTTTTACCATTACCATAAGTTCCAGAACGTATACCATGTCCTTTATAGTTTATAGTATCAGCATGATGAAATTTGGCTGTCCATCTATTGTTTTGCCCATGATACCTTGTTAAATCTAGGTTCGTACAAATTACGTCACCAAATTCTTCAATAGTCATCGGCTTAGCTTCATAGCGACTTCTCTTATCTCGCTATAGGTTATTGTTGTCTTAAATAATATATCAATACCTGGACCAAAGTTAGCTCTCAATGATAATACGAGATGGCCACCAAGAGAAGGATGGTCGAGTATAAGACCGAGTATCTTTTTAGTGTCTTGCTCTACAGCATTATTGCCATCATAGTAATTGCCTTTTATAGTAATATAGTATTCGTTTGCTTCGCTTGTATCGCTTTGAACTGCAATACGGTTAGGCAACGTCATCACCCTAACAACCATCTCATTGACAGTCATAGAAGCAAATGACGTTGCTGATATGCGGTATAATCTATCTATATTACTCATAAGGAACTTTTGCGCAAGGCCTTGCGTTTAGCTCTTGCAATTTGACCTGGTGTGCGACCATTCTTTGTCAAAAGCCTGTCAATCTCTTGACGTTTAATCTTCCGAGCTTTGGCTTTCTTGTTCGGCATCTCTAGCTTCCTTTTCTTTTATTTGTTCAAGATAATGTCCAATACCTTCATGTAATTTTTCAAGTGATGATGTTGTAATGTTTATATTCGCAGTTTGAGCAACACCGCCTTTGTCGCCAATGGGAACATTCATATAGAATGTAAGCATATTACTAATTCTATGTTTTCCATCAATGTGAAAATGACCAATTTCAGTTATTATAGGATGAATTGCTATTGTAGAACCAGAGTCTGTGAAAATGACAATACCAGGTGCTGGCTGTATCATAATGTCTCCTGTGCTTCAAACAAGCTCAATGTAGCATTATCTGCCTCTTCTTCAGCAGGATAAGCCATATCAAGCCATTCAGTCAAACTAGGCACTGGAGCCTGTTTGCCCTCAGATACACTAAAGAAATGCCTTTCAGCATCAGCTGTCTTAGTTGTTGTGAATATTTCAACATGTGTTCCACGCGAATGGTATTCAGCAAGATAGACAGTATCATAACCTCCATTAGCAGGATATGAATAAAGTTCAAACAACTCGTCTGGCCTTTTAACTCCCTCTTTAACGAAAGCTGGAGTATTTTTAAAGATACTACGTTTCATATTAACTTACCTTCCAAATGGTCAAACTCATGTTGAAATTCAACAGCAACACGACTTGACAGTTTCATATTAACTACGTTTAAATCCATGTCGAGGAAGGAGACCTTAAGTCTCTTAAACCGTCTTGTACATATAGGCTCTCGCCCTGGCCTACTGAGGCATGATTCCCAACTAGGGAAATCTCCACCTCTATATTCCAGTATTTCAGGGTTAATAGCTAGTAAAAATTTATCCCCGAACTTAAACACAAACATGCGAGTTATGTGTCCAATTTGATTTGCAGCAAGACCGAGACAGCGTTCATTTGAATAGGCTGTATCAAGCAGGTCTTGTCCAATTTCCTTAACTATCTTAACCACTTCTTTATGGTTTTTGCCATTAAATATTATTGGTTCTGCTTTAATAGATAGCTTTGGTTCTTTAATACCATCATTCAATGGCATTTCAATAATAGGTCTTATCATAAGTCCCTCAATCTAATAATATAATGTTAAAAGTCAATGGATATATAAGCCACCCTGAAGTGCTAAAGGCTAATTTATTACTCCAGGGCTTCAGGCTTAATAAAAATAATAGGCAAGCAATGGCATTACATCCCTTAACCCTGTTAATTCAGGGACATGCTTGCCTAATAATGGTGCCAACAGACTAAAGTTGTGAAAACACCCACTGTAACATTGGAGAGCAAACAGTAGTGCCTGTTGGCTAAATACTATTCGTTCAACCAGGGATGCTTCAGTCGTTTTCTCCAATGAGACCAAAGCCTTATCATCATAAATATATAATAGATAGGCCACATTACTGCAACAATGATAGTTGGCAGTATGTATGCTGGGCCAGTAAACCCATTCTTTTTACTGTCCTCTTGTATGAACACAAGAGATATAAAGAATATGATTATATAAAACACAAAGAAGCCTTGTTCGTATGGACTCATTTTCCATTCTCCTTATTGCCATTGAAACAGTGATTGTCAAAGTGGTCTCCAAATGCCTTACCACACAATGCACAAAGCTCTTTGAACATGTGACCGTCTTCTTTATAATCGCCTTCTTTGCCAAGCCATTTTGGCTTATTACTGTAAACTGAAATGCGATATGGTTTAAATTTCTGACTTACACTCTTAGGCGCACTAGGTGGCCCAAGGTCTATTTTAAAGGTTTGTGCAGCTTTCATAATATCATACTATCTGCAAACGAGTAATAATCAAGACCTTTGCCAATTATTATATGGTCTAACAGGTCTACATCAATACTTTTACATGCAGTCTTTATTTTTTCTGTAATAACTCTATCTGAAGAGCTTGGCGTTAAAGACCCAGATGGATGGTTGTGTGCAAGTATTATTCCCACAGCCTTTTTGTTAATTATATTCTCAATAACAATTCTAGGATAAATGGCAGCAGTATTAACTGTCCCTGTAAAAAGCAACTCTGTATCTATGAGCCTATTCTGCCCATTTAAATATGTTATTACAAAGCTCTCAACATCAAGTGATATTGTCTGGAAGAATGCAATTATATGCTCACTTGTTTTTCGTGAAGTATTAAGCAACAACCCTTCACGTAGTTTAAAGCGGGATATAAATTCTTCCCTAATTTCATTGTTTGTACATTTTTTCAAATTCATATACTCTCCTTTAAATATCATCTGCACAAGCATCTCTACACACTGGACAACAGGTGCACAATGTTTCAATGTCATATATTTCTCTATCATAAGGACACTCTTCTTCATCATGTCCTTCATCACAAGTGCAATCCTCTAGCTTGTTAATATTTTGTATTGTGTTGTCTAAATCACTCATTCTGCTCTCCTTAAAAGATGCAGAGTAGGCGTGATATTCGGTATGGGGGAATACTTAGTATCAGCGGAAACCTACTCTGCAAGTATAGCCTTAACATATTGGAATTGAACAAGTGATACTTCTCCATATTCGTGGTATCATATGTCAAGGCTAATATCTAATGTTGTTAGTTTACTTTTACTATAGCTTAACTATACTCAAATCAATGTCAAGCATTGCCTCAATACGTGGCACTTCTTTAGACCTTATGTTTGTATTATTGATTCATTGCGGCAATCGCATCCGCACAATCACCAACAAGCTTTATCTTCTTATGTGTTATAGTTTCAGTCTCAGTTTCAACTACAAATTCACAATCAGAAGATGCGCCAAAGCTAACAAATACATATATACTCATTGGTTGCTTAGGCTTAATTAGCTCCTTGCCAGACAATAAAATCTTATCATTGATTACAAGCCTGGGAGACCTTATTACTGGTAGACGCTGTGATAGTCGTGGCTTGACTTCAACTATTAAGCTTGCAGATAATGATGGTTTGCCATCATAACTTGTACCAGTTGATATTCTCATATTCTCACCAAGCGCATCATTTACGATGCCAACCATATTTAGGAAGAACTGCAAATCTGTTTCACCCTCAACCTTATGGCCATAGACCTTATCAACATCAAATGAGTTGGATGAAATGCTAACCTTCCAACCTTCAATATCAACTAAGTGTTCAAGTTGCTTTGCAATAACATTAACTCCACGATATTGCCTAATAGCACTTCGTGTTGAAGCCAGTGTTTGCCTTATTCGTTTAATTACGCTTTTCGTCAGCATTATGCTCTCCCTCATTTGCTATGGACTCTGCATCCTTTACAAACTTGTCAGAGCCTTTAAGCTTGTCAAGTTCAATAGCATTCATATCAAATACCATTTTAACCATCAATGGCATCATTGCAGCACCTCCCCTACTTTCTTGAAGCAGACGCTTATCATTTGCCATAGACAATAACATATCCATAGCTAGTGATAATACTGTTAGTGCAATCTCATTGTCATGCTCAAGCATATGTTCGATAACTGCTTGAATGCGCTCCAGTTTTAAATCATTACTCATTTCGCTCTCCTTGTGTTAATTTATACTCTCTGTTGTTATGTGTTGTTGCTAATTCCCTCATTAACTCCGCTATGCGTGCTTTGTAATCTACACGCCACTTTACATTCATATATTCATTCGTCAAATCAATATCTACATAATCTTCAGCTATTTCATTGATGCGAACATTAGCTTGACTGAGGGCTTCACCCGTAAGCTCCACCCTCTTGTTCGCTGAATGTATAACAATACGCTCTGGCTTTATGCTGTAAGCAAAGAAGCTCATAATGTCTGAGATAGCTCCTCTGCTCCAGCATGAGACTGAGCCTTACGCTCAATCTCTAACTCCTGCAATGCCCTCATTTCTTCGTAACAGAACTCCTCATAAGCCAAGTTCTCACGATGATGAAGAGCAACAGTAGGACAATGCTCAATATCAAGACCATCACGAATCATCTCGATAAGCTCCTCATCATGCATCCTCAACTCAGCCCTGTTCATGCCACGCCTACTTATAGAATGTATAGCATGTGTAGCTATCAAGCTATTCTGTGCAACACTAAGCTTCGGATGACTGTTAGCAGTCTTGACAGCCCAGACGATGGGCTCATTGTGGTATAAATCTTTGTATGGATTACTCATTGTAGGAAACTCCCCAAGTGTATTGTTAGTAGTTCATTTTAGCCTTTATTAAACAGTAGGAGAGAGGAGAGAGTTTACGTTGGAATTAATAAACTATTAAATAATTCGTAATGGTATACTCTCTCACTCTATATTCACCAACCCTATATTCACCTATTCACTGTTGATAAACTAGCCTCCCCTCGTTAGAGGGGAGATAGTGGTTACAGTCCTACACCGTCGGGAGCAACCCCTGTGTAATAGTGGTTCTTCGCGGTGTAGGTGTTGTGACTCTTGGGAAAGTAGAGGCAAGCCATCTTGCTCTTGCGCTTCAACAGGAACTGTTTACCTGTGTCAGCGTTGGTCTCTTCGTTCTCAAACTCAGTGGCCTTGTTAAACTCAATTGGCTCACCCTTTTCAGCTGCAAACATCTCAGCAGACATCTCGTGCTCGGTCATAATAACACCTTTCTGTTTAATGGAAAATAACGAAAATAGAAATGTAAAAAACGCATTCCTAGGGGGTACTGGTTGTAAGGTTATACCAATACAGTACAATTCCATTTTTCAAACAAATTCGCTTTGCTTAGAGTTTTTTTCGTTGGTAATTCTGGGGATATGAGGGGATTTTTTGCTATGGCTTATCGTGCAGTTGGGGACTGGAGTATATATATTGGTTTAGTAAATTTAATGGACTTGTCCCATAAGACCTCAGCGGTAGCAATCTACTCTAATAATCGTGCCAAAGCAAGAAAAAAAGTGAAATAAAGGAAATTTAATGTAATTAGATAGTTATGCCTTAAAAGTTTAAGGTTGGAATAGGCTTCGGCTTAAAAATTTTCTGTGGTGTAAAAAATATCTTGACTTGGGTTAGCTGTATATAGTATATTGACTACATGTTAAGAACTAGAATAGTATTTGACCCTGTATACTCATCTGAGTTTCCATATAGGGCGCAATGGAAATTTATATTATGGTTCAATTTTACAGAATCTTACTGCGATGCAGCTATTGTATGTTGCTATAAGACGCTAAGGGAAGCCGCACTCAAAATAAAAGAATACCATGCCACAAACTCATGAAACTACGAAGCATGGCATTGTCATTGAATGGCAGCAAATTCGCAGCATGTCAGACGGAAGCCTTGAGCGTCATTATGTCTTTGACTGTGTTAGCGACTTTGAGGAATACTTCATGATGGAACAGGGGGTTATCCCTGAATTGGTGGAGAATTGGCGTCACAGCAAGTTATATGACTGGGTGAAGGCTGATGATGGTGGCGTATGTCAGGTCTTGAGGCGCAAGGTGAATATTCCGCACCCGAAGGATGGGAAGAAGAAGGGGAAATACACCTATGCGAAGAATGGCTATGTTGGCACCATCGTTGGCACATTCATAGCTAATGACAATATTAAGATGGACACAGACTTCCTTGCTCACCCATCACGCTACAGTTTTAAGAAGGTTGACCCTTCGACCTATGTGCCAAAGAAGAGGCAGACAAGACTAGGCAATAAGAAGCGAGACTTCATAGCTCAGGTGGTAGTCCTTTCGCCAAGCATGAAGTTCTATGAAATGCTAATTGTTGCATATCAGCGAGCATTCGACTGGAAGGGTTCACCGATGCTTGCATACAAAAAAGGACTTAAACTTTTAAGGGATGAAACGCTTGTGAGAGTATTAGCAGACCAAATCAAAGCGGCGGCAGAAAAACATGAAGTTGATGTGGACTTCATTATTGGTGGCATTAAGGGCATAGCCGAAGAGTCTAACCGTGATGATGTACGACTAAATGCATTCTTGTCTCTTGGCAAGATGATTGGCATGGAAGATGATGACCATGACCCGAATCAACTACCTTCTGGTGGGTTTGAGGGCTTTGGTAATGATAGGCAACTTGAGGGTGGTGAGAGGCCAAAGCTAAACGCTGAGACAGAAGAGGCTGACTTCTCTGATATAGAGAAAGAATTTGGAGTATCCTTAACTGAGCCTCCTAAGATGCCAGTTGCGAAAACTGACACAACTAAAAATGATGCACCAAGACAAACAGTCACCGCAGAAGGCGATGACATAACCAAATATCTATAAAGGGAAACACAAATGAGTGAAAGTGCAGTATCAACAACAGTGGATAGGGATGAGATAGAACAGCAGAAGAAGTCTACTCGTCTAAATGTTGCAGATGGGATGCCTAAATATAAGGCACACAAAATCGTAGAGGCAATAAAGATTGATGAAGGGCGGGTTACTGTAAGTGGAACATTGCTTATCCCAGTTAATAAGGATTATGACCCATTCATCGTTACTCGCGCCTTTTCGTCAAAGCACATGCCTGGTGGCGGTGGATATTTTGTACGCTACAAGGATGGATATGAGAGCTTTTCACCTGCCGAGGCTTTTGAGGATGGCTATACTCTCCTTGGAGACGGCCTTGAAGAAGATAGTCCTGCTGAAGCGATTGTAGCGAAGCTAAAGGCTGACTTGCTAACAGTAACTACTGAACTGGAAGAGGTCAAGAAGTCTCTTGTTTCTGTTAGCAATAAATACGAGTCTTCAACAAACAAATATGTTGAACTTACAGATAAATATGAAAAACTTACCCGTAAAAATCTTGATGTGAATGAGGAGCTTGCAACCGCCAATGCCGCAGTTGCTTCTCTCACAACTGAGAATGGAAATCTTGAAAAGCAGTTGGCAGAACTTGGCAATATGGATGAAGAGGTTGAAATTGACGACACTCCAGATTCTTCTATTGAGATGGAAGTTAAAGAGGCTCCAGCGAAAACTTCAACGAAGAAAAAATAGTCTGAAAGGGAAACATCATGGCTGTAAAATTAAAACCAACTAAAGGCCGCTTCATTATGAGGCCACACAAGACAGGCGAGGTTAAGACTGCCGCTGGCATTATTATACCTCAAGCAGTAATGCCTGAGTTCGGTGAAGTTATGCGAGCATTTGAAGTCATTAGTGTTGGCAAGCCTCTTGAAAGCAATGAGTATGAAATGCCGAAGAAGGGTGACAATGTGTTGTGTCCTCACTTTGCAGGTCAGGAGATACGCCTTAATGACCTTGAATATCGTCTTGCACAGCCAGAGCAAATCTGGGCTTATATAGATGGTTATGTGTCGCAGGAAGATGCTGAAAAGGAAGGCTCAACCTAATGGCTGTGCGCCTCACAGATAGTGAACTATTCCAAGAGCTTGCATACGAGCTTAAAAAAGGTGGTTCTGTGTCTATGAGTGGTGCAAACTTTGTTGTTAAGAATCGCAGGGATGACCCATTCTATGGCGATTCCCTGCAAGTGGCTGTTTCACGCATGGTTGAAAGTCGCGAGGAACATGCAATGTTTCAGATGCCACACAATTAAAGGGTGAAGTAATGATTGTATTGAAAGCAAAAAAGCCAAAAGTCAGTGGTGAATTTCCTCTTGAAGTTGCAATGCGTGAAAATCGTATTGGCAAATTCATTATATCATCACAGTTCATTGGGTCGTCATTGCACAGCATGGCTATTGGCGCAGTTATGTCAAGGGTATTGATTACAAGGGCTGAAAATTTATTCCATATGCATGGAATTGAATATTACGCATATTCAACATTATTCGAGCCAGTTGAAGAATTTAACTCTATACCTGAATACGAACTTACATATGATGAGAACAGCGAAACATTGAATGCAAAACTAATCTAATGCCTATACCTAACCATTGCGTTCATTGTGACAAGCCAGTGGTCGGCCAGAAGTTAGACCATATACATGATGATTGTCTTGTTGAGTTGCAAGAAATACCTATTTTTGGAATTGGTGAAACACAAATGTCAGCAAGGACAACTGAAGGCATTATACCTTATATTGAACGTATGCCAGAACCAAAACCATTAAATGATTCATTTATAGATACTATTACACAGGGTAAGGCAGATATTGAAAATATTATTACATTAAATGATTTAAGTCAAGAAAAATAATGGAAACAGTAAGTCATATAGAGCAGATTAAACCTATTGTAACTCCAGCTGAGTTTGCAGAGGAACAGCGCACCAAGAAGATTAAAACCTTCAATATCCTTAAAGGCAATCCCTCTAAGGAAGAGCGCATGCTCTATATGGCTTTCCGTAAGACAATAGTGTTTGGGAAGATGTTTCTTGCAGGTGACTTCATGAAGTCTGAAACACCATTCTTCCACTATGAAATATGTGATGAGTTGGATTCAGATAGTGAGAAACCTCTTGCTGTCATCCTTCCGCGAGAAAGCGCAAAAACAACTCTGGTCAAAGGTAGCATTCTTCATGACTTCTTCTTTGCCAAACTAGCTTATGAGTGGGGTTGGCGTGATTATGACGAAAAGCTATTCTATGTTTGGGTAGCAAAATCTCAAAAGGACTCTTTTACAAATGTTGAATATATTGCGATGCACCTCGATGGAAATGCGAAGTTCAAGCGTTATGCTCCGAATTGGAAAGGAAAAACTTGGAACAAAGAAGAGCTTGTATTATACAATGGGTGTAGGCTTAGTTCATTCTCCACACTACGTTCCGCGCGTGGTCAAACTCTCCCTGATATTGAACAGGGTGCACAAAGAATATCGAGAGCCTTCATTGATGATGCAGAAAACGAAGAGAACACCAAAACTGCAAAGTCAAGAGACAGCCTCAAAGACTCTTTGCTCAACGGCCTTCTCCCTGGTATTGAAAAGAACTATCCACGAAGGAGAATGATTTTTACAGGTACACCTGTCCACTTTGATGCTATGGCTCAGAATCTATTAGATGACTGGGAAACTGTAGTTAAAGAAGGTACTCAGGATACTTATCCCTGGAAGGTGATTACCTACAAGTCAACACAGCCCACAATGCCTGGCGGTGTTTTGTGGCATTCTCATAGACCTAGACATGTTCTTGATGGAATTAAGGCTGTTTACGAAAAAGGGCCAAGGGGTGTTGGTGGTTACAATCAGGAATATGAACTGGAGGTGCAGTCAAGTGAAGATGCCAAGTGGTCTAAGGAGCATATCAGGTTCCACGATGGTCAATATATGTATATCGAAGGTCAAGGTTATCTACACATTAATGGTGACATGCTTCCTGTTAATGTCTTTGTTGGCTGTGACCCTGCTACTGATATTGACAACAATACTTCTGACTACTCAGTTATTATGGCAGTGGCTGTGGATGCACAAGGAAACAAGTATGTCCTTGAATATGAACGCCATCGCTCTATACCTACTGCCGGCAGGCGTGAGCCTAAGATAGTAGATGGAGAGATAGTTGACTGGGAACTCATAGGCAAGTCTGGCGTAATTGACTACCTTATTGACTTTGCTAAACGATACAATATAACTGGTGGTCGTATTGAGGATGTTGCGATGAATCGTAGTGTCTTTAGTGCGCTTAATGACCTAAAGCAGAAGCTTAATGCTCACTATGCTATTTATGCTCCACACGCCCCAGGTGGTACGAATAAGCATAACAGAATTTATTCATTCTTATCTACTGATTTTTCTAATGGTAAAGTTTTCTATAGAAAAAATCATTATGAGTTGATAGATGAGACTTGGAAGTTTGGGCCATTCATGGCTCATGATGATACAATAGAGGGGTTCTATTATGCTTGTGTTGGTTCTTACCCACCACGACCAAAGCGAGCCACGAAAGAAGGAGTTGGGAACACCACTAATAGGCACCTTGTAAGAGTGCAACGTCTTAACAACCATATTAATAAACCGAAGCGCAAAAGAAGCTGGAGAACAATGTAATGGCTTTACAAACACAGGCTACGGCACATAGCAATAGACAGCTTATTGAATATGCCAACAATGGTCGAAGAAACAAATGGCTTGCAGACCTTCATAAAGGTGAACGCTTTTACGAAGATGAGCAAATAAGTGAAGATGAATTGGAGGACTTAGAAGATGCTAACATGCCTACTTTTACCTCTAATCGCTCTACTCCTGTTATTGACACGCAAAAGTATTTTATAACTGCAAACAATCCACGTTGGTCTGCTACAGGCAGGGGTGGCGATGATTCATCAGTTGCAGGTGTTGCCGCAAGACTTATGGACTATTCTTTTGAGCAATCAAATGGCAAGATGCACATGGGTCAGGTAGCATTGGACATTCTTACAAAATCCAAGGGTGTTCCTTATTTATATGTTGATAAGGATGCAGACAGGGGAATGGGCGAAGTAATGTTCGGCTCAATCAATCCTGAAGATGTGTATGAAGACCCAACATGCCGTGATATGTTTGCGCGTGATGCAGGATGGATTCAGGTAGCTCGCAATATGCCAAAAACTAGCATTGCAAACAAACTGCCACAATTCAAAAAAGAGATTATGAATGCTTCAGGTGCCGCATTGACCGACACTGGTGGCGATGGAACGAAAGAAACGAAGAACAGTCAGGTTAATGCAGATGCTATTAATCCCTTTAGTGGTCAATACGAGGAAGTCATTCCATATATTGAAACCTACAGGCGTGTTCCAGTTGAGTTTATTAACCTCATGGTTCGTGACATTCCCTCTCCAGATGCTGTCAGGGAAATGCAGATTGAAGGCCGTGTATCTCTTGAAGAGCTTGCAATGGAAGTTGATGTTGCTCTACAGGAGAAAGAGGCTGAATTGCAAAGCATGGTTGATAACAATGGCATGTTGCCTGCTCGTATGGAACTTGAGATGTCCAAAGAGCGCAGGCGTATGGAGCAGCAATTAGATGCACAGACAGAGGCTTACGCAAGTGCCGTTGAGCAATTAAAAGCCCAAATCAAAAGTATCGTTATTCGTAAAGACGAATACAAAAAGGCTGTTGCTGATGGTCTCGTAAACCCTGAAGATATTCTTGAGGAAATTCCATTTTTTGATATGAGAGTTATTCTTGAATGTTCTGTTGGTGATGATACGATGCTATATCGCGTTGACCTTGATTACAAGTATTATCCACTTGTTCCAATTCCTTATGTATATACAGGAAACATTTACCCAATTTCTTCTATGAAATATTTGATGGGTAAACAGGAAGAAATTAACAAGGCGCATCAACTTATGATTCACAATGCTACATTGTCATCTAATGGCCAGTGGTTAGTAAATTCAGGCTCTGTGATTGATATGGATGTGTGGACAGAGAACTCTACAATGCCTGGCGGTATTCTTGAGTATGTTTACTCTGGCCCTGAGAGCAAGCCTGAACGCATATTGCCTTTGCCTTTGAACAATGCTTTTTACACCATCATGAATGAGGGCAAGAATGAGCTTGAATATACAGCAGGTGTTAATTCAGGGATGATGGGAATGGCAGATGTGTCAGATAGAGTTCCTTTCCGCTCATTGATGGCTAATGATGAGTTTGGCACTCGTAAACTGAAAGCTTGGATTGACAGCGTTTTTGAACCAGCCCTAACTCACTTAGGTAAGGTCTTTATTGACATCTCACAGCATGTTTACAAGGCTCACAAAATATTCCGCATTGTTAATGAATCTGGTTTTGAGGATTATGAAATTAATATACCACTATATGACAAGAGTGGTGAAATCTCTGGTAAGTATTTGGACTTTGAGACTGCAAACTTTGATATTCGTGTTGTTGCAGGTTCTACATTCCCAACTAATCGTGAGATGCGCGAAAGTAAATACTATGAGTATTTCAAAGATGGCTTAATCCCTGACACCACAATGATTCGCTACACCGACATTGAGGACAAGGAAGCTGTAATTCGCGAGAAGAGCTTACAGGCTCAACAGGCTAGTCAGATTGAATCTCTTGGAGAAGAAATCAAGAAGCTCAAGGGTGACAATGAAACACTTGAACGTCAGGTCATACAGTCAAGAATTAAGATTAATTCAATGGCTGGTGAGAGTGAAGTTAGGAAGGCCGTACTTGAAACTCAGACAGCATTGGCTCAATTTGAGGATAAAGCCCAATTATCTTTAGACGCTCACAAGGCTAACATGAAACAAATCGAAATTGAAGCTAAGAATGCTTCCAAAACTGAAAAACCTAGCTCAAGTTGACACTTGGGCTAGTCTATCAGGCTTGTATATAGGATAGAGTGTGTTTATATTAATAATGAAAGGGAAACCGTACAATGGGCGAAAACGATTTAGAATTTAACGACAATGCATTCGCATTGATGGATGATGAAAGAGCTGAAACAATAGTTATGCCTGGTGGCGCGCCTAGCAAACCACTTCCACAACTTATTGACCAACTCAATCAACCCGCAGAAGATGATAAGAAAAAAGGTGGGTCCGAATCAGAAGCGTTACTTCAAACAGTTGCCAAACAGGGTGAGCAGATTGAAACTCTGGTTTCGACACTCTCCCAAAATCTACAGAACACAAATCAACCACCCCCAAAGGATGACAAGCCAGCACCGAAAACCTTGAAAGAGGCTCTTGGTCTGCCTGATGATTTTGTGTACGATGAAGCCGAAGCAGCCGATGACCCTGAGAGTGATTCTGGTCGATACTTGAATGCTCGCATTGCCATACAAGCAAAACGCATGGCACTACAGGATGAAGAGAAGAGACAGCAACTAGAAGGCGAGAAACAGTATAATGAGCAGAAGAAGGCTTTAATGGAAAAATACAAGCTTGACGAAGCTGGTTATGCCAAATTCGAGAAACAAATGGAAGCAAGAGAATTTACGCTTGAGGACATGTTTCTTACTATCAATCGCCAGCAATATGCTGAGAATGTTTCACGTTCCACCGCGAGACAGTTCACGCAACAGAGGGATAGGGTTTCTACTCATATTCCTTCGTTAGCAGGTGGAGCTGGCGCACCGAAACAGCCCCTAAGCGAGGCTCAACTTTTCAATCAATACTTTGGAGTAGATGACAAAACTTTTGAAACAACCGCTTAATTAAGATAAGGAAGTCCAGCAATGGCAGATGATTATAGTAGAATTACTGGAGGCGATGAGCCTTTAACCGTTATGCACCCCGCAACAAATCTGAACCAGTCAGACGTTGCGGAGGTAACCAGGGCATCAAACCCTGACACTGGTGATTTAAGACGCTCGTATGATTTTGGTAGCTCATATACCAAGATTTCATACCTTCGTGACCCATACCTTCATCACTTGAACATGATGAGAAAAGTTCCAACGACAGACCCAAACTTCAAGGTTACATCGAAGAAACAGTCTGCCGCCCTCAAACGCTTTGGTTACGTTATGGGAATGTCTGCCGCTGGTGAAGTTGCTATCGCAAACCAAACCGTAACAGCAACAACTGCCTGGGATACTACACGCTATCTCTTGTTCTTGGATGCTACTGTCAATGGCAACGCACAGATGTATGCAAATGCAGAACTGCCAGCCGCTGATTCAACCTTTAGCCTTCTGATAATGGGTGATTTTACAATCATCGGTCAAAAAGAGAATCGTATTGGTCAGGCTGTATCTGATGGTATTACTCTCGGTGAAGCAGGAACGAAGCCAAACTACATTCACCCAAATCAGATTCTTCGCATTCCTACCACGTCAACAACTCCTACTACAGCCGCTGGCGCAGTAACTGTTGAAGACTATGCCCTTGTGCGTGTGTTGTCTACATACACAATGACAGGTAGTGCTTATGGTGAGGCATTGATGGTGAATGTCCTTTTACTGAAACGGCCTTCAGCAGCTTTAAAGCCTACATCTTATCGCGCAAGTGCCGCTTTTGATGAGACAAGTGCATTGCTGACTGATACTGCACACGGTACTGCCGCTAACAGTATTGCTCAGAAGCTGGAGCCTATGCGTACCTACGTTTCAGGTACTGCTTATCATGAGCTTTCAGGCTTTGGTGAAGTTCATCGTGATAAAGAATATCGCGTTGATAATGGTCTGACACAGATTTTCAAAAAAGAAGCTATCATGTCATATCGTGCCATGAGTACAGAGCTGAAATTTGAGCAGAATCCCTGGTCAGAAGAGTGGAGTGACAAGATGTTGGAAATGAACCTTGATATGGCTCGTACAGCGTATTTTGGCGAACAGATGACAGATGCAGACGGTATTACATATACCGAAGGTATCGTGAACTACATCCTGAACAATGGAAACCAGTTCTCTCTTGACCTCACAGCCAAAACATATGATGACTTTCTTGAAGATATGTCAGCATTCAATGACCCACGCTACAGCCCAACAATGGGTGCAAGCAAGGTGTACTACTGTGATACAGCAGTATGGAATTGGTTCGGTAGAATCGGCAATTCCTCATACATGAAAAATGTAGCTGAGGAATCAAGTAACTACCGCATCTCTGCACAAGGTAGCCTTAAAAAGCTCGTTGGCGTTCCAACTCGTGTGCTTGATGTTGATGGCACAACAATGAAGCTTGTTCGTGATATTCATCTTGACGGCACGAATGTCAAGCTGTTGGGTATTGATATGAATGGAACTGCTATCAGACCTCTTATCGGTAACGGTATTAGTAATGATGTGCATGTTCATCAGGGTGTGAAAACGAAAGCTAACACTGGCGAGAGCCGTAGGGTTGACATCATTGATGCTGACCTTGGGTTCCATCACAGCAAACCTTACTTACACGCTGTTTGGCTGTAAGTCGTAACCGAAAGGAACGAGACTTATGAGTACAAAATTAGGCGTGTCACACGGTTGGGATTACAAGCGGGTAGAGTCTTTATCCGCTGACCAGCAACTTCTTTCAGGGGATGCAGGTAAAATCTTCATGGTTGTCCAGAATGCAACTGCCGCACTTGATATACAATTACCTTTGATTGCAACGATACAGCCTGGCTGGAAAGCCAAGTTTATCTTGAAAACTGCAAGCTCAGAAAATGTTGTTATTAGTGTTGCAGATGATGATGGCGACCTGATGTTTGGAATGATATGTTCAGCAGATTCTTCAGGTGGTGAGTCAGCAGATACCGCTGTAGATGAGTTGACATTCATTGCAAGCAAAGCCGCTCCTGGTGATTGGGCTGAAATCGAATTTGATGGTGATTATTTCTATGCCAATGGCATGGAACATGATAATGACCACATGACGATAGCCTAATTATTAGAATTTAATTGGCTGGACGGGGTGGGTGTTTCCCAGACTATCCACCCCTGAAGGCCATTTAACTAGGGAGCATCATGGCTACTAATTTAATAGAAAAAGTTAGACAGGTTACTGGTAGCGTTGTCGGTGATGTACCTGACGACTTAATACTGGAAGCTTTGGGTGATTCCCAGGGCTTTGTGCTGGCATCACTTCCTTTAGATATACTACAAACATCTTTCAGGGGTCAAACAGCAAGCGTAGCTGATGGAACTGGTATTGATGTTACTGGTGAAATCGTTTTGGGTGCAGAGCGAAATGGCAGGGAAGCAGAAATAAGACCACTTGATGGTTACTATGCAAACGAAACTGCCGTTGACAGTATTTACAAAGCTACAAAATTATTCCCACATGCGTTCATTAAGAACAACAAAATTTTTATTAAACCTGACCCAGAAGCTGGTGAGTTAGGTTTATGTGCAATCGCTAAAGATGTAGTTCTATCGTTAAGTTCAATAACATTTCTTGGTAAGTACGAGAGTATTGGAATGAACTTTGCTTGCTATATTGACTATATGCATCAATTTGCTGTATATGCAGACAAAGCCGAAACTGATATATTGAAGATTAGTGATACTGGCGGATATATTGATGATTTTGTTTCTGCATTGCCTACCTATAGTGCTATAGCAGAACCTACATTGCCAGTTGCACCAACAATCTCAATTAGTTATACTAAGCCAACAACAGCATTGCCTTCTGGTATTGAAATGGATACTACGTTACCAGTAGTTGTATTGCCTGCAACTCCAACTTTACCTACTGCACCTGTAATAGCAATATCATATATAGAGCCAGCAGGTGGCGCACCATCTGGAACAATATCGCTAACTAAGGGTTTGCCTACAGCGAATATGCCTGCAAGCCCATCTTTAGATTTCACAAACTTTTTAGATGCAATGACAAATGCAAAGAACCTTATTGATACAGGCTTGACAAATGAGGGTTCACTTGCACACTCTTCTGGCTACTGGCTAAATGATGAAGACCCTGAAATGGTTCAGGCTAATAACCAAACGGCATCACAGGAAGTTCAGAGAGCAAGCGGTGAGCTTAACAAGCAGAAAATTTCCATTGATGAATATGGCATAAGTGTAGATGCTGAAGCAAAGCGTATTTCAACCGAACTTGGTGAGTATGAAGCTGAAGTGCGGAAGGAAGTCGCAAGACTTGACCAACTCCTGAAGACTTATAGTTCATCACAGAAAGATTCATCTAGTACACTCCAGGCTGAGATAGAGAAAGCTAGAAGTGATATAGCTAACTATTCAGCTAAAGTTCAAGCCGTAATTGCAGAATATAATGCAAGCACAGATGCAGAAATTAAACGTGTTGGTTTTGAATTGCAAAAGTATGGTACAGAACTATCTAAGAAGGCCAAAGATGCAGATATTGCATTTAGTGTGTTTGCATCGGAACAAAAAGATGCAAGTGCTGAATTGCAGGCGCAAATTGAAACTGCAAGAGTTGAGATTTCAGCTTATGGCGCAGAAGTCGGTGCGAAGATTCAAGAGTATAGTGCTTTAGTGCAAGCTGAGAGTTCACGTTTTGGTGGTGAGCTTGCAAAAGCGAAAGCATATCTTGAAGCCGCAAATACATTGCAAATTACAATTAACGGTTCATTAAATCTTGCACAGCAATTCTCACAAAATGGTGTAGCTATGTTTAAGATTGCTAGAGAATCATTAAACTCCGTAATTAACAATTCCAAAGGGCAGGTGGCTCAATGATACAAGTATTGAAAGTTATGGAGAAATCTGGCTCAAGAGAGACTGGCGTTGTCATAGATGCCATTCGTGATGCATTTCTTGAAGTCGAATCTAAGTATCATGAGAATATTGAAACTTCATATATAAGTCTTATTGTTGACCAAAAGCTGTATGACTTGCCTGCTGATTTTGTTATGAATAGTTCAATAGAGATTAGTAAGACACTTACAAACTATGAAGACTA
>JACKQG010002501.1_pt1 | contig 23911 bp, 19 predicted proteins | sample 8237621 | NCBI WGS metagenome assembly JACKQG01 (sample SAMN15677084, study PRJNA649215) | marine metagenome | biome: marine; feature: Black Sea; material: saline water; isolation source: suspended particulate matter (SPM) from the Black Sea western gyre | collected 2013-06-09/2013-06-10 | depth... | reverse complement strand
GGAGAGATCGACAACTGGATGTGGCCCAGGCATACAGGCGACTTTTCATTCCTGCGTGCCTATGTAGCTCCTGATGGAACCGGTGTCGAATACAGCGAAGAGAATGTACCGTACAATCCGGAGATCTGGCTGAAAATCGCCAACGAAGAACTGAAATCCGGTGATCTAACCTTTGTTGTAGGATTCCCCGGATCCACTACACGCTACCGGACATCAAACTCTGCAGGATGGAACCTGAAAGAGAACTACCCTTTCTCAATTAAAAACTACGGCGACATCATTCTACTGGCTGAAGAGTTGACCCAAAATGATCCTGAAGGTGCACTGAAGGTATCTAATCTGTCAAAAGGACTTGCTAACGCCAAAAAGAACTACCAGGGAAAAATTGACGGAATGACCCGGACAAAATACGTTGAACGAAAAAAGAAATTTGAACAAGAGTTCATGGACTGGGTAAACAGTACGCCTGAAACAAAAGCAAAATACGCGACCATCCTGGATCAGATCGAAGAACAATATAAAGTCATCAAGAAGACCAAAGAACGGGATAATCTGCTTAGGCTATTTCAAGGCCTGGCCGGAACTCGATCCAATGTTGCATACTATGCCTACCTGATCGCATCTGAGACAGAAAAACCCGAAGATGAAAGAATGCCTGGATTTTCTCCAAAACTGGTTGACAACCTGGTCAGAGGTCTCAAGTACACATACAACGACTATTATGAACCGTTTGATAAAGCCCTTCTGGTCAGGACATTGATGCAGGTTCAGGAACTTCCTGATGGTCAACGCATCGAGAGCCTGGATTACATCTTTTCCGATCCTGATAAATCCATTGAGGTCTTTGTTGATGAAGCCTATGCAAACTCTCAATTGGATGACCTGGAATACGTTATTACGCTCCTTGATAAATCAACAGACGACCTTAAAGCGTTGAATGATCCGATCATCACGATGATGGCCAATCTCTATCCCTACCTGGAAGAGAATCGTGCAATGAACAACCATTTCGCCACGATTGTGATCGACCTGCGGAAACAATATATTGACGCATTGTACGAGTGGAAAGGATCCACCCTCTATCCTGATGCTAACAGTACCATTCGATTCACATATGGCCCAGTGAAAGGATATAGCCCCGAAGATGCTGTCTGGTATGAGCCCTTTACAACCCTCAGGGGTGTTATAGAAAAAAATACCGGTGTTCCTCCTTTTGATGCTCCCGGGAAGCTGGTCAAACTTTATGAAGAGAGAGATTTCGGACAGTGGGCGAATTCAATATTGAAAGACATTCCGATAGCCTTTCTCCATAGGTGCGACATCACCGGAGGGAATAGCGGCAGCCCGGTAATGAACGCCAACGGCGAAGTGATCGGAGTCTGTTTTGACGGAAACTACGAGGCTATGATCAGCGACTGGCAATACGATTATAAGATCCAGCGGACCATCTCAGTAGATATCAGGTACGTACTCTTCATCACCGAGAAGTTTGCCGATGCAGGATTTATTCTGAAAGAGATGGGTATCTGATGATCCTGCCACGTGAATTCTACATACGGACCGATGTAGTAGAAATCGCCAGAGAGCTTTTAGGCAAATTACTTGTTACCCGGATCGACGGAGTATTCACCTCTGGCCTGATTACAGAAACCGAAGCCTATGCCGGAGTCACCGACCGGGCATCCCATGCCTACGAAGGACGAAGAAGCGCACGGACAGAGGTCATGTACCGGATAGGGGGAACAGCTTATGTCTATCTCTGCTATGGGATCCATTCTCTTTTCAACGTAGTCACAAATGATGTGGATATTCCTCATGCTGTATTGATCAGGGGAATCCGGCCTGTAGATGGAATGGAACAAATGCTTCAACGGACGGGGAAGAAAAAGGCGCGAAAAGACTTTGCAAACGGGCCGGGAAAAATATCAAAAATCCTGGGGATTAATTTTCAACATACCGGACTGGATTTGATGACCCTTTCCCGTGAAAAACGTAAACCGGCAATCTGGATAGAAACCGGCGAAACCATTTCAACTACAGGGATCATCTCTTCATCTCGCATCGGCATCAACTATGCGGAAGAGGATGCGAAGTTACTCTATCGGTTCCTTGTAAAATAAAAGGGCGGCCCTCGGGGCCGCCCTTTTACATTGAATCCAAAATGTCTTACTTTACTTTCGCTGCTAATTCAGCGCCAGCTTTGAATTTAACCACTTTTTTGGCAGCGATTGTAATCTCTCTGCCATTTTGAGGATTGCGTCCTTTACGAGCAGCTCTCTTTGAAACTGCAAAAGAACCGAAACCAACTAAAGCAACTCTTTCACCCTTGGCCAGAGCACCGGTTGTTGCACCAATAACGGCCTCCAATGCCCTTTTGGCATCAGCTTTCGTCATCTTTGCCTCAGCTGCTATAGATTCAATTAATTGAGCTTTGTTCATTTTCTTTTCCTTTTTAGTGAATACTCATTTTTTAAGCCTCACAAATATACACTATTTACAAGGGTTGTCAAGGGTCAGTCGCCCAAAACCACTATAAATGTTAATAAAACGGTGATTTTGTTAATAACTGGAGCTGAAAAGCCTTAATTTACAAGGGTTTCAGGCCAATTTGGATCCAAAACCATTCAAAAATTCACCAATATTCATCAGTTTCCTGGCTGCTGGTTGGAGAGAGTGGATTAAAATGGCGCCATGAACAGCGGATATCTTAAGGAATCGTTTTCTGTCTGTGGTGACCATTCCGGGAGAAAAGGATGAAACCGGACTTTTATCAATCTGCGCTGACACAATTTTAATACGTAAATGTGAACCATCCTTCATACGGATCTCCGAAAATGCTCCGGGAAAAGGGGTCAGTCCCCGGATCTTGTTGTAAACCTTGTCAACTTCCCTGTTCCAGTCAATAATCGTATTCTCCCTGTAAATTTTTGGAGCAGGTTTCAATGAAACAGCGATCGGTACTATCTTGGTTTGATCCTGCGGAGAAACGGTTCCCTCCATAATTCGCTTTACAGTCTCAACCACCAGGTGAGCGCCATCCTTCATTAACTTGTCGTGCAACTGACCAGCAGTCTCATCCGGTCCAATTCCCGTTCTCGTCTGAAGCAGAATGGCACCGGTATCAATCTTTTCGTTGATAAAAAAAGTGGTCACACCTGTCTCAGTTTCCCCATTGATGATGGCATGATTGATCGGAGCTGCTCCGCGGTATTGAGGCAAAAGAGAAGCATGGAGATTAAATGTACCCAACGAAGGCATCTCCCAAATCTCCCGGGGTAACATCCGGAAAGCAACAACAACTTGCAGATCGGGCTTGAGCTCAGATAAGGTTTGCAAAAAATCGGAACTCTTCAGGTTGGTAGGTTGAAAATATGGAAGGCCGGATGCTAACGCATATTTTTTCACAGCCGGTTCCGCCAGACTCAATCCTCGTCCAGCAGGTTTATCAGGGGCAGTCACCACACCTACAACATCAAACCCGCTTGCGACTAAGGCGTCAAGCGAAACTACGGCAAATTCAGGTGTGCCGAAAAATACAAGGCGCGGATTCTCTTTTATCACTACTCTCCTGCTTTTCCCCTGGCATAACTTATATTCTTATCGATTTGCGTTCCTTCAAACGACCGTGGGTAATCCTTCTTAAGTTGTTCGTATGTATCTAACGCCCGGCTATAGTTGCCCTGGATCTCATAAGCAAGGCCCGCTTTCATCAAAAACATAGGAGCAGTGAGCTCGTTGTTACTTTGGTCAGCAGCATCCAGATAATACCCGATTGCCTTATCCACTTCATCCAACTCCATGTAAACATCTCCAATTGCTCCTGTTGCCATCGGAGCGGCTACCTCATCGTCGCCGTCAAACTTTTTCAGGTAGACTATCGCCTGATCAAAATCGGCTAACCGGAGATAACTGATCCCGGCATAATAACAAGCCAGATTTGCCGATTTTGTAAGGCCATACTGATCAATAATATCCAGAAATCCAAGATAATTGCCGTCACCGTTTAATGCCAACTGCAATGAGTCTTGCTCAAAATACATCTCTGCCATAAACATCTGGCTCTGAGCCTCTTTCTCCTGAGGCTCCAGGTAATATTTTCTGAAGCCAAAGAAACCGAGTACAATTATGATTAAAATCCCAACAACGATCAGAATGATCTTCTGGTTTTTCTCAATGAAAGCTTCCGTCTTGCTTAATACCTCTTCAACGCTATGGATTCGTTCATCTGTCTTCTTCGTATCAACCTTTTTTGCGGTCATATCTGAATCTTTTGCTTGATTTTTAGAAGTGCAAAATTAGTTATTTTTTTTACTTTTACGATGTATTCTGAAAACAAATGAAGTTCCCTGAGCACTATACCCTGGCTGAGAAAAACAAACTATTAGATCATCTCCTCACCTTTGTCTCGGAGAATAAACAACAAAAATTCCGTGAGATTATACAAAGCCGAACCCGGCATATCACCATCGTCCTCGAAGATATCTTCCAGCCACATAACGCAAGTGCTGTTTTGAGAAGTTGTGACTGTTTTGGCATTCAGGATATCCATATCATTGAAAATAAAAATTCTTACGAAGTAAATCCCGATGTAGCTCTGGGTTCTGCCAAGTGGCTCAACCTGATCAAATATAACAAAACAGTTCAGAATACAACTGAATGCCTGAATGGTTTAAAAGAAAAAGGGTACCGGATCGTCGCCACAACTCCTCACAAAGATGATTTTACTCCTGAGAATTTTCCCCTCGACAATAAGTTCGCGCTAGTGTTTGGTACCGAACTTGAAGGTTTGACGGATGATGCCCTCAACCTGGCGGATATGTATATCCGAATTCCAATGATAGGTTTCACCGAGAGCCTGAATATCAGCGTGTCAGCTGCCATCTTACTTCATACAATGACAGGCCGGCTATTCAGCTCCGGAATCCATTGGAAGCTGTCTGATGAAGAGATGACTGAGACCCTGCTGACGTGGGCATCATCGGTAGTGAAAAAGCCAGATCTGTTGATCAGAGACTTTGTAGCCAATCAATAAAATTTTATTACTTTTGCGCCCTGCAAATAAGGTACAACATCTAAAAAAACGGATATGGGAAAAGGAGATAAAAAAACGCGCAGAGGTAAAATTATCAATAAAAGTTATGGCGTTTCCAGGCCGAGAAAGAAAACCCGGACAGCTCCCGTAGTTGTAGCGAAACCAAAGAAAGAGACCAAACCAAAGAAAGAGGTTAAACCGAAGAAGGAAGTGGTCCCTGCAGTAGTTGAAACTCCGGTTGTAAAAACACCACAAGTTGTTGAAGAAAAGGTTGAAAAAGTTGAAAAGGTTGAGATAGTTGAAGCACCCGAGAAGGAAGAGAAAAAACCTGCTGCAAAGAAAGTCCCTGCAAAAAAAGCTCCCATAAAGAAAGCGCCTGTTGAGAAAACTCCTGCTAAGAAATCACCTGTGAAAAAGGCTGTTGCAAAGAAGGCTCCTGCAAAAAAAGTCACTACTGAAGCGAAAACCAAAACGGCAAAGAGAGCTAAAACTTCTGCAAAGACTACAAAACCAAAAGCGAGTACTGCCAAGAAAACGGATGAGAAATCTGAATAAATAAATCCCTCTGATCTCTTCCATTCTGACATATTTCCCGGATATTTCCGATCATCAACAGAGCCAGTACTCTCAAATGTGCAGATTGTACCCATTCTGGAATGAGAAGATCAACGTCATATCCAGAAAAGACATCGACCAACTATACATTCATCACATCCTTCACTCCCTAGCCATTGCAAGGGCTGTCAAGTTCCGTGCAGACACCCGGGTTTTGGATGCCGGTACTGGGGGCGGTTTCCCTGGAATTCCCCTGGCCGTTCTTTTTCCGGATGTAAACTTTACATTGGTCGATTCAATCAAGAAAAAAATCCGGGTAGTGGATGAAATTGCCCAGGCATTGGAATTGAAAAATGTAACGACAAGGTGTGAGCGATTTGAAACGATCAATGAAACCTTTGATTTCATTACCGGACGAGCAATAACCGACCTCCTCGTATTTTATAACATGCTGAAAGATAAAATCGAAAAAAAGAATCGAAACGATATTCCGAATGGTATTTTATATCTGAGTGGAGGAGATCAGGAATCAAAACTGAAAGAGATTCCTGTGAAAACGACCATCACAAAGTTGTCAGATTTTTTCCCAGAGCCTTACTTCTCAACAAAAAACCTGATCCATATCCAGACCAGTTAGTGTTTGTCAATAAAATCATGACTCCGTTTTGTACTCTTAGTGAATTTTTGTTATTTAGAGGCCCTTAAAAAAAACAACCACCTAAACCAATCATTATGTCTGAACAAAAGAAGTTCGTTCCCTTTGTCTCCTCTGAGACCAAAATGCGTGAATTTACGATCCGCGCTCTGATCATCGGGCTCTTCTTTGCTGTCATCCTGGGAGCTGCCAACGCTTACCTTGGATTGAAAGCGGGGATGACCATTGCGGCAACCTATCCGGCCGCTGTTCTTGGGATGGCAATCCTGAGAATGCTGAGAGGGACAATTTTGGAAGAGAATTTTACTCGTACTGTAGGTTCAATCGGTGAATCCGTAGCTGCGGGAGCAATTTTCACCCTGCCAGCCTTCTTTATTTCAGGAGTCTGGCCCGAATTCTTCACGGCCGGACACTACGTCACATCTACGCTGATCCTGATTGCTGGCGGAATCCTCGGGATCATGTTTGTAGCCCTGTTACGCCGGGTGATGGTTGAAGATGCTGAACTTCCTTTTCCGGAATCACTGGCTGCGGCTGAAATCCATAAAGCCGGACAATCGGGATCAGGTGGATCCAGGTTCCTCTTCTGGGCCATGGGTCTTGGTGGTTTGATAAAAATATTAGCAGAAATCAGATTATTCCAGTATATCTGGGAGAAATTTGTTGTTTTCTCTCAACAAACAATTGCCGGAACAGTCTTTACAGGCAAAGGAGGAATGCTTCTGAGTTCGCCGGGTGTGAGTCCGGCATATATGGGAGTCGGATACATCATCGGCCCGAGGCTCGGCGCACTGAACTTTAGCGGAGGTCTGATTGCCTGGGGCTTGATGGCACCTATGATCCTCTATTTCCTTCTTCCCAGCTTCGACTTTCAATCCTGGGCGACCTATCTCATGAGCATGGATCCTACCCTAACCATGGATACAGCTATGGAGCGGGTAACTGATCCAACCTACCAGATTACCTCCATCTGGCGTTTTATCGTCAGACCAATCGCTATTGGCGGTATGCTTGTAAGTGCCGCCTATACATTGTATATGATGCGGAAAAGTCTCATCACAGGTATCGGACGCTCCATCTCTGACGTAAGAAAAGCCGCCTCCGGGATCGATGCAAGCGAAACACGTACAGAGAAAGACCTTAGCTTCAGCGTGATCATGATTGGGATCGTAGTTGTAGCCATACTGACATTTGCGATAACCTACTTCATCTTCCAGACAAGTATTCTGATCGCAGTTGTCGCCGCCACGCTGATGATCGTCCTTGCCTTCTTCTTTGCAGCAGTCTCCGGATATCTTGTCGGGATCATGGGATCCAGTAATAATCCGATCAGCGGGTTAACCCTGACAGCCCTGGTCGTGACCGCCTTGATCCTGGTCGGACTGGGTGTCCAGGGAGAAGCAGGTGTTGCAGCTGTGTTGGGGGTGGCTGCTATCGTTTGTGTCTCTGCAGCAGTAGCCGGAGAGATGCTCCAGGACCTCAAAGCAGGACATATCCTGGGTGGTACGCCCTGGCGAATGCAGGTGGGTGATATCATCGGAGTGATCTTTGCCGGTGCAGTGATGTTTGTCGTTCTGGCATACCTTCACGAAGGAGATATCGCCAGCGGTGAAAACCTGGGCTACCAGGGAGGATTCGGAAGTAAAAATCTCTCCGCCCCCCAGGCCAGCCTGATGGCTATCCTGTCAAAAGGAATCGTGGAAGGCGCAATGGCATGGCCTTTGATCATTGCCGGAATGATCATGGGAACAGCATTCATCCTGATGCAGGTAAAGAGCCCGATGCTTGTCAGCGTAGGGATGTACCTTCCAATCGAAACAACCTTCGCCATCTTTGTCGGGGGAATCTTTAAAGGAACTGTCGACTGGTTCACGAATAAGCGAAAACTCAATACCACACAGAAGATACGGGTTGAAAATACCGGGGTATTGCTGGCTTCCGGAATGATCGCGGGAGAAGCATTGATGGGATTGGTGATCGCCATCCTGGCAGTAATGAATATATTCCTGTACGACTACTTCGTCTTCTTCCAGAGTCCTTCATTCCTTATCAGCCTGGTAATCATCGCTATCATCGCCTTCGTGATGATCCGGATCCCACTGAAGAATGCTGGTAAAAAAGATGAACCTGCACCTCCTACATCAGGAATGTTATAATAAGGGTGAAGAAAGTAGGAAAGTGTCACCTTGTTACCTTGTCACAATAAAAAATGGAAGTCAACTTCTTAAAACGACGCAGCATTTTCAAACGAACCAGTGCACTGGAACTGATTCCAATACGTACGATAGAGTATGAAACCCGGGAGGATGGTTGCGTAAACATCCTCCTTCCCCGGTTTAAAAGCAAACTTCTGGCACACGTTATGGAATCATTCAACCGAAAAAAAATCATTCACATCAAACTGGATGAATTTGGCACTACGACATGGTTGATGATCGATGGAAAACGTTCTGTTGCAACGATCATTGAGAAATTAAAAGAGGAGTTTCCGGATAAACTAAAACCTGTTGAAGAGACAGAGGAGAGAGTAAATAAGTTTCTGACTATCCTTTATCAGCAGCGCTTCATCTCATTCCAGCAAATCCAAAAAGAGGAGCATTCGGTTTTATGAAATTTTTCTATTTTTACACCACAAAAAAACACCAATTCACCAGTTCACCAATTCGCCAATTCACCAGTTCACCAGTCCACTTGAAACAAACAACCTATAATCAATAAACTTAATAACATGAGCAACGAAGTAGCAAACATCCGCCCCCGGGAACTCTGGAAACATTTTTATGACCTTACTCAAATACCTCGCCCTTCCAAGCATGAAGCAGCAGTAGCGCAATTTATTGTTGATTTTGGAAAAAAACTTGGGCTGGAGACCATTGCCGATACAATCGGAAATATTATCATCAAAAAACCTGCAGTCCCGGGAATGGAAAACAGGCAAGGAGTGATCCTTCAGGCTCACCTTGATATGGTACCTCAGAAAAATGAGGATACAGCACACGATTTTACAAAAGACCCCCTCAAACCATACATCGATGAGGATTGGGTGAAAGCGACCGGAACTACACTGGGAGCCGATAACGGAATAGGCATTGCTGCTGCCATGGCTGTCCTTGAATCAAAAACGCTGGAACACGGTCCCGTTGAAGGCCTCTTCACCATTGATGAAGAGACCGGCATGACTGGTGCATTTGGCATGAAGCCCGGTTTACTTGACGGAGATATTCTCCTGAATATGGATTCTGAAGATGAAGGGGAACTCTATATCGGTTGCGCCGGAGGAACCAATGCCAACATCACGTTCAACTACAAGGAAACATCGGTTCCTGACGGAATGACAGCATTCAAACTGACAGTGAAAGGGTTGAAAGGGGGACACAGTGGCCTCGATATTCCTCTGGGTCGTGGCAACTCCAATAAACTCCTCAACCGCCTGATGTGGTCTGCCGAACACCTCTACGGATTACGGCTGGCCAGCATCGACGGAGGAAGCCTGCGCAACGCAATTCCCCGCGAATCTGTTGCGATCGCTGTCGTACCGGAGAAGAATAAAGATGCCTTTTTGAAAGAGATCAAAACATTTACGGCTGAAGTAACAAAAGAGTTCTCCATTGTTGAACCCGATCTGAAGGTTCTGGTAGATAAAACAGAGATGCCAGTGACACTCATTGATGGGAAAACCCAGCATACTTTTTTCAATGCTGTTTATGCCTGCCCCAATGGCGTGATTCGCATGAGTAATGAAATGGAAGGGTTGGTAGAGACCTCCACCAACCTGGCAATCGTTAAATCCTCTGATGGCAAAATTAAACTGCAATGCCTGTTGAGAAGTTCTGTCGACTCAGCGAAAATCGATCTTGAGCAGATGATCCAGTCGGTTTTTGAACTGGCGAATGCTGAGATCCTTTTCGATGGTCAATACCCGGGATGGAAACCAAATCCTGACTCACCCATTCTTAAAACGATGATGGAGGTGTACAAAAAGAAGTTCGGGAAAATTCCGGAGATCCGGGGAATTCACGCCGGACTGGAATGCGGTATCCTGGGAAACCCATATCCACATTGGGATATGATCTCATTTGGACCAACGATAAGGTTTCCGCACTCGCCTGATGAGAAAGTGAGCATCAGTACGGTAGAGAAGTTCTGGGATTTCCTGGTTGAAATCCTGAAAGACATCCCCGTCAAATAAAGAACAAAGATTGCCATACATTGACAATGATTGCCATTGATTGTCATAGAGTAAATAATAATTACGTTTGTAATTTTGAATTTCTATTCGTATTTTTGCAGCCCTAAATTTGAATATAGATGCCAAAACGTACATTTCAGCCCTCCAAAAGAAAACGAAAGAATAAGCACGGCTTCCGCGAACGGATGTCTACCGTAAGCGGGCGTAAGATTGTTACAACCAGAAGGGCTAAAGGAAGAAAGAAATTGACTGTATCGGACGAGAAGTTGGATAAAGATTAACTCGTATCACTGAATTAATTTAAAAAGAAGATTTGAAATATGATCTTCTTTTTTTATTTTCACCACTTCGTTAAACATCCTCCCAATCATGAAAAAATTTGATTTTAACATCCTTTTTCCTTACATAGGCGCAGTCCTTATCTTCCTGATAATTACACTTGTCTATCTTAGCCCTCTTCTTGAAGGGAAACGTATCCATCAATCCGACATCATCCAATTCAAGGGAATGTCTAAAGAGGTTGTGGATTTCAGAGAGAAAACAAATACAGAAGCACTATGGACAAATTCCATGTTTGGTGGGATGCCTGCATATCAAGTCTCGGTTGTTTACAAGGGAAATGTGCTGGGTTATCTGGATAAAATCCTCTCCCTGGGTCTCCCCCGCCCGGCCAACACCGTTTTTCTCTATTTCATCGGTTTTTTTATCCTGCTCCTGGTGCTGAAAATAAATCCTTGGTTATCGATAGCCGGAGCCGTTGCGTTTGCTTTCTCCTCATACTTCTTTATCATCCTCGACGTAGGGCACAACTCCAAAGCACATGCCATTGCCTATATGGCTCCTGTCATCGCAGGGATCATTCTTACATTACGACGAAAATACCTCCTGGGAGGGATTCTGACAGCTATTTTTCTTTCCCTGGAGATCAAAGCCAACCACCCGCAAATCGCATATTACCTGTTGATCATGGTACTCATCCTGGGCCTCTTTGAACTGATCTATGCGATCCGTGAAAAACGATTTGCTCCTTTTGCAGGAGCAGTAGGTATTTTAGTTATCGCCGCCTCATTTGCAGTTCTGACGAACACTGCTACCCTTTGGGCTACATGGGAATATGGGAAACATACCATCAGGGGGAAATCTGAGCTGACCCACGACCAGGAAAATAAAACATCCGGACTGGATAAAGACTATGCCACGCAATGGAGTTATGGTGTTGGGGAAACCATGACGTTGTTAATCCCCAATTTTTACGGAGGCCCCTCAGCTGCTTACATCAGTGATAACTCAGCCATTGTTAAAGCCCTTCAGGAAAACAAGGTCCCTCAAAACCAGATCAAACAATTCACCAAATACCCACTCCCTTTCCTTTATTGGGGTGATCAACCATCAGTCGCCGGACCGGTATATGTAGGAGCTATCGTATTTTTCCTCTTTATTCTTGGATTGATCATTGTCAGAGGGTCGCTCAAATGGTGGCTGGTAACAGTCACAGTGCTCTCCATTTTTCTATCCTGGGGGCACAACTTCATGACTCTCACCGATTTCTTTATGGATTATGTCCCTGGATACAACAAGTTCCGGGCTGTTTCAATGACACTGGTGATTGCCGAGGTTGCCATGCCAATCCTGGCTTTTATGGCCCTGAAAGTACTCTTTGATCAGCAACAGGAACAGAAAAAACTGTTCAAATCATTAAAGACAGCAACCGGGATAGCCGGAGGACTGACGTTGTTGTTTGTCATCATGCCCGGCCTCTTCCTGAGTTTTTCGGGACCAACAGATGCAACCATACAACAACAATTCCAGTTCCCTGACTGGATGATGCAAGCCATCCGCGACGAAAGAACACGTCTGATACGATTGGACTCCCTCCGTTCCTTTGCCTTCATTCTGCTAGCGGCTGCTACACTCTGGGCCCTCCTGTTCAGCAAATTGAAGAAGAGCTATGTATATCTTATTCTGGGAACATTGATCCTGCTGGATATGTTTGTTATCAGTAAACGGTATCTCAACAATGATAGCTTTACTGAGAAAACCAAAATGGAAAATCCGTTTACTCCTACCGCAGCAGATCGGCAAATCTTACAGGATAAAGATCCTAACTTCCGTGTGATTAACCTGAGTGTAAATACATTCAACGATGCCAGCACCTCCTATTACCACAAAAGCATTGGCGGATACCATGGAGCCAAACTGCGTCGCTACCAGGAGTTGATCGAGAACCAGATCAGCAAGAACAACATGGATGTATTGAATATGCTGAACACAAAATATGTGATTATCGCTGGAGAAGACCGTACCCCAATTGCCCAGGAAAATCGTGAAGCGCTTGGGAATGCCTGGTTCGTGGAAGATGTTGAAGTGGTCGACAATGCAGATCAGGAGATGGCAGCGATCATGCATTTCAATCCTGCAGATACAGCTATCGTGGATAAACGTTTTGAAAATGAACTCAGTGCGTTCACTCCAGGGAGAGATTCACTGGCATTCATTGAACTGACATCCTATGCCCCAAACGCCCTGGCATACAAGTATGAAACAGGAAAAGACGGTCGTCTGGCTGTATTCTCTGAGATCTACTATCCTAAAGGCTGGAATGCCTATGTTGATGGTGAACCAATGCCGTATTTCCGGGTAAATTACGTGCTCAGAGCGATGGTCCTGCCGGCAGGTAGTCATTCGCTGGAATTCAAGTTTGAACCAGATGTCTATGTAGTTGGAGAAAAAATCTCACTGATCAGCTCCCTCATCCTCGTAACTCTTGTCATCCTTCTTGGTTTGCTTGAGATCCGCAGGGCATGGAAAGCATCGGCATGAAAACCGCGCTGATCATTACCTACTATTGGCCACCGAGTGGTGGTGCCGGAGTTCAACGCTGGCTGAAATTCGTTAAATACCTCCGGCAGTGTGACTGGGAACCCATCTTATATATCCCTGAAAATCCTGAATACCCCGAGGTTGATCATTCACTTGAAGGAGACATCCCCGATAATCTGACGATTCTGAAACAACCGATCTGGGAGCCATATGATGCATATAAACGATTCATAGGCAGGAAAAAAGATGAAAAGATCAACGCTGCATTTCTCTCTGAAAAGAAGCAAAATCCACTCCTCGAGAAGATTTCCGTCTGGACACGAGGAAATTTCTTTATCCCTGATGCCCGTAAATACTGGATCAAGCCTTCAATAAAATACCTGAATCAATACCTTACAGAACACCCTGTTGATGCCATCATATCTACCGGGCCACCACATTCGATGCATCTGATCGCGATGCAGGTCTCCGGAAAACACCAGATCCCATGGCTGGCTGACTTCCGGGATCCATGGACGAATATCGACTTCTACAAAGACTTGAAACTAACTACCTGTTCTGATAAAAAACATCGGAAACTGGAGAAAAATGTCCTGAAAAACGCCTCTGCCGTTACTGTGATCAGCAATTCGATGGCAGATGATTTCAACCATATCTATCCACGCAAGTATGATGTAATTACCAATGGATATGACCCCGAAGATATCCCCGCAGAATCCCCTCCGGAATTGGATAAAAAATTCTCTATTGCACATATCGGTACACTTGTCAGCACACGAAACCCGAAAACACTCTGGATCACTTTGAAGAAACTGATCTCTTCCCAGCCTGATATGGCAAATGACCTGCAGATAAAACTTGTCGGAAAAATTGATCACACCGTTACAAATTCATTGGAAAAGTATGGCCTGACACCTTTCGTCAAACGAATTCCCTACATGTCGCACGATGAGGTCATGATTTGCCAGCGTCAATCTCAGGTGCTGCTCCTGATCATTAACAACACGCCAAATGCCGGAATGATTCTTACGGGGAAATTCTTTGAATATATGGCCGCCCGGCGACCCATTCTCTGCATCGGTCCGCCAGATGGCGATGCGGCTAAAATACTTCAACAGACTCACGCTGGTCTGCTTGCCGGGCATGATGACATCGACACAACTGAGCAACACATCCTGACCTGCTACAAACGGTACAAAAGCGGAAACCTCGAAGTGGATAGCAGGGAAATTGAACAGTACGCGAGAAAAAAGTTAACAGAACAATTGGCGGGATTACTGACCAGAATACAATCAAACGGCTAATCGATGCGCCCCCCATCATCATGATACTTTACGACAGCCTTCTTTTTCCAACCACCAAATACATAATAAATATAGGCTAGTATCACACCGGCTAACCATCCAATGGGAATGGACCAGAAAACACCGTAAAGGCCAATCGAAGTATACTTAGATAGAAGATAAGCCACCGGCACCCGAATCACCCAGAGGGAAAGCAGGGTGATGATCATCGGCACAAATGTATCTCCCGCTCCTCGCAACGTTCCGTGCAATGCGAACATGGTGGAAAAGAGAACATAAAAAGCGCCCACGATGATCAGATACATTCGACCTAACTCTATCACTGCCGGGTCGGTGGTGAACATCATCATGAGATATCGTCCGAAAAAGACCGTAACCATGGATATCGAAAGCGAGATGCCAGCTGTCATCAGCAATGTCGAACGCAAGCCCCGCCGGATCCGGTCAGGCCGGTTTGCCCCCATGTTCTGGCCAACGAATGTACTCAGTGCAGCGCTGAAACTCATGGCAGGCATCGCAGCAAAACTATCAATGCGACCCGCTGCGCTGTAAGCGGCATTGGCCGTTACACCAAACTGGTTAACGATCCAGTAGAGAGCCAGCATCCCGGCTGCAACAAAGGTATGCTGGAAACCGGTTGGCAAGCCGATCCGGATTCCCTGCCTGAAGATCTTCCGGTCGAAACGGAGCTCCCGGAATGAAAACTGCAGGAAACTGTGATACCGGTTCAGATACAAGATCTGGGCGATGAACGCCACCCCTTGTGAAAACACGGTAGCCCAGGCAACTCCTTTGATCCCCCAACCAAAACCAAGAACAAAAAGCAGGTCGAGAGCGATATTCAAAATGACCGATCCGATTAAAAAATACAACGGTGTTTTGGAATCTCCCAACCCGCGAAGAATCGCACTCGTTGCATTATATCCAAACAGAAAGACCATCCCGGCAAAATAGATGGTGAGAAACTGCGTCGCCATGGGAATGATTTGGGCAGGCAGATCAGTCAGTTTGAATATCGACTCACTCAGGAAAATTCCCGCGATACTAACAACAAGTGAAGAGATAAATAGGAAAATGTAGAGTGTATTGATTGCCCGCTTCACCTTGTTCATATCCTTCGCGCCGAAATACTGGGAAATGATGATGGTAAACCCCATGGTAATCCCAAGAATGAAGGAGACCAACATGAAAATGATCGGGAATGAGCTACCCACAGCCGCCAGTGCATCAATACCAATGAACTTACCCACAATGATGGTATCCACTATGTTGTAGAGCTGCTGGAAAATATTTCCCAGCAACATTGGCATGGCAAATCGAGAGATGAGCTTTCCTTCGTGCCCCTGGCTTAAATCCTTCATTCTGGCATGTGAAAGGTGTGCAAAGGTAGATAAATCTAAGTGATATTTGCTATCTTTGCATACCAGTAGTTCGTTCTGTCGCCATGCGATATGCGTGGAGGAAAGTCGGGACAACATAGAGCACCATGCTTCCTAACAGGAAGGGTCCCGTTTATGCGGGATACAGACAGTGCCACAGAAAATAACCGCCCGTTGGGGCAATCCGTTGGATCGCCCACACGTGCAAGGGTGAAAACGTGGTGTAAGAGACCACGGTACTGCCGGGTGACCGGTAGTGCGGGTAAACCTCATGGGTTGAAAGACCATGTATATCCCGGTGATGAAAATCACCTGGTCGCTCGCCAGGGCCGCAAGGTACCGGGAGGGGTAGGTCGCTAAAACCGTCCGGCGACGGGCGGTTCAGATAAATGACAGAATCCCTTCGGGGAACAGAATCCCGCTTACAGAACTGCTGGTATTTTTTATGCTTAACCATATGAAGATCGTTTCAGTGATCGGGGCACGTCCCCAGTTTATTAAAGCAGCTACCATTTCCCGGGTGATGAAGGCACGGGAAGACTTGCACGAAATCATCCTCCATACCGGACAACACTATGATGAGAATATGTCGAAGATATTCTTTGAAGAGCTGAGTATTCCTGTGCCGGATTACAACCTGGGAGTTGGATCCGCAAGTCATGCCAGGCAAACAGCGATGATGTTGCAGGGGATCGAAGAGGTGTTGCTGAAAGAGAAACCCGACTGGACCCTGCTCTACGGCGATACAAACTCGACCGTCGCAGGAGCCCTGGCAGCTTCCAAGTTGCATATCCCTGTTGCCCATGTGGAGGCTGGACTCCGGAGTTACAACCGGCTCATGCCGGAAGAGATCAACCGGATCGTGACCGACCGGATCTCTGATCTTCTCTTCGCTCCCACACAAACAGCTATTGACAACCTTCATAAAGAAGGACTCGCAGAAGTCTCCCACTTAACCGGTGATGTGATGTACGACTCCGTTCTTCACTACCTGAATATCATCGCTGATGATCCGGAAAGATATCGAGTAGAAGGAACTCCTGACGAATACCTGCTTGCAACTATCCACCGGGCTGAAAACACAGATCATCCCGACCACATTGCCAGTATTCTTGATACATTTGGAAAACTCACACTCCCCGTTCTGCTTCCCGTTCACCCGAGAACCCGGAAAATCATCTCCGGATTTTCATTGCCCTCCAACCTTATCCTGAAAGAACCGGTAAGTTATCTGCAGATGCTGACGTTAACCAAACAAGCCAGCAAAGTCCTGACAGATTCCGGAGGACTTCAAAAAGAGGCCTATTTCCTGCAAACTCCCTGCATCACACTTCGAACAGAAACCGAGTGGTTGGAAACCCTTCACGATGACTGGAATATAGTCACGGCAACAGATCCTTCACTGATTGTAGATGCCGTCAATAGCCCCATTCCAACCGCTCCCCAATCGCATGCTTTTGGAACCGGAAACGCAGCTGAAATCATTGTCGATTTATTTACAAAAAATTGTTAATAAAATCCCTGATTTACTGGCTTTTCTGCTTCTTTTGTATTCCATTTTTTTGTACATTTGTATAGTAATATAGATTTATCTAACTAACTGATTATGACAGATATAGAAAAAGATTTGGCAAGCAAAAATTACACTGCTGATAACATCCAGGTGCTGGAAGGGTTGGAAGCGGTAAGAAAAAGGCCTGCCATGTACATTGGAGATGTTAATGTCAGGGGATTACACCATCTGGTTTATGAAGTTGTCGATAACTCAATCGATGAAGCGCTGGCAGGTTATTGTACCAAAATTGAAGTTACTATACATCCGGATAACTCCATCACAGTAACCGACAACGGACGCGGAATCCCTGTCGATTTTCACGAAAAAGAGAAAAAGTCCGCCCTGGAAGTGGTAATGACCTTACTGCATGCTGGCGGAAAATTTGACAAAGACTCCTACAAAGTCTCCGGTGGACTTCATGGAGTGGGCGTTTCTGTTGTGAATGCCTTATCTTCCAAACTTAAAGTGACTGTTCAAAGAGGAGGAAAGACCCACCAGCAGGAGTACTCCTGTGGGAAACCGGATTATTCGATAAAAATAATCGAGGACACCTCAAACACAGGCACTACCACTACGTTTAAACCGGATGACTCAATTTTCATGGTGAAACAATACGACTACGCCATTCTTTCATCGCGACTTCGGGAACTGGCATTCCTCAACAAAGGAATAACACTGGTGATATTCGATGAACGCGAGAAAGATGATGATGGAAATTTCATTACAGATACATTCTTTTCTAAAGAAGGATTGCCCGACTTCATCGAATACCTGGACGCCACCCGCGAAAAACTCATTCCGGAACCTATTTCCATGGAAGGTGAACGAAACGGAATACCGATGGAAATAGCCATGCAGTACAACACCTCTTTCTCTGAAAATCTCCATAGCTATGTGAACAATATCAACACACACGAAGGAGGCACTCACCTGGCCGGTTTCCGCAGAGCGCTAACCCGGACCCTGAAAAGCTATGCTGAGAAATCCGGCATGCTGGCAAAATTGAAATTCGATATCAGTGGCGATGACTTCCGGGAAGGATTGACCTCTATAATCTCCGTAAAGGTCCAGGAGCCTCAGTTTGAAGGTCAGACCAAGACAAAACTGGGTAACAGTGAAGTGATGGGAGTCGTTGATCAGCTTGTCAGCGAACTCCTTACCTACTACCTCGAAGAACATCCGAAAGAGGCAAAAACGATCGTGAATAAAGTAATCCTGGCAGCTACTGCACGACATGCAGCCCGGAAAGCAAGAGAGCTTGTGCAGCGAAAGAATATTCTCTCTGGCTCAGGTCTCCCAGGAAAGTTGGCCGACTGCTCAGAAAAGGACCCTTCTCTATGTGAGATCTACCTGGTGGAGGGTGACTCTGCAGGTGGAACTGCAAAACAGGGCAGAGATCGAAGATACCAGGCTATCCTCCCGCTGCGTGGAAAAATCCTCAACGTGGAAAAAGCCATGCAGTATAAGATCTTTGAAAGCGAAGAGATTAAAAATATGTTTACCGCACTTGGGGTTACCATTGGCACAGAGGAGGACAGCAAAGCGCTCAACCTGGAAAAACTACGTTACCACAAGATCATAATCATGACCGATGCCGATGTGGACGGAAGTCATATCGCTACCCTCATCCTCACATTTTTCTTCCGGTATATGAAAGAGTTGATTGAAAACGGGAATGTGTTCATCGCCACGCCACCACTCTACCTGATCAAAAAAGGAAGCTCGGAAAAGTATTGCTGGAGTGAAGAAGAACGAGTTTCTGTTGTCAAAGAGTTCTCTTCCAATGGTAAAGAAACAGGGATTCACATCCAACGATACAAAGGTCTGGGCGAAATGAACGCTGAGCAACTCTGGGATACAACTATGAATCCGGAGTTCAGGACACTGCGGATGGTAACGATCGAAAATGGAACGGAAGCCGACCGGATTTTTTCCATGTTAATGGGTGATGAAGTGCCTCCACGAAGGGAATTCATCGAAAAAAATGCCAAGTACGCCAATATTGATGCCTGATCCATCGTTTTTCTTGCTCAGTTTATAAATTGACTTATTTTTGTGAGATTAATATATCTTTCCTATGAAAGCAAAAAAATATGTCTACATTTTTGGCGGAATGATCATTCTGGCAATCATCCTCTATTTAATCTTCTCCGGACCTGAAACTGCACAGGAGGTTGTTGTACCAGTTAAATCAGGCAGCTTCCCTATTGAAGTCACAACAACAGGGGAACTGATTGCTAAAAGTTCAGAAAAAATATACGGCCCGCAGGGAATGCGGCGAATTCGCGTATACCAGGCAAAGATTGAAGATATCATCCCTGATGGAACTGTGGTCGATTCTGGTCAATATGTTGCCAGACTTGATCAAACTGAAATCACAAACAGGATCAAAGATGAAGAGACAAACCTTGAAAAATATCAATCTCAACTGATCAAAACCAAACTTGACACCTCTCTTGAACTCAGAAATGCCCGTGATGAGCTGATCAACCTGAAGTACAACCTGGAAGAAAAAAGAATAACCCTTGAACAGTCTAAATATGAACCGCCTGCTACAATCCGGCAAGTTGAAATTGAACTTGAAAAAGGAGAGAGAGCCCTTACACAAGCTAGCCAAAATTACAATCTCAGGCTGGAAAAAGCCATCGCAAACATGAATGAGGTGACCGCCGAATACAACAAAGCTGAGCGGAAGTTAACACAGATGTTAGATATTCTTAAACAATTTACCGTCACTGCCCCTAAATCCGGGATGGTAGTCTATCGTAGAAATTGGGATGGAAGTAAAATGGGTGTCGGAGCAACGGTTAACGCCTGGGATCCGGTTGTCGCAGAACTTCCCGACCTCTCGGAGATGATCTCGAAAACATATGTGAACGAAATCGACATCAGCAAAGTTCAAGCTGGACAATCTGTCAGGATCGGTATCGATGCATTCCCTGAAAAGGAGTTTACCGGGAAAGTAACCGAAGTAGCAAATATCGGAGAACAACTTCAGGGCACCAATGCGAAAGTGTTCGAAGTTAAAGTGCTTATCCATGAATTCGACTCCATCCTGCGGCCTGCAATGACAACGAAGAATACAATCCTCACAGCCATCATTGATAGTGTTTTGTTTATCCCTCTGGAAGCCATTTTCAATAACGACAGCATGACATTTGTCTATAGCCGAAACGGGTCCCTGGCCAAACAACAAGTAGTTCTTGGGCTTAGCAATTACAACGAGATCATCGTAAAAGAAGGCCTCACTATAGAGGATGAAGTGCTTCTGTTAGCTCCGGAAAACGATGAAAATCTTGACCTCATTACCCTCTCGCCTGAGGTGTTGAAAAAATACGAAGAGAAAGAAGTTGAAACTGAAAAGAAAGATGAGCCTGATCCGAATGCAAAAAGAGACAGTATCCGAAAAATGATGGAAGGGAAAGGAAAAATAAGACTTAGAAAAGGCGACAAACCTTCTGGAGAACGGACTCGCAAACCGACGCACTAACGGATAAACAACCTTATCTGCATCACCGTGTTCGAAAGGTATATATATATTCTCAATATCGCCCTGGAAGCAGTGTTTCTGAATAAATTCAGGTCTGTCTTGACTGCCCTGGGAATTATTTTCGGAGTAGCTGCTGTGATTACTATGATGGCAATTGGTGCAGGAGCCCAGCAGGAGATCCTCGACCAGATGAAATTGGTTGGTGTAAATAACATCCTCATCACACCAAAAGCTGAGAAAGGATCTGGAGATGACCAGGACTCAGAAGCTTCAGGGGACCAGGATGTAGGGTTACGAAAAGATCAGAAACGGTTTTCACCGGGGCTTACCTTGAAAGATGCAGAAAGCATCAAAAAAATAATTCCTTCTGTTGAACGAATCAGTCCGGAGGTCATTTACGAAACCGACGTAATAAAAGATGGGAGAAGGACCTCAACAAAGTTGACTGGCATTACGCCCGATTTCTTCACCGTATTCGGATTGGAACTCAAAGAGGGAACTATGTTTAATGAGGAACAGTTAGTGGATGGGAAGCCGGTATGTATCATAGGCCCTTCGATCCAATCCCGGTTTTTTGCCAGAGAGAATCCGATCGGAAAAGAGATCAAATGCGGGCATATCTGGCTACGGGTTATTGGTGTGCTTAAAAAACAGGAGATCAACCAATCAGCTATAGATGATCTCGGGATTTCAGATTACAATAACACCATTTACGCCCCAATCCGGACACTTCTCAGAAGGTTTAAAGATAGAGCCCTGGTAACATCAGCTTCACTCAAAGGAGGTGGTGGAATCTTTTTCAGAGGGAACTTTTCGATCGCTTTTGGAGGATCACAAACCGGTGTGGAAAAGAACCAGATCGATAAAATTGTTGTCCAGGTGAAAGAGAGCTCGATGATTAGCCCTACTACTAAAATCTTAAGTAAAATGATGTCCCGCAGACATCTGGGGGTTGAAGATATTGTGATCAAAGTACCCGAGCTTCTGCTTCGTCAGGAACAACGAACCAAAGACATTTTCAATATCGTCCTTGGAGCCATTGCAAGTATCTCGTTGCTGGTTGGCGGAATCGGAATCATGAATATCATGCTGGCATCGGTGATGGAACGTATCAAAGAGATCGGGATCCGTCAGGCAATCGGAGCTACCAAACGGGATGTTATCATGCAATTCTTAACTGAAGCAACGCTTCTGAGTTTCTCAGGAGGATTGATCGGGATCATCCTCGGCCTTATCTTCTCTAAAATCATTATGGAGGTTACAGGGATCCTGACAATTATCTCCACGCTCTCTATCTTTATTTCATTTGGAGTCTCTGTCTCCGTAGGTATCATTTTTGGATATATGCCAGCTAAGCGAGCTGCCTCACAGGATCCGGTTGAATCTCTCAGACATGAATAAATAGTAACCTCGCATCCTATGAAAAAACTGCTTATCCTTTGTTCAATTATAATCATTTCTGGAATCTGGCATTCTGCCTACGCACAGTTCATCCCACGGCAACTTACCCTTCAGGATGCAATTGAGATCGCAATGGATCAATCTCCTGATGCCCTTAATTCCAAACAAAATTTCCGTGCTAGCTTCTGGGAATACAAATCTTTCAAGGCTTCTTACCTGCCTGCCTTAGGATTTGATGCGACTATTCCTGAGTTTCAACGATCCATAACACAACAAACTGATATCAACACCGGCCAAAAAGTCTTCGTCCCTCAACAATATCTAAGTTCCGATGCGAACCTCTCTATATCACAACGCATTGGATTCTCGGGAGGTCAGGTCTTTCTCAGGTCAGGACTGGAAGCAGTCTATAATATTACAGACTCAAATATTACATCTTCGTTTCTTTCCACTCCGGTTAACGTAGGATTGATCCAACCAATTTTTCAGTACAATCCATATAAATGGAATCGGAAAATCGAACCGGTGAAATATACCCAGGCGAAACAAAAATACCTGGAAGATGTGGAACAAATCAGTATTACAACCACCAACCACTTCTTCAGTCTCCTGAATGCTCAGATTGAAATGAAAATAGCTCATACAAACCTCTCCAATTACGATACACTCTATACGATTGCCCTGGGAAGATACCAACTGGGAAAGATAGCAGAGAATGATCTTCTTCTCCTTGAATTGAATTTCCTGAAAGCACAATCTTCAGTTGAGAATGCAGAATTAGCTCTCGATAATGCTCTTTTTCAATTCAAATCCTACTTACGGATAAAAGACAGTATTCCGATCAATATGATCCCTCCATCAAACATCATCTTTTTTACAGTTGATCCTGATGAAGCGGTTGAACTTTCTGAAGCGAATTCATCAACCTTCCTCAACTTCCAGAAACGCCTGCTGGAAGCTTCCAGAGATGTCAATATGGCTAAACTGCAAGGTCGGTTTGATGCAGAACTATCTGCCGTTGTCGGGCTCACAAAAAATGCCAACACGCTTGGAGGTGCCTATCAAAATCCCCATGACCAGCAGCAGGTTGCTTTGGGCATAAGTATCCCTATTTATGATTGGGGGGTAGCCCGGGGAAAAATCAAAATGGCAGAATCACAAGAAGAGATCGTGAAAACAAATGTTGAACAAGAGATCCTTGACGCTCAACGAAATGTCTACCTGAAAGTCATCCAGTTCAACATGCAAAAGAGCCAGGTCACCATTGCTGCAAAGTCTGACACTGTGGCCCGAAAGAATTATGCTGTAACAAAAGGCCGTTATCTGATTGGAAAAATGAACAGTATTCTCGACCTGAATAACGCTCAGATTGAAACAGATAGAGCTGAGAAAGGATACTACACAGCTCTCCGAACTTTCTGGAGAAGTTACTTCGAACTTCGCAAACTGACCCTATTCGACTTCCGAACAAACCGCCCGATCCAGTTCAGCTTTGACGATATTAAGTTGTAAGAAAAAACCTAGAAAGAAT
>JACKQG010002500.1_pt1 | contig 23913 bp, 17 predicted proteins | sample 8237621 | NCBI WGS metagenome assembly JACKQG01 (sample SAMN15677084, study PRJNA649215) | marine metagenome | biome: marine; feature: Black Sea; material: saline water; isolation source: suspended particulate matter (SPM) from the Black Sea western gyre | collected 2013-06-09/2013-06-10 | depth... | reverse complement strand
TCCTGGGATTTGGACAGCCGCCTGGATATGGCCATGGAGGCTTTGCGCTGTCCTCTGCCCGAGACATCGATCTCGGTGCTATCGGGCGGTGAACGCCGCCGGGTGGCACTGACACGTTTGCTGCTGACAGAGCCCGATATTCTGCTGCTCGCTGAGCCGACCAACCACCTCGATACCGAATCTGTAGCCTGGCTTGAACGTCATTTGCAGCAGTATCCTGGCACCGTAATCGCCGTGACTCACGACCGTTACTTCTTAGATAATGTCGCTGGTTGGATTTTGGAACTCGACCGCGGCCATGGCATCCCGTGGAGGGGCAATTATTCTTCCTGGCTGGAGCAAAAACAAGAACGTTTGCGTGTCGAGGAAAAGAGCGAAGATAAACGCGTCAAAACCTTGGAGCGCGAATTGGAATGGATCCGCATGGCGCCTAAGGCACGCCATGCCAAAGGGAAAGCCCGCTACACTGCATACGAAAATCTGCTATCTCAAGAATATGAGGCTCGCCGTGAAGATTTAGAGATCTATATTCCTCCCGGCCCCCGTCTGGGAGATACAGTGATCGAGTTCGAGAATATCAGCAAGGGATACGATGAACGTTTGCTGATTAACGATTTCACACGAAGCATTCCACCTGGGAGCATCCTTGGGATTATCGGCCCCAATGGCGCGGGGAAAACTTCCTTGCTACGGTTGGTTACTGGGAGCGAGAAGCCCAACAGCGGAAACGTCAAAATTGGGGGCACTGTACAGTTAGGGTATGTCGACCAATCCAGGGATACATTGGATGGCGAGAAAACGGTTTGGGAAGAAATTAGCGGTGGAGATGAATTCATCCTATTAGGCGGGCGCAAACGTAATTCGCGCGCTTATGTGGCATCCTTCAATTTTCTTGGCAGCGATCAGCAGAAAGAGGTTTCCACTTTATCTGGCGGTGAACGAAACCGCGTGCATTTGGCCAAGATACTCAAAGAAGCAGCAAACGTAATTTTACTTGATGAGCCCACTAACGACCTGGATGTTAACACGCTGCGATCTCTTGAAGAAGCACTGGAAAATTTTGCAGGCTGTGCCATTGTTGTTTCGCATGACCGTTGGTTCCTCGACCGTATCGCCACTCATATTTTGGCCTTTGAGGGCGATAGCCAATTGAGCTGGTTCGAGGGTAACTGGTCAGATTACGAAGCTGCTCGACGAGAGAAATTAGGCTCAGATGCGGATACGCCAAAAAGAATCAAATACCGACCACTGACGCGATAGAACGATTTACAATCAAAACAAAAGGCGCTAAGATTTTCTTAGTGCCTTTTTTTCTTGGTCAATCGTTATCTCCAATTGACAAAACTTTGTCGCCATGATATTCTTTAGCGTCAAGACCGACCAGTCGGTCTGTTGAAGAATTGTGCTATGACAACTTCAAAAAACACGCCCGTGCGTCAACGCATCCTCGACGCGGCAGTTGAAAGATTTGCTCGAGATGGCTACCACAATACCAAGGTAGCTGATATCGTCGAGGATTCAGGCACATCAAAGGGGGGCGTATACTTCCACTTCCCCAGCAAACAAGATATCTTTTTCGGATTGGTCGATCATTTTGCAAATATCCTTGAAACGCGTTTGAGCGAGGCAATCGCTCAGGAAGAGAGCGGAGTAAGACGGGTGAATACCGCTTTGAGTATTTGCTTGGAGACTTTCGCTGAGTATAAGAAGTTGGCCAAGATCTTTCTTGTTCAAGCAACCGGATTGGGAAGCGTTTTTGAAGATAAACGTCGTGAAATCCATCATCGTTTCATTAAACTGATTCAAAAACACTTAGACGAAGCTGTTCGAGAAGGCGATTTATTGCCAATTGATACAGAGGTTGCCTCATATGCATGGATGGGGGCCATCAATGAAGTGGTAATCGAATGGGTATACACGGGACATCCAGAACCAACCCGAGCCCTACCGGCTTTGCGCGCAATCCTGTTGCGCAGTGTAGGTATATCCGAAGAACGTATTCGGCAATTAGAAAGTTCATAGATTAAAGATGAATCCTAGAATACTAATTCTAAGGTGCCCTCAAATAATTCACGGAAGGATCAATATTATGTATTCCAAAACTAGACTAACCTTCACAATTTCTGCTTTGACCTTCGTAACCCTGTTACTAAGTGCGTGTGCTCCGGCACAACCTGAGTCTGTGACTCTCAAACTGGCCTTACTACCCGTGCTGGATACACTCCCGGTTCACGTAGCAGCTAGCGAAGGCTTTTTCGAAGAGCAAGGCATAAATGTCGAAATAATCCCCGTCTCATCTGCTCCCGAGCGCGATTCGATTGTCACCGCCGGTGAAGCGGATGGCATGCTCAATGAGATCGTCTCAACCCTATTCTATAACAAAGATGAAGTTCGGGTTCAGATCGTGCGCACTGCCCGCGCCGCTACCAGCGACGCACCTATTTTCCGAATTCTGGCCGCGGCCGAAAGCGGCATTGAAAGTGTAGCTGATCTAAAGGGGGTTAAGATCGGTGTCTCTGAAGGCACCATCATCGAATATCTCACTGACCGGCTCCTAGAAGCAGAAGGTTTCACATCAGAAGATATTGCAACCATTGCTGTTCCCAAGATTCCCGACCGTCTGGCTCTATTGGGCTCCGGCGAAATGCAAGCAGCCATGCTGCCTGATCCGGCTTCTTCAATTGCTCTATTGGGCGGCGCCAATGTGATCGTTGATGATACCAGTCACCCTGAATTTGGCTTCAGTGTACTGACCTTCCGCAAAGAAACTATCGATGCCCACCCCGATGCCATTACGGGCTTCTTGGTCGCCATCGAGCAGGCTGTCGAAAAGATCAACACAGACCCTACTCAGTATGCAGAACTGATGGCTGAGAAAGGCCTTGTTCCACCACCGCTGATGGCAACCTATCAAGTCAATCCTTTTCCCACCGCCGGTGTCCCAACACAGGCTCAGTGGGATGATGCAGTAGAGTGGGCAATGACAAAAGGCTTACTAGAAAATGGCGTTGTTTACCAGGATTCAGTGACAGCAGAATATTTACCCTAACGAATAAAAATCTCGAATTTTGTGTTGGTCAACAGAAGCCTGAACACTATGTCATACTGAGGAGCACAGCGACGAAGTATCTCACCCATAGCCAACGCAGGCTATTCAGAAGAAAAGCAAGATGCTTCGCTTCGCTCAGCATGACAAGTTTTGTTTGAGTTACTCTTGACCACAACAAAAAATCTCGAATTTAGTGAACAGGAACACGATTTATAGAAGCACCGTGTTCCTGTTTTGTGAATATGAGATAAAATCTGTCTGGTCTGCCTATGTTCCAGCTTGAATCCGTCACCTTTTCTTATAGCAATCAATCCCCCATTTTCCAGGATTTCACTTGGCAAGTTATGCGCGGTGATACTTGGGCAATACTTGGCCCCTCAGGGTGCGGCAAATCGACTTTGCTGTATCTTCTGGCTGGGTTACGCTTTCCAGATACTGGCAAAGTGCTGATCAATAAACATAATATCACCAGACCACGACCACATACCGGTTTGATCATCCAGGAATACGGCTTACTCCCCTGGGCAACGGTGCGGGAAAACGCTCAACTTGGACTACGCATCCGCGGTTTCTACGGGCCTGACGGCACTCACGCTCCCGAAGAATTTCGACCGTCTCTAGAAGTTGATCCATGGTTAGAACGTCTGCGATTGCTCCCCCACCTGGACAAGTATCCCAGTCAGCTTTCGGGGGGTCAGCGACAACGCACAGCGATTGCGCGCACATTGGCATTAGAACCTGATCTACTGCTCATGGATGAGCCCTTCTCTTCTCTGGATGCCCCCACTCGTGAAGATTTACAAACGTTAACTTTGGAGATTCAATCCGAAGAAAATCTGACACTAGTGATCGTCACTCATACCATTGAGGAGGCAGCTATCTTAGGGAAGAAGATCTTGCTCTTGGGAGAACCACCCAACTCAACCGCGCGCGTGATCGACAATCTCAAAGCTGGTACTGCCGAATATCGTAACAGCTCTGATTACATCAGCATGTGCCGCAATTTGCGCTCCAGGATGGATTTATGAAACGCCGCGACCTGTTGTTAGCCATTGTTGCTCTGATCGCATTTTGGCAGGTAAGCGCCTGGCTAGTAGACGAACCTATTCTACCGTCGCCTTTTGCTGTGTTTAGCGTCTTCGCGCGCGAACTAAGGGGGGATTTACTCGCTCACTTTGCTGTCAGCTTGTGGAGGGTTGTGGCCAGCACCGGGCTAGCGATAATCTTGGCCTCACCAGCAGGATTGATTTTAGGGCAATCGCCCCGCTTGAATGCTATTTTTTCCCCAGTGATCTATCTCTTATACCCAATTCCGAAAGTTGTTCTGGTACCAGTGCTGATCTTACTCTTTGGCCTCGGAGATTTGCCAAAAATATTGATCATTTTCATTATCCTATTCTTCCAAATCCTGGTATTGGTGCGAGATCAGGCAGCAGGGTTGCGACCCGAATTGATCCAGAGCGTGCGCAGCCTGGGAGCTGGACGTAGAGCTCTCTTTCGCTTTGTCTATCTTCCTGCCAGTTTGCCCGCCATTCTGACAGCTTTACGCCAGTCGGTAGGAACTGCTGTAGCGGTACTCTACGTGGCCGAACTATTCGCCACCCAACGCGGCCTGGGATATTATATTTACTTCAAGGGCAGCACGCTGTTCGACTACCCTGCCATGTACGCCGGGATCATCGCGATGAGCTTGTTAGGGCTGGGTTTATATTTCACCGTGGATTGGCTGGAACGACGGCTAAGCCCATGGCAGTTTGCAGATTGACGTTACCATTCGATCTCGACCACCATCGCAGGATGGTCTGATGCGGGGCTGAGTATGTAACGGGCATCAACGATTTGAGTTCCGGGGGAAACAAAGATATGATCAATGCGCTTGTCCAAATGAACACCATCATCATCCACATCATCAGGCCAGCGTATGAGCCAGGCATCATCTAGGGTTTGTGTTGTCAATTGATACTGTTCGCTTTCTGGGTTGAAATTAAAATCGCCCATGGCAATGACATTCTCCATTCCAACAATCTCTGTTAAGAAATGCTCTTGCTGAATAAGTGGCCCCCCATTGCCAAGGTGGGTAACGAATATATTGAAAGTTTGATCTTCAACAGTAATTTGAGCAACAATGGTAGCGGTTTGTTCGGCCTCGCTGAACATATAGAATGTGCGCGGGTTTTCGATAGGGTAACGGGATAACAGTGCTATTCCAAATGTTCCTGGAACTACCTTGGGGCCATAATAGGAGTACATATTCAGACGATCAGCGAAATACCGTACGATGTCGGCGTTGCCACCGGAGATGCGGTTGGTATCCGACTCCTGCAATCCTATAATGTCAGCATTGATCTTGCGAATCAATGAAAACTGTTCTTTAAAATTTTTCTGCCCACTTTCGCTGTAACCTTGCTGGATGTTATAGGTCAAAATCTCCAAATTCCTTTGATCAGGGGGGAGCGAGTATAGTTCAGCTTCACGAAACTTGACCCCGAAGATAGACCCCAACCCAATCAAAATGAATACCCAAATGAAGTTGCTGGAGACGGTTTCTCGGACCGATAAATCCATTCTCGTAATTGTTTCTTTACGAAGTGTTATTACAGTCAGTGAAGTAATTACCCCCAAGACGAGAAAGACAAGCCAGAATTTATCACGAAAAAATGGGCCTACGACGGGGATATAATCATAAACCGTCGTAAAGACCTGAGCAAAAATCATTACCAGGAAGAAGAGGCTTGCCAGCGCAAAGCTACCGCCCAATGCCTTCGGCGATGGTTTACTATCCGCAAGCGCTCCATAAAGGAAAACAAAATCAATCAACAATACGGGGAATAGAACGATCATCCCAATCGTTGCCAGTGACCACAGCGGGGCGACCGCAGGCTCGTAGAGTGGGTACACACCAGGATCGGCTGGGAACTTAATCTGGTGAGGCAGTATGGTCATCACTAAAGCCAGACTAAAGCATAGATTCCAAAACAGCAGGATTCCCGGTGAAAGCGCTCTCAAGAATCGAGAGCCATAAGTAAAGAGCAGCGAGGTTGCCACCAATACCGCCGCCATTAACGCGACGATCATCAAATAATTTGCGCCTGTCCAACGAGCGATGACATTGGGAGCAGTAAGGGCGTAATAGAACAGGATCAACACAGCCACCAGCCCGATACTCCCGACCCATACCTTTCTAAACCCGCTGGGTTGAATATCTTCACAACCTTCATCATTGGATCCCGCGAATATTTTTACCATAAGAACGGCCGCGATCATTGTCAAGATCCAACCCACTCCCTCTAGCAGGCCATCAAGCGAAATATCAAAACCCGAATTCAAGGTTCGGAAGAGGATCGAAAGGGATACTCCCAGTGCCAGGCCAGAACCTATGGTAGTAGGTTTTGTTTTTCGATTCCAGATCAACGCAGGCAGAAAAAGCAGAAACGCGCCGACCCCAATCCCAGAAAGGATCATCACGCCGCGCGTATCCATTAAGGGCGTAAGCTGCCGGCTGAATAATACGAGCCCGCCAAACACCCAGATGGATTTTTCGGAGACACCTTTGCGGAAGAATAAGAGTAGCAGAGGTGAGAACAAAAAGAGTACACTGACGATCTCAGGCGGGATGCTGGTGCCCATCAGGCCAAAAGCATAAATGGCTTCAACGAAATCAGAGATCAGTTGGAAGAAGAACAGGAAAAAGATGCCGAAAAGAGTTATGTCTGCCATTTTTATTTTCCTTTCACAAATATCTCATTTATCTGCTGCAAGCTGACCGATTGGTCCCTGGGGGTGAATGATATCTGACAAAATCTCATAAGGCACAATCACCTGCTGGGGGCCAGCTGCATACGGAGCAACCTGGTATTCATCGAAGATGATCAACACCCCGCTAGAAGTCAGCGCCCAAACCTGGTAATTCTCTGGAGTTGGCACGGCGCCATCTTCCCAGATATCGAACTCGAGTTTTTCGGTCAACTGTGGGATGCAGAACTCTGCAATCCTTTCCAGATAGGGAGATCCTGGAATAAAGAGATCGCCTAATGTCAGTTCTTGGCCGGAATTGAAATCATAATTGAGGCTCCAATGATAAGATCCTGGGTGAGCACCCCCGAGATAAAAGAAATTGACGAACAAAACAGATAATACATCATGCCCAGAACTCATCAAAACTTGGTGGGCATCTATCTGAGCATTATTTTCAAGAATATCTCCAAAATCTTCCTCTGAACCCCAAATTTGCGAGCTGGGGAGAGAGAAATAAATCTCGGAAAACATGCCAATTCCATCTGGAGGAACTGCATCTGCCACCCAAAGATCCATCTCATCGACCTCAGTTTGGACCATGTTATCAATCAAATTATTGAACCACTCTATGTACTCCTGGTCACTTCCTCCAATATAAGGATATAGGGCTGTCATCTCGAAATTAAGCTCAGGTTTTTCGGTGGTGTGTTGACGTTGTACCAAATGCCAACCTATGTGTGACTCTGCCTCTGGAGTTTCGAGCGGTGGGGGAATGATATCAGTTGGAGATAATGAAAACGAAGTCAGAGGAGTGGGTGTAGCTGAGATTGTCGGTATTTGAGATGGTTGCTGAGAAAGTAGACGTTGTGGTACGGAACAAGCTACACTCATGAATAATAAATAAACAAATAATTGAAATTCTCGCTTATATCGCATCATAGCAACTCTCCTTATAAGAAATCATACCACCAAGTGAATTTTGATCTACAATACTTGAAAGATGCTGTTTTTCTGTGCGAATCTCATCATCCTAAACCGATTCGCAAGGCCCCAAAAAGGCTGGTATAATCGTCGCCGCTGTCTGAGGGCCAGTAAAATGCAATCAGGAAAAATTGCTTATGACCACTGAAAATTCAGCAACTTCAACGAAACTTTGCCCGACCTGCGGCACACGCCTTAGCAGTGATGCGACGCGTTGTCTGGTTTGCGGGAGTGAACTGGTAGCCAATGGAGAAAGTCCTGCCAAGGCATCAAGAGCGCTGCGCGGAAGCCGCATGCCGGAAATTACATTAAGTTTACCTATGGCGATCATTCTTTTGGCCGTATTCCTGGCCATTGGTGCTGTGATGGTATTCTTTGCTTTACAACGGACAGGACGCGTCGTTGAGCCAACACAAACACCCACACTGACGGTGACTATAACGCCTTCAGTTACTCCAACTCCCTTGACCCCCACAATGACCCCAACACCCTTGCCATCTCCCACGCCCTTTACTTATATCGTCAGGTCTGGAGACACATGTGGGGGAATCGCGGTGGCATTCGATGTATCAGTTCAGAGCATTGTGCGCCTAAACAGTTTGCCTGCAGATTGCGCCACTTTGTTCGATGGACAAGAACTCCAGATTCCGCACCCCACCCCAACGGTAACTCCCTTCCCCACAGCCACACTCAGTGGTCCCGAAGCGACTTATGCCGCTTGTGAGAAGATCATCTATTCCGTTCAGGAGAATGATACCCTGAGCAGTATTTCAACAAATTATGCCATTCCGATGGATGCTATCAAAGAATTTAACGGCATGGTCAACAACACGGTTTTCTTTGGAATGAACCTTGTGGTACCTTTATGTGAGAGGGCAGCAACCCCTGGGCCGACTTCTACGCCCACAGCGCCACCCCCCTATCCCGCCCCAAACCTGCTTCTGCCAGCCGATGGATCTTACTTCACCTTGGAAGATGATGTTGTAACCCTGCAATGGGCTGCGGTGGGAACGCTCAGAGAGAACGAATCTTATGCTGTCACGGTGGAAGATATTACCGAAGGCCAGGGACGCAAAATCGTCGATTATGTTGAAGATACCAAATTCATCATCCCGGCTTCCTTCCGAGCAGCTACCAGCGACCCCCACATTTATCGCTGGTGGATCATGCCCGTAAGGCAGATCGGCACAGATGAAAACGGCGAAGCCATTTGGGATACTGCGGGTGCGGCTAGCAATATGCGCGTATTTACCTGGACAGGTGAAGCGCAGATCGTGACCCCCACCCCTTAGACTATTATTATTGAGAATCGAAAATCCCTCTCAGTCGATCGAGAGGGATTTTTCGTTTTGATGTCATTCCAACAAATTCTTAACACATGTTTCGCACACGTAGCGAGGTTTCCCTGGAATAAGGGTTGGGGGGATCTAGCCCCCCAACCTTTATTCCAGGGAGATTCTCATTAACTCATGTTACGCACACGAAGCAAGAAAGTCCCGAAAATAGGGGGTGGGGGCGAAGAGCCCCCACCCCCTATTTTCGGGGATATTTCTCTTTAGGTTGCGTAACATTACTTCTTAAGCTGCCGCAACAATATCTTCTAGCATCTTGGTTGTGAGTGATTTTGGCCGCTCGAGGGGCTGCCCTAAGGCCCGCGCCCAAACTGCATTGGCCGTCACCCCGAGCATGCGGCTGACCCCAAAGAGTACGGTATAGAAATCGAACTCGCGCATACCATAATGATATTGCAGCGTGCCACTGACAGCGTCCACATTGGGCCAGGGGTTCTTGACTTTACCAGTCTCTCCCAACACTTTAGGGATGACTTCAAAGGCCATCTCAACCAATTGGAAGAGTTCATCATCGGGCATAAATTCTTGACCAAACTTAAATTGGGCGGTGTAACGGGGATCAGGCTGACGCAGAACAGCGTGTCCATAGCCCGGGATTACCTGCCCAGAATTGAGTGTGTCCCAACAATATTGCTCGAATTGTTCTTTGGTGGGCAAGCCCCCAAACTCTTCCTGCACGCCCAACAGCCATTGCAAACTCATCTGGTTGGCCAACCCGTGCAGAGGACCCGCTAAGGCGTTGATTCCTGCATTACAAGCATAATAAACATCCGCAAGGGTTGAACCCACCAAATGGGTTGCGTGAGCGCTGGCATTGCCGCTTTCATGATCTGAGTGCAGGAAGAAATACAAACGGGTCAGGTCTTGGTAGGCCTGCGTGTCTTTGCCAATCATATGGGCAAAGTTGCCAGCCCAATCTAGATCAGCGCGAGGGGCTACGAAAACACCATTACCAAATTTGTGGTTGTAAATGAAGGCAGCAATGGCGGGCAACTTGGCTGTCAGATTGAGCGAATCTTCAAGGGTAGTTGCCCAATATTCGGCTCTCGTCATTCCTTCCTGATAGCGCTTGGCAAAGACAGATTCAGTCTGTAACGCCAGGATAGCCTGTGAGAACATCGACATGGGATGCGTTTCCACGGGCATGGCCTTGATTACATCAAAAACATATTGAGGAACTTCGCTGCGAGTTTTCCACTCTTGCTCAACCGCCATGGCCTCTTCAAAGGTAGGAACCTCTCCAATCAGCAGCAGATAGTACAAGCCACCTGACAACGGGAAATTGGAACCTTCCGCTTTGGGCAGCAGTTCTAAAAGCTCGGGAATAGTATAGCCACGAAAGCGGATACCCTCTTCGGGGTCGACATAGGAAATGTCGGTCACAAGTACCTTGGCGCCGCGCATGCCCCCGTAGGCTTGAGCGACAGTCACTTCACCAACAACTACATCTCCATTTTCTTTGACGAGCTTGCGAACCCGTTCTCGCCATTCTGGTAATTGTGCAGCAATCTTCTCTTTTAGTATCATTTCAAACCTTTCTACCAATTAGTTTGGCAGGATTGGAAACCTGCCTACACGAATCTTATAGCCCTAACGCAGCGATGTTGGCTGCAACACCTTCAGCAGACTTCTTCAGCTCGGCAATCTCTTCATCGTTCAATTCATACTCGATGACTTTCTCTACGCCGTTGGCACCAAGTTGCGCCGGTGCCCCAAAGTAGATACCATTCAAACCGTATTCGCCTTTCATATAGACAGCCGCGGGAACGATGAGTTGTTTGTCTTTGAGAATGGCTTCAACCATTTGGGCAATTCCGGCCGACGGAGCGTAGAATGCGCTGCCCTGCTTAAGCAGACTGACGATCTCGCCGCCGCCCTTGCGAGTACGCTCGACAATGGCATCCAGGCGCTCTTTGGGCATGGTCTTATGCAAGGGTACACCAGCCACGTTTGAGTGACGAGTCAGGGGAACCATGGAATCGCCATGACCGCCCAAGACGTAGCAGTTGATATTCACCACGCTGACACCCAACTCCATGGCTACAAAAGCACGCATACGGGCAGAATCGAGGATTCCAGCCTGACCAATGACGCGATTGGGTGCCAGGCCAGTTTTCTTCCAGGTGAGATAAGTCATCACATCGAGGGGATTTGTCAGCACAATATAGATGGCATTAGGGGAAAGTTTCAGGGTTTCATCTGCTACTTTGCCAACAATTTCAGTGTTAGCCGCCAACAGATCATCCCGGCTCATGCCTGGCTTGCGAGGCAAGCCCGCGGTAATTACGACAATATCTGAGCCTTCGGTGGGGCCGTACTCATTGCTGCCCGTGATGCTGACATCTTTGCCAATCACCGGCATGGCTTCCTGCATATCCAAGGCTTTGCCTTGGGGCATGCCTTCAACGACATCGACGAGTACAATGTCTGCGATTTCGCGTTCTGCCAGCCAATGGGCAGTGGTCGAGCCAGTCATCCCGGCACCTATAATTGAGACTTTCTTATTCATCCAATCCTCCTAGAGATTTGAGAAAATATAATTTCACACTTGGGACTCCACTGAAAAAACTACCAGATGAGGGCTTCCGCCGGAAATATGGGGGTGGTTGCCGCACCCACCCTCATATTTCCGGCGGGAAACTCGCTTGGTGGCTTTTTGCAATAGAGTCACTTGGGTAATTCTACTATTCTTACCAGATTTTACTAGATAGAAACCACCCCTGGTCAGAGAGTTGCCTGGGGGTGAAGTATTTAATCAGCTTGTGCTTCAAGGAAGTGAATCGCCTGCATGGCTGCTGCTGCGCCCATACCTGCCGAAGTAATTACCTGGCGGAAATGGGAGTCGGCTACTTCTCCAGCAGCATAAACTCCGGGAATATTGGTTTGCATATATTTATCTACAACTAGATACCCGAGGTCGTCCATCTCAACCTGACCTTCATAGAGCTCGGTATTAGGAATATGACCGATGAAGATAAATACACCTTCGGTTTCTCTTTCAGATTCCTCACCGCTCTTTCTGTTGTGCAGTGTAACTTTCTCCACAACACCATTGCCGGTGATATCTTTTATTTCGGTATCCCAAATAAAATTGACTTTGGGATTGTTGAAAGCGCGTTCCTGCAGCAATTTCCCGGCGCGCAACTCCTCTCGTCGATGAACAACAGTCACAGAGGTGGCATAACGCGTCAGGAAGAGACCCTCTTCCATTGCGCTGTCGCCGCCACCGACAACAAGGACATCTTTGCCAGTGAAGAAATGACCGTCACAAGTTCCACAATAGGAGACCCCACGCCCAGTGAATTCTTCCTCACCAGGGATATCCAACTTACGCGGATTAGCCCCGGTGGTGAGCACTAGGGTTTTGGCATAATGATCGCCGTTGTAAGTGGTTACCTTATATGGTCGTTCAGAAAAATCAATGTTGGTGACGTGGTCAAATTCGATGCGAGTGCCGAAACGTTCGGCTTGCTGCTTGAAGGCATCAACTAATTCCAGTCCGCCAATTCCCTCAGGAAAACCAGGGTAATTTTCAACACTATGAGTTTGGGCTACCTGTCCACCTAGAAGCATGCCTGTAAAAACCAAAGGTTCTAGATTGGCTCTGGAAGCATAGAGCGCTGCCGCAAGTCCCGCTGGACCAGAGCCAATAATGATCATATTATGTATAATTTTTTCAGTCATTATCTTCCTCTTCTGTCACAAAACAATTTTAAAGAAAGTGTCAAGATATTTGCTCTACTATGTATGGACTACATCCATCATATTTATTTTACCAAGATAAGATCGGATCACATCAATCCTTTTGATGCATCCGAGGAGAAAAAGTTTCATCACAAATTGATTATAGCGAAAGTGGCGCTCAAATGAGCGCCACTTTTATTGAACGTAGGTTTACTAGTTTCGTCTGGGGCCGCGATCACGCCGATTTGAGGATCGTCCTCCTCCTGATGGTCGGCGCTTTCCGCCAGTGGGGCGATCGTTCGCGATGGCCTCTTCAACTGTCCAACCCTCTAGGACAGCCTTTCGTGAGAGGCGTATCTTGCCTGAGCGCTGGTTAATTTCAGTCACCATGACGGTGATCTCATCACCCTTGCTGACAACATCTTCCACACTTTGAACACGTTCGGTATCTAACTGAGAGATGTGGACGAGTCCATCTTGTCCAGGGGTGATCTCTACGAAACAACCAAAATCTTGGATGCCAGTGACTTTGCCAGTATAAATACGCCCAACTTCAGGAGTTTCTGTCAGTTGTTCTATTCGTTCGCGGGCTAAACGGGCGCCTTCTCCATCAGCCGAAGCGATGAACACCGTGCCATCTTCCTCAATGTCAATCTGGACACCCGTCTCCTCCTGAATGCTACGGATGATCTTGCCGCCAGGGCCAATCACCGCGCCGATCTTCTCTGAAGGGATTTTAACTGTCACAATGCGCGGGACATGGGGTTTCAACTCGGCACGAGGCTCAGCGATGGTATCAAGCATCTGCTCCAAGATATGAGCGCGCGCTTCTTTAGCCTGCGCCAGGGCTTCAGCCATGATCTCGGCAGAGAGGCCTTTGATTTTGATATCCATCTGCAAGGCAGTGATACCGTTCTCGGTGCCGGCCACCTTGAAATCCATATCGCCAAGGTGATCTTCCATGCCCTGGATATCCGTCAGAATGGCATAACGGTCACCTTCTAAAACTAATCCCATAGCCACACCAGAGACTGGCGCTTTTATAGGCACACCGGTATCCATCAGCGCCAGCGTCGAACCACACACCGATGCCATTGAGGATGATCCATTGGATGCTAATACCTCAGACACCAAACGCAGGGTATAAGGGAATTCACTCTCGTCAGGGATCATCGGCAGCAGAGCTCGTTCTGCCAGTGCACCATGTCCGATATCACGTCGAGATGCGCCCCTCAAGAAACGAGCCTCACCCACAGAGAACGGGGGGAAATTGTAATGATGGATATATCGCTTAGAATCCGCTGGGGTCAGGTTGTCCATCCTTTGGGCATCGCGAGGGGTTCCCAGTGTTGCCAGGGTCATGACCTGGGTTTCGCCGCGAGTGAACAGGCCCACACCATGGGCGCGCGGGCTGGTGCCAACATCACACCAGATAGGACGCACGGTGTTGAAATCGCGTCCATCGGGCCGGACACCTTTATCCAAGATGCGCGAGCGGACGACAGCTTTGTGGGCAGCATCAAAGGCTTCTTTGGCATCTCCACGCTTTGCTTCGTCTTCGCCAGCAAACTCGGCGATTATTTCTGCTTTTATTTCGAACATGGCCAGCTTGGCTTCCGCTTTAGGAAGCTGCCGATCGTAGAGTTCATTCACAGGCTTTTCTGCACGAGCCAAAACATCCTTCTTGAACTGTTCATCAAGTATGAAGGAAGGATATTCTCGTTTCGGTTTGCCAACGTCTTGAGCCATCTTATCCAGCGCATCGATAATGGGCTGCATGGCCTGATGACCAAACTCTACCGCCTCAATGATCTGGGTCTCGGATAATTCGTTGGCACTACACTCGACCATAAGAACCGCATCTCGAGTTCCGGCCAGGCGCAGATCCAAGTCTGACACATCCATTTCAGCATAGGTGGGATTGACGACAAACTCGCCATCGATCAGCCCAATGCGCACCGCGCCAACGGGACCATCCCAAGGAAGATCTGAAATGGTAACGGCCGCAGAGGCTGCATTGAGGGCCAGAATGTCGAGTGGGGTGACATCATCTGCTGAAAAGGCATACATAATCACTTGCACAGCATTGCGCAAATCTTTGGGGAATAGCGGGCGCAGGGGACGATCTGTGAGGCGATTCACGAGAACTGCAATCTCAGATGGTCGTCCCTCTCGACGGAAGAAAGAGCCAGGGATGGTTCCCCCAGCATACATGCGCTCTTCATAATCCACTGTCAGGGGCAAAAAATCAATTCCATCACGCGGTTCAGCCCCCATCGTGGCAACGCCCATTATCAGCGCATCTCCACTTGCAATGGTCACGGCACCACCGGCTTGACCAGCCAAACGGCCAGTCTCAATCACCAGTGGCTTATCGCCAACTAATACTTCATAACGTTTTGCTTCAGGTTTCATGGTACCTCCTACCATTGATCCGCCGGTTAGGGATTGGGAGTTTTAGACAACGTGGGCAATTGCCCAGACAAAGTTATCTCCATCTCCCAATTCCCAACCTCGGGGCGGGTCATTAAAAGAGCGATGTGAATCTCACATCCATAAATATCTGTTTTGAGATAGACAGACGAAAAAGCTCAACTTAACCCATCCCCCGTTATGGCAACTCGAGATCATTTCTTCGACAGACAAGCCGCTTTTACCGCAACCGCTTGATATATTTGCTCTATGCAAATCCCTGTATTCCAGCCACAACTAGAGAAACCGATGTTGCTTCGCCAGTGCTTTGCGTCCTTTGGACGTTCTTCGCAGGCACTGGAGTAGCGAATAGTCGATAGGAATACGACCCTTCGCTATGAAAAGTAGATGGAGACCTGCAAGGACCATCTACTTTGATTATCACACTAAACTTTGCGAATACCGAGCTGTTTCGAAATTGCGACGAAACGTTGGTAATCTTTACTTCGAAGGTATCTGAGCAATCGACGACGACGCCCAACCATCTTCAGCAATCCTCGACGAGAGGATTCATCGTGCTTGTGGGTCCGCAGATGGTCGGTAAGTTGCAGGATGCGCTCGGTTAGGATCGCAACCTGGACCTCTGGGGAGCCTGTATCTTTATTGTGACGTGAGTATTCACCAATCAGGTTAGTTTTAGCTTCTTTTTCTAATGACATGACGTCTGCAATCTCCTATAATTTTTTATTGCTTCTAAAAGCAGGTCTCCAAGCAAGTAGCCTCCCAAAGTTAGAAAGCCGCCAGCCGGTCGAGTCAGCGGGGGAATTATACCAAAGATTTGGCAGGAGTAAACCTTGATTCTCAATCAATTATCACCGTCTTTGTCCGATAAGGAAAACTCCATTAAGAGAGGATAATGATCTGAATCGATGTCGGGACCGACTTCACGCTCATGTACATATACATCGGAAGTGATCAAAAAATGATCAATAGGCACCAGAAATAACCAATTATATGTTGGCCAGGTCGGTTGAATACCAAACCCGCGCCGGCTGTCTCGCAATTGGCTGACTTTTAGCCATTCACCAAAGAACGGTGACCAGGAAGTGGCGTTGAGGTCTCCCGCCAAGATGACTGTATCATCCAATCCAGCGATATAGTCCGCTAACTCGCTCATCTGAATGTTTCGATGCCAAGTAATTTTCTCGCTTTTTGGAGGTACTGGATGCGTTACGACAAAGGTCATCTGCGTGTCATCCTCGCTCATTGTGGCAATAATTGTGGGAATATCCCATCGGCCAAAACGGTGGATCTCACTCACTTCCAGTGGATATCGACTATAGAGTGCAACACCAAAATTATCAGATCGAGCTTCAGCCTCGTAAAAATGGTACCCTTGATCGGCTAAACTGAGATCGTCCAACCAAACCTGGTTGACCTCTAATAGGGCTATAAAATCTGGGTCGGTCTGTTCAATCCATTTGCGTAAAAGATGATGATGTGGATTCTCCGTGCGCACGTTAGCATACAAGATTTGGTAAGTCCTCCCACCAGAATGAGCAGCGGTTGGGCGGATAAAAAAAGGCAATACCAATATCAGATTTATTGAGAAAAAAATCGCTGTAATGATCACGAATCTTAGGCGTTTCCCCAATCTATATACAAACAATATTACAGATAACCCCAGCAGATACTGAACCCGAAAATGACTAATCAGGTCAAAAATCCACCACCAAGTTCCAAGAAATCCTACCAGTGTACAAGCAAAAAGTGTGGCTGCGGTGACATTAATGAAAGCCCAAAAGATGTTTAGAAGAATAGTATTTTTCATCGGTATTGATAATTGGAACTTATTGTGGACAATTACACAGGCCATACTGTTCCGGCGCGCACCACCCCGTTGGGGGGCACATCGGATTTCACTGTAGCACCATTCCCCACGCGCGCGCCAGCTCCGATCTCAGCTTGCAAATTGACTGTCACCCCCATGCCCACCAGAGCACCATCTCCCACTTTGACTTCCCCGGCCAGGATCGCTCCAGGGGAAATATTGACGAAATCGCCCAAGACGCAATCGTGGGAAACAATCGCACCCGTGTTAACGATACTGCCAAACCCAACCTGAACATCACTGCCCACATAGGCAAATGGGAACACCTGCACACCTGGAGAGAGCACCGCGTTTGGCTCGATGACTGCCGTGGGGTGCACCACCGCAGGACATGTAAATCCGGCATCAGCAATGCGGTTGAATACTTTGACGCGCACTGCCACATTGCCGATACCGCCAACGGCGTTGATTGCCTGACGCACACCTTTTACATACAGCTCTGACAGCAATTCGCCCGTGCCCAGGAGCGGTACGCCCTGAATTTCTTCCCCAGCAGGAACGCTATCATCCAGGAAGCCCACTACGCTATACGTACCCAAGGAGCGTACCAAATCCAACAATGATTTGCCATGTCCACCCCCGCCATAGATGATGATCGCCATGGGATCAAACTCGCTCTCGGGAACAATGATGGATGTTGGCTGACTCCCGATTTGCGATCTGACCATCTTCTCGGTAATCAATGGTCCGATGGGTAGGGATTCTAAGGAAATGCCTTGCTCTCTCGCCAGATTGAGTGCCGGTTGGGTGATGCGCATCCCCTCAGGGGGAGTTGCAAACTCACCATCGGGTTGGGTGCTGACATCCGAGGGCGCGGCATCTACTTCCGGGGGTTCTGCATCTGCCGAATCGGCCAAATAGCATAATATATCCCCCGCTCTTACGGTATCCCCAGCATTGAAACGCAAACCAATGATATAGCCTTTGATCTCCGCTACAACTTCAGCCGTGGACTTGGTGGTTTCCAACGTACAGATCAATTCATCTGCAGCGACCTGCTGACCATCTTCAACGTGCAGATCGGCCAACAAGGCTTCGGGCTCATTGGGGTTGATCAGGGGGATAGTTACAGTCTTCATAGATTCAGTTTTCCATCATTTCTCTGGCACTCAAGATGATATCATCAATACCGGGTAAAACTGTTTCTTCCAGCGGACCGGATGCAGGAACAGGAAACTCTCTGGCTGCAACCCGTCGAGCTTGCATTAGTTCAGAACCCATACTTTCAAATAAGCGCGCCAGTATCTCCGCTCCCCAGCCTAACGTAAGAGTTCCCTCTTCAACTACCAATACTTTGTGAGTTCGCCTTGCAGAGGCAACGACATCTTCATTATCAAAGGGAGATAACTGCGTGGGCACTACTAGTTCAGCAAAGATCTCAAATGCATAGGCCAGTTGACGCACTGCTTCCCGCGCTAGTTCGGCCATATAGCCATAAGCCAATATGGTAAGTTCGGGGGCTGGTGCTCGGCGAATAGAAAGCGAATATGTTGGGGCGTAGGTTTCAGCACTACTAAGTTCTTGCAATTCAAAATCAGTGAGAGATTTTTCATCCTGCAGTTTCTGCAAATACAAGAGCTTGTTTTCAACAAAAAACATGGGATCATCGTCGGCAATGGCCTGGGCTAGTAACTCACCGGGATTGCCCAAGGCCGTTGGCGCTAATACACGCAACCCTGGAACGCCAAGGAAGAGTTTCTCCAACGTCTGGCTGTGCGTGGGTCCGTAACCGCGGCGTCCGCCCATGGGGGTGCGAATGACCAGAGGCACACGCACCTGGTCGTTATACATCCAGCGGAATTTGGCAACGTGATTGATCACCTGGTCAGCGATCAGGGTGACGAAATCCCCAAACATGATCTCTACCACCGGGCGCAGGCCGCGCAAGGCCATGCCTGCCGCTACACCGACGATCCCCGCTTCAGAGATGGGCGTGGTCAATACTTGCTCAGGAAAAGCGTCTGAGAGCCCCTGCGTGACCTTGAAGGCACCGCCATAGGGATCGAGGATGTCTTCGCCGATGACTAAGACACGATCATCGTGGGAAAGGGTTTGGTGGAGAGCATTGTTGATGGATTTCAACACGGTGGATTGGATATTGGAAGTTGGAGATTGGAGATCTACGTCTGCCGACGGCTGACCACTAACCACTGCCCACTGACCACTGATTTCTGGATACGGATCACTCATCGCCTTCTCGAAAGCAAACTCCACTTCAAGGTCAACTTCAGCTTCGATGGCTGCGCGAGACTCAGGGTCGAGGCGGGGTGCATGGATCGCAACGGGATCACGCTCCCGCTTGAAAGCGGCAACCAACTCTGGGTCCCGCGTGTCATCCCCCTTGGAATGGGGACCGAATCGAAGGGTGTGGAGCACTAAAGCCCGCGGTCCACCTTGAAAACGGGTTTCATCTAATAATAATTTTGCCTGTTCAGAAATCTCCTGCACATCACTTGTGTCGAGTTCGGTCACTGGAATATCGAACGCGGAAAAACGCGCAGTGATCGAGCCGGCAAGGGAAAGTTCAATTGGCGTAGTCTGGGCAATCAGATTGTTTTCAACAACGAACAAGATTGGAGCATCCCACAGCGAAGCCAGATTGAGCGACTCGTAGAGCACGCCTTCGCCCAAAGTGCCATCGCCGAGAAAAGCTATCGTAATTGCAGCGCTCTCTTTACGCTTTTCAGCCAGCGCCATTCCTGTGGCCACAGGCAAAATGCCACCCTGCACACCATTTGAATAGAAATTGCGCCACTGCAAATGCTGCGAACCGCCCCGCCCGCCGCAAACACCTGTAGATTTGCCCATCAACTCAGCGAAGAGAACGCGCATCTCACCGCCGTACGCTAAGAAGTGACCATGACAGCGATGATTGCTAAAGACAATATCGTCCTCCTGGAGGTGAGTGAGCACCCCAACTGCATTGGCTTCCTGCCCCAAATAAGTATGCGTGGTGCCATAAAACAACCCTTTGGGAAAGTTATCCAAAACAGTCTCTTCGAAGCGGCGAATACGATATAGTTGGCGGTAAATCTCTAGAGATTGTGTCATTGCGGGGGAATTATACTTGAATTGACCGGCGACTGGAGAGAAAAGGTAGAATGCAGATTTTACATCCATTTTACAATCCAATAACCTGTACATAAAGCCCATCTCTTATCCTTATCCCCATTATCCGTATTTTTCGTGTTGAAGAGGTAGATATGGAAACCTTGAATCGACGAGAACTTCTAAAAATTTCTGGCTTTGCAGGCGCATTGGCAGCCTTGTCAGTTTGCCAGGCTGAAAATGCACTCACCCCTGCGGCCGCAGCTTCAGTAACTCCTGCCCACAACCCTTCCCCAGTTGCCCAGATAGACGATGAAGATTGGTTAATTCACCAAACACTCCGTCGCATCACATTTGGGCCGCGAATTGAGGAAATTGAGCGAGCAAAAGAAATTGGCCTGGACAACTTCATCGATGAGCAGTTAGCACCCAAAACAATCGACGACACAGAGATGGGAAGTTACCTCTCGGACATAGAATCAATTTTTATGTCCCCAGAGGAATTGCTCGAAATTGAACAGCGCGGCCAACCAGTGCGCGAATTGATCCAGACAACTTTGCTACGGGCAATCCATTCCAAGCGCCAGCTTTATGAATTGATGGTTGATTTTTGGAGCAACCATTTCAATTTGTACGTGCGCAAGAGCTTCGTTGGGTTGTTGAAAATCATTGATGACCGGGATGTCATTCGCCCACATGCCTTGGGGAATTTTCACGACATACTATCTGGGTCGGCGCACAGCCCGGCAATGTTGGTTTATCTGGATAACGCCCAAAGCAATCAGCGGCATCCCAATGAAAATTATGCCCGTGAGCTGTTAGAGCTGCATACACTGGGCGTCAGTGGTGGCTACACGCATAAAGATGTTGAGGAAGTTGCCAGAGCGCTAACCGGTTGGAGTGTGACCAATCCCCGAGATGATAAGCCAGGTTATTTCCAGTATCGTTCACGCTTGCATGATAACGGTGAGAAAACAATTTTAGGACAGACCTTCCCTGCTGGCCAAGGCATCGAAGATGGCGAACAACTCTTGGAGATGTTAGCCGAACATCCATCAACTGCACAATACATCAGCGAAAAATTGGTGCGGCGTTTCGTATCTGATGATCCCCCTGTTTCTCTGGTCAGTCAGGCCGCGGAAACCTTCAACAGCACTTCTGGCAACATCCAAAAGGTGATGAGCACCATCTTACATTCTGAAGAATTTCGCGCGTCCCTGGGAAGCAAGTTCAAGCGCCCCTATGAATATACCGTTTCTGCCCTGCGCGTGACAGGTGCTCAAACCAGTGTTGAGCGATCCCCGGGTTCCTTCCTCACCCAAATGGGTCAGCCGCTTTTCAACTGGGCACCTCCCAATGGTTTCCCTGATAATGCTGACGCCTGGTCAACCACCAACGGCATGCTGGCACGTTGGAACTACGCTTTGTCGGTTTCCTTCAATGCCACGCGGGATACTGAGCTCAATTGGGATGATCTAATCAATAGCACTAATTCGACATCTGACGTGATCAGTACCCTGAGCAATCGGCTGCTTGGCGCTCCACTTTCGGATGATTCCCATCAAGTTGTGTTGGAATTTGCCAATAAGTTAAACCCAGACATAAAAATCCAAGCAATTGGTGCATTGCTAATAGCATCCCCACAATTTCAATATCGGTAGATTGGAGAGTTATATGACAAAGACAATTACTAGACGAGAATTCTTAACCCTGGGTGCAGCCCTGCCCATTGTAGCGGCGGCTCCCAACAACCTTTCTAGTTGGCTGCCGCGTTTGACCGTGTTCTCCCCCCTGGGGGTTGAAACCCCAGGCGATATCCTGGTTTTGATCTTCCAACGCGGCGCCATGGATGGACTCAGCGCCGTGATCCCCTTTACTGAGAGCGAATACTACAACCAGCGCCCCACACTGGCAATCCCGGAACCTAAAATGGGTGATGACCTAACAAGTATCGACCTGGATGGGTCTTTCGGCTTACATCCCGCCCTGCGCTCCCTGAAGGATATCTGGGATGACGGTGGACTGGCCGTTGTGCATGCTTGCGGCTCTCCAGACCCGACACACTCTCACTTCGATGCCATGGATTATATGGAGCGCGGCACACCGGGAGAGAAATCTCTCACCAGTGGTTGGCTGGCGCGCCATCTGAAGACTGCGGCCTGGGAAAATGGCTCCCCTTTCAGAGCGGTTGGCATCGGCAGCATGCTGCCCAGTTCTCTGCGTGGGCCGGTGCCAGCATTGGCACTGCAATCCATCACCGATTTCCACTTGGGCGGGCGCATCCGCAACCATGCTTTGGTAGATTTTCAGGCCGCACTATCTGGCCTGTACCAAACCGCACCAACTGATGAAATCATCTCAACCATCTCTGAGATCAACAATCTGTCCACAGCAGCAGATTTGACCTTCAATGCCACAGGCATGCTAGAGTCTGCCATTCAGGGGGAGTACCAACCTTCCTCGGGCGCGCTATACCCAGAATCTTCCTTTGGTCAGGCAATGCTGCAAGTCGCTCAGTTGATCAAGGCTGATCTAGGACTGGAAATCGCTGCAGTTGATATTGGCGGTTGGGACACCCATGTCAATCAAGGCAGCACCGAGGGCCAATTCGCCGACCTTTTGACTGATCTCGCTGGCGGAATTAGCGCCCTCTATCAAGACCTGGGTGATCTCAACAAACGCGTCACCATCATAACCATGTCAGAATTTGGGCGGCGTTTGAGCGAAAACGGCAACGCAGGCAGCGATCATGGCCATGGCAATGTGATGTTCGTGCTGGGAGGTGGGGTCAATGGCGGTAAAGTCTACACCGATTGGCCAGGGCTTTCCTCAGATGAACTCTACGGTCCTGGCGATTTGGATATCACAACAGATTTTCGTGATGTGCTTGGTGAAATTGTTCAGAAGCGATTACTCAATGATAGCCTGGAAGAAATCTTCCCAGGATATACTAACTTTAAAACAATGGGTATCGTAAAATCTGTCTAAAAAACCCTGATTTCTTAAAAATTATTCAATCCGATATATGCAGAAGCCCCCAAGTTTGGGGGCTTCGCACCAAAGGAGAAGGATAGACAATTTCAGTGCTTGATTTTATCTATCCAATTAGGACAAAGGTATTGACACCCAAACTTGAAAGACGAGCGAACCGGTCTCCTTCGACAGACACTTGATTTCAGTCAGGGTTTCGGCTCAGGATGAACTTGGCTCTGGTTGCCTTCCATTGGGATAGATGAGTAGAGGGATAATAGTCAACAGAAAAGGGTTTGTGGTGTCATCTATAACAAAACAATAGCCAACGGCATAAAACGATGTTCAGGGGCCAAATAATACTTCCATTGTTCTTTCTATTCAGCAATATCCCCAGCCCAATGGGTGGAACACATATAGGGTTGTTTGAGCGTGCTTTCAAGCCTGCCACAGCAACAATATACACCAGGCAACTGGTGCGCTGGTCAAGGGACCTTCCCCTCAACCCCCTTCCAACTGGAAGGGGGGAGGGGGTTTGAATGTATGATAGGGTGGTTTTTGAATGCATAGAAGATCCAGCAAACCAACCTGGACGCGTTTGGGACAGGTTGGGGCTGTCCCGAAAGGTCAAGCCAGAATGGTTGAAAAAGGCCCGATGAGGTCATTAGGCAGCCGCCAATTTGATGAAATTATGAGCCAAGGAGAGCAACCCCAATTCTATGCGGACTTTCTGCAATCCTCGGAGCATAAATCTGCTAAAGTTGCGATTGTATTTGATATGCCCGAACACG
>JACKQG010002499.1_pt1 | contig 23914 bp, 21 predicted proteins | sample 8237621 | NCBI WGS metagenome assembly JACKQG01 (sample SAMN15677084, study PRJNA649215) | marine metagenome | biome: marine; feature: Black Sea; material: saline water; isolation source: suspended particulate matter (SPM) from the Black Sea western gyre | collected 2013-06-09/2013-06-10 | depth... | reverse complement strand
TGGCTTCCATAATGTCCAGGTCAAGCAACAAAGCTGGTGTGTCAATTTCGTTTATGTCTACGCCAATGAATACGTTACTATTTGATTTCATTTTTCTCCTCATATTTTCAGCCTTTTTACGCATTACGTTTTACGCATCATTCTTTTCTATCCCAGTTGTTTTACGGTATTGGACAGCGTGCCAATTTCTTCGACACTAATTTCCACAATGTCTCCAGGTGCTAATGGCATATCGTTAGGGACGATGATACCAGTTCCCGTGGATACTACCGTTCCAATTGGAATAGGATTGTCACGACAGAGATATTCTGTTAATTCTTCAAATTTGCGATTTAGTTGAGATGTATTAACTTCACCCTCATAGATAACCTCTTCATCACGAATGATTCGACATTGGATATCCAGGTCATAAGGGTCGGTGATTTCAGAAGTGGTAACAAGGGTCGGGCCTATAGCACAGCAACCGTAAAAAAATTTCGATTGTGTCAGATAAAGCGGATTATCACGTTCAATATCCCATGCGGAAACATCATTACAAAGTGTGTATCCGACGATTTCTCCATTTGCTCCCAAAACGTAAGCCAGTTCAGGTTCCGTCGCGGTCAACTGGGAATCCTGTCTGATACATATGTAATCATTAGGCCCAACACATCGAGATTCGGTAGCTTTGAAGAATATCTCAGGTCTATCAGAAAAATATACGCGACTGTAGATATCCTGAACGCTATCGTCGTCTCTCATGTCAGCGCTACGCTTGTAGGTAACACCGCAACCCCAAATTTCAGGCGGTGTAATTGGAATCAACAAATGAGGCATTGACTTGTCGGGCAACACATCCAAATCATCGTAGTATATCTCAGGTTCGGTTGGCTCTCCAGGCAATATCGACGGAGTAGCTGCCGCAATTCGGTCCTGGATATCCGCAATGACGACGCCTAGACTTATACGGAATTCATAGGATAGTTGGATTAATTCTAAGACACCCGGCGCTTCATCGCTGGTGACATCTATAATTTTACCATCGCGGTCGACAACCCCAACACGATTACCTTTTTCTGGTAAATAAAATTGTATTAATTTCATGCTTCTCCTCATCTATTTTCATGATTATAAATTTTATCATTTCTTCATAAAAATATCAACGAGAAATTTGTGTCTTGACAACGTTTCAGTCATTAATATATAATTATAAAACCTGTTATCCATATTCCGCACTACTAATTTCATTATTGTATGACTTTTTCACTTGGGGAGATTAAAAAATATGATAGAAGTTGAATATCTCACAAAATATTATGGCAACATCAGAGCCATTGAAAATGTTACATTTCGCGTGGAAAAAGGAGAGGTCGTGGGGTTTTTAGGGCCAAATGGCTCTGGCAAAACAACGACAATGCGCATCTTAACCTGTTTTATGCCTGCTTCTAACGGGCGAGCAACTGTCGCTGGATATGATGTTTTTACCCAATCGTTGGATGTTAGACGGCACATTGGATATATGCCAGAAAGCGTTCCGCTGTATACGGAAATGAAGGTGAGTTCTTATTTGAAATATGTTTCAAAGATTAGAAAAATTCCTCGAGGTCAGAGGAATTCACGGATTGACGCTGTTTTGGAATCATGCGGTTTGACACACATGCGGAATCGAATTATCGGGCAACTTTCCAAAGGCTACCGTCAGAGGGTAGGTTTGGCGCAAGCGTTAATCCACGACCCAGATGTCTTAATCTTAGATGAACCGACAATTGGACTTGACCCGAAACAAATCGTGGAAATTCGCGAATTAATCAAAGAATTTGGCAAAGAACACACCATCCTTTTGAGCACTCATATTTTACCGGAAGCAAGTATGATTTGCGGGCGGATTATCGTGATAAATAACGGCAGCATCGCCGGCAGCATCACCTTGAGCGATGGACGGATAACGTCTATCCAATCAAGCGAAGGCGAAACGACAGCTCTGGGCGAAACTGAGAAACTATACGTGGAAGCCAAAACCCCAGTCGAAGATTTCATCGCTCAGGTTTCCCAAATTCCGAATGTGATAAACGTCCAGGTCGCTGGGCAGAGCGCAGATAACTATCCGCGGTTTTACATAGATTATGAATTGAATATGGACATACGCGAAGAACTTTCCAGCGTAATTATCAACAATAGCTGGGAGTTATTGGAAATACGACCGGTTGAAATGACTCTGGAAGAAGTATTTCTCAGGCTTACCACAGAATAGGAGGAGTAATCAGCATGAAAAACATAGCAGCAATTTTCATCAAAGAACTACACAGCTATTTCGTATCAGTTATCGCGTACATCGTAATTATTGGCTTCATCGCCCTTTCAGGTCTTTTTTTTACTTCAGCTTTAGCTAGATACAGTTTCAGTCAAGATTCTGTTGAATTCGTTACGGCTGTGCTCTTTGGCAATATGAGTGTGATGTTGCTTTTTATTATCCCCCTTTTGACAATGCGGCTTTTTGCTGAAGAGAAAAAATCTGGGACGATTGAATTGCTGATGACGGCGCCTATCAGAGATACCGAAGTAGTCATCGGCAAGTTTCTCGCAGGTTGGGCGCTCTTAGTAGGCATGCTTCTTTTGAGCTTCCTTTTTCCTATTTTGATGACCCAATACGGAAATCCCGACTTTGGTCCGATATTCAGTAGTTATCTGGGATTGATTCTTTTGGGGTCATGCTTCCTTTCGTTAGGAATTATGGTTTCCTCGATGACTAAAAATCAGATCGTCGCCGCATTCGTAAGCTTCGGCGCACTTTTATTTTTATGGGTCATCGGTTTTTTATCCAATCGAGCCGGAGTTTTAGGCGATATTTTGGGATACATTTCATTGGTTGAACACTTCGAGTATTTCTCAAGAGGCATCGTCGGATTAAAACATGTCGTTTACTATTTGAGTTTTATCGGTGTATGCCTTTTCTTGACAGTGAAATCTGTGGAGTCCGCAAAGTGGCGATAAGATACCGCCGATTTGATAGACGCACGCGGATTAGCAAACAAGCAAAGTCTAACTTGCGTCTATCCGTGTCCGTCCATTCTATCAGTGGTATTAAGATGATACCGCCGATTTGATAGATGCACGCGGATTAGCGAACGAGCAAACACCTAACTTGCGTCTATCCGTGTCCGTCCATTCTATCAGTGGTATCAAGATGATACCGCAGATTTGATAGACGCACGCGGATTAGCAAACAAGCAAAGTCTAACTGGCCCTATCCGTGTACGTCTATTCTATCAGTGGTATCAAAGGTATCAAAAGGAGATTTTCTATGCGTAAGTTACTATACGCTGACGAGACCTACCGCATTCGCGGGGCAATCTTCGATGTGTACAACCAACTTGGTCCAAGCCACAAAGAGGCTACTTATGAGGATGCATTGAAAATCGCCTTCCATAAGCGGGGTGTTACTTTCCGTGACCAAGTACCCTTCGATGTGGTCTATGAAGATGTTAAGGTCGGCACGTATCGCCCAGACTTGCTAGCTTATGAAAAAATTATACTGGAACTGAAAGCATTAGAGACTCTGCTACCTATCCACGAAGCTCAAGTTCTATCTTACCTGCGTGTGACAGCATTAGAATTGGCACTGCTAGTCAATTTTAGTGCAATGAATGTACAGATAGAGCGACGAATTCTTACACAGGCAGCGAGCCGGCGCAACGAACCACCAGAGCGCAATAAGCCTTATGCCGGTGGGCTTGAGCAGTTTCCTTACCCCGAGCTGGTTTGGGGCATCGGCAACTGTATCAAGCGAGTTCACTTTATACTTGGACCGGGGTTTCTGTTCCATATCTACGAGAATGCATTGGAAGTCGAGATGGGGCTGCAAGACGTCGGCTGTCAGCGCGTGAAATATCTGGATATCATGTTTGATGGTCAGCAAGTCGGTCGCGAACGCGTACACCTGTTGGTTGTCGAAGAGAAGGTCTTGGTAGTGCCGGTGGCAATAAATAGGATTGAATCGCTTGACCTAAAAATCACACGGAAACAGATGAATGCTTTGGGTCTGCAACTGGGATTGGTCGTAAACTTTCATGACGTAGTTCCCAGAACGCGGTCGGTGAGAGTGATGCCGCAGACCTAATAGACGCACTCGGATTAGCGAACAAGCAAACACCTAACTTGCGTCTATCCGTGTCCGTCCATTCTATCAGTGGTATCAAAAGGAGGAAAAATCATGTTAGAAAGTGTTAAATCGCATAAGACAACCAACAAAATCGGTGAACTACTTGGACTCATCGGCTTATCTTTTGGTTTAGACGCGTTAGTAACTTATCTGGCAATGCGCACGTCATTATACTTTTGGATTGCGCTTGGTTTAGGTATTGTACTTGTCGGTGTTTTTTGCTTTACGCGCTTAGAGCTTGTGATTACTGCTGTCCGTAGCCGACAAGCAGTTTATGGGATGAATGTAACTATCGCCGCAATCTTAGTCATTGGTATTGCTGTCGTTGTGAACGTCATCGCCGGTCTATTTTTTGATAAGGAGATGGATTGGACAGCAGAAAAAACATTTACCCTTTCTGAGCAAACCAAAAAGCTTCTCAAAAACCTTGACGAAGAGATTAAGGTCACAGCTTTTTTCAGCCGAAATCCAACAGAAGCTCATGCACAACGTCAAATCCAAGAGGCGGAAGATTTGCTGGAAAGGTATGCCAGAGAATCCAAAAAGATTAAGCTGGAGTTTGTTGACCCGTATGCTGACCCACTCAAAGCTCAAGAATACAAGGTAGAATTTAACGGTACAACAGTTTTTGAGCATGAAGGAAAACGCGAATCTGTGACCAGCGTTGATGAGCAAAAATTTACAAGTTCGATTATGAAAGTAATAAAAGATGAAATCAAAAAGGTTTATTTCCTCACTGGGCATGGAGAGAGGTCGATTGAGGACTATGATAGGCAAGGTTTCAACAGAGCGAAGGAAGCTCTTGAAAAACAGAATTATCAGGTCGAAGAATTGTTATTGGTAACGCAACCACAGATTCCAGACGATTGTTCGGCCATAATTATTGCCAACCCTCAGTCTCCTTTTTCGGAACATGAAATTGATTCATTAAAAGAATATCTGGATAAAAAGCGTGGAAAAGCTTTAATCATGTTAGACACATCCACCTCCGCTTCTGACCCGAATCAGAAATTGATAGAATTTCTGGATGAATGGGGAGTTGAAATCAAAAACGACCTGGTTTTAGATTCCGAATTTTTTTATCCTCTTGGCAAAGCAGTTCCTTATGTGGATGTGAAACAATTTTATCATCCAATCACAAGAGACATCCAAGTGCCTGTGCCGTTTGCCGTGGCGCGTTCCGTCTCTCCGAAGGAAAAATCAATCCCAGACATAACCGTTACATCCATAGCCCGTACAACTGAACGTGAGGGATTTAGCTGGGGAGAAAAAAGCAGAAATGAAAAAGGCGAGTTTCTTGACGATGGATACACCAAAGGCAAAGACACCGCAGCGCCAGTATCTTTAGCGGTCGCCGTTCAACGAGAGCGAGAGAGTTCTAGCTCTACCGAAGAAGAACCAGCCCCAATAGATACCCGATTAGTAGTGGTAGGCGACTCGGATTTTGCCAGCAATAATGAATATTTCGCAATGGCAGGTGGGATTGATTTCTTCTTAAATTCAGTCAATTGGCTTCTTATGGAAGAAGACCTAATTTCTATTCGACCCAAACCGCCTGAACAACGGAATTTACGCCCAATGCTTGACAGGGAAGTGCGGACGGTTTTGTTGCTGTCTATATTCTTTATTCCGCGTTTGGTATTCATCCTTGGGCTCATTGTCTGGTGGAGAAGGCGGTAGAGTGTTGAGTCTAACCACATTTCGCTAGCAAATCCATTAATCGCGAATTAAAGTGTGATGCGTAATGCGTAACACGTAATGCGTAAGAGATTTTCACGTTTCACGTTTTACGTTTCACTCTTCGAGGTGATAAAAATGAATTTTCGTAATACACTTATTTTGCTTATCATATTTGCTTTATTGTTAGGAACATTTTTGCTTCTCCGAAACAGAAAACCTGAGGAAAAAGAGATTGAGAAAAACATCAATGAAACTTATGCAATTAAACGCGATGAAATCAGAAAAATCAGGTTATCCTTTAAAGACGAAAATACCAGGCCGTTTCTGATTGCTAAGGATACTGAAAATAAATGGCAGCTTGCTGAACCAATCCAAGCGGAAGCGGACCAGGATGAGGTTGAAGTTTTGCTGGATGACCTGTTGAATAAGCGCGTTAAGCAAACATTAGAAAACGAAACCGACCTCTCTAAATTCGGCTTGGACAAACCTACTGTTCAGGTCGAATTATGGGCAACGGGTGAAGAGCCATATAAGAAATTTTTAATCGGAGATAAAGCTATCGGCTACTCCGTGTATCTTAAAGAGAAATCAGCCAGTTCCGTTATTACTATCGAATCCAGTGCGCTCACAGACCTCAGCAAGCCGTATACTGATTTTAGAGATGATACCGTCATCGGTTTCTCACTGGGTGATGTTAAAGGAATTACCTTGGGTTATCCCAATCAAAAGTCAATTACTTGTAGTTTGAATCTTGAAGGGGCATGGATGGTAGATGCATCCTCTGATTTTCAAGTCAAAGCGGATAAAACAGAAATTGATGATATCTTGGACGCGCTCAAAAATTTAAAAGTGAAAGTATTTGAGGCTGATGTTGTCACGAATCTGTCTCAATACGGATTAGATAAACCGCGTATTGAAGCGACTGTCATGCTTGGAGAGAACAAAGCTTCAAAAACCCTTTTAGTTGGCAAGAGTGTGCCTGAAACGAACCGCGTCTACGTTAAACGCCAAAATAGCGATGCTGTCTTTTCTGTGAACAAAGATATTGTCGCTAAACTGACGAAAAAAGTTTATGATTTGCGTGATAAAACTGTGATTGACTTCCAACGCTCCGATGTGAATAAATTTGAATTACAGAGTGGTGGTATCGTAACTGTTTGCGAAAAAAATGATTTTGGTGAATGGAAAATCACACAGCCTTCTGAATACAAGGCGGACAAGAATGCCATTGATAATCTGCTATTTGAATTGGATTCTCTTAAAGCGAGGGAATTTGTCTCGGATAAACCAGATTCTTTAGCTACTTATGGTCTGGACAATCCTCAGAATATAGTAACTTTACATGAATCAGGCAAAACGGAGCCGAAGGTGCTTTTGTTTGGCAAAAAACAAGGAAATACAGTGAATGTAACAACGAAAAATGCTGATACAGTGTTCCTCGTCAAAGGCAATCTACTGGACAAAGTCAAAATGGGCGCCGCAGAATTGCGCGATAAAATTGTTCTGGAATTCGACAGCGACGATGCCCAGAAACTGGAGTTAAAGCACGATGATGTCGCTATTACCTGTGTAAAGCAAGGCGTCAACTGGCGCATAACAATTCCTTCCAACGAGGATGCAGATAATAGCGAGGTTACTGGCATTATTGACAAATTGGCAGATTTAAGAGTGGAGAAGTTTGTATCAGGTAAACTCGATGTTGCTACTACGGGGCTGGATGAACCGCAGGTTCAAGTTACGGTGACTTTGAAAGATGAAACCACATACACTCTTCTCATCGGAAAGTCCGCGGGTAATCGAAATGTCTATGCGAAATTGGAGACGCCTGAAGAGTTGTTTATGCTTAACGATGCTATTGTTAAAAATCTGAGGAAAACCCTTGATGATTTGCGTGAGAAGTAGCTTTCAAAAGCATAGGGAACTTGGGGAATAGTTGATGGAAGAAAATAAAAATACAAATTTGACTTTATAAGGAAAGAGGCGAGGGAAATTGACCCGAATTTACACGGAAACAACAGAACAACCGCAAGAAATTATTGAACTGCTAAAATCCGCTATGAATAGCAAAATTGCCCGTATCCAACTATCAATAGATATGACCCAACAAAAACTTTCTGCATTTGAGAAGAAATACAATGTTTCCTCCGAACACTTTTTGAAGAAGATGGCTTCAGAAGATCTTGATGGCGGTGATACGGAATATGTAGAATGGGCTGGTGAATATCAAATCTTGCAACGATTGGAGAAGCAATTAAAACAATTACAAGGAATTGAGTATGCACATTAGTGATTATTTTGATGAAGTGAATAATCTAATTGTGAGATATTCTTCAGCAGGACTTATTGTTTCATCCGATATCAACTTCGACGCTCGTTCTTACGAGCAGGGCTATATTCGAGCTGATGTAACATTCGTGGATAGGTCTTTTTTGCACTTCCGCGAATTTATTAGCATTGAACATGGAAAAGCGGAAAAATTGTCTGGTTTAGGTTTGCTTTTTCTATACATAAAACAGTTGCGTATTGCGTGTTTCGTATTCCGTCATGCACCACGCACCACGCATCACGTTTCACGTTTTACGCATCATAGCGTATAAAATTACAAACCAAAATCGGTATGAGAGTAATTTGGAGGTATATCTATGAGAGGCGTTGTATTTTTAGGTGACAGAGAATGTTGTGTAAAGGATTTTCCTGACCCAGTTCCAGGGCTTGGTGAAGTATTAGTTCGTATGAAAGCGACAGGCATCTGCGGCAGCGATTTGCATGTCTATCGTACTGACAAAGAAGCGGCAAAGCGTCGTGGTGGAAAAATTCCCGGACATGAGCCAAGCGGCGTTGTAGAACAAGTGGGTGAAGGCGTCAATCAAGTAAAAGTTGGAGATAGAGTTAGTGTATCCCACTATCGAGGATGTGGACATTGCAAATACTGTGCTTCGGGCAGTATGATGTGGTGTAGACAGGCGCGTGGATATGGTGGTCCCATAGATGGCTCGCATGCAGATTTCGTCATTGCGGACGAACGCAATTGTGTATTGTTGCCAGATGAGGTCAGCTTTATCGACGGCGCGTTCATTGCTTGCCCAGGCGGCACAGCATATTCTGCTATGAGTAAACTGAATGTCTCAAGCCATGATACGTTAGCGATTTTTGGTCTGGGACCCGTTGGATTAAGTGGAGTGATAGTCGCTAAAGCAATGGGCGGAAGAGTAATAGGCGTGGACATCGTTGATGAGCGGGTGAACTTAGCGCTAAAGTTAGGAGCTGATGCCGCCGTGAATTCAGAAAAAGAGGACGCAATTAAGGCAATCCGTAGCATGTCTGATGATGAAGGAGCCGATTTAGCATTCGAAGCGTCAGGTAGCGCAGTAGGTCGTTCCAACGCCGTTTCATGCCTCAGACGCGGAGGAAAAGTTGTGTTTTGCGGCGCGGGGAGTAATGAAAAAGTTATCAATCCAGGTGAACTAATTGGGAAACAATTGACTTTGATGGGTTCATTCGTTCTTTCACTCGGCCTTGCCTGGGATTTAGTGAAATTCACCGCGCGGCACAATCTCCGATTTGAGGACGCCGTAACCCACCGGTTTTCCATCGAAGATGCTCCAGAAGCGTATAGACTCGCTGACGAAGGGCGAACGGGAAAAGTTGTGTTTGTGTGGGATTAAATAATATCTGCAGATCTTCTCCAATACCGCTCCCGTCGGATTGGCAAATCCTTTAGGTTGAGTGCGAAGCGTATCGAAACCAAGGTGTAATGGCGTGGATTTGCCAATCCACGCCGAGCATTTTGATTTTTTCAGCAGATACTAAAAGGAGATATTATGACTGAATTTAAACGTAATCGAGGTAATATTCCTGTAATATTCGTCTCCGGCGAAAATTTGCCAGAAGCGTGGGAAAAAGCGATGCTTGCTGTTTGGAATCATGGAGTGGATATACTTACAGAATATGAATATCCCGACAGACCGCCGATGAGCAAGGACGCTACAGTGATGGTCGAAGTGAGCAATCCCTTCAACGAACCTCGCATTCACAAAAATTTTCAGGGCGGTCCTGAAGATTTGGAAAGATATCGTCAAGAGGTTGTCGATGGCATTCACGACCACTGGATCGCCCCTGAAGAAGATAAATGGGAATATACCTATCATGACCGGGTGTGCAATTATAAGGGAATCGACCAGAATGACCGGTTACGGAATCACAAAGGAATCGACCAAATTGAATATATCATCAACAAGCTGCTGGACGCTTATTACAGCCGGCGCGCTCAAGCTATCACCTGGATACCCGCTATTGATACGCAGGCTTATGATTCGCCTTGCCTTCAGAGAATATGGTGCCGTCTTCTACCCGATGAGAATGACACGCTGGTATTGAATATGAATACACATTGGCGCTCACGCGACCTATATGGCGCATGGTTTATGAATGTTTACGCCATAACTGACCTACAGCGAGTGATAGCGGAACGGATAAGCGCTGGGCTTAAACAAGAAATTAAGATTGGTCGTTACATGGACATCAGCGATTCGCTGCATATCTACGGAAAAGATTTTGACCGAGTCGCGCCAGAAATCGAAAAAATGCAGCATAGTTCTTATCAAGGGCGTGCCTGGGAAAGCACCCATCCAGCATTCGCTGCGATTATAGAGGAAACACAAGAAAAATTGCGAGGCGATCCAGATTTCATGCTCACCAACCATTAAAGGCGGAAGAGACTTTTTCCAATTTTTGCTTTTTATGAATTCTATATCCAAACCCAATGCTGAAAAATCCATAAAATATTGTTCTACAGTAATTCTCGCTGGGCTAATGCTCTTCGTTATATTTCTGCCATTCGGATATTCTACGGCGGTGATGTACATTGGGCTACTGATATCTCTGCTCGGTTGGATTGCCAGGCTAATTTATCAGCGTTTCAGAGGCTTCTCGGGATGCCGATATCTTGACATTCCGATTGTCATTTTACTTGGATTGGGAATTATATCCACCGCGCTTTCTCCTGAGTTCACTGTTAGTCTTCGGAGATTTTGGAAAATCCTCCAGGGAATCATCCTTTTTTATCTCGTTGTGAACAACCTGCACCAACGGAAAAACATTATCCAACTCGTCGTTGCGATGCTCGTTGTCGCCGGGTTGATTTCGATTTACGGAATTATTTGTTATCTGACCAAATCGCGATTAACTTATGATAATAGGCTGCTCGGAACATTCAAGTATCCAAACTATCTCGCTGCATATCTGACTGTCATGATGCCTCTGTGCATGGGATTTTTCATCACAGTATTAAAGCAAAAGCAAAGTTGGAAATATCTGATGTTACTGGGCATCGGTTCATGTGCGATGGGCGGGAGTTTGATATTCACCTTGACCCGCGGCGCATGGATTGCCGTTGCTATTGCGATAATATACCTTATCATCTTATTCGATAAACGACTTATATTCGTCTTGTTAGTATTACTGGCTTTTTCGCCATTTGTGATGCCCAAACACATAAAATCCAGATTTATGACGATTATCGAACATCAGCAGGGATTTATGGGTGAGCGTCCATATTGGTGGCGGGCGGCATTGGGAATGATTAAGGAACATCCGCTCAAAGGTATCGGACCAGGCCGGTTTAAAACAGAATATATGTTGCGGAAACCAGAGGGACTTGTAGAAAATCCAAACCAATGCCACAATACATACTTGCAAATCGCTTTGGAGATGGGAATACCCGCGCTACTCGCCTTTCTGTTGATTGTATCGCTCATTTTCTGGATGATTTTTAAATCCCGGAAAATTGTTCATGGGGTGTGGGATACAGGGTTCATCATCGGAATATCCGCGTCAATGATAGCATATCTCATTCATGGTTTGACAGACAATGTTTTGCAACGTAGAGCGTTGCTCATGTTTTGGTTTATCGCAGGGCTGCTTTGTGCTTTTCTCAGGGAGAAAAATCGTAGGTCGAGTTTCCAAACTCGACAATAATAGTCGAGATATTAATCTCGACCTACATGCAAGGAGACGCCAAATGAAATCATTTTTTCCCATAGACCTCAGTAAAGTTACGACCTACCCGCTGTCCCAGCGGAAAAATAAAGTTTCGATTGCGGATTTCGCAACTCCACCGAAAGGAAACGATGTATTCACCGATTTTCTTGATAGTCTGCCGAACATCCTGGCAGCTCAAGATTTCCAAAAATTAGTCGAACTTATGGTATCCGCGTATCACAAAAGAAAACCTGTTGTAGCGATGATGGGCGGTCATGTAATCAAATGTGGTTTAAGCCCAGTAATAATTTCTTTGATGGAAAAGGGTGTCATCAATGCAATCGCATTAAACGGAGCCGGCAGCATCCACGATTTTGAAATTGCGCTAATCGGTGAAACTTCCGAAGACGTTGCGGAAAATATTCAAAACGGCACATTTGGAATGTCTGAGGAGACGGGCAGGTTGATGAATGAAGCTATCAAAGAGGCGGCGGAAAAAGGCTGTGGAATGGGCGAAGGCTTGGGCCGGAAGTTGTTAGAATTAAATCCCCCATATCTCGAATATAGTCTACTTGCGGCAAGCATTCGGCATGAAATTCCTCTGACCGTTCACGTTGCAATCGGAACGGATATCATCCACCAACATCCTGCCGCAGACGGCGCAGCCATCGGACAAGCAAGTTTCACCGATTTTCGTATATTTGCGTCCGTCATCTCGGAGTTAGGAGATGGAGGCGTCCTGTTGAATCTCGGTTCCGCCGTATTGCTGCCCGAAGTATTCCTCAAAGCCCTGACAGTCGCCCGAAATCTTGGGCATAACGTTGTCAATTTCACTACAGCCAATTTCGATATGATTCAACACTACCGTCCGCGTGAAAATATCGTCAAACGTCCCACCAACATGGGGGGACAAGGCTATGCTTTCACAGGACACCATGAAATTATGATTCCATTGTTGGCGGGCGCAATCATCAAGGAGCTAAAAAACGAATAGGGTGGATATATTATGAAAACGATTTTTAAACTCCTGGGTAGCGGCGGTCCCTGACCGTCGTAAGAGAAGTCAGGGACTTCTCCTACCCCCGGAAAGGATAAAACTAAATTCATAATTACTGATGGATATATTATGGAACACTTAACTCTCTATAAACAGAAAGGCATTTACGCTGGTTTTCCTGTTCTGAATCATCTGTCCGATGGCAGGTTGACAGTAGGAATTCCCGCATCGCCATTTTTTGACCATTACGGAATTGGCGATTGGATTGTATTTCTCTCTCAGGACGAAGGAGAGACATGGACACAAACGGATGACTCCACGTTGCCGCAGTGCTGGCCGGGAACATCCCCGAGAGAAAAATACGACCGGTTTGCTGCAGTGATGTCCGACGGAACTTTCTTAGCATCAGGTTCAGTAGGATGGGAAGTTTGGACAAAGGATAAAGCAAGTGAAGCAGAGGCGATGGGACTTCTTGTGCGCAATCATCCTAATGATGCCAATGCAAGCATAGTAGGCGGACATAAATTATTTGTTCAGCGTTCCTCTGATAATGGTCAAACCTGGGAGCGTCAGGAGTGGGTTGTCCCAGGTGTGGGATGCATTACCGCATTCCCTCGTTCTACGCAACTGGCTGACGGCACCATTCTCGTTCCGGTCTACGGCGTTGACCTAAGCGGCAAAAGACATCAGAACTATGTTTGGCGTTCAGCGGATGACGGGAAGAGTTGGCAGCTTTTAAATATGGCATCTGACCTCTCAGGCAGCGTAGGTAGCGAGACCGCTTTTGTAGAGGTGTCGCCCGGCTGCGTCCTGGCGCACACACGCACTGAGAACGGCTACCTAATGGAAAGTTGGTCGAATGACAGTGGGATTACCTGGACACATCCGCTACGCACGGAAATCTGGGGTTATCCTCCGCATCTGTTGCGATTGCAGGACGGAAGGATTCTCTGCTCATTCGGCTACCGCCGCGACCCTATGGGCGTGCGTGCCGTTCTTTCTGAAGATGGGGGCAGAAGTTGGGATATTGATAACGTTCGCATTCTGCGCGACGATGGTGGCACACCCAACCAATTCCGTCCTAAAGAAGCTGGTGGTGGCTCAGATTTAGGCTATCCTATTTCAACGCAACTATCCGATGGAAATATTCTCACAGTATACTATATCACTCTAAAAGACGGCATCACCCACTCAGTAGCGACGCTATGGAGTATAGAGTAAAAAAACTGGAAGCAAGAGGGGGGCAATGATGTCCATCAAAATTCAAAAGATAGGAATTGATTTACTCTCTCTTTATTCCGAGATACCAATATCGTTCAAGGTGGAGTCGGTGTTTCGGATTGAGGTAATCAATCAAGGCTTGGGCGGCTTTGAGCTTATTGAGGAGAAAGTTGCAACCTACACGAAGGACTATGATAGCCAGGAAGAAGACGACAAACCCGGGCCAATTGGATGGACGAAGCGGTTTGATGTCAGTAAATGGGGATTTTTCTTAGCACTCAATGGGTCTTGCCCTGTTGGTGGCGCTGCAGTGGCGATTGATGCTCTTGACGTGAATATGCTGGAAGGTCGCAAAGATCTAGCAATGCTATGGGACATCCGCGTACATCCGGGCGAGAGGAGACATGGAATCGGCTCCAAGCTGTTTAAGCACGCGTCTGATTGGGCCAGGCAGAAAGGATGCAAACAGTTGAAAGTTGAAACACCTAATTTGGGGGGAGGGTTCGGGAGGGGCGGTTTGGGCAATGTTCACACCCCCCTCCAGCTCCCCCCAAACCCCCCTCCCGAATCAGTATGTCAATGTGCCTGCGTGTCGTTTCTACGCCAAACAAGGATGTGAATTGGGCACGATTCATCAATACGGATACGCTGGCTGTCCCGATGTTGCACACGAAGCCATGATGCTTTGGTATCTTGAACTTTGATTTTTAGAAATGTAAGAAACCGAGTTTTTCTCAAAAACTCGGTTTCTAGCGCTTAAAATTATGGAGGTTATAAATGGAAACAACATATAGTACGAAAAGAAGTTTTGAACGGTCACTTCAATTGCGAGAAAGAGCTAAACAAGTCATGGTTGGTGGTGGTCAGCCACACAAACGCAGTCAGCCACCTCAACCTGTAATTATAGAAAGAGGGCAAGGGTCGCACATTTGGGATGCAGATGGGAATGAATACATTGACTATCTGATGGCCTATGGGCCAGTCTTACTTGGGTATGGATATTCGAAAGTCATAGAAGCTGTGGCGACCCATGTCCAGAAGGGGAATATTTACAATGTGGGTCATCCATTAGAAATCGAGCTTGCGGAAAAATTAGTCGAATTAATTCCATCTGCTGAACGAGTGACATACTTCGTTGGCGGTTCTGATGCCACAACAGGCGCGATTAAACTTGCAAGGGCGTATACCGGCAAAGAGAAGATTGTCCGATGCGGCTATCATGGTTGGCACGATTGGTGTAGCGGCGGACGCGGTTCACTATTGGCAACAGCGCCATATACATTGGACATGGAGTTCAACAATTTGGATTCTCTTGAAGATGTATTCAAAGAACATCGCAAGAGCATTGCATGTGTCATCATGGAACCTACCGGGCATGACCTACCGAAAGAGGGTTATCTGGAAAGTGTGAAGCAATTGATACATGAGAATGATGCAGTGTTGATTTTCGATGAGGTCAAAACTGGTTTTCGATATGCTCTTGGTGGCGCGCAGGAATATTTTGGCGTTACTCCAGATATGTCCGTTTTCAGCAAAGCAATGGGAAATGGCTTTGGGATAGCTGCTGTCGTCGGCAAAGCGGAAATCATGGATGAGGTAGCAGGTGTCTGGGTAGCCGCAACTTTTCATGGAGAAGTATCCATGGTCGCCGCCGCGCTGGCGACGATAAGTGAAATGGAAGAAAAAGATGGCATTGCGCATTTGTGGCAACAAGGCAATAAACTGCTTGATGGATACAAAGAAATGACAGAGCGACTGGGCATTGAAAATGCCAGGATTGGAGGTATCGGTCCAATGCCATTCTTTGGATTTCACAGAGGAGATGACGAACAGATGAAGAAGTTCGTCGATGTATTCTACCAGGAAACGCTGGATGGAGGATTGTATTTGCCAGAAGGACACATCTGGTTTATGTCGCTGTCGCATACGGATGAAGATATTGCGCGCACGCTGGAGGTTTCTGAAGCTGCATTGAAAAGTGCAAAACAAGCGTAAAACGTGAAACGTGAAGCGTGAAACTCTATGCTTTACAAGAACAGAGTAGCAAACTTTATTTTGCGTTTTGACCTAACGTAATTGTACGCCCCGAAGATCCTGATTCTCGGGATTAAGCCACTTCTGTTCTGCGGAATTCTGCTTCGCGGAAGCGGAACTTTCGGGGTACTCCTTTTGAAATAATTGCTCAGATGTTGAGGAACTAAAACCGTAGCGATAAAATAAAGGAGGCGTAAGAAATGAAACATTTATTTTTCATCTTTCTTGTCGCAAGCCTTGTTGTGATTTTTGCAACGATGGGATATTCCGCCAAATTAGAGGGTTTGCTCCTACTACTCCTTTTTGAAGAAGGGCAAGGAGACGTTACCAAAGATATTTCCGGGAACGGGTACCAGGGCAACATTAGCGTTGGAGCGAAATGGACAAAAGGGAAATTTGGTAATGCGTTGGAGTTCAACGGCAAGGATGGCGATGTGCAAGTTCCTGGAGGCGTCATCTCCTCACTTCCCAAAAGTCAGATTTCCTGGGGGTGCTGGTTTTACTTGACCGGACATGACGCTGCCGATGGGCTTGTCACGATGACTGGGGTAGTAGCGCCTATAGCAGGGCAGTGCTGCCAATATTACCTCTTGGTTTCCACAGGGCTACATCCCTATTACAATGTCGGAGAACACAATGACAAAGAGATAAATGATTTTACTTTTGAACTCAAGAAGTGGTACCACTTTGCGATTACCTACGATGGAAAGGTTGTTAAAATCTATGTAGACGGGAAGGTAATTGGGGAAGAAAATAAGAGTATCAAGCTTCCTGAGTTCGAGACACCTGTTTTGATTGGAACAGGGGAGGCTCCAAAAGTCCATCCAACGCAAGGTATCATAGACGAGGTGTTCATTTTCGACAGAGCCTTGAGTGAGCAGGAAATCAAAGACATCATGCAAGGTTTTGAAAAGCTGCTCGCTGTTGAACTTTCCTTTAAGCTTCCAACAGCCTGGGGAAAAATAAAAGCATACCACCTTATTAGACTTCCGAAGTCTTTGAGACTTCGGAAGTCTGGAGCATATAAAAATAATTTGGGGAGTTCTTTGAAAGGAGAATTTTAAAAAATGCGTGCAGGAGTAGCAAAAGTAAATATAACGCCGCCAGTGGGATTAGAACTGTCCGGTTGGGCTTTTGGGCCGAGCGTTGGCATTTTGGACGAGCTGTATGCAAAAGTGCTGTTGCTTGAAAGTGATGGCAGGAAAGCCGCTATCATTACCACCGACCTTATTGGATTTAACACAGAATATGCGACCACCATTCGAGAAGGCATTGCCAACAAGGTGAACATGAATGCTAGTGATATACTCGTTAGCTGCTCGCATACCCATTCCGGTCCGGCTACCATGTTTCTTCGCCGATGGGGCGAAATAGACGAGGATTTCGTTCACGTAGTTGAAAAGCAGCTCATTGGGACAGCAACTGTAGCCGCAGAGAGGATGCAAGAAGCCAGGATAGGCGCAGGGGAAGGTCGAGCCGATGGTGTCGGCATTAATCGACGTGATGTAGAAAACGGGTCTGTAGATGCGGAAGTTGGTGTTATCAGAGTAGATAATAGTCAGGGGGAAATGATGGCAATGTTGATGAATTATAGCTGCCATCCCGTCGCCGTGCATAACTACAAAAACCTAATTTCCGCAGACTACCCCGGCTATGCCATGGGCGTTATCGAGAAAACAAAAGAAGGACGTGTAATAGCTCTTCACACGACGGGCGCTGCTGGAGATATAAATCCGCAACAAATGCATGACGTAAAGTACGCAGAGAAGTTTGGAAACATGATAGGCGGCGAAGCATTGAAGATAGCTGAAGGCATTGAAACCAAACCAGAGCTTACGTTAAACGTTGTATCGGAATCAGTCAACTTGCCTGTGCGTACATTGCCCACGGCGGATGAGTTGAAAAGGATGATAGAGGAAGGTAAAAAAAAATTAGCAAAACGAAAACAAGAAGACACACTTGAGTATCATCAACTGATGTCTGTATACATTCCCATAGAGTGGGCGCAAGAAGCACTGGAAGTTATCGAGTCGGGTCGAACAATTGAACATTTAGAGATGGAAATCCAGGTTGTACGCATGAATGATGCTGTTTTGGTAGCGATGCCTGGTGAAATCTTTGTGGACATTGGTCTTAACATCAAACAGGCTTCTCCCTATCCATATACTTATGTTATTGAAATGGCTAACGGTGCCATTGCTTATTTGCCGACCCGCAAAGCTTTCGAGTTAGGTGGGTATGAACCAGAACACGCAGCCAAAATCTATGGAACCTATCTATTAACACCTGATACTCAAAACATCATTGAAGAAGGGGTGAAGAGAATAATCCGTCGCGTGTGAGTGGAATGAAGAATGAATAATGTTCACTAATGAAACAAATTAAACACGCTTCTTCGTATTGCGTAAAAATACGCAACACGAAATACGTTGAAAATCCCGATTCCGATACTCGGAACAGGCTCTGTCTTGAGCATCGGGAGAATCGGGGCAAGCTGTCAATCGCAAATATCCGATGTCTAAGGACAATCGGGGTTTGCGATTGACAATTTAATTTGAAAATTGAAGACAGAGAAAAAGCCTCCAATTTTATATGCAATACAACTTTAGATGCTTTTCAACATTCTTTGTATCTGTTCTATTGACAACTTATGGTCGTATATTGCCTTGCCATCTGCGGTATAGTCGCATTTTACTTTGCCGATCGTCGATGGCAACACAAATCGGAAGGCGCCTTTTTTATCCAAACGAATTTTGCTTATAAGTTCATCAATGTTCAGGCCACCGGGAAGTTCCGTGGGAAGCCCGGCTTTTTTCAATAAATTGGCTTGTCTATCAGCACAGGAAGCATCCGCAAATCCTAAATCTATTGCCATTTGCATTGCGGCGACCATTCCTATTGAAACGCCTTCACCGTGTCGAAGTCCTTTAAAATCCGTTACGGCTTCCAAAGCATGGCCAACGGTATGTCCATAGTTTAAAATTTTCCGCAACCCCGATTTTTCTAATGGGTCCTGTTTCACAACATTTATTTTGTATTGGCATGATTTCTCAACAACATATCGCAGAACGTCTGGTTCTCGTTGGAGCAATTTGTCTATATTTTTCTCCAGATAGGCAAAAAAGTCTGCATCCATAATAACTCCGGCCTTAATAATTTCGGCAATGCCAGAGCGAAAATCCTCACGCGGCATCGTATTTAACAGCTTGGTATCAATATAAATCAGGCTAGGCTGATAAAAAGCGCCGATGAGATTTTTCGCCATTGGATGATTAATCGCCACTTTACCGCCAATGCTGCTATCCACTTGAGCTAACAACGTGGTCGGTATTTGAACAAACGAAATTCCGCGCTTGTAGACGGATGCAGTAAATCCTGACATATCTCCCACAACCCCACCGCCAAACGCAATAACTGTTGAATTTCTATCCATGCTATGCTGTTCCATAGCGCCGATTAGATTACTCACCCATTCCCATGATTTGGCTTCTTCGCTATCAGGTATTTGCAATGTGATTGATTCAACCGATAGTTGGTCGAGAACTTTTTGAAGAGCATCGCCGTGATTTTGCCAAATAGCGCTATTCGTCACAACTGCTATGCGGTTAGTTTGTGCATGTTTTTGTAATTTGTCCGCTAATTGGCCTAAAATATCCGAGCCCACGTAAATAGGCGTTCCCGGTTGTTCATAGTAAATTGATAATGTATCGATAGGTTCCATTTTTTACTCCTTAGTTTGATTTAGGGTTGCTTTTTCTCGTACAAGCGAATTTCTCTATTGCTCTCTCCAGGTAGTCCTCGTATATGCTAACACCCCATTTCTCGTACCACCCGGGTTCATTCCCTCTCCAGAAATATTGGGTAAAACCGCATAAGCCGGTATTGATCAGGACTTCACAAACGAGGAAACTGCCGCTTCTCGCGGTCCGTACGGTATGTGCACGCTACTCCTCCATGAAGCGCCAGTACCACTTCTCGGACAGCGCATCGCTCTGCCGCTGCATGTACCGCGGTTTGCTCATCAGCGGATCGGGTTCAGGGACGTCCAGATACGCCAGCACACTGCGTGCTGTGTCCTCGTAATGTTTAGCCAGATGCTCGTACACCACCACATGGGGAGTGACGCCGGCTTTCTCGAAGAAGCCGTTCCAGAGGGATTCGTCCAGGACGATACTCTTCAAGTGGGACGCGATGGCGTCTGAACGGTACTCGAGCGGCTTTTCCAGTTGTGACGGATCCTTCCGAGGACGAGCCCAGATCCCGGACTGTATCGCCTTCTCGAAGGATATGGCCTGCCGCACCTTGTCGCGGCGGGTGATCCAGATGTAGTGGATATTCGGAAACAGCTCCGCAAAGATCACGTGAGGTTTCAGGTCTCGGTCACAGAACTGGGGCAAGGCACGCATTTTTGTGAGTATGTCGTCCAGGTAATTGCGCATGATCTTCACCCCGAATACACCGTTGTCTGTGGATCCCTGGCGTATAGCGGCCTGCACATAGTCAGAGTAGTCGGAAACGCCCCAACGCTCGCGGAAGCCCTCCTCGTTGCCACGCCAGAAATACTCTCCCGGCCCTCCGACGACCCCGGTGTTAATCAGGGCTTCGCAAAGGAGGAAACTGCCGCTCCTCGGGGTCGCGCCGATTATGTATGATGTATTAACTGTCATATTCTCTCTCCCAATGGCTAAATTGTCACTGTATGTCACTATTGGTAAAACCCACAAGACTTGTTGAAATTCACTGTTCCAAAATGGTGCTAAAACCTTTATCGACTATGTCTGAGTGTATTGAGTCAAAAAGTGTCCGGTAGTGAACAAGCGAATTAGAAAAAATGATTTTCACGTTTCACGTTTTACACATTACGTTTATGTCTCAGACACCATTATGATGAGAAATTTCAAGCTTTCTCATGATCAAGATTAGGTTCAGGTATCTTAGCTTCCACCTTTTTTCTCCAATCGACCAGTATCCCTTCAAGCCTTGCTGTTATGTCGGATTCATCTTCAGCAATATTGTTTTCTTCACTGACATCCTCCCGCAGATTGTAGAGTTCCACACGCCCATCTTCAAAAAACTCAATCAGCTTATAATCTCCCCAGCGCACTGACGAACCAGGAGTACCTCCCTGATTGCCGTAATGAGGATAATGCCAGAAAATGGCTTCGCGGTCCAGAGTACTGGTTCCCTTCAAAAGTGGGAGAAAACTTACACCATCACAGTGCTGCTCTGGTATGAGTTCCAATCCCGCCATTTCCAGAATAGTGGGATAGAAGTCAGGACTGGTCACCGGAACATCACAAAGACTCCCATCCTTGATGACACCTGGCCATTTGATAATTAACGGCTCTCGGGTACCGCCTTCATACATCCAGCCTTTGCCCTCGCTCAAAGGTGCATTGCAGGTGGGTGAACCTTCCGCGGTCGCAAGACCACCGTTATCCGAGGTAAAAATAATGACCGTATTTTCCGTCAATCCCGCCCGATCAACGGCTTTGAGTACACGTCCGATATTCTCGTCCAGGTTTTCAACCATCCCTGCGTAAGCTGCATCTGACTGTAGCAGCCTTCGGATGATGCGCCTGTCTTTCTTATGCTCACACGGAAAGAAGTCTCCTTCCTCAAAAGTTTTTTGTTGGTCAAGACCAAGCTCCCTGGCCTTCTGCTCGTACTTTTTGATGTATCTGTCCGGAACCTGGATTGGTATGTGAACGGCATAGTGCGAAAGATACATGAAGAAAGGCTCCTCGCGGTTGTTTTCGATAAGCCTGATGGCTTCATCGGTGAGTCGGTCGGTCAGATATTCACCGTCTTGCCCATCTTCGAGATTCGGCATGTTATACGGGCTGAAATAACTCCTGGGCATCCCCCAGTGGCACCCGCCAATATTCACATCAAATCCGTGTTTTTCCGGCCAGTACGATTCACCGCCCAGATGCCATTTGCCTACGTGGTAGGTTCGGTAGTCCGCATCCTTCAAAGCCTGAGCAACAGTTTTTTCCTCCAACGGAAGATGGTCAACATACGGAGCGTCAATTAACTTCCCTCTGGTTCTTCCGCCAATGAAGTTGGTAAGTCCTAACGTGGCTGGATACCGTCCAGTAAGAATGCTGGCGCGAGTGGGAGAGCATACCGGGCAGGCGGCATAGGCGTTAGTAAAATGCATGCCTTCCGCAGCTAATCGGTCAAGATTGGGAGTTTCGTAAAACCCGCTGCCATAACACGCGAGGTCTTTCCAGCCGAGGTCATCGATGAGTATGAATATAAAATTTGGTTTAGTCATTTTGTATCATTTATCTCCTTTCTTGTATCCGAAGTCGCAAGACTAGGGCAATCTCGAACTTTGGCAAGTTCGGCTACATTGGATTGACGAGTAGCCGAATTCCCGAATTTTTGCAAATTCGGCTACATTCGGGCAGATGGTAATCCCGAATTCTGGCAAGTTCGGCTACAAAGCAAAATTGACAGGGCACTAGCCCATAGCGGACTTCTCTACGTCGGCCAGTAATACGCGCGCGCCATCGTTGCTCGCGGAACGATGTACTGAAGCCTCAAACAGCAGTTCATTCCAAGCAGCTTCACCGTCTGCCGGAAAAGCCTCGTCAGCTAACATAGCTTTAACCACGCCGTCAGCCATGCGGGCAAAAGATTCGGGATACTCTTGTCTTCCTTCTTCGACTTCCCAAATTTCTTCAAATTCCGAATTATTGGACTTGCGCCGGCAATACCAGCCATCCAAGCCTCGCGCTTCGGCATAGTTTTTGTCTCCTACAATCATGATGCGTAGAGGATGGTCGTCATAACCCCATGTGTTACTTCCGTCCAGCACACCAACTACACCGTTTGCCCACTTTATGTGAATCATTCGCTGCCACCCGCCTAATTCATTCGGATTACCTATGACGCTCACCCATTCGGGCATACCCATCGTCCAGAGTAACTGGTCAATTACATGCGACCAGCAGTTGAAGTGCGCGCGGGCGCGCACCATCTGAATTTCACCAAGCCGGCCTTCCACGACATCGTCATGTAGCTTTCTGAAGTGACGAAAGAAACGGTAGTTGTAATCAATACCGAATTTGACATCTGAAGTACGCCATTCCTTGATTGCCGGTGCAGCGATGGCTGCATCTTCATCCCGCACACGAAACTGTCCCTCCAGACCGCAGAGAGGTTTTTCGGTGAACACGTTCCTGCCGGCTGCAATAAGTTGTCGCAACGGTGGGATACGCCTGGTTTCATTCACAATGAGCAGCATAAGCTCCGCATCACAATTTGCGAGAAGCTCGTCAATACTTGAATACCCCGGCACCCCAAATTCCTCTTTAACTTTAGCAAGTATTTGTGGGTCCATATCACAGACTGCTACCACTTCAGCGTCCGGATGGTTGTTGAAGTTTCTACCATGCCTCAAGCCCATGCCCCTACCACTTATGAGAGCACATTTAACCATAGTTGAACTCCTTTCCGTTTTGGGTTCTTGGATTTTATCAAATTTGTGCATTGGTCCAAATGACTGCTGTTCGTGTAACATCAAGCCAATTTAGATTAAATCTTTAGCAAAATATGATTCTTGGAATTAGTATACTTGCACTACGGGTAGGTGTCAAGAATAAAAGTGGTGGGAAATCACAAATCAATTTTGGGGTTGAAAAATGCTCTCACATACGGTATAATTAAAATCAAGCTGTTTATCAGATTTTGGGTTATTGGACAAACAGGTGAGGATAAGCACTGTATCTTTAGATCGTGAGGATATTGAACGATGAAAAATTTAAGCCGAAGCTGTGGTAGTGCGCCGTGAAATTTGTTCTGATGTCTATCCGAAAAGTCAATGGACGCCCGACTTACAGTCGGGGAAATCCCCG
>JACKQG010002498.1_pt1 | contig 23923 bp, 26 predicted proteins | sample 8237621 | NCBI WGS metagenome assembly JACKQG01 (sample SAMN15677084, study PRJNA649215) | marine metagenome | biome: marine; feature: Black Sea; material: saline water; isolation source: suspended particulate matter (SPM) from the Black Sea western gyre | collected 2013-06-09/2013-06-10 | depth... | reverse complement strand
CATGGCAGTTATACCATAGGATTTCACCTGGATGATTCTGCCGAAGTGTACATAGACATAGAGAATCGCTATAATACGACGGTTAACACCATTGATCTTGGTAGACTTGGCCAAGGGGAACATAGAGCTGCCTGGGATCGTCTCCATAAGGACGGTGAGCCACTCCTGCCTGGTTTGTACTATCTACACTTGTCAATTGATGGAGAGAAATACTCCAAAACCATGGCGGTTTATAACCTGGAACCTGCCAATCCATGAGTACGTTGAAACAGCTCCTACTGTTGGTTATGATGGCTGTCTCACTTTGTGGTCAGGGATATGCCAACCTGGTGTATGGTCAATATCTACACCACTCGGAAAATGAGGAACCCACCTCCTGGACTAAACCCATTGCATATGTATGGAGTGGTGACGTGGGTTACGAATTCAATTTGCAGGGAAAATCATTGATTCAAGTGGGATTGGGAATCGAGGAAAATTACAATTCCAAATATGGAACCTATGAATTTGACCCTGATTTGGGAGAACGGGTTCAGTATAATCTTGAGCAGTCCGCTCCTCTTTACCTTAGGATATTTTGGTCTGAAAGGGGCATGGCCGGCTATGGAGTTGGTCCCATTTATAGCCCTGTCAAACAGACCTTTGTTCTGGATTATAGCCGGCTGTATTATCATCGAGAAGTTATCTATACTCATGCCCTGGGAGTCAGCGGGATTGCTAGACTATCAAGACAGATATCAAACAAATTATATGGTCTTTTAGCTCTGGAAGTGCGTTATCAAAAGGGTCTTTGGTTTCGTGGAGGTGGACAGGATTTAAGCAATTATAGTTGGGATAATAGCCAGATAAGATTGTCGTTGGGGTTGGGCTGGAAAAGCGGGTCATTATCGAGAAAGGTGACGGAGTGATTAGGAAAAGCATCATTTTATTGATTTCAATTTGTACCATGGCATTGACAGATGAATTGTCTTCTGAAAGAACCCAAACCCTGGCTATTTCCTTCCAGATGTTTTTCAATTGAAATAGGATCCATTTACGACTACGAACTAATTGCACACCACTCAAGAGGGGAAACACCGTTGAAAAAATCAGCCCGATCATTTTACCGGATCACCATCATTCTGACAATCTTTTGTTCTTCACAAGTCCTTATAGCTCAGGATTATTCCTACCTCCTGGCGGGACAAAATGCTTCCTTATCCTCAGGGCTGAGTATCACCAATAACAATGCCTCTGGCGGGGTGAGTCTCGATTTTGACATCAAGGAAAATGTCAGAGCCGGCCTCAGTTACCTGTATGAGGCGAGCTATTATGGGAAAGACAGGGAAGACTCAAAAATAGACATCTCACCCAGCACGGTGGGTGGGAGTCTGACATTTATTGCTTCTGACTCAACTCAAAAAAACAAATTTATGCTTACCACCCTGAGTTACTCCCGAACAGGGGCCAAAATTGTAGAAGGGCGTGGACATGGCGCTAAAGGGGCCATCTCTATTTTATCTTTAACTGCCAATCCAGTAAAGCTCATCCCGCGACAAAGCAAAAATAAAATGGGCGTTCTGGGAGTATCTTTTTCCACATTTCTCCCTTTCGGTAAACTGAAAAACAAGCGGGGGGAAGCCACTATTAAACCCGATGTGGGTCTCTTACTCCTGCCCACTGCCGGTATTGTAAACATTGATGAGGAAACCCAGCTGGTCTTTACTGCACTAGTAACAACCGGTGCAACCTGGTCCAGCGAAACCTCCCTTGATGTGGTGGCCGGGCTTTCAGCCAGTCTCTCTTTTTATTAAGTTCCACCGATCTAGAGAAACAGGGGGGATACCTTTGTGGGGAAGCAGAGATGTATAAGCTCTTAACACTTTTACCTTTATTGTTCATCATTGCCTGTTCAGATCCTGACTCAAGAGGGCTGGATCTCAATCCAGGCGAAGCAGTCCTAACGATCGATAACATTACCCATGGCGCACAAGCTAACCTGGGGACACGAATGTTGGGGGATACAGAATATGAGCAAATTACCCTGCAGGTCTCAGACACTATCCATGTGGATATCTTAAATGAGAATTTTCAGGAAGGGATGGTCTCATGGACCGGCGATAGTTTTGATGTTGAAGGTACCATGATATTTATGACACACTACGGTTATGGGGGCGGATATGGTCCCCGATCCGGTTTTTTGATCATCTCCGAGCAAACAGAATTGTCTATCTCCGGGATCTTCCAGCTTGAACTCCAGAATTTTGCATCGAGCTGTTATAATTGTCCTGAGGATAGATTAAATGTGGAAGGTAAGTTTATAGCACAGTGGGAATAGGAGCACAATGTCCCACTCGCAAGTGTCTCAAAGGCATTATCTTGGCACATTAATTGCGCATTTTTAGGCTCAAAGTCTATATTTCAAAGGGAGTCAGGTTGGTCTATTAGGCAATCAAAAGCTATAGCGATTCAAGCAGAAGGGGGTTTCTGATGATCCAGAAAAAGTCATTTGGTATACAACTGGTTTTCGTTCTCATGTGGAGTGTTCAATCATTTGCCCAGGTTGACCCCGTTCACCTGAACACGGCAAGTTTTCCAGACTCAAATTTCATTTTCCAGGGTAGTTGGTCTCCTTATGCCTTCGGCCATGCAGAGTCCTGGTTTGACTATGCATTTATCAGTGAGGGCAAGAACGTAGAAGTCTATCAAACCCATAACCCCAACGACATATTCCACCGCACAACTGTAAGCTGTCGTGGTGAGGTCCAGGATATGACCAGCATTCGAGGTGCGCTGTATACAGCTGAAGGTGAGGCGGGAATCTCGGTTATTGCTACCAACAACTCTTCAACGATTAGAGTGGTTAATATTCCGGATTTACATGGCTCCATCATCTCAGTTGATGCAAAGGATGATATTCTCATTGCTGGTTCTGAAAATGGCCGTATCCATGTCCTGGACGTAAATGATCCCCAGAACCCTGTACCTTTGGGCTACGTAGAAACTCCTCGCGGACAACTGGAGAAAGTGGTTCTGGGAAACGCAATCGTAGTTACGAAATGCGCGGACGGACTGTACTATTTTAACTACCACGATCTCAGTATTCAGGAACATATCTACACCGACCACCACAGAAGTCCCGTGATTGATCTGGCCCTGTGGAATGAGTTTGTCCTCCTGGCCAGAGAAAACATGACGCTGGATTTTGTGAATATTTCCAACCCGGATTCAATCTGGACCCATGAAACCATTTTTTATCGAACACCTATTACTTCGATCTTTGTAGAAGGTGATGATTTGTACGCATCTTTCGAAGGGAGTGGCCTGGAAATCTTTGATCTCATGCAACCCCTCCAGGATGCCACCTCCATTAGCCTGCCGTTGCAGGAAGATATCCAGGATCTGGCCCTCACCAGCAGCAATGTCCTGGTAACTACCAGCGCGATTTCGGGAGTCAGTATACTTGAATTGTCTCTGGATTCTCAGCTTAGCACTATCGGTTATTGCTCAACACCCGGTGAAGGTCTGGCCATGACCCTGGAAGGAGATCGTGCCTATCTGGCTGATGGTGAAGGCTTGAGTATCATAGATATCAGTGATCCGGAATTTCCGGAAATAGTTTCCTTTAAAAACCTGGGTCAGCATATGATCAATTTATGTGTGAACGGGGATCAGGTACTGGTTGCCGGTGAGCTGGATGGTTTGTTCATTCTGGATATCAGCGATGAAGAGTTTCCTGACATTGTGGGGAATTATATGGGAGAAGGAGAGATCATGGATGTGGCCGTCTATGAGAATTACGCCTATGTGGCTTCAGGTGGGATGGGGATGAGAGTGGTTGATATCAGTGACCCGGCTGATCCTTTTGAGCATAGTCTGCTTTCTGATGAGTGGGACATGAGTTTTGCTGTAGAAATTAAAGATACCCTCCTGGCATTTGGCAGTGATGGAGACTTACTGATTTACAATATCTCTGATCCGGAAAACCCGGTCTTGATGAATAACTCGATCTTTGCCTATGAAATTTCAGATATACAATTCTACAATGACAGAATCTACATGGCCTCAGGAGATGGATTAAAGATTATTGACATTCAAGAACCAACCCAGGCTCAGATCCTGTCGAGCTGGGAATACTTTGCTGAACCCATGTTTGGAAAGGTGCATGCAACAGGCTCTCAGGTGTTTTTGCCTTCCTTCGAAGGGATAGATATTATCAACTGCGCAGATCCCTTGAATCCCTATCAGGAGGGTAGCATCCCAACCATGGAAAGTTGGGATGTGGCCAGTTCTGGTCCCAACATTTTTATCTCAGCCACCTTTGGATTCACCGTGATGGGGGCTGGTACCCACCACATGATCGAACAGCGGGGGGGACCTTTTGAGCCTCTGGATATGATGGTTAGCGGGATACATACCCTCATCGCAGGAGGTGACGCAGGACTCATTTATCTGGATGCGACGGATCCAGGTAACATCACTCGAAACGAGTTTGATTTTGAACGTGACGCACTGGCTCTTTCTCATGCTGGCGATTATGCATACGCCATGAGTTCAGATGGGAACTTTCGTGCCCTTGGCCTAGGAACCACTTCTGTTTATTTGTTGGGGAGCGCAGACATCGGAGCGCCCTCTGACGGGTTTGCCATGGATACCAGGGACGAAACCGTCGTGGTTGGTACCGCAGAAGGTTATGTCCAGTTCCTGGATTGTAGCTCCCGCTATAACATTGATTTAATGGGAGGAGTGTATCTCTATACTTCTGGTATCCCAGAGTTGGTATTGTTGGACACCATGGCGCTGGTTGGCGTGGGAAACGAATTCTTTTCTATCAATATCACTTCCCTGGAAACACCAGAGATAATACACCGGACAGATCTTGATGGAGAGGTAATCGCGCTTACAGAAAAAGCCCTCTTCACTATCTCCAAGGAAACCCGTCTCTCCATTGCCCAGTGGGATCATATGGGTGTCCCTGAGGTGGTTTACTCAGAACTGGAGTTGGGTTTTGCACCTGATTTCGCCTACTCCGAAGGGAATAATTTTTACCTGGGGAAATCCTCCCACAGTGAGATGAAGTTAAGTTGGATCATGGCTCTGGATATCACCGATACGGGTAATCCAATGATCGTTGGTGGAGCCAGCTTCTCTGGGCAAGTAGGTACTCTGACTGCCCATGAATCTAAAGTATATCTCACAACCATGAGTGATGATCTGCTAGTATTTGAAAATGCCGCCTTTGCGCCGGTTTCCCTCAATCCAGGATGGTCAACACCAAAACAATTTAAGCTGGCTCAAAACTATCCGAATCCATTTAATCCAAGCACGATCCTGGCCTACGAGGTTGCAAAAGCATCTGAGATCATTCTTGCGATCTACAGTATCAACGGGCAACTCGTGCAAACCCTGGTCAGCGAAACAAAGGCCGCCGGGAGTTATGAGGTTATGTGGCAAGGAAGAGATCGATCCGGCAAACCAGTGAGTACAGGGTTGTATATGGCCAGATTTCAGGCAGGTGACTTTTCTAGTGTAGTGAAAATGTTGTATTTGAAATGATGTCCTATAGGGGTGTAGCAAAAAATGCATAAGCGGATCCTGGCGCTGCGTCTGTTGGCAGTTGTGATTCTTTTTGCAAGCGTTGAGCTTCAATCTCAGTCCGCCTTGTTTCTGTTGATTTCTCCTGTGACAACTCTAAACGGTATGGGGGAAATTGGTGTGGGTCTTCCCTATGAAGATCATGGTGCGGCCTACTACAATCCAGCCAATGGTTTTCTTAATAGCCCCAGCTTGTCCGCTTCAGAATCCAGTCTGCGTATGCTGTGGTTGCCCGGTCTGGTAGATGACATGCATCTGGAGCATGATCATTTTCGCGTGTCATACAGAATGGCTCAGTCTTCTCTGCAATTCAATCTCCACCAATATGAAACCTATCTGGATGCCGGTGTCCAAGAGTATACCGATGCCAGCGGGATGTCATTGGGAACTAACCAGACATGGTTCAAGGCGAATGCTCTGGTCCTGGCTGCTCAATATGCTGGCACAGTCCGGAATATGCCCCTGGAGATATCCTATGGCGTTGCAAGCAAACAGATCAAACAGCACCTCTCGGATGAGTTAAAGGCTGAGAATGTGGTTTTTGATCGAGGTCTGTTGCTCGGTGTTCCCCTGAACCTTAAACTAAAGAATGACCTGGTGTTGACCTTGAAGCCATCCTTTGGGATGAGTACCGTCAATATTGGTTCTTCCGTGGTATTTGACGAAGAGGAGCAAGCGGATCCCTTGCCCACAGCGGCTCGCGCTGGTATTGGGATCAGTACCAGTGTCCCTTTAAGCCAGGATTGGAATCTCTTTCAATACCGGGCCGGTAATGCTGCCATGGATGTTCTTGATGAACCTCGCACCAGTGGAGATCAACCCATTACGTATCAAAAGAGCCTGGGCGATATTAAATTTTTCCAGCATGTTATTATGTCAGAACCTGATGAAGATCCAGAATGCGGTCATGATGTGACCATCACACGAGGACATGAATTGAGTTTTCTAGATTTGTACTCAATTCGCTTTGGCAATCACATTGACATCACAGGCAACTTGGTTACACCACAATCGGGAATATCATATCACTCAAAAGGCCTTCTGAACCTGGCATATCTTATCACAAACAGCCATCTTATAAATGTCATCAATCAACATGTCGAGCTTTCCTATAGTTATGCAGAGTGGACTGCCAGTGCCTCTCACCCCCTCTATGGTACAAAATTCGAGAGTTGGAATATTACGCTAAAAGATATCTTTGGAATCAACCGCAGCCTTGAGGCTAGGTCCAGCCCGCTGGTTCTCAAGCTGAAAGATGTCCTCACTCTCAGCGTGGGAGCAAACTTCCCCATGTCCGTTGTGAGTGGATCAGAATCAAAAAACCAATGGCAGAGAATAGCCGGTTATACAGCCGGGGTTGAAACAGACCTGAAGCGTTTACGTCTGGGATTTTCGCTCACAGAGAACAGTTTTTCCTATGATTATATTGAACTGCTGGGAGGACTTTTCCGGGCGGATGCACAGGATGAGTTTTACCAACTGGCACTACATGCTCAAATTCCATATCAAGTAGGGGGCCGGATCACCTTGTTGGCAGGCTTCCAGTTTCAGAGTCCGCTACTCCACAGGAAGGTTACTCTGTTTGATCAATCCATGGATGTTACCAGTTATGAATATAACTATGGTTTGCGTGGAGGTCTGGAAGTGAAGATCATTGAGCATTTTTCGGTTCGAGGGAGCTATTCATATTGGCAGCATGATCTGGAGTCATTTTTCAATGCAGATCAAAAAGTAAAACTGTCAAGCTTGCTGATTGAGGGCTTGTTTCGCTTATAGTTAAAAATGAAAACGCGTTTTAATTAAAACAGGGAAAAGATGAAAATTTACATTCTGTTGTTCATGCTACTCATTAGTCCTTCACTCCAGGCAGAAGATATCGGGTCGCTGTTTATAGGCACCTCAAATGTGGGAGGAGATGAGGAATTTATACCTCGGGCTTTTGATGTGGAGCAGGGTGTCTCCCTGGGTTTTCTTTTACCCATTAACATCCCTGGTGTAGATATCCATTACAAGGTCAGAGCAGGTCTTCATCCCGTAACATCCAACAAATTAAATGATGACTATTCCTGGGATTATATCTCTGCCTCCAATGTTTTGCTGGCGGGAAAAGAGTTGCCCTTTAAGCCCTTTTCTCTAACCATCCTGCCTCAAATCGGATTGGGTCTGATTTATGAAAATATTTATGAGGAGTGGGGAAAAGGTTATGTCTACAACTTGATGTTTGTTGATTACTCCCTGAGAATAACCCCAGCATTTTTGAACCAAAGAGCAGGCCTGTTTTTCAACATGGACAAAGGCTTTTCCACCTCCATGGTTGGGTGGATGCCTATGGATCGACTCAACGTGTCTCTGCTGGTCTCTTTCTAGATTGGTGAACCAGGTCAATTGAATAAAAATTGATACAAAGGATTGTGGTGAAAAGATGAAACGAATAGGTGCAATAATATTGATCTGTGTAATCAGCATAAGCGCAGGGGCATTGGATACCTCAAAAGTAGTATTGCCCCAAAAAGGATCTCAGTCACTGGAGTTTGGTTTTTCCGGTCTCTTTAATATTAGTACATATATGGGGAACATCATGGCTTTGAAAAAGTTTTCCAGTCCCCAGCGGGCAACTCGATATGCCATTGGTATCACCGTGGAGAGTTATGATATGATGGGGCCAGGCCAGGACATTTATTATAATCCATATCCCTCTGATTCGACGGTTCTCTCAACCACCTTTGATAGAACTTCAATTTACACCAACCAGGATATTTCATTCAGAATGCAGTGGCTGAAATATCTTGAGCCTCAGGGCAACCTTTCCCTCTTGTTTGGAGTCGGTCCACTGGTGGGATATCAGACCTCCAAAAGAGAGACATCCGAGGAGCCTCAGGAATTTGACTATGGTCAGAGCTATCAGACCAATGAAAATGTATCCACAACCCTGTATCTGGGTCTGGTGCCTGTCGTGGGTGTTGAATGGTTTGTACATAAGAATATCAGTTTTCACGCCGAATACTACTCGGACATTAAGGTCGGCCAAAAGAAAATCACCGATAGCCGCTCCTCTGTGAGTAGCAATGGGGACTGGACTAAATCTGATTATGACATTTTCGGGTTATATTACAGCGTCAGGGGATATGCCAGGGGTGGTGTATCATTCTTTTTTAAATAGCATTAGTGTGGGGAAGAGGAGCAGAGTTGTGAAAAAATCAAAACTTGTTGCCGTATTGTTGTATTCCATTGTTGTGTTTATTACAGCCGGGGCCGGTTTGCAGTTTCTGACTGCCACAAGATTTTTTGACTACCACGCCCATGCTGCCGGGATTGATTGGTCCCGACTGAATCCTGATCTTCAGATGCTCATACTGGCTGGGTTTAAAATAACCGGGGCCGGGTTTTTAACTGTAGCTCTGAACCTGGCCTTGATGATTCTTTTTTCTTTTACAAAACATGCAAAGAGCTGGTCAGGCATCGCTATTCCTCTCGTTGGCCTGGTCTTCTGGTCTGTGGTGTTATCAACAACCCTCACCGTCTTGGGAGCAACAGGTGCAGAAGCACCCTGGGGTTCCAGCTTGTTTTGTGTCCTGGCTCTCCTGGTAGGTTTGTTTATCTCACAGCGCGAGTTGAAAGAACAGGAAACACAGAACTGATTGATCCATGATGGAGAAGCCACTCCTTTCAGATAAAGATCAATTCCCCAACGATGAAATAATTTTCCTTCATCTGGGTGAATCAAAAAAGTGGTGGGAGTCCATTTTCACCTATATCCAATCCGAATATCCAGATTTTTCAACAGAATGGAGATATTACAATGATGGCAAATCCTGGCTCATGAAAGTGACCAGGAAATCAAAGACCATCTTCTGGCTGGCTGTCATTTCAGGTGGCTTCAAGATCACATTCTATTTTGGCGATAAGGCGGAACCAGCCATTCTGGAAAGCTCGCTGTCTGCCGATCTTAAGGATGCCTTTCAAAACGGCAAGCGCTTTGGAAAAATTCGCGCCATCACCCAGGAGGTGAAGGGCAAAAACGAAATCCGAGAAATTAAAACCCTAATTATGCTAAAGATGAGTATCAAATAATGGATCATGTCGTTTATCTCGATGCTAAAGCCAATGAGCTTGAGCTGTTATTGTCCAAACAAAAGTCAATGCTCATCCGGGGAGCTGCTGGACGCAAAATGCCACATGGCAGAGTCTTCGCAGGGGATGTTCTCTATCTAATAAATAACAATGCAGAAGGCCTGATTCTGGCTAGAGTAGATGTGAAAAGTGTCATCAACTCAGAGAAGATGAGCCGCGAGGAATCCATCGCCCTGGTGGATAGCCATGCGAATCAACTCAGCTTGAGCAAGAAGCAATATGACCGCTGGGCAGGGAAGCGCTATTTGGTTCTCATTGAAATAGATCAGATCACGGAACTGGATCCCTTCCCAATTGACAAGAGCGGTTATGGAAATATGGACGACTGGCTACCCGTAGAAAACATTGAAAAGCTGAGAATTTGAGGAGGCGTATGAATGTGGATTAAAATATTACTTCTAGTAGTTTTTGGAGGGACAGTCTTTTTAACGGGATATTGGCTGCACCGGACAGGCAGCACCTATGGGACCTTTGTCCTGGCTATTCATAAAGTGGTAGCTCTGATTGCCATGATACTTATTGGGGCGCTATTGGTCGCAGTCAACCGCGACATCGGCTTATCAATGACTGATATATATCTTTCTGCAGCGACGCTCATCTTGCTCATTATTACCATGGCTAGCGGAGGTGTTATCAGCGCCGTGGATAAAAGTCCTCAGTGGGTCCTGCTGCTCCATCGAATCATACCCTATTTTGCAAGCATCGCAGCTGGTTATTGTGCATATATTTCTTTTACGAAAGTTTAGTTAAATATGAGGCTGGAACTTCTGCGCTGGCATAAATTAACCAGCGAGGTAAAAGCACAACTCAATGCTGACCTGAAAGCAACGATAAAGGGATAGCTGTTTATCCTGAAATTTTTTTGGGGAGGAAAATAATGGGAGTTGTAAAACCGGGACAACACAGGGGACTGTCGCTCATGATACTCATAGTCCTTTTCTTTAACATCCAAACAACCCAGGCTCAACCCCCCATCTTTCTTGGTGAAGATCTGGTCTTTTATGTCAGTGATTCATTGTGTGTCATGCGCGGTGAGTATCACTTCTTAAATCCCACTGAAGAAGCTATCAAGACACGATTGTTTTATCCGCTTCCAGTAAGTGAGCAATTGCCATTTCCGGACATGATACAGGTGCGATCCCTGGAGTCAGGTGTTCACCTGCCCATCATGGGGGCGGACAGCGGGGTGTCTTTTGTGCTTGAAATGGATGCCGCTTCAGAAGCCAATATTCATGTAGAATACTGGCAAACAACGGAAGACCATGTCTTTGAATACATCTTAACCTCAAGCCAGACCTGGGGTCGTTCTTTGGAGTGGGCGAATTATGAAATCCATGTACCAGACCATCTCCAGCTGGAGTATTGTTCATTGGACATTGATACAAGCTGGATTGAAATCGAGAAAAAGGTGTATTTGATCTCACGGGAAAATTATCTTCCAGTGAATGATTTTAAAATCCAATGGGGGATAAATAAATGAAACCAATAATGAGAAATTCACTGTTGGGATTGTGTCTCCTTCTTCCCTGTCATATTGTCCAAAGCAATCCCATCGCCTTAAAGTATTTTTCTGAGTTGCAGCTAGACAACCAAACCCGTATGGGCTGGGCCATAGAATTATTTATCATGTGGTCAGAAGACAGCACCATGGATGGCTGGTATATGACAACTTCAAGCGATACGGCCATGCTTGATTCTGGTATTATCCTGTCTGAGGGAATATTTATTCTCCTTGACGAAGGAACCCTACAGACGCCATTGTCGCTGTCACCTTCAGGCGAAACAATCACCCTTTTTAACAGTGCTGGCTACTGGATGGATGAGCTGCGATATGGGGATGTTGAAAATACTGAAACACCTAGTCCACCGTCCGGTTACAGCATTTGTCTTGATTACGAGATGTATCACTACTGGTATCTGGATAGTACTCCAACTCTGGGGGCTGAAAATGACACCTCAGGTGCCATGAGCACCATCGAAGGAAACATATACGATCATGATGGCAATCCCCTAGAGAGAGCGAGGGTACGACATGCCATGACCACCCAAGATGTTGACTCCATATATGTAACCACAGATATGTCAGGTTACTATACTGTGGACAGGAGAGCGAGACTTTTATATCTTGATGTAACGCTGGAGGGTTATGACCTGGCGGACACCTCATTCCAAGCCTGGCCCAATACCACCCATCAAGTTGACTTTTACTTGAGCCCACTGGTTGGTATTGATGACAACGAATCAATGATTCCAGAACAGATTAAGCTCATGCAAAATTATCCCAATCCATTTAATGCTTCCACCTCTATTGAATTTGGGCTCCCTGCGCCAGCTCACGTAGCTATTGATGTTTTCAAATTGGATGGTAGTCATATAGCCACTGTGTTGGAAGAGAAAATGTCAGCTGGAAAGCATGAAATATCCTGGAATGCCGTCAATGTTCCCAGTGGCATATATGTCTACACCATACAGGTGGGTGACATAAAACTCTCAAGGAAAATGATCCTCCTTAAATAGGTCCAGATAGTGGCATTACTGACTCATTTGTTCATGTCGCTGTAGATGTAACGATGTGATACAATTTTAAGTTTAGGTAAAGAGAGTTTTATCGTTACCATTCTTAAAACATGGCCGAGAAACGGTTACAGTTATTAGAAGAACATTAAACATATCGTTTCGCCTGGTGTGGGTGTCAGGAATTTTTCTGATCATGTGTTGGTGGAATCTGTCAAGCGAAGTAAAATAAATCTCAAGGCTGACCCGAAAACGGTCCTGATAAAACAGTGATTTAAACGCACGCCTATTTGTGGAGGAAACCCATGAAAAACATGTTAGCCACACACCGCCTTATCATTTTGATTATGTGGCTTGTAACGACCATAACTGTATCCACATTACTTATGATGGATGTCCGCTCAACAGGTCATTTCAGCACCTTGCGATATGTCCTCCAAAGCATCTATGTCCTGGTCTTACTCTGGCATCTCAGTTCATCTCGACCGTTAGTTGGTGAACTGCCTGAGTTGAAGATTCTGTCGCGCTGGAAATATGGTGTCTGGATACCAGTTCTGGGATTGGCTCTATTGTTTGCCCTGACCATTCTTAGTGATGCTGGCACCAGCATTCTGCTGCTCATGTTGATGTTAGCCACGCTGATAATCCTCGTGGTCTGGCGAAAGGAAATTCTCCTGCGTTCTATGTTGCAGGGATTGGGTCTAGCGCTGGTTGCTTACCTGGCTGGCCTCAACATGGCGGAAAACGAATTCATTGGAACGACGGTCCTGTATCTTCTTCCACTTTTTGTGATGCCCATGTATGTGGCTAGCGGTTTGTTAATTAAGAGAACACACCTGGGTGGCATACGTTTACTAGAGGGACACTATCAGGAGGCTCTAAAAAGTTTGGGCTGGGGCGTGTTACTCTTTGTCCCTCTGGGGTTGCTCAATGCTGCAAGTGGTTCGCCAGCTCCTGGCATCACATGGGTCACTGAGATCTGGATGCCAGTTTGGTTGCCCTGGTTTTCTGCCATAGCTGAAGAAGTTTGGTTCAGACTATTTCTCATAAGTCTAAGTTTCTATCTATTACGACCCGCCCTTAAAACGCAACCGCTTCTAGCAATAGTCATCGTTGTGCTTTTTAGCGGGATTACCTTTGGTCTGGGACATGGACGTACTATTGAAAAATTTCTTACCACGGGTTTACTTTATGGCGTACCTATGGCAGCCATTTTTGTTAGGCGAGATGGGGAACATGCCATCGGAGCACATCTTGTAATTAACATGATCCCCTGGTTTTATGCTTTTTTGGAGAGTTGAACGGACCTGTAGCGATGTGATACGAAATGAGTGTTAATGATGAGCGACATAAAACAAGAAGTTATGGATTAAAACTTTTTGAGTTAAGAAAAATACAAATGAAACTGTTAACGCTTGATGAGGAAGCAATATGAGTAAAACTAAAACCAGTCTGTTTCTCATCTGTCTGTTCACGCTAGCGATCAGTGTTTTAGCATGGGGCGTGTTAAAAGGCGAGCTTGAGCAGAACATCTCAGGGTCAGATTTTCAAAATCAAAGACGTGAGATGGTTGAAAAGCAGATCAAGAAACGAGGAATAAAAGATCGCCTCATTTTGGATACTTTTCTCAGGGTTCCACGTCATCGTTTTGTACCGGATGAAATCAAGTCCCTCGCCTATAGCGATCGCGCCCTACCCATTGGTGAAGAACAAACCATCTCCCAGCCCTATATCGTAGCCTTCATGACAAAAGCTCTAAATTTGTCCCCGCAGGATAAAATTTTAGAAATTGGGACCGGTTCTGGTTATCAAGCTGCCATCCTGGGTGAGTTATGCGACAGCGTGTTTACGATTGAAATAATTGCCTCGCTGGGGAATAGAGCAAAACTTCTATTAGAAGAGTTGGGCTATGACAACATCATAGTAAAAATCGGAGACGGTTATCAAGGGTGGGAAGAGTATGCACCTTTTGATGCCATCATCGTTACCTGTGCACCGACACAAGTACCCACGATCCTGAAGGACCAGTTAAAGGAGGGGGGTCGGATGATTATCCCAGTCGGTTCTTCATATCGTCAGGATTTGGTGCTTTTACGGAAGGCCAATCATCAATTGGTTGAAGAAAAGGTATTGCCAGTGATATTCGTGCCTATGGTGGACACAACCGGGAAAAAATATTAAAGTCTTTTACTCGAGTCAGTCAAGAGTGCGAGTTGCGAGGCAAGCGAGCTTTTGCTTGACAAAGAATACCCCAAAAGACATCTTAGCCAACTTCAGAGTACATGTATTTCTAATATAGCGAACGTCGTATCCCATGGTTAATAACCAGGGATGACGATGATTGTTCACAGAAGAAGGTCATACGTGGAGCAGAATCAATTCAAAGTATATGGGTACCGTTGGGTCATGCTCCTGGTGTTTATGCTGGTCATCTTTATGAATCAGTTGAGTTGGATCAGCTTCGCGCCCATCACCAGTCAGGCAGCAGCATTTTATAATGTCTCAGATTTAATGATCGGCTTATTGTCACTCATGTATATGATGGTGTATATCGCCATCTCTGTTCCAGCTTCATGGATTATCGATTCGAAAGGGATTCGGTTTGCTGTGGGTATTGGCGCAGCTTTAACCGGTGTCTTTGGACTAATGCGTGGTCTGTTTGCAGAAAATTATTATTTGGTTCTGACGGCACAGATTGGTCTGGCTGTGGGTCAACCTTTCCTGTTGAATGCCATGACCACGGTAGCGGCCCGTTGGTTTCCTATTGGACAGCGCGCCATAGCCGCTGGGATGGGTTCTTTGGCCATGTATGTTGGCATTGCCATAGGATTGGTGCTTACACCCTATCTAGCTCTTCATATACATATCACGGGAGTGCTACTTGTATATGGAGTCGCCTCACCTGTAGTGGCAGTTCTCTTTTTTGTTTTTGCAAAAGATCGACCACCCACACCTCCTTGTGCCCCTGAACATGAAGAACGTTCCCTGGTTTATGATGGACTCAGGGACGCGTTACAGCGTAGTAATTTTATATATCTATTGATCCTTTTCTTTGTGGGTCTGGGGGTTTTCAATGCAGTAACGACCTGGGTTGAGGATATCGTCAGTCCCCGGAACTTTACCGTTATTCAAGCTGGTAAAATTGGTGGTCTGATGATTCTTGGTGGTATTCTGGGTGCCATAATCATGCCCATTCTATCTGATCGGGCAAATAAACGAACCCCTTTTTTACGTGCAGTGGTCATAGGCTCTATTCTAGGTTTGACTGGAATAACCTTCGCTATGAGTTATTGGGTCATTCTTTTTTCAGCATTTATTTTTGGATTCTTTCTCCTTAGCGCAGGACCGCTGGGTTTTCAGTATGGCGCAGAAATTACCTATCCAGCCCCTGAAGGTACATCTAACGGTCTGATGTTGCTGGTGGGGCAAATTTCTGGAATCATCTTTATTCTTGGAATGGATATGTTCAAAGATCCAGTGACAGGATCCATGACAGCCCCTCTGACAGTACTTATTGGTTTTATGGTCATTGCTTTAGGGCTGAGCCTAAAATTAAAAGAGGCCAGTGATTTTCCTGGGAAATAGGGTAAACGAAATGTTCAAGACTCTCAAAGAGGAGCTAATATGAGAAACATATTTTTAAAAACTGCTGTGGTAATGCTGGTGTTCTCCGTTGCATCAATCTATGCACAACTTCCCAAATTGAAGCTTTCGGCCCCTAAAAAGCCCGAGGTGGTTTATGATAGAATGGATGTCAAATCTATCAAGGCCAAGAAGGCCAAGGTTGAATTTGTGTATATCGTTGATAACCCAAACTCCTTTGGGGTTGATCATATCAAAGCGGATTATGAACTTTTATTAAAAGGCAAGTCCGCGGCAAAAGGAAAAGATGTAACTTTCACTATTCCCGCCAAGACCAAGCAAGAATTTAAGCTGCCCCTTGAGATTAATTATCTGGATGCCTTTGAGTCAGCCGGTATGCTGGCAAAGACAATCGCCAAGGGCAAAAAGAGCATCCCCTTCCAGATGGACATCACATTTAAGATAGAAGTAAAGCCACTAAAGTTTGACGTCCCCATAACAACCAAAGGCGATCTTCCCTTACCCAAGGCCAAAGCTCCCCAAAAAATCAAATTAAAGAAAAAGAAGCTGAAGCTTTAAAAAGATAAACACCCAGGATATCAGCTTGTGGTCCTGGGTATATAATCCCTTGACAAGCCAAAAGCGCACAGCTAGCCTGAACATATGTTCAGAATATCATGCGTCCGATAGTTGTGGATAGAAACCTGCTTGTCTTGGAGGCTACCCGTCTCTATTACGAGCATAATCTCAATCAGGCTCAGATTGCTATTAGAGTGAAACTTCTGGCCATGATTACCGTGGAAACACCACAAAACATCTAGATCCATCTACCCTCAATAACTAAAATAGAGCTCACAACACATAGGAACAGAGCTCATTCCGACATATATTAGAGCTGTAATTGCTATTAAAATGAGCTACAAAAAAAGGTTCTTTTAAAATGGTGGACGGGAAAACAACAGAAATCCTGGGGTTTATTAGAGAAAACCCCATGTTATCGTCAAAAGCGATTCATGATGGTTTGGCATCAAAAATTTCTTATGCCACGGTAAAGCGGGTTTTAACTCGGCTGGTCTTAGACCGGCTGGTGGTAGCCGTGGGTCGGGGTCGAGGGCGGAAATATGAAATGGGTCCAGCCTACCAGTTGTTTTATCCAGTTGACCCTGTCCAATATTTTGAAAAAGAAATCGATGAACGTGAGATTAGGCCGGGTTTCAGTTTTACCCTGATCACAGAGGTGTTACAGCAGGTGGATCTATTTACCGAAGCAGAATTACAAGATTTGACTGAGCTTCAGCAGAAATTTGAAGAAAAGGTTTCAGAACTGTCTAAGGCTGAATATGGCAAAGAATTTGAGAGGCTTGCCATTGACCTAAGTTGGAAGTCATCTCAGATTGAGGGTAATACCTATTCACTGCTAGAGACCGAGCTGTTGCTGAAAGAAAAGGAAACGGCCGCTGGGAAAACAAACGCAGAAGCCATTATGCTACTCAATCATAAAGCAGCCCTTGACTTTGTCCTGGAAAACCCAGGGTATATTACGCCACTCAGTATCTCGAATATAAAAGACATTCATAGCATATTGGTTAAAGATTTGGATGTTGACCGGAATATTCGCAAACGAAGAGTGGGTATTTCAGGAACAAATTATAAACCCTTGGACAACGAGTTTCAAATCAAGGAAGCTCTGGGGGATATGTGTGAATTGATTAACAGCAAGCAAAGTGTTTTTGAAAAGGCCTTACTTGTGTTGGTTTTGATATCATACATTCAAGCTTTTGGAGATGGCAACAAAAGAACTGCCCGCATCATAAGCAACGCGATTTTGATGGGTAGCGAATATTGCCCCATTTCTTATAGGACGATAGGCTCTGTAGAATATAAAAAAGCCATGTTGATATTTTATGAGCAAAACAATATCAGTCTATTTAAAAAGATATTTGTGAGTCAATTTGAATTTGCGGTTAATACCTACTTCTAAATCTTTGGTGATCGCAAGCAAGGCGAGCCCTGTAATCTGCTGATTAACCCCGGGAAGGCCCATGAGCTTAACGTTTTGTATAAGGGACATTTTCTCTTGCCTCCCATGCATTAACAGTCTATCTTGAACACATGTTAATCCACAGTGAACATATGTTCAGGGCTATATGAGTCCTGTGGCTGCAGATAGAAGTCTACTTGTGTTGGAGGCAGCCCGTCTCTATTACGAGCATAATCTCAATCAGGCTCAGATTGCCACGAAGCTGGATGTCTCACGTCCAGGCGTTTCTCGTTTGCTCCAGGAAGCCCGCGATGCAGGCATCGTAAAAATTCAAATTGTTGATCCAGGTGCTGCCGGGACCCGTCTTGAGTCTGCTCTCAGAGAGAAATACTCTCTCAGGGATGTTGTGGTGGTGCCCTCAGATTCAAGTGAGGCTGTCCTTAAGTCCCGACTTGGTTCCGCCCTTATAAACCTTTTAGATACATTAATAACTGAGAATACCACACTGGGTGTGTCCTGGGGCTCAACCCTTCAGGCTGCCACAGAGCATCTCAAACCACGCTCCATTGACCATATGACAGTGGTTCAACTCAATGGTGGTGTTTCCAAGGCAGAGCTGGATACCCATGCTAGCGAAATTGCCAGACGCATGGGTGATAACTACCATGCCATTCCCTATTTATTGCCGTTGCCGGCCATCGTGGATACGCCTGAACTCAAACAAGCCATTACGTCGGACCGCCACATCGCCAAAACCTTGAAGCTGGCCAGAGAAGCAGACATTGCTGCTTTTACCATCGGAGCCTTTGGTTCTAAATCGGTGCTGGTCCAGGCTGACTATTTTGAAGAAGCTGAAGTTCAAGCGCTGATTGAGCAAGGCGCAGTAGCCGATATTTGTTCAAGACTCATCAAAGCCGATGGTAGTATTTGTTCACCAGAACTGGATGATCGCACCATTGGTATCGAGCTGGATGAGCTCAAAGCGAAACCCAATACCATCGCTGTTGCCGGTGGCGCTGAAAAGGCCATGGCTGTCAAAGCAGGATTGGCTGGTGGTTATTTTCACAGTCTTATTACAGACGAAGATGTGGCTGCCACACTATTAAGTGAGGATTAACATGAGTATTACAATAGCCTTAGGAGCAGATCACGGGGGCTATCCCCTCAAGGAAGCCATCAAGGAATTTCTGGAAAAGGAAGGTTATCAGACCATCGATTGCGGGACGGATTCAACCGAAGCAGTGGATTACCCGGTCTTTGCCGCCAAAGTGGCTCGCAAAGTCGCTGATGGTTCAGCCCGTTTTGGAGTTATTGTAGATGGTGCCGGGATCGGATCGTCTATGGCTGCCAACAAAATTGCCAGTGTCCGAGCCGCCTTGTGCTATGACCTCTCCAGTGCCAATAATGCCCGGGAACACAATGATGCCAACGTTCTGACCCTTGGGTCAGGATTAATTGGCTCCTCATTGGCCCAACAAATCGTCAAAAAATTTATTACCACGGAATGTACCGAGGAACGTCATTTAAAACGCGTTGGTATGATCGATGATCTACAAACGACAAAGGAAGAAGCCGAGAAGATGGAAACAACCTTAAAAGATCAGGAGCTGGGATCACTCAGTGATGCCGATATTCTGAAAATTGCCGAGCGCGTAGGTCAGATCGTCCAAGCCAGTGCCGGTAATGTGACCCCCAATCCACAGGTCACAATTGGTCATGACCATCAGGACACAGATATGGTCTGTCGATGTGGAGTCTGTGCCGAGAAGCAGCCTGACACCTATCGCAAGTTTATGGATTTTGGCGTGGAGCGTCTGGGTCTACATGATGCCACAGGAGCTGCGTCGGTTCCAGAAGATGTGGCCAAGTGTATTGACCATACCATCCTTAAGCCAGATGCCACTGAAGATGATATTAAGACCCTGTGTGCTGAAGCTGATGAGTTTCAGTTTGCCACAGTCTGTATCAGTCCCAGTTATGTTCCCCTGGCCGCGAAAGAATTAGAAAATTCCACTGTCAAAGTTTGTACAGTGGTTGGATTTCCCTCAGGAGCACATCATCCCACCATCAAAGCCATGGAAACCCGTCGCGCCATTCGAGACGGTGCTGAGGAAATCGATATGGTTATCAATGTGGGAGCCCTGAAGAGCGGTAACGATGAGTTGGTCTATCGGGATATCCGCATGGTCTGTGAAGCCTGTGAAGATGGTGGCGCTATTTCCAAGGTTATCATAGAAGCCGCATTGCTAAATGATGATGAGAAGGTTCGCGCCTGTACTCTGGCTAAAAAAGCGCGCGCAGATTTTGTCAAGACCTCAACAGGTTTTGGACCCCACGGAGCCACAGCAGCGGATGTTGAATTAATGGCCCGAACCGTTGCCCATACGGGTATTGGAGTTAAAGCCGCAGGTGGGATCAAATCCTTTGAAGATGCTCAGGATATGATCAAGGCTGGAGCAACAAGGATTGGTGCCAGCGCTGGAATTGCCATTGTTAAAAAAGCCCGTACCATCACCATGTCAAGTTGAAATCTTCTCAGCAACAGATGAAACACGGATAGAAAAACCGAAAGAGTAAAACCATCAGTGAAAATCCGTGTAGATCAGTGGCAAGAGTAAAGAGAGAATGGAAAAAAGAAGCCACGGATTGACACAGATAAGCATAGATTTGAAAGCGTAATAAGGTAAAAGCTAGAGCAAAAAAAATGGAACAACAGACTACAAAACTTGAGCACGAAGAAACAACCAAGGCGATTATTGGTGCTGCTTTTGAAGTCTACAATGAGCTAGGGTATGGGTTTTTAGAAAAGGTTTATCAGCGAGCATTACAGTCTGAACTATTGCACAATGGACATAAGGCAGAACTCGAACCAGCCCTTGAAGTGAAATTTAAAAATGTGATCGTTGGCAATTACTTTGCAGATCTGCTTGTGGACAACAAGGTGATTGTAGAGCTCAAGGTTGCGAAATGGTATAACAAGAAGGATGAAGCCCAATTACTCAATGAGTTAAAAGCCAGTGAGATCAAAGTAGGGCTTCTCATTAATTTTGGCAGAAATAAAGTTGAATTCAAACGGTTCATATATTAAGCCCACCGATCCTATGGGTTCACCAGTTGTTGATACAAAAAACATCTGTGCAGATCTGTGTTTCATCTGTGGCTTAAAAACAAGTGGAGATTATTAATGAGTGTAGATCTAAGATCATATGTCTTTCTAGATAATTTGCAACCCCAGCATGCTGCTTTCTTTTGCACTATTGCCAGGGGCTTTCTGCCCTTAACCGGTATGGCATCGCTGTATGTTGAAATATCACCTGGAATTGAGATCAACCGAATAACTGACATCGCCCTGAAGTCCACTAATGTCACACCAGGCCTTCAGATTGTGGAGCGTCTTTATGGTTTGCTTGAAATCCATTCATTTTCTCAGGCAGATGTCCGCCAGGCTGGTTCAGCCATTCTGGATACCCTTGAGTTAAAAAAGGAAGATCGCTGGAAACCCAAGGTGGTATCCAGTCAAATCATCCGCAATATTGATGACCATCAGACTCAGTTGATCAATAGGATGCGTCATGGCAACATGATCATTCCCGGTGAATCCATGTACGTCATGGAATGTGTACCAGCAGCTTATGCTGCACTGGCAGCCAATGAGGCTGAAAAAGCTGCCGATATCAATATTCTGGAAGTGCGGGCCACAGGTAGTTTTGGTCGTGTGTATCTCGGAGGAGAAGAGAAAGATATTGATGTAGCCTGGCGTGCTGCTGAATATGCCCTTGAGGGTGTTGAAGGCCGTGATCCAGAGGCTAAGAAGAAATAGGTTTTTGTTATGATAGTGATTCTTTCATAATGTCCCTTGTCTCATTGTCCCTCGACTACGCTCGGGAAGACAAGCTTGATTTCCTGAGGATAATCGGATTCGTCACACTGAGCGGAGTCGAAGTGTAAGATATTATGGTAATAGATATAAATAAAATTAACACAAAGAAATAACAAACAGGAGGCAATAAAATGTCTGAAGCTCTAGGAATGTTAGAAACCAGAGGATACCCCGCAGCAGTTGAAGCAGCCGATGCTATGGTCAAAGCTGCCAAGGTTGAATTGGTTGAGTATGAAAAAACAGGTGGCGGTTATGTCACTGTTGTGATCCGTGGTGATGTTGCTGCAGTAAAAGCTGCTTGTGATGCTGGTCGTGCCGGTGCCGCCCGAGTGGGTGAAATCGTTGCTGTTCATATCATTGCCCGTCCACATCCAAATGTGGATGCAGTTTTACCTCTCGGTCGCAATAAAGAAGGTAAAGCCGAACTGGCCAAAAGATCTTAAGTCAGGGGTGACCCTATGATCCTGGCAAAAGTTGTTGGGACCGTTGTGGCCAGTCAGAAAGAGCCCAGTATGGATGGACTTAAGTTTCTGACCCTGCAACAGGTCGATATAGAGGGTAAAGCCAAGGGCGGATTTGTCATTGCGGCAGATGCCATGGGCGCCGGAGCCGGAGAAATGGTTCTGTATGCCAGTGGGAGTTCTGCTCGTCAAACCAAAGTTACCGAAAACCGACCTTGCGATGCAGTGGTCATGGCCATCGTTGACAATTGGGAGATTGATGGCAAGCTCAAATACAAAAAAGGACGGGATGATTAATACCCCAGTCTTTCTTGTATCGTCATTGCGAGGAGCGAAGGGACGAAGCAATCTCAGTTTCAAGATCGCCGCACTCTTTTCAATCGCTCGCGAAGACAAATGAAAATGTAGGTATCGGAGGTAGGACATGTCAAAATTGACAGATAGTCAAGTTGACCTCATAGCAACCAAGGTAGCCTCGCTACTAAACCCAAGTCAAAGCCCGGATGTCGTGCAGGCACCTATGGTTCCGGATCTGGGTCAGACTGGCCAGACCCATTATGGTGTCTTTACCACAGTAGATGGTGCAGTGAAGGCCACCCGGGTGGCTTATGAATCCCTGAACAAGCTGACTCTGGAGCAAAGAGTCACCATCATTGATAGTATCCGGGCCAAAATGCGGATTCATGGTGAAGAACTGGCTCGTAAAGCCTACGAGGAAACCGGCATGGGTCGTTTTGAGGACAAAATTCTCAAGAACCAGCTGGTCACTGAAAAAACTGAAGGACCTGAAGCCTTGACACCAAATGCTTTGTCCGGTGATCGGGGTCTGACTTTGACAGAATGGGCTCCCTACGGGGTCATCGGTTCAATCACACCAAGTACCAACCCTACATCCACAATTATCTGTAATACCATTGGTATGCTGGCTGCTGGAAATGGCGTGGTCTTCAATGTTCACCCCATGGCCAAAGAAACCAGTATTCTCAATGTTGAACTCCTCAATGAGGCTATCATTGAAGCAGGTGGACCACCAAACCTGGTGACCACAGTAGCATCGCCAACGATTAAGAGCGCCAATGAACTCATGCATCACAAAGGTGTGGATCTGCTTGTAGTAACCGGTGGAGAGGCGGTGGTTAAGGCCGCCATGTCCAGCGGTAAGCGGGCGCTTTGCGCAGGACCCGGCAATCCTCCCGTGGTTGTGGATGAAACCGCCAATATTGAACAGGCTGCCGCAGATATTGTCCGTGGTGCCGGTATGGACAATGGTATCATCTGTGTTCTGGAGAAGGAAGTCTTTGTGGTTGAGTCTGTAGCAGATCAACTCCTGGCTGCCTTTCCACGTCATTGTGCTGTTGTACTAAAGTCTCATGAAGTCAATCAGCTGGAAAAGGTGATCTTCGAGAAGACCAATGGCATGCGCAAACCCGGTGTCATGAACAAAGAGATGATCGGCAAAGATATTCAATACATTCTTTCCAAGATTGGCATGCAAGTCGCCGATGATATCCGTATCGCTATCATGCCTGTTTCTGTAGGTCATCCCTTGATCTGGACTGAGCAGCTTATGCCTGTGCTGCCGTTGGCAAGAGTGCCCAATGTGGACCAGGCTATTGACTTGGCCAAAGCAGCTGAACATAATTTTCGTCATACCGCTGTCATCCATTCACAAAACATCAATAGCTTGAGTCGTATGGCCCGGGTGATGGGTTGTAGCATATTTGTTAAAAATGGTCCCACCCTGGCTGGTTTAGGCTATGGCGGTGAGGGCTATACTTCTTTTTCAATCGCCAGTCCCAC
>JACKQG010002497.1_pt1 | contig 23925 bp, 20 predicted proteins | sample 8237621 | NCBI WGS metagenome assembly JACKQG01 (sample SAMN15677084, study PRJNA649215) | marine metagenome | biome: marine; feature: Black Sea; material: saline water; isolation source: suspended particulate matter (SPM) from the Black Sea western gyre | collected 2013-06-09/2013-06-10 | depth... | reverse complement strand
ATTACCGTTCAAAAAGCCCGTTTGGCGTGGATTTTATTTTCACCGGGAATTGCTGCTGAAACACCTGAATTTGACAGAAAGGATTCTGAAACCGGTATACGGTTTACCTGTGTATATCCATTTGGCCTGAGTTTTCAGACTGCCTGGTGGTTTGTGGACCAGCAATTTGATACCAGTAAGACCGGGGTCAATGGTGACAGCTTCGTTATTGGAAGCATCTCTGCCAGGCAGAGCCTGTACAATAAAAAGCTGGAGCTTTTTATTAACATAGATAATATTTTAGGCAAAAAATTTAATTATGTCCCGGAAGAACCAACTGAAACTCTTCAGCTTCCATGGCAGGGTATCTTTTTTATGGCCGGCTTCAGGGTGAACTTTTAAAATTTAAGGAGATCAAACAATGAAAAAAATCATTTTGTCTTTTACGATTATTTTTCTAGTTTTCCTGCTGACAAACAGCTCTGTTTATGCAGCAACATGGTACTATGATGGCGATTCTGATGGATATGGTGATCCCGACATCTCGACTACTGATCTTACAGGTAAAAATGTTTTTTTCTGGAAATACAATAATAATTCAGATTGCAATGATTCCGATTCAAGTATCTTTCCGGGAGCCCCGGAAATTGCCGGAGACGGCATAGACCAGGATTGTGACGGCAGCGATGCTTTGACCTGGTATCTGGATGCTGACAAAGATGGATTCGGGGATGCCACAAAATCGCAGGATTCCGCAACCAAACCATTAGGGTATGTTGCCGATAAAAGGGATTGCAATGATTCTGATTCAAGCATTTTTCCGGGTGCTGCAGAAATCGCCGGAGATGGTATAGACCAGGATTGTGACGGCAGTGATGCTGCAATTGTGTTTGCCGGTGTCTTAAACTCTGATCTGGAAAGAGGGGTAGCCCCGGCTGCCATTACGTTTTATGCCCTGATTGCACAGGGAACTGCCCCGTTTTCATATAACTGGGACTTTGGTGACGGCACCACCACCAGCAGCGGGACAAAAACAGAATCCCACACCTATAGTACAAAGGGATCTTATACAGCCAAGGCTGCAATTACAGATGCCACAGGCCAGACCTACAACCTTTATAAAACAATACTTGTGACTGACAGTACTGACCTTGACACATATCAGTCCAATCTTCAAATGGACGTAGATCAGATGACACAGGTCACTAAGCCTGGTGATATACATGGCCTTCTTTTTGATGCGCAAAACATCATTCGAACTAGCCTTGAGTCTATTGAAAATGCCGATGCAGCACTCCGAAAAACAACCAGGGATTCAGTACAAGCCAAGGCAGGAGAGCTGATTGCCAACACCCGGACAAAGCTTGATGAATTCATCAACAATAATCAAACAACACCTGCTGATCTTGAAAATATTTCAGCAGGTCTCAAAGGGGTGGTTACAAGTATGGTAGAATATGGTCTGCCCGTTCTGGACACTACCTTTCAGAAGCTTGAATTAATTTCCGGTGTTTTCTATACACAATCGCTGGATCAACTTCTGGCAAATGAAAACCTTACTCCTGCGGAGATTGAAGAACTAAAAACCGACACAACCAAATCTCAAACATTTTTTCAATCAAAAATTTATCTTCTGGATAATGTGGTTGATGCTTCGGGAATTCAAGTGGATCCCACGCCTGACTTTGATACGGGTGAGGTAGACTCCGTTGCATCAATCCACGGACTGACAGACAAGCAGGCAGCTGAGCTTTACAATGCACTTGAATCAACTCTTGATGTCAGTCAGACTGTTGCAGTGCTGCAGAAGACCATTGCTCAAATTGCCGAGGAGCTTTTCAGCAATTATACAACGGGAAAAACCGTTGTAAATTCAATAGTTGAACCTATTACCCAAAATATTTTATTAGAGTTTTCCGACGGGACTTTTATTTCGTTTGCCATCATTAATGTAGCCATTGTTAAGGACTATATGCCCAGTGGCCTTTTTGATCTCCCCAATGGAAACAAAATTGGTATTGCGGATTCTTATGCCATTGAATTTGGTCCCTACCCTGTTTATCCCCTTGATTTTGCTGCTGAACTTATCAAGCTCGGTATTAACCCTGCCCTGGATCAGGATGGCGCCTTAAATTTGGACTTGTCTGCACTGACAACTCTATCCCTGAAAATCGGATGGTACTTATTTTTAAATAGCGGATTCAACAGTCTTACAACCAGTTTCAGTGTTGTAGGCGGATCTGATCCTTCTGCTGAAGCATATTCCCTTTTGGTGACATATGACACGGGCTTAAGCCAGTTGCTGCCGCCGGCTGTACTGGCCATGAACTCTTTGACGCAGATGATGGACAGCATTGCTCCCGCCGACTATAGCATTGATACGGATACGGGGGTCATTACTCTGGGGGGATTGAAACTTAAACCGGATTATACCTTTTTTGCTTTAACCAGTATTGATTATACGACCATCACGGCTACGGGGGGAATTACAGTTAATAACCTGGCCTTTGAATTTGCTGATTTTAACAGCAACGGATTAAGCGATATCAAATTTTACAGTGATGATCCCATGGGATATCAAATTCTGTATGCCGTCTCAAATTAATTGCTCAACTTTCTGAGTTGACAGATTTGAGCTGGGTACAAAATTGGATTAATTAATTATTGCACTGGCTAAAAAGAAACACAGATGGCTGGTTGAAACCATGATTATTTATTGCCTGACCAAAAACTGCCAATTTTTCGGTCAGGCACTATTTATCAATAAAAATGTCTATAAAATAATTTTCACCCTGGCCGAAAATACTTTTCCGATCAAGAAGATCACCACTTGTTTTCTCTTGAACCTCAAGCAGTAAAAACCCGAACGGCATCTCAAACTGGAAAAAACCAAGAGGCCCTGACACCACCTTGACATTTTTTTTTGTAGATAGTTCCCTTAAAACAATATCCATACCGGAAAGGGTATTTTCGATCTTAAATTCCGGATAATCAGATGTCTTTACAGACAGGTTCCCAACAATGAAGTTTCTTGGATAGACAGGCCTGGCAAAATCTGCAACAACAAGATATATATTCACAGGCACATTGAGCCCAAGATCCGCAACTAATGACACAAATGCAATCCCTGTTTCCGTTCTGTCCGGGTTCAATATGTTTCTATTGGAAGATAAAATCGAATCCCCCAGCTCATAGGCCAGCATATTGTCAAATATTAATTTTGCCGCCTGTTTCGGCTCAATATACTTATCAAAGGATAAAATTCCAAGGCTTTCTCCGGCAGAGATAAATTGAAACCCCGTGGACTTGATTCTGTCTTGTACAGTATCCCCGTTCTTGGAATTATAGGAATAATATAGTTTAGTGCTCATATCATTGGCATGGTTCAGTGCGGAAGTATACAATTTAGAATCCCAGGCCACGGGTGGCAGACCCTGATCCAGTACCCAGGCTTCCATTCCCAGATTTACCTGGGCTGTTGCCTTATCCAGCCCAGTATCGGGCAAAGCATTTAAAGGCGTTTTGCGCGTATCATTAATAAGCCTCATTATGTATAAGGAAGCATCCGGGTGTTCAGCAGCAGACACAATAGAAAATTGTGAAAAAACAATGCAAAAAATCATGGTGATAATAGTTATGTATAATTTTACTTGTTTCATAGTGGTTTTATCAAAGCAATTATTATACCATCAATTATTATACCATAATTATTATATCGGGATAATCATCCGCCGTTAACGACCACATCTGTAATATGGTGTACCTGGTCATCTGTTAAGTATGGATGCATTGGCAGGCTGAATATGTCCTTAGATAAGTTTTCTGAAACGGGCAAACTCCCTGGTCTATGCCCAAGATACGCAAATGCCTGTTGAAGATGAAGGGGCCTGGGATAATAGACGGCAGTAGGAATACCGTTATTCTTTAACCTGGTTTGAATAATTTGTTTATTTTCTTTTTTCACAGAATATTGTGCCCAGGCACTGGTTCTGTCATCAGGTATTGCCTGGATTTCAACGTGATCTTTTAAAAGCTTTGTATACAGTTTTGCAATCCTGTTCCGGTTTTGAAGTTCTTCCGGAAAAATTTCCAATTTTGCAAGTAAGATAGCAGCCTGCAACGTATCAAGCCTGCCATTGATTCCAATGCGCACATTATCATATTTTTCTTTTCCTTTTCCATGCACCCGGATGGATAAAAGTTTTTCAGCAAGTGCATCATTATTGGTAAAAATAGCTCCACCATCTCCATAACATCCCAGGGGCTTTGCCGGGAAAAAACTTGTTGCTGCTGCATCACCCTGATTACAGGCTTTTGTTTCTTTATATTCTGCGCCAAAGCTTTGGGCACCGTCTGCCAGGACAAAAAGATCATATTTTTTTCCAAGGCCGGTTATTTTTTCATAATCTGCAGGAAGGCCAAATATATCAACGGGAATAATACCTCTGGGTTTTAAATTGTCTTTACTTTTTAAAAAAGGACAGACTGATTCATCATTATGCAATACCGCCTGAATTGCTTTTTCAAGGCCCGGAGGATCAATATTATATGTATCAGGGTCAATATCAACAAAAACAGGGGTTGCTCCCAGCAGAGCAATCACTTCTGCCGTTGCCATAAAGGAAAAGGCAGTTGTAAATATTGCATCGCCAGGACCTATCCCATAAGCCATTAAAACCATGAGTAAAGCATCTGTTCCATTTGCACATGAAATTGTATGTTTTACTTTGTTGAATTCACACAGCCTTTCTTCCAGTTCATATACTTCAGGCCCCATGATATATTGGCCATGGGAAAGCACACCTGCTATTCTTTTCTGCAGTTTGGGCAAAATCCTGTGCTGCTGAAGTGACAGGTCAATAAATTGAATTGGCTTATTATTAACAGTCAATGTTTGCTCTCCTATTTATAATCACGATACGGCTTTTTGCCCAGTGAAAGATCTTCAGGCAGGTCATCCTTCTCATCAAGATCCAGGCAATATATCTGTCCAGCATGATTTTTCTTATATTTCAAACCGCTTTCCGGGCACACATAGATCCCATCTTTATCAGCATTTTTAAGCTTATGGCCATGACGGCTCATAAACCCCTGCTGTTTTGCCGGCACACCAACCATAAACCCATAGTCTGGCACATCTTTTGTAACAACAGCACCTGCTGCAATGAATGAATATTTTCCTAAAGTTACATTGCATACGATTGTTGCGTTGGCGCAGATTGTTGCCCCCCTTTTAATCAAGGTCTTTTCATACAGATCCTTTCGCTTAATCTGTGACCTTGGGTTTAAGACATTGGTAAGAACACAGGACGGGCCTAAAAAGACATCATCTTCAACAATTGTTCCTTCATAAACAGAAACATTGTTCTGAATCTTCACATTATTGCCGATAACAACGCCCCCTGAAATACTCACATTCTGCCCGATGTTGCAGTTCCTGCCGATTTGAGCGCCAGAAAGAACATGGGAAAAATGCCAGATTTTAGTACCTTCTTTGATTTGAACATTTTCATCAATATAAGATGATTCATGGACAAAAAACTTTTCAAAGCCTGAATTGCTCATTTGATTTTCCTGTTGGATACTTATTAAAATTTATAGGATAATTTCAGGTAAATCTGCAATGGTCTTTCCTCAACCGGACCATAACGCCCCGGGGTGTTATTTCTTGTATCAAACAGGTTGTCTGCTTTCAGGCTCAGGGTTGCCCGTGTCCCCCAAAAATCCTGCCATTTTAATCCCAAAGAAATAGTTGGCGTTACGTCAAACTCTCCGCTGTTGACGTTTTTATCAAAAGAATAAGGAATATCACCAGTCCAGACAAAATTTGCCGTCAATAATTTTTTCGGCAGAAACTTCCAGGCAAATCCCAGGGATGCCAGGTATTCGGGTCCGGAATCATAGGGCTGGTTCCATTCTTCATAAACGGTGATTTTTGTGCCGTCAGGTCGGACAAAGGTATAAGACGGAATCCGATACCGGATATTGTCAGCCTCGGAGTTAAAGGCAGTCAGGCTAGTGTAGAAATCTAATTCTTTATTCAGAACGATAGTGCCGGACAATTCTGCACCCCAAATTTCGATATCCGAAGGAAATGAAAGGCCGCCGTAAGGATCTTCAAAAACATAGTTGGAAATACTGGAGTGGAACAGAGCAAGGGAAAAACTTTTCCCCTGATCTTTTGTCCACAGAAACTGAATATTGGCAGTACTGATCTCTTCCGCTTCCAGGGGATCAACACCAATCAGCTGGTTTGGGTAGGGAGTCCTGAATGCCGTACCATATACAAGCTTCAACCTGAAATCATCGGTTAAAAGTGAGTTGATCCCCATATTGTAGCTTAAGGTATTGTCATAGTCAGAATGGTCGTCATACCGCATACCGAGCCATGAATCCGTGCTATTTCCCCACTTATATCGATACTGACTAAAAACAGAAACCAGTGTATTGGTATAATTTACCTGATCTGCAGTCGGGATAAATACGGAATTGCCGGGTTTTAAAGAAATGGGTAGAAAATTATTTTCTGCCACGGCTCCATCTACATGGTTCCGCCTGAAGGAGGAACCAAAGGTAAATTGACCGGACTCTGAAACAGCCTTGTACCAAAGCATTTCTGCCGAATAAATCAAGTCGGACTGTTCCTGCTCAATATCCACATTGGTTACATTATGCTCAATATACTGACAATATCCTGTCAGTGTCAGATCAAAACCATTAAACCGATCTTCATAAGTCCCTTTTATAAATCCTGAAGGTGCCTCTCTTTTGCCACGCCAGGACAATGATCCGCTGTCGTTCATGACATATTCCCGCTTGTTGTCAGACAAACGGCCTGACAGCTTTATCTTTTCCCCTAAATCTGTATTACCGGTGAATTCAAAATAATTAGAATTTTCAATATTTTTTAAAACATCACCACCAGCCGTAGCAATTGAAGAATCAATTTTGTACCCGCTCTTATGATATTGATCCTGAGCATAAGAGATTGACAAAAAAGTCTCAGAAGATTTATTTTTTTTACCCCCCTTTAATGATCCACCGGAATAACTGTCACTGCCGGCAAAGAGCTCTGCTTCCACTCCTTTGATGTCATTTCCTTTGAAAGGTACTATATTAACTATCCCTGCAAAGGCATCCGCACCCCACAATACAGATCCAGGACCCCTTATTATTTCAACGCGTTTAACATTGGTAAGGGAAATTTCATAATCCACGACATTGACATTTCGGGTTGCATTGGTGGTCAAAGGAACACCGTCATAAAGAAAAAGTATTCCGCTCTGAACACCTCTAAGATATGGAATAGTACCTGATGCCCGATGATTCATATAGAATCCGGGTTCGGTTTCAAGAAGTTCAGCCAGTGTATTCACCCCCCGTCTCTCAATCTCACCGGAATTAATAACTCTGGCAACGGCAGGTGCATTAAGCGTTGATTCAGCTTTTTTTGATGCCAGTGTCAATACTTCAAGCTCTTCTCCCACAAAAAAGAGCATGGTTTTTTCAAGGGCCTTATCTTCTACACCGCCCCAAAGGGGGGTTACATGGATTAAAACAGACCATAAAAATAAGTGACATATTAATAAAAGACATTTTATAATCATTTATTCACCATCCACCAACTTGACCAAAGTCCGGAACCTTGCCCTGGACAGTCCCAGCAATCTTGCAGCAGAACTTTTGTTATCATTTGCCATTTCAAGTGCCTGTAAAACAATTTGTTTTTGCAGCTTATCATAATCTATGCCCGAAGGAGACAGGTCAAAACCACCTTCAAAAATTGCAGATTTACCGTCAATATTAAGGAATCCGAAATCTTCCGCAGTAACCGGCAACTTACCTGATTTCAATATCATGACCCTTTCCATGGCATTGGCAAGTTCCCTTACATTGCCGGGCCAGGCAAAACCCTTTAAGACGTTTTGCCCGCCGAGTGTAATAATCTCACCATCATAATCGCCCATTTTCCCATATTTTTTGATAAAAGCAATTGATAAAGGTATAATCGCCTCTTTTCTTTCCCTCAAAGGGGGGACTTCAATGGGAAAGACGGCCAACCGGTAATACAAATCGTGTCGGAACTTTTTTTCCTTTACCATTTGTTCAAGATTTTGATTGGTGGCACAAATCAACCGTATATTAAGTTCTACTTCCTTATTTCCGCCAACCCTGGAGAATGCTTTTTCCTGGATGGCACGAAGTAATTTTGCCTGGGCACCATGTGGCAGGTCTCCGACTTCATCTAAAAACAGGGTGCCGTTATTGGCAAACTCAAATTTACCTTCCGTCCTGTTAGATGCGCCTGTAAAAGCACCTTTTTCATGTCCGAAAAGTTCTGATTCCATCAAAGAAGGCGAAATGGCGGCGCAATTGACCGGCACAAAACGGTCCCTGGTTCTGTCGGAACTGGCATGGATAAATCGTGCTACCACCTCTTTGCCAACCCCGGACTCACCAGTAATAAGAACCGTGGCATCACTTTTTGCCACTTTCAGGGCGAGTTCTTCAACTTTTTTCATTGCTTTTGATACAAAAACGGCATTCTCTTCCCGGATATTATTTTTCAACCTTTTCTGCAACATGACATTTTCAAAAATAATCTTACCAAACCCAAGGGCTCGTTCCACTGCTATATGTACCTGGTCTTCATCAAAAGGTTTTACAAGATAATCCGTAGCCCCAAGCCTTAATGCATCAATGGAGGATTCGACAGAAGCATATGCAGTTATAAAAATCACGGGACATCCCATTTCCCGTGCCTTTATTTCCGAAAGCAATTCTTTTCCTCCCATGCCATCCATACGGATGTCGGATATCACAAGGTCAAACTCATGATCTTCCAGTTTTTCCAAGGCTGTAATTCCATTTTCTGCCTCATCAATGGAATGTCCCCTGGATTCCAGCAAAATCCTTAAAATAGACCTGATCCGGTTTTCATCATCAACTATTAGTATATTTGCCATAATATCACTCTTTCCCCTTCACACAGGGAAGGTAAATTTTAAAAAAAGCCCCTTTATTTTCATTATTCCCCACTCTGATTTTTCCGTCATGTAATAGAATAATATCTTTTACAATGGCCAGGCCCAGGCCGGTCCCTTTTGCCTTAGTCGTAAAAAAAGGTTTAAAAATGTTATCGATCACCTCTTTTTTAATGCCCGGCCCTGAATCTTTGATTAAACAAATCCAATATCCTTCCAAAGTACGGCTCTGTATCGCAACTGTATCGTCAGGACCGCAGGCTTCAAAGCAATTTTTTAAAATATTGCTCAATGCCCGTTCCATGAGTGGCGTGTCACACATGACCAGTGCAGTTTCTTTTTCTATTTTCTGAATCACCTTGATATGTTTTTCAAAATTGACTCCATCCAGTTTTACAATCAATTTTTTTACAAATGTGTTCATATCGGTTTCTACCATGACCGGTTCAAAGGGTTTTGAATAAAGTAAAAAATTTTCCACCAAAAGATTGATCCGGTTAATTTCTTCTTCCTGATAAGTGAACATATTTTCCCGCATGACGTCATCAATCCCAGGTTTTTTAAGGATATTCATACTACCCTTGATAATGGCAAGAGGGTTTTTGATTTCATGGGCTACCATAATTGAAAATTTACCAACATTTGCCATGGATTTTTGTTCCGCCATATCTGCATAGGCTTTTTCAAGAGCTTTGCGCTGTTCTTTCAGGCCGTTGAGCATATCATTAAATGCAGATGCCAGCATCCTTGTCTCATAAAAACTTCCGCCGCTGGCTTTAAGATCCATTTGTCCCCCAGATACTTCCCTGGACACATCCACCAAATGATTCAAAGTTTTTACAATGGACCTGGAAAAAAACCAGTACCAACCTCCTGAGACAAATGCCAGTAATAGAGCAAAAAATAAAAATCGCAGGCTCATTTTCTGTTTGAGAAGGTCAAGGCTCTCCTTTGAATAACCCAGTTCCACATTCCCGATGGTATCATACTCTTTTACACTGTTATGAATCAAGCTTTCTTCCATCATGGACGGTGTTAAAATCGGGACTGCAATCTTAACAATGTCACCGGATATTTTCTTTTCAACATTTACAAGCACCCCTTTTTCTCCGGATGTAATGGTAACTTGTTTGACGTCTTTTTGCTCAATCATGTTGTTGACCAGGCGGTCCAGCATGATTGTATCATTTAATAAAACCCCAAGTTCAGCATTTTTGGCCAGATTCTGAGCAATCAGTTCAAAATTACTGTGAAACCGCATGGTTAAAAAATCACCCGTCAGTCTGATGCCTATGATGCCCATAATAACGGCAGTGGCCATGATGGAGAACAGGGCACCAAATAAAAGGGTTGATTTAATTGAATATCGCATCATTTTTTAAACTTAATATTCTCCGGTAAATTATGATTTAATTTAAGATTCAACAACTTTATCACATTTGGATTCAACCTCACCATAAAAATGGGGCCAATGGACACTTTCTTTTTTTCATTTAAAAATGTGTAGATCAGGTTTGCCACCTGTTTTCCAACCTCTTGATAATCAATGACAAAACTCAATGCAGCCCCGGACTCACTGAAAAAATTATTATACCCAATGGCAGGAATTTTTCTTAAAATTAATTGTTTAATCGTATGTTTGATTATAGTTGTTGAAATCACAGTAGCATCTGGAATAAACAACACTGCATCAAGATCTTTTGCCTTCTCTTCCAGAACTGCCGGAATCATAGAACTATCTGAGACATCAAGGGAGACCAGGGTAATTTCACTTGCTCTTGCTAAAAAACTCGCCGAGTTAAACCAGTTTTTATTATTTTTCGGATCATATAGAACACCTATTTTTTGTATATCCGGAAAAACCTGCTTGATAATGGTCAACTGGGTCAGGGAAAAAATATTGAGTGACACACCTGAAACATTTGTATTGGAACTATTGATAAATGATTCCGGGCTGACTACCATCCCGTAAATAATCTGGGTGGTTATTTTTTGTTGCAATAAATAGGTTAATGCTCTCGGCCCAACGGCAATAAACAGGTTAAAATCACTTTCTAAAATTTCCCGAAATTTTCCGTTTTCTCCATAGGGTCTGTAGGATGAATCAAGATATACCCTGGTAACTGGAAAATCCAGGCTGTTTTCCATTTCATCCGCCATCATTACAAAAGGTCTTATTTCCCTGGAGATCACCACACACACATCTGGCGGTATAGTTCCTGCCAGCGTGGATGACAAAGGGATCAGGCAGAATAACAATATGAAAACATATCTAATTATCAATAAGTTCCTTAACCTGGCTGATTTTTTGTGTAAACTCTTTTGTTATTAAATCTGCTTCGCTCCTTGATCTGATGACATGGGGTGTGATCAAAAAAATCAACTCTGTTTTTTGTGATTCCTGGGTTTCTTTTTTAAAAAAATACCCAAGTACTGGAATATCCTTTAAAAAAGGCACGCCTGCATCACTGACCGAAGTGGTTTCCCGCATCAGACCGCCGATGAATATGGTCTGCTTATCCTCCACCACCAAAGATGTGGTGGCCTTTCTTGTCAGTATGGAATAGTTATTCAGTTGTGTGTCAAATGTGCCTTTTTCACTGACTTCCTGGGTTAGATCCAATTTTACCAGCCCCCTGGAATTGATGGACGGGGTTGCCTTGAGAATAATGCCTGTTTTTTTATATTGAACCGTATTTGTGACACCCCCGTTGGCATCGGTCACAGTACCTGTGACCGTGGGTACTTCTTCGGCCACCTCAATATAGGCTTCTTTATTGTCCACACCAATGATATTGGGAGAGGAAAGGATATTAATATTTGAATCTTCTCCTACAGCTTTGACAAGGGCTCTGAGCGCATCAGCAGCGTTAAACACCCCAAAGGTGAAGCCCGTGGCAGCCCCGAGCGCCGTGCCAGTGGTAATAAATGAATCGTTCTGATCATTCATTACAACACTGTCATAGCCACCTATTTTATTGCTCAGCATCCACTGGACCCCAAACTCAAAGGAATCTTTCAAAGTGACTTCTGCTACCACCACGTTTAAAAGGACCTGTCTGGGCATGATATCCAGTTTTTTCAATATTGCCTTTATGGTAGAAAAATCATTTGGATTGGCCTTAAAAATTATAGCATTATTGGTTTCATCTGCTATGATTTTGACATCATCAATCAAATCGCCGGAAATGGTTTTCTTAGTGACTGGTTTTCCCGGCTGGGCAGTCGTGGCCTGGACAATTTTCTGACTGCCGGAATCTTGTTTTGCCGTGACTTTACCGCCGTAAACCTCTTTTAAGATATCAGCCAGGTCGACAGCATTACCGTTTTCCACATAATAAACAAAAACACCACTGGAATCCTCATCTGCCTGGTCCATGATCTTGATCCAGTTCCCGATCGTCTCAATGATTTCCGGCCATTTTGTGGCAACAAGAATACCGTTGATGCTTTTGATGGGCAGGATATGGTAAGACCCGTTTACTATCCCGGGCCTGGTAAAAAGACCATTGGTTTTAAACATATTGGTAAGATCAATTGCAATGGTCTCTGCCTTGGCCTTATACACGGGGAATACTTTCCAGGAAATATCCGTAAAAAAAGGGATATCCAGGGCATCGATAATAGAAGCCGTTTTCAGGATATTTTCCGGGGTGTCACTGATAATAATGCTGTTAGTGACGGAATCCGGAATGATCAAAGCATTCTTGGATATGAAAAACTTCAATGTTTTGGCAGTATCTATGGCATTTAAATACTTAATTTTAATCTGCCGTGTGACATCCCCTGTCTCTTGCAGGGCTCTGCTGTCATTAAGTTTAAATGCGCCGGATCTGGCACTGTCACTTTTACGGACCACATTGAATATGGAACCAATCCCTTCAACAATAGCAATATCACTGACATGCAAAACGCTATTCAGTTTGTCTATAATGGTGGTGTCAGAAAAATCACCCTCAAAATGAAATGTGAGCTTGGCATTGATACTGGGGTCTATCATATATTTTATATTAAAATGATCATATAGAATCAGATCCAGAACCTCGGTCAGATCTGCATTGTCAAAGGCCAGGTTGAGATTCATGGTAATGGGTTCCCGGGAGGTATGTTTGATTGGCTTGACAGATGTCTGCAGTCCCAATATTTGGTTATCTGCTATATGCTCCCAGGAAGAATCCGGTGTAAGGACGTCGGAATCAATTGGTTCCGTTTCATTTTCCGTTTTTTGTACATCCTGTTGAAAAGATTCTGTTTTTATCGCATTAGCAGATATTTCTTCTTTTTTGGGATCCTGAATCTGATTCTTAAATATCTGCTGATCAATGGGTTTTTTTTTCAACCCTCTTCCCGGCACGCATCCGGATAAGATGGCAACACACAATACCATCAGTGATACCCGCAATAAATATGAATGCCTGATTCTACTAACGGCCATGTTCATAAATTCAACTCTCCTGCAAAATAATTAGATCACATCATTGGTAATTGAAAGAATTCCCAAGGTTAAAATCACCTGAAGGTTATCTTCTTCCCGTTTCAAATAATGGATATTCAATGTCTCAATCCTGATAACTTTTTCCAGTTTTTCAAAATAGTTCAACAAATCAGACAAATCCTCCAACTCACATGTAAATTGATAATTGAGTTTCAGTATTACATTATCTCTCCACTTCCCACTGGGAATTTCTCTAAAAGTATCCAGTTTTATAGCATGCTCATCCCAAAAAGAACGTATCAATTTCTGCGCTTCGGTATTCACATCTACTGCTGAATTGCCGCCCACCAGCAAATTGGACAGGCGCTGCAGGTCTTTTTGTTTTTCCCTGTTAACCAGGTTCTCCTGCCAGAGAGCCTCTTTTTTGGATTGAAGCCGTTCAAGCCTGTTCAAAGAGACCTGCTGTTCAGATTTAAGGCCATCAAGCTCTTCCATTAACCCTGTATATAAAGTGCTCCACCATACGGCTGCTGCCAGAAAGCATATTAAAAGTCCGAACACTGTGAAACGGAATCGTTTATTTAATAAAATAGCTTTCATGCTCCCCTTACTCGAATTTGTTTTCCAAATCTTTCAAAATAAGATCGATCATAAACTTGTCTTTGCCTTTCTCGGTCCGGCTGACTGCACCCTTTAACTTAACCTCTTTATATTTATCAGAATTCCTTAAAGACTCAACCACTTTTAATACATCATCACCTTCCCCCTGCATGGAAATAATCCCGGGTTTATAGCTTAAGTGGGCAAACCAGGTATTTTCAGGAACGATCCGGGCCAGATCATTGATATAGGAAAACAATGGGGGCTTGGACAATACAAAATCTTCTACATCACCTTTGTATTCCGCCGCTCTTTTCAAGGCGGTTTTTGCTTCAAGGATCGGAGCAATCTCTTTTTCCAAGGCGATGATCTCCTGTTTAACCCCTGCCATATTCTTCTGGTTAACTTCAATCTCATTCCAGATATTTACTGACATGTAAGCCATTAGTGCGCCCAATAAAATAAATAGAGGGAAAAGCAGTTTCATGGGCTTGAATAATTTAATCCTGGGCAGGTTGTCATCCACACTGATATGCTGCATTCCGCGATAGAAAGGTGCCAGTGCTACACCTCCCATATTCTCATTTAAAAAATTATTTTCTGTAATGGTATGGGTATTTTTATAGGCAATCTGCTCTTCAGACATATCATGGTCAGCCAGGATATCCTGTATCACCTTATCCTGTTTTTCTTTTTCACCGGATCTATCCAGCAAAAAAGAATCAATACATGAGATCCCTGAATAAATGGCCAGCTCCATTGAATCTTCATACTGAATCACAAGACCTTTTTTTCTTGTGGCCTTCAGGTTATCACGCGATTTGATTTTAAAATCCAAATACCATGGGCCTGCTCCATAGGAAAAAGGAAAAATGCATTCAAGGGAATCGTAATGCCCGGACTCCATGAGCTGATTTTTATATATATCCAGTTTTTTGCGCGGTGCATAAAAGAGCAGGGCATTTATTCCATTGTCTTTATCTTTTGAAAACAATACATCATAATAGATCTCATCAACTGGCAGGTGTGAATACGTTTCAAGGTTGCTTACAACAGAATCCCTGACATCATCCAGAGGCAGTTCAGGAAATTGCACCCTTCTTGTAAAAAAATACTTCCTTGGGAGACAAATATATATCCGTCGCCTTTTTGATGGCTTTATCGAATCAAGTACTTTTTTAAAATTGAACCGGGAAGAAGGATCATTGAAAACTTTTGGGGAAGCAGACTTAAAAAGGCCTTTTCTCCCGGACAACAAACCGGGGAAAAATTTATAATAACTTGTGCACTGGACTTTGGATTCGTTTATATAAATCCCCAGATATTGTTTATAAATCAATTTAACCTTCCAAAAATTCAGTATATCGTTCAACCACGTTCATACTCTTTTTACCTTTGATAAACAAGATAAAATAAAGTCTGGAGCTCCCTTTTAAGGGGATCAAAATACTCAGTCTTTCAAAATCTGCATCAAACAGTGTAAACTTTTCCATGAAAGAGCCCTGTTCCTTATCATCTGATGTGGGGTCAGATGTATTATCATCCGATGTATTAACCGGGATATCATCTTTTCCCGGATTCCCCCAAAAAAGTTTGCGGGTCATCTCTTTGACCAGTAAAAGTTCCGTCATTGTTTTGAACAATCCGTCGGCAGGCAGATAGTTCAAACCTTCTGATTCATAATAGGCTTTTTCAGCCCCCTGTGTCCTTACCAGATCATCATTGTCCTTCCAGTCAAGGATGGCATCGGTAAGTAAGTTTGCCTTTTCAATATCAGACTCATTAATAATGTCAACCACGGCCTGTCGGATTTTTGCATCATCCGCTGTGTTTATATTGATCCTGGTGCCTTCGTTATCCAGTCTGAAACGAAGTTTTACCCCGTCAACATTCATATCAACCCATTTTCCCGGCATATACTGGTCAATACCTGATTTCCATTCATCCGAGGTTGTCAGGTGCAAAACAGATTCAACCGCATTCATTTGAATGAAAGAGTCTGTCAGGTTCATGGCAGTACCTGTTTTTGACCTGTTGTGGATCAGGTAATCCCCCACCAGGTAACTGACCATGATCAGAGTCCAGAGAACAACAATGAGGATACTTCCATTACTGTTTTTTATCTGCCTGAACATTCCCTTTAAACACCTCATCATGTTCCAATGTTAAACTGCCACAATTCCGGGTTTGAAGCAATCCTTTTGCCCATCGTCTGGAAATCAAGAAAAATGGATCCGGGATATGGGTTCTTTTTATCCTCCCATATATTTTTAACACTATCTGAATCAATATCAGCATAAGATTTCCCGCTGCCGTATCGGACATTAAACATATTGATACCCACAATTTTCCCAGAAGGCTCCAACTGGCTGTCCCACACCTCTGACAAAGGACAATAGGTATCATTTAAATCTTCCAGTGTCAGTATGAGCTTCTGATATAAAAAAAGAATACTCTCCTGTTTATCATGCACATAGGTAATACGTAAAAGTCCTGTCAGATTGCCTGCCATGGGTGTATATGTGGTAAAAAAGGACAGGCCTTTTTCATTGCCTATAAATACCAGTTTCTGTGGTGCCTGGCCCGGGGCAAAAATCTTTTCCTTAACGATTGAATCAAGCTGTTTTCTTAAAAGGGAAGGAATGGCAGTTCTGGCCTGGAATGTATCGCCTTCTCTTTGTGCCCTGTCCCAGGCATTTATACTCAGTTTTAATGCCTGGGCAATAATAATGGTTACCATTGATACCATGAGCATGGCCACCAATAGTTCCAGAAGTGTAAACCCACTGTCCTTGTTTGAGCCGGTCCTGAATGTAAGATTGAATTTTTGCATCAGGGCTTGTGCCATTTCACAAAGCAAAAGGATTGTTTTTTATCACCCGCATCATACAGGATGCATAAAGTGAGCTTTTTAAGGCTCTCTATCTCCAGGGGTGTACTATTATCAGATATTCCATCCAATACCAGCGGCTGTGCATAAAATCTATAATACCAGTTTTCCTCCCCGGGAATGCTGTCCTCAATGGTCTCTCCCCTGACAATAGTATTGATGGTTTCAAGATCATGAAATATATTATTTGCCAGTCTGACTACTTTAAAAGCTCTCTCAGACCTGAGCGATGTTTTTTTGGACTGGGAAAGATTCTGGAAAACAGCCCCCAACGTCATGGCCACAATCAAGAGAGCAACCATGACCTCAAGCAGGGTATACCCGTTCTTATTATCAGTCCTGATCATTGATCAATTCTATAATACCGGTTAAGACATCCACTTTAAGACGAAAGCGGGTCACTTCATCTATTTTAAAAAACAGGATGCCCCCACTGGAACTGCCGTCTGGATAAAATCTGATCACATACATATCCTCTTCAACTGTTTTCAGATTTTCCCCTTCAATGGTAATGGATTCTGGTATTTCAACTTTATTTTCCGGAATGATCCAACAGGACCGTTTAGAAGAAGAGATGACAAAAGACTGAGGATACCCGTTCATCATTGCCCTTTGTCTGGCCTTTACACACAGGGATTGAACTTTTTTGATGAAAAAAACAGTTCTCTTTTGTCCTGATGATTTCCCCACATTTGTTGCAACCAGTGAAGAGGCCAATGCTATAAGTATCAGCACCACAAGGACTTCCAAAAAAGTGAAACCCTTAGAATGAGATATCATTGATCCCGAATATTGTGGAAAGCATTGAAACAACAATCCCCCCGATAATAATGCCCATAACAAGAATTGCAACCGGTTCAATAAATGTTAAAAGCATTTTGATCCTGTTCTGAATCATTACATCAAGATTTTCTGCTGAAGAAACAAGCATCTGGCCCATTTTTCCTGTCTCCTCACCCAGGGAAACCATTTGCACAAGCATTGGAGGAAACATCTTATTTTCCTTCATCAAGCCGCTCAAGTTCCTGCCTTCCCTGACCTGTTCCGCAATATATACCATTATATCCTTTAATATGATATTCCCAACCACATCTTTCACAATCCCCAGAGATTTTAAAATGGGAACACCACTTTGCATAAGGACACCCAGAGTCCTGGCAAACCGGCTCACCTGGATATTCATCAATAACTCCCCAAGATATGGAATCCTGATCAACAGCTTATCCATAATAATTTTGCCCTGGGTTGTTTTTATCAGCCTCCAGGACAAAAGACCAAAGAGAATAGTAAGGGCAATCAAAAGCCACCACCATTGCCCCAGAAATACCCCCATATTCAGCAATATCTTTGTGGACAGCGGCATATCCTGTCCCAGGTCACGAAAAATATCAGCAAATTTAGGGACCACAAATCCCATGATGACCAACACGGAAACAATTCCAACAGATAAGAGTATGGCAGGATATATGGACGTGGAGATGATAAATTTTTTGATTTCCTGGGTTCTTTCCATGAATTCGGCCAGCCGTTCCATGACCGGAGCAAGAATGCCACCTGTTTCGCCAACTCTGACCATGCTGACATACAGGTCATTAAAGTCTGCCGGCTTTTCCCCCATTGATTCTGCCAGACTGCTTCCAGACTGGACAGAATCATACAAAAAAGTCGCCATGGCCTTAACAGACTTATTGGACGAGGAATCTTCAATGATTCGGATGGTTCGGTCAATGGGGACTTCAGACTTGATCAAATGGGCAAGATCTTTGGTAAAAAGGATGAGTTGATCCTGATTAAGAATACGGCGGTTGTTTCTCACTTTAAGCCGGGAAAAAGAGGCGCTGCCCTGATTAAGCCATCGGATCAGGCGATGTCCCCTGCTTTGCAGAATCCGTAATGCTTCATCGCGGGTATTTGCTTCACAGACATCACGTCCCTTGCTACCCTTTGGGTCAAAAAATTCATATTTAAAGACCGCCATCAGCGAGTAACCCTCAGCACCTCTTCAAATGTTGTGATGCCCTGCTTAACCTTTTCCAACCCATCATACCGGAGTGTTTTCATGCCCTTTTGCGCAGCCTTGCGGACAATTTCATCTCTGTCGGCATTCTCGGCAATCATCCGCTGAATTATATCATCAACCACTAATAGTTCATAAAGACCTACCCTGCCCTTATATCCGGTAGAAGAACACTCTTCACACCCTTTTCCACTCATACAGGTATCATCAATCAAATCCACGGAAATTTCAAGGCTATGGGCAATGGTCTGCTTTTGTATCTGAGTGAGAATTATTTTTTCCCTGCAATTGGTACAGATTTTACGTACAAGCCGCTGGGCTAAAACCCCTACCAGACTTGAGGCGAGAAGATAGCTTTCAACTCCCATATCTGAAAGTCGATTAACAGCTCCTGCCGAATCATTGGTATGCAGAGTGGAAAAAACCATATGTCCGGTTAAAGATGCCTGGATTGCTATTTCCGCTGTTTCTGAATCACGGATTTCTCCAATGAGAATAGTATCAGGGTCATGCCTTAAAAAAGATCTTAATATTGAGGCATAGGTCAGGCCAATTGACGATTTAACCTGAACCTGATTCACATTGTCAATCTGATATTCTACAGGATCTTCAGCTGTAACAATTTTTTTTTCAGGGGTGTTTATCTCATTTATTATAGAGTACAGGGTGGTGGTTTTTCCGGAACCTGTAGGACCTGTAACCAGGAACATCCCATAGGGCTGGGAGACGAGCCTTAGAAATAGATCAGATATCTCATCCGACAGGCCCAGTGAAGATAGTTTAAGCTGTATGTTGTCCTGCAGCAAAAGCCTTAACACAAGGCTTTCTCCATACTGAATCGGCACGCTTGACACACGGATGTCAATTTCTTTACGGCCCAGTTTAATTTTTGTTCTGCCATCCAGGGATAGCCGTCTTTCAGCAATATCCATATTGGCCATGAGTTTTACACGCGAAATAATGGCTGCCCGGTATTTGTTGGCAATGGGTTCTTGATCCTGTAGAACTCCGTCGATACGATATCGGACAGCAAGAAATTGTCTTTTGGGTTCTATATGAACATCAGATGCCCCAAGATCAAGGGCTTTGCTGATGATATGATTGACCATGCGGATGACCGGGGCTTCGGATGCCATATCCTTGAGCTGTTCAGTATCACTCCACAGGGCATCATCCATATTCAAATCATGATTATCATCATATTCCTTTCCACTCATTGCCCTGTTGGCTTCATACCAGGCATATAATGTATTGCTTACAAATTCATCGGATGCATGGTATATCTTCAATGGTTTTTCATAAGCAGCTTTCACAACTTCCCGGGTATGGTAGTCATAGGGATCAGCAAATAAAACTACCAGACTTTCACCGGAATCATCAATGGGCAATACTTTGAAATTCTTCATGAAATGCAGAGGAAGAAGTGTTACTTCAGGAGGAGATTCCGGGACGGTTGATTCGTTAATTTCTTGAAAAACTTCAGTTTTCATTCTATTCCCAGCTTACAATATCTCGGTTATCCTTTTCTCCACCTTCCTGACCATCTTTGCCATAACTTAAAAGATCATAATCGCCATGGTCTCCGGGAGATTTATAGATATATTCCTTTCCCCAGGCATCCAGGGGGACGTCTTTAGGCAGATATGGTCCGTACCAATTTTTTAATCCATCAGGCTCTTTTCTTAAAGCATTCAATCCCTCTTCCATGGTCGGATACCGACCATTATCCAACCTGAAATCATCCAATGCAGCGCCCAGTAATTCAATTTGTGTTTTCGTAGTTTTTACCTTTGCCTGATCAATTTTCCCGAAAAATTTAGGTGCGACAAGCGCTGAAAGAAGTCCAACAATAATAATAACAACCATTACCTCTATTAATGTAAATCCTTGAATTTTCTGTTTTTCACTAATCTGTTTCATAATAGTTTATCCTGAATTTTCATAAAAAATATTTGTTTTCAACTACAACATATTACATTAAAATGCAACAATGAATACAAATAAACAGCAATTCCCGGTCTCATGGTATTTCCAAAATTAGTCTAATGTAAAAATCTGTCTGCGTTTTTGGTAAATTAAAAGTCTAATTCTCGATTTTTGTTTCCTCTTTTTTAAATATTTGCTATCATTACATGCCAAAATCGATTATCAAATTATATCTATATTAAAAAAATTATCTGTTTGATGTCTAAATCAATATGCAGAAAATTAAAGAAATATTCCATGATTTTTTTTTCAATAGTTTAAATAGTTTAAGTGATGAGGTAGACAAATTTAATTGATATTTAAGGAACAATTCAAATGGACAAAGCCCACATAAAAAAGATAAAAAAGACTATTTTGAAAATGGAACCCCTTGTTTTTGATCAACTCGCTCAAAAACAAAAAACTCAACTTTTTAAATTCAATGAAAATTATAAAGATTTTTTAAATCAATCCAAGACTGAAAGAAAAGCCGCTATACAAATTGTTCGAGCTGCAAAGGCTAAAGGTTTTGTCGACATTGATACATTGTTAACAAAAGAATTAAAAAGTATTAAAAAAGTTTATAAGATTTTTCAAGGACGTTGTGTAGCTCTGGCCATCATAGGGAGAAAAAAGCTTCTTGCTGGTGCCAATATCATTGCATCTCACATTGATTCACCCAGGCTGGATTTAAAGCAGAACCCCATCTATGAAGACTTGAGTATGGGATTAATGAAAACGCATTATTATGGCGGGATTAGGAAATACCACTGGCTGGCCATCCCTTTGGCGCTCCATGGGACAATTATCACATCCCAGGGGAAAAAGGATATTACCATTGGCGAAGATCCTGATGATCCCGTTTTCACGGTGACTGACCTCCTGCCGCATCTGGCTGGAAAAATCCAGGCAGACAAAAAAATATCAGAAGCCTTTGAAGGTGAAAAATTAAACCTGATTGCAGGCAGTATTCCCTTGGGCAGTAAAGAAGAAAAAGACCGGTTTAAACTTGGGGTGTTAAACCTTTTATATGAACAATACAAGATTGTTGAAGAAGATTTCGTGAGTGCGGAAATTGAAGCTGTGCCGGCTGAAAAAGCCCGGGATGTCGGATTTGACAGATCAATGATCGGTTCTTACGGCCAGGATGACAGGGTGTGTGCCTATACAAGTCTTGAGGCCATAATGGATACCCCATCTCCAGACAGGACTGCCATTGCCCTGTTCTTTGACAAGGAAGAGATCGGCAGTGAAGGCAGCAGCGGGGCAAAATCAAGTTTTCTTGAAGACTTTATGTCTGATCTGCTCTTTATCAGTGGACAGAACACGGATAACCGCACCCTTAGAAAAGCCTTGATCAACTCATCCTGTCTGTCTGCTGATGTGAATGCTGCCATGGACCCGGATTTCAAAGATGTTCATGAAGCAATGAATGCGGCAAAACTGGGATTTGGCATTTGTATGACAAAATTCACGGGGGTGGGCGGAAAATCAGGATCAAGTGATGCCAGTGCCGAATTTGTGGGTAAGATCAGACAGATATTTAATAAAAATAATATTGTCTGGCAGACTGGAGAACTTGGGAAAATTGATCAGGGCGGCGGCGGCACAGTTGCCAAATTTCTTGCAAAATTCGGGATGAATGTTCTTGACTGCGGTCCTGCCGTTCTTTCCATGCACTCTCCTTTTGAATTGGTAAGCAAGGCAGATGTGTATATGACCTATCTTGGATATAAAGCTTTTTATTCTGATAATGATTAATAAAAAAACCATTATTGGTTTTATTTTTTTTGGGGCTGTCTTTATTGAAGGATTGAGCTTTTGCCCTCGCATTTATGCTGAAAATTTGAATGCAGGAGTTGTTTTAGCTGATGATCAAGGAAAAATTATTTATAGCCAGAACAGGGGAAAGTTATTTATTCCAGCATCAATTCTAAAAATCCTGACCAGCCTTGCTGCCTTTGACCTGCTTGGACCGGATTATCGTTTTTCAACGGCCTGGTATCTTGATCCAGATTCAAAAAATCTTTATCTAAAGGGTTTTGGAGACCCTTTATTGATTTCTGAAGTGATTGATCAGCTGTGCCATACAATCATTGTAACTGCAAAGCCAACACTGATTCATGATATTATTATTGACCAGACCTATTTTTCAGATCAGATTCAGGTGCCGGGGAAAGGAAGCTCTCTAAATCCCTATGACGCTCCTGTGGGGGCTTTATCTGCCAATTTCAATACTCTTTTGTTTCAATGGGATAAAAAAGAGAATAAATTTATCAGCGGCGAACCCCAGACCCCTCTTTTGCCCGCCTTTCTTGGGGATATAAAAAAAACGCGTTTGAAACAGGGCAGAATTGTTTTGTCAAAACAACAGAGTCTGCTGTATCCAGGACTTCTTGTCAAATTCTTTCTTGAAAAAAATAATATTGGTGTCACAGGTTCTGTGCGGCTGGGAAAATATGAGGGGAAACAAGGGGGGGGAAACACTTTTCTTTCTCCTTTTGATACAAAGCAGGTGGTGCAGAAACTTTTAAAATACTCTAATAATTATATTGCAAACCTTGTTTTCCTGACCACTGGCGCAAAAACCTATGGCCCGCCGGCAACCCTTGAAAAAGGGGTCAAGGCGGTTCAGCTTTTTTCAAAACAGAACCTGGGATTTGATAATCTCAGCATTTCAGAAGGATCCGGCCTTTCAAGATCAAACCAGATCTCTTGTGAACAGATGATAAAAATCCTTATAGAGTTTATGCCTTTTTATTCCCTGTTAAACAGCCAGGACCACAGCCAGGGCCAAGATTTTTTTAAAACAGGGACCCTTTCAGGCATCCGGACCAGGGCAGGCTATATATCAGGAAAGGATGGTCGGCTTTACCCCTATGTCATCATGGTGAACCAGAAGAACAAAGGTTATGATGCTATTCTAAAAAAACTGCTGCACATAGTTCCCTAAGGGGGTCAAGCTTCGCTTATTGTCGTTATTCGCGTTACCTAATGGGGTTAGGGTTTAAGTTTTAGGTTTTAAGTTAAATCCTAAATCCTAAAACTTAAAACC
>JACKQG010002496.1_pt1 | contig 23927 bp, 18 predicted proteins | sample 8237621 | NCBI WGS metagenome assembly JACKQG01 (sample SAMN15677084, study PRJNA649215) | marine metagenome | biome: marine; feature: Black Sea; material: saline water; isolation source: suspended particulate matter (SPM) from the Black Sea western gyre | collected 2013-06-09/2013-06-10 | depth... | reverse complement strand
CGGCATCGTCGAGATGTCTACAGGCGGTAGGAGGCGGCATCTCAAAGACCATAGCGCATGTCGGACAGTGATTTCGTGTCGAGCCAAGCGACCGCGGATCGGAGAGGCTTCACATGTCTGAATACGATGTGCACGCTGAATTCTACGACGCTCTCTATGCCGGCTACGACGTGGATATCCCGTTCTACGTGGCCGAAGCGCGGCGGGCCGGTTCGCCCGTGCTGGAGCTGGCTTGCGGCACCGGCCGCGTGGCCATTCCCGTGGCCCATGCGGGCATCGAGGTAGTCGGCGTAGACTCGTCGCCGGCCATGCTGGAACGCTTCCGGGAGCGGTTGTCCGACCTGCCGCCGCTGGTGCGGCAGCGCATCAGCTTGATCGAGGCCGACATGAGCGATTTCGACCTGGGCGCCGAGCGGTTCAACTTGGTCTATTGCCCCTTCCGTGCCTTCCTGCACCTGCTCACGGTGGAGGATCAACTGGCGGCCCTGCAGGCCGTGCACCATCACCTCAGGTCGGGCGGCCGCTTTGCCCTCAACTTCTTCTCCCCCAGCGTGACCATCATCGCGGGCAGCATCGCCACGTTTGGCTCCCCCGTGCGGCGCATCCAGGAATTCACGCATCCCACTACGGGCAACAAGGTGGTCGTGCACCTCACGTCCACCCATGATGTGGTGGAGCAGATCATCCGCGAGTATCGCATCGAGGAGGAGATAGACGCCCATGGCCGGGTGGTGCAGCGAACCTACAAGCCGCTGACCCTGCGCTGGATTTACCGCTACGAGTTCGAGCACCTGCTGGCCCGCTGCGGCTTCGAGGTGGAGGCCCTGTATGGCACCTTCGACCGCCAGCCTTTTGCCCCCGACCATGGCGAGCTGATCTGGATCGCTCGCAAGAGGTAGACTGATGTGGCAGGACTACTACTCTCCTTCGACACTGCCGGAAGCCCTGGCTCTGCTGGCCGAGCACGGTGAGAACGCCCGTGTCATCGCCGGCGGCACGGACCTGGTCCTGGAACTGGAGCGCGGGACGCGGCGCGTGCCCACGCTGGTGGACGTGACCCGCATCCCCGGCCTGGACGGTATCACCTCCGACAACGGCACGATCCAGTTGGGGCCATTGGTCACGCACAGCCAGGCGGTGACCTCCCCCCTGTTGGTGGAGCAGGCTTTCCCCCTGGCCGGGGCCTGCTGGCAGGTAGGCTCGCCGCAGATCCGCAACCAGGCCACCATCGCCGGCAACCTGGTCAACGCCTCGCCGGCGGGCGACACCATCACCCCGCTCTGGGCGCTGGACGCGTCGGTGACCCTGGCCAGCCAGCAGCGTGGCCAGCGGGAGCTGCCCTTCGAGGAGTTCTTCCTCGGCGTGCGGCGCACGGGAATGCAGCCGGACGAGATGTTGGTGTCCATCCAGTTCCCCGCCCTGCAACCGAACGATCGAGGCACCTTCCTCAAGCTGGGGCTGCGCCAGGCCCAGGCCATCGCCGTGGTCAATGTGGCCGTCGTGCTTGGCTTCGAGGATGACCGCATCTCCCGCGCCCGCATTGCCCTGGGCTCTGTGGCCCCGACCATCGTCCGCGCCAGCGAAGCGGAGGAAAGCCTGGTGGGCCGCCCGCTGACCCCGTACACGGCGGCCCGCGCCGGCCAGCTTTCGGCGGCCGCGGCAAAGCCCATTGACGACATCCGCGGCAGCGCCGACTACCGCCGGGCCATGGTGCGGGTGCTCACGGTAAGGGCGCTGCACCAGTTGCGAGAGAGCAGCGAGCGGAACGGTTGGCCCGAACGACCAGTCACGCTAAGCGGGATCGGTGATCAGGGATCAGTGGTCCTGGACACTTCACGCATCACGTTTCGCGTTTCACGTCTCACGTTTCACGTTTCCGACGCTCCCATCGAGTTCACCGTCAACGGCCGGCCTGTGCGTGTGCAGGGAGCCAACGACAAAACGCTGCTGCGTTTGCTGCGCGAGGACGTGGGTCTGACGGGCACGAAGGAGGGGTGCGCCGAGGGAGAGTGCGGCGCCTGCACCGTCTGGCTGAACGGCAGGGCCGTGCAGAGTTGCCTGGTGCCCGCGCCGCGCGTCCATGGTTGCCAGGTGACCACCATCGAGGGGCTGGTGAGCGAGGGAAGGCTGCATCCGGTGCAGCAGGCGTTCATCGAGGAAGGGGCGGTGCAGTGCGGCTACTGCACGCCAGGGCTGATCATGTCCGCCGCCGGGCTTCTGGCGGAGGTGGAACAGCCAAGCCGGGCGGAGATCCAGCAGTCGCTCACCGGCAACCTGTGCCGTTGCACGGGGTACTTCAAGGTTATGCAGGCAGTGGAGCGGGCGGCAGAAGCCATGACGGGGAGGCGCACATGACGACGAGACTAGGCCAATCGGCCCAACGGGTGGATGCCCGGGCCAAGGTCAGCGGCGAGGCGCTGTACCCCGGCGACCTGACCATGCCCGGCATGCTGCACATGAAGGTGCTCTTCGCCGGCCGTCCGCACGCCCGCATCCTGTCCGTGGACACCAGCGAAGCGGAAGCTTATCCGGACGTGGTAGCCGTGTTCACGGCCCAAGATGTGCCGGTGAACGAGTACGGCCTGATTGTGAACGACCAGCCGGTGCTGTGCGGGCCGGGCAGCGACAAGCCCGGCGCCGATGTGGTGCGCTTCGTCGGCGACCAGGTAGCGCTGGTGGTGGCGGAGACGGAGCAGGCCGCCGCAAGGGCCCGCGACCTCATTCGGGTCGAATACGAAGATCTGCCGGTCATCACCGACCCGCGGCAGGCGATGCAGCCAGACGCTGCCCAACTTCACCCCGACAAGCCCGGCAACATCGTCGCCCACTGGCGCATCCGCAAGGGGGACGTGCAGGCAGCCTTCGCCGCGGCGGATGTCATCGTCGAGGGGGAATACACCACGCCCATGCAGGAGCACGCCTACCTGCAGCCGGAGGCAGGGCTGGCCTACATGGACGAGGAAGGGCGCGTCACGGTGCAGGTGGCCGGACAGCACGCCCACAGAGACAGGCAGCAGATCGCCCACGCGCTGGGGCTGCCGGAGGAACAGGTGCGGGTCATCTACCCGGCCATCGGCGGAGCCTTCGGCGGGCGGGAGGACATGTCGGTGCAGATCATCCTGGCCCTGGCCGCCTGGCGGCTGCGCCGCCCGGTGAAGATCGTCTGGAGCCGCGAGGAGTCCATCATCGGCCACTGCAAACGGCATCAGTACTTCATGCGGCACAAGTGGGGGGCCAAGCGGGATGGCCGGATCATCGCCGCCCAGGCGGAACTGATCGCCGACGCCGGCGCCTACTGCTACACCAGCAACAAGGTGCTGGCCAACGCCAACCTGATGGCCATCGGCGTCTACGACATCGCCAACGTGCAGGTGGACAGCACCGCCGTGTACACCAACAACATCCCCGCGGGGGCCTTCCGCGGCTTCGGTGCGCCGCAGGCCCTCTTCGCCGCCGAACAGCAGTCGGATCGCCTGGCCGAGAAACTGGGGCTGGATCCCATCACCATCCGGCTGCGCAACTGTTTGTCTGAAGGCTCGCTGCTGGCGTCGCAGACGCCCGTTCCGGAGGGTGTGAGCATTGCGCAGGTGATCGAGCGCTGTGCGGAAGCGGCGGGGTACAGCCGCCAGGGCGAAGGCTGGCAGCCGCCTGTCCTCGGCCCGGGCCGGGGCATCGGCTTCGCCTGTGGCTTCAAGAACGTCGCCTTCAGCTTTGGCTCGCCGGAGCAGTGCACGGCGACCATCGAATTGCACGGCGGGGCGGAGATCGAGGAGGCGGTGCTGCGCCACGCCGCGGCGGAGGTGGGGCAGGGCACGCACACCGTGCTGGCGCAGATGGCCGCCGAGGCGCTGGGTGTGCCACTGGACAAAGTGCGGTTGGTGATGTCGGACACGGCCACCTCGGATAATTCGGGCAGCGTCTCCGCCAGCCGCATGACCTTCATGGCCGGCCAGGCCATCCGCGGCGCGGCCCGGCTGGCGCTGCAGCGCTGGCAGGACGAGGAGCGCCCGGTCATCGCGTCCTACCGCTGGCACGCTCCGGCCACCACGCCCTATGACCCCGAGACAGGCAAGTGCGTGCCCAACATCACCTACGGCTACATCGCTCAGGCGGTTGAATTGGCAGTGGATATCGAGACGGGCCAGGTCCGTGTGCTGAAGGTCACCACAGCCAACGACGTGGGACGGGCGGTCAATCCGCAGCTTGTGGAGGGACAGATCGAGGGGGCGGTGCTGCAGGCGCTGGGCTGGGTGTTCCTGGAAGACTTTCAGGTGCAGGAGGGCCGCGTGCTCACGCCGCATCTGAGCACCTATCTCATCCCCACCTCACTGGACGTTCCCGACGCCGCGGAGTCGCTGGTGCTGGAGTATCCCGATCCCCGCGGGCCCTGGGGCGTGCGGGGCATGGGGGAGATGCCCTTCCTCTGCGTGGCGCCGGCGGCGGTCAGCGCCGTGCACGACGCCACCGGCGTGCGCTTCGATGCTCTGCCGCTGACACCGGAGCGGGTGTGGCGAAGGTTGCAGACAGCAGCACAGGTTGGCCAGGCGTTAGGCGGCGAAGAGTTCGCGTGCCTCACGAAGTGTGACGACCTCGGGATCGAGCGTTTCGATCCCTTCCCGCTGGGCGGCGCGCAGCAACCGCTTGTCAGCAGAGATCACGTAGACTTGATGTGATCTCACATCGGCCCGTGGGACTAACATACGCTGGATGGCAGACAATTGCGCTGCGTCCGACGAGTTGATGTTGTGGGCGAGGATCAGATCAACGGCGTTGCAGAAGTCGTGATCGGCGATAGGGATCCAGGTGATCCTTGACAGGTCCTGGCGCACACGCTGAAGGAGGGCTTGGAAATCCTCATCGTCCATGTCGGTGCGGTGGTGGAAACGGTTTGCGGTGGCGACAGTTTCGGCGTAGGTCACGCCGCTGATCAAAACCAGAACATGGTCAGTAACGACGAGTTCATCCATCAGCAGGTCCACCACATCACAACCTGGCTCACGAGTGTACCGTTTCGCCCAGGCGCTGGCGTCGAGGTAGCACAGCAGCATGGTCAGTACTCCTCACGCATCTGGATGACGAGCTCGGACAGGGATGGCACTTCTGGGTGTTTGGCTTGATAGCGGGCAATGATGTCTCGTACCTCCTCGATGCTGGGCGGAGGTCCGGTGGGTGGTTCCACCCCCAGTTGCTTCCAGATGCGGGCGAACGTGGTATCCAACATTTCCCGCAATCGCTCGCCACGGATGATGAAGCCCTGCGCCTCCAATGCCGCCAGTGGATCATTAGAGATAGGAGCTTCTACGAAAATCGGCGTTTCCGCCTGATAAGTGATTGCTTGCTCCTTTATGGCTGCAACGTCGCGGGCGACTTCTGCTGGCTTTCGTTCCAGGCCACGCTTCACATGCTCTTCGATGAACTCACGCAGTGTCCTGCCTTCCTCGGCGGCTTGGATCTTCGCTCGCCGATGCAGTTCATCGCTGATGTACACAGATTTCATATCTCATCCCCTCGTTTGGCTCTCGTATCCGCGCAAATAAGATTATACGCGAGTTTGCGTAGCTGTCAAGTGGGAGTAACGATGCCCTTCAGACACGTGCTGGTGCTCATCAAAGGCGCAGGCGACCTGGCCTCGGGCGTGGCCTGGCGGCTGCACCGCTGCGGCTTTCCGGTGGTGATGACCGAAGTCGCCCGGCCGCTGGCGGTGCGGCGTGGCGTGGCCTTCGCCCAGGCGGTGTACGCTGGCGAGATGACGGTGCAAGGTGTGACCGCCCGGCGGGAGGATGACGTGGCCGCAGCCCGCGCGGCGCTGGACGCAGGCATCATCCCCGTGCTGGTGGATCCACAGGCGGCCTGCCGCGCCGCGCTGCGTCCGGCCGTGCTGGTGGACGGCATCATGGCCAAGGCCAACACCAGCACAGGCTTGGATGACGCGCCGCTGGTCATCGCGCTGGGGCCCGGCTTCGTCGCTGGCGTGGATTGCCACGCTGTGCTGGAGACGAACCGCGGCCATGATCTGGGGCGCGTGCTCTGGAGCAGTTCCGCCGCCGCGGATACCCGAGTGCCAGGGGACATTGGTGGTCAGACGGAAAGACGGGTGCTGCGTGCGCCCTGCGCCGGGCGGCTGCATCCCCGTCAGGCCATCGGCGACCGCGTTCGGGCTGGCGAGGTCGTGGCCTCGGTAGACGACGAGGAGGTGTGCGCTCCCTTCGCCGGCGTGCTGCGGGGACTGATCCACGAGAGCGTGCCGCTGACGCCGGGCATGAAAATCGGCGACGTAGACCCCCGCGCTGTCCGCGAGCACTGCTTCACCATCTCCGACAAATCGCTGGCCATCGCCGGCGGCGTGCTGGAGACCATCCTCTCCGCGCCGCAGATGCAGCCCCTGCTGTGACCAGCGACGAACGACGAAGATTGGCCGTCGGTCATTCGTCGTCGTCAGTTTGTGTAGTCCTGAGGCTGTGCTATAATCCCCCCATGTTACCCAAGGTGAATGCTCGCCTGCGCCAATTCGATCTCCACGGCCTGATCCTGCTGCTGCTGACCCTCATCGTCTGTGCGCCGCTGACCTATCCCGGCACCTTCCAGGCGCACAGCGGTTTTCTGCCCGTCTACAACCTGTACAACCTGGAGACACAGGGTGGTGGTCTGGCCTGGGCTCCCGTCGTGGGCCGGGATTTCGACCTGTTGCGCGGCGAGGGGCCATTGCCTTACCTCCTGGCCGAGGCGGCCCGCTGGCTGGGCGCGAGCGGCGTCGCAGCCGTGAAGGTCGTCTTTGGCTTGGGGCTGCTGCTGGGCGCACTGGGGATGTACGGCTGGGCACGGGGGCGCTTGGGAAAGCGCGCTGCGCTGCTGGCCGCGTTGCTCTATGCTTTCTGGCCCTATGCACTGGCGACGGTCTACGTGCGCGGCGCACTGGCCGAAGCGTTGTTCTTCGGTCTATTCCCATGGACGCTCTGGGCGCTGCAGCGGCTGCTTGATGGCCGCCGCTGGCGCGCGCTGCTGCTGGCCGTCGGCATGGCGCTGCTGGCCTGGACGCAAGCGGGGCTGGCCCTATGGGCGGCAGTGGTGCTGCTGGCCTACGGGCTGGCGGTGCGCAGGCGTCGTTGGGCCTTGATCGTCGCTGGCGTGCTGGGCGGCCTGCTCGTGGGAGCCATTGGGCTGTGGCCGCTGGCCGCGGTGCGGGGCTTGGGCAGCACTCCCATCGCTTTCAGCGAGCATTTCGTCTACCCCTTCCAGCTTCTCTCCGCCGGCTGGGGGCATGGGGTCAGCGTTCCCGGTTGGCAAGATGACTTCCCCTTGCAGATGGGGCTGGTGACTGTAGGCCTGGCAGCGGTGGCGGTCTACCTGCTGGCAAGCGACCTGGCGTTGAAACGCCAGGCTGAAAGGGCGAAGCCCGCTGGAAGCGGGCTGGAAACCCTGTGGGCTTGCCTTGGCCTTGTCCTCGTGCTGACCTGCCTCACGCTGACCTGGGCAGCGCCACTGTGGCGGCTGCCGGGGTTGGCGCAGGCAAGCCGCGCCTTGACCTACCCCTGGCAACTGCTGACGCTGCTGGGGCCGTTCCTGGCGCTGCTGGGGGGCTCGGCCGTAGGGGCAGGTCTCAGACCTGCCCCTACGGGCTACACGGCGGCGCTGATCGCCCTCACGCTGCTGGCCAGCTACGGCTATCTGCAGCCGCTCACCACCCGCTACGAGCCGGGGGCCGCGCCGCTGGCTGTGCTGGGCGACAACGAACTCCTCCTGCTGGATGCGCAGGTGGAAGGCCCGCTGCGGCCGGGGCGGACCGTGCAACTCAACGTGCGCTGGCAGCCGCTGCGCCCGGTGTCGCAGGATTACACCGTCTTCGTGCATGCCGTGGATGAGGCAGGGCAGCGTTGGGGGCAGCAGGACACGCAGCCCCATTCTGGAGAGTATCCCACATCGCAATGGCAGGTGGGCGAGATCATCGAGGATGACTACGAGCTGCGCATCGCTGCCGACGCCCCGCCGGGCGACTACCACCTCCACCTGGGCCTGTACGACTGGCAGACGGGTGACCGAATGCCGGTCGGCGGCGACGACAAAGTGGTCATTGGAAAGAGACCATGAGCGCAACGGCAAAATCCAAAATCCAAAATCCAAAATCCAAAACTCAAAGCTCAAATCCGCAATCCGCAGGGCGTCGGTGGTTTTCGCTGTATGCGGCGTTGGCGGTCTTGCTCTGCGCCTTCGCCATTGGGCCGTATCTGGCGCCGGGATACTTCTGGGGCGCCCACGATGCTCGACATAACGTCTACTTCCTGTTCGAGTATGACCGTGCGGTGCAGGACGGTATCTGGTTCCCCCGCTGGTCGCCCGACTTCACCTTCGGCTACGGTTATCCTTTTTTCATCATCTACGGCCCGCTATCCTCATTCGTCGGCGAGGTGATCCATCACTTCCTGGGCCTGGGCTGGACGGCGACGGTGGAGGTGGTCTTTGCCCTGTCCATCGTCGCTTCGGCGCTGGCCATGTACGGCTTCGTGCGCGGTTGGCTGGGCCGCTCTGCCGGGCTGGTGGCTGCCGTGGCCTACGTCTACGTGCCCTACCACCTGGTCAACCTGTACGTGCGGGCCGCGCTGGCCGAGTCGGTGGCCATGGTTTTCCTGCCCCTGATCCTTTGGGGAGCCCGTTCGACGGTGCGGCGGCCGCGTCTGGGGTCGGTGGTGGGACTGGCGCTGGCCTACGGTGGGCTGATGGTCACCAGCAACCTGGTGACGCTGATCTTCACACCCGTGGTGGCGGCTTACCTGCTGCTGCTCATCCTGGCCGAACTGAACGATGACCAACCGCTGCGGGGGCTGTCCCGCCAGTCGCTCTTGCCCCTGCTGGCCAACGTCATCCGCATCGGACTGCCCGTGGCCCTGGCGCTGCTGCTGGGCCTGGGGCTCAGTGCTGCCTTCGCTCTGCCGGCGCTGACGGAGGCCAAGTCCGTCAATCAGGAGCAGTGGTACGGCGGCTACTACGACCCTTTCGCTCACTTCGTCTACCCGCACCAACTGTTCAGCCCCGCCTGGGGCTTCGGCATCAGCCAGCCGGGGCCCGATGACATCGCCGAAGGCGCGCTGAGCTACCAACTGGGCATCGTGCCCGCGGCCCTGGCCGTCCTCTCGCTGCTGGCAGCACGGCGAGCGCGGCGGGCCGACGTGCGCCGCCAGCTACGCTTCTTCCAGGCCTTGGCCGTGGTGCTCATCCTGCTCACGCTGCCCGTCTCCGCCTGGGCCTGGCGCCACCTGCCGCTCATCGGCTACGCCCAATTCCCCTGGCGCTACCTGATGCTGGTCACCGTGCCGCTGGCCGTGCTCGCCGGCTCCGTGGTCAGCCACAACCCGAAACCCGAAACCCGAAACTCGAAACCCCAGTTGTCCACACTCTTGCTCGCCGCCTTACTCATCCTTGGCAGTTTCCCCTACCTGCGGGTCGAGGTGCGCGAACCGACGCCGGAGCAGGGCCCCGTCTCCTACGCCGCGCTGATGCGCTTCCAGCGCACCAGCGACGAGATGACCGGCGTCACCGCCTGGGTGGACCCGGAGCGCCGCCCGCACTGGTCTTCCATGGCCGAGGATTACGTGCAGGGGCGGCCGGTGACCACCAAGGTGGACTACAGCAAGGTGCCGCAGGACGAAACGCTGGCCGTGCACTCGCTGGAGTTGGGCAGCGCCCACGAGCAGGTGTGGTTCCACGCCGGCGATGATCAGCAGCGCATCCTCTTCAATCGCTTCTGGTTCCCCGGCTGGCGAGCCTGGTTGTTGGAGGGGGAAAACGGCCGTCCCGTGCAGGAACTGCCGGTAGAACGCGAGGACGGGCCGCTGGCGCGCATCGTCGTGCCGCTGCCGCAGGGGGAGGGGTATCTGTTGCTGCGCTTGGAGGATACGCCGCTGCGCAAGTTGGGCAAGGGTATCAGCGCGGCCTCGCTGCTGTTGTTGGGGGTGATGGCCGTCGCGTGGTCAAGGTGGTCGCGTGGTCAGGTGGTCAACAGGGCTGACTGACCGCGCGAGGAACAAGGCTAACCGACCACGCGACTAGGATGTTCTTCACAGACTGCTGGCCAACACGCCCAGCAATTCTTTTCCATAGGTTGCCCGTTTCCACGGCCCCAGGGCCTCGATCTTCGCCAGTTGCTGTAGTGTCTTCGGAGCTTGCAGGGCGATGGCCTTGAGTTCCTCGTTGCTCAGCACCACGTCGGGATCCACGCCCCGCTCGGCAGCGGTGGCGTTGCGCCAGGCCCGCAGGGCATCGTAGCGGGCCTGCGCCACGGCGTCGAGGTACCTTGCGCTGTTGTTGCGCTGGGGGGCAGGCAGATGGGGAATGGAAGCCTGCTGCCCGCGAGCGATGGCGGCCAGGATGCCCTGTCCATGTCGCTTCACCTGGTAGTCGCTCATCCCCGGAACCTGCCGCAGCGCCTGGCGGTCGGCCGGCTGCTCCTCGGCCAGTTGCAGCAGCGTCCTGTCCCCCACCACTTTGAAGAGGGGGCGGTCCAACTGCTGGGCGCGCTCCTCCCGCCAGAGGTACAGCTCCCGTAGCACGGCCAGCGCCCGCGGCGCTAGCTCCCGCACCCCATTCATCCGCCAGAAACCGTCGGGGTCGAAAGGCTTCTCTTCCCATTCCACGGCCGTTAGGCGGGCGAAGGCCTCGGCGGCCTCCGCCATCCGCCCGCGGGCGGTGAGTTCGGCGATCTGAATCTCCCGCAGCGGCAGCAGGTAGTGGCTGTCCAGCCGCGCGTAGGCCAGTTGCTCGGGCGTGAGGGGCCGGCGCCCCCAGTTGGCGCGCTGCATGCGCTTGTTCATCCCGACGCCAAACCGTGCCTCCAGGATGGCGGCCAGGTTGCGGTTCGGCCAGCCCAGGATGCGGGCGGCCCACAGCGTGTCGAAGATGTTGGCGAAGACGAAGCCATAGTCCCTCTGGAGGGCGATGATGTCGTTCTCGGCGGCGTGGAACACTTTCTGCACTGTCGGGTTGGCGAAGAGCGCGCCGAGCGGGGTGGCGTCGCACAACGCCAGGGGGTCCACCAGATAGTCGGCCTGGGGCACGGAAAGCTGGATCAGGCAGACCTTGTAGCGGTAGGCGAAGAGGCTGTCCGATTCGGTGTCCACAGCCACCACTGGCTGTTGGCGTAGTTCCTGCAGCAACTGCTGAAGCTGGCTGACCTGGGTCACATGAATCGGTGGCGGAAGCTTGGCTACGGTCGCGTGCCGAGCCGTTGGCGGTGGGTGATCTGTGTGTGATTTATGCATGATGAAAGCAGGTAACGAAGGTGCATCTATTGCTTGCGGGTGGTTGCCCGTAGTCGCAGGGCAGGTTTTGGGCAACAGGGAGCATTGTGCTGTTATCCCTGCGCAGAGATGAAATCGGCAATCAGGGCTCTGATCTCTTCTCGGGCTTCGGTCGGTGTGGTCTGATCCAGAGCGATGCCACGGCGTCGCAATTCATCCATCATCCCATAGAGAGGCAGGCCAGCGTCGGCCGCCGCTCGCTCCAGGGTGGTTTGGCCCTGTTGATAACGATGCGTGGCCCGTTCCAGTTTCCAACGCCGGACGCCCTCAACCAGATACTTGCGCACAACATCTGTCTTGCGTAATGCCTCTTGTTCAGCGATTGTCTCGATCTCCTGTGCCAGGTCGGAGGAGATACGGAGGCTGAGTTGGGTCGTTTGAGCCATCTTTCACCTCTTTCTGAGTTGGTCAGCGATTTCCTCGGCCAGTCCTTCTCGCTCCAGCAACGTTGCGGCATCCATGCCGGTCAACACGGCCAGATCGCGCAGCAGGTGTTTGAATTCGGCAAGTGACGTATGGCGGCGTAGGAGGGCCAGGAACAACACGTCAACAGCCTGCATAGTGCGAACCTCATGGGCGGCGGCGACCCTTCGTGCCCTTCTGTCATGCAAGAGGACCGTGAGACGCCGATGCACCGCACAGGCAATGACTTCGCATTCACCCCGCCCCAGGCTGGGATCTATGCTCAGTTCATGAGCCCATCGGGTTTCCTGGGCTGTCAGCTCCAGCCGCAAGATGATCTGTTCTTTTATGGCTGTGGCAATGCGATCAGCATCTGGCCGGCCCTGACGTTGGCCTGCTTCCACTGCTTCCCGGTAGACCGTCGGCGGAATGGCCACCGCCCCCACGACCTGGGCGAGAAGCGGCAGCTGGTTCATCTTGGCCAGGTAGATCAGCGGAGATGCATCGCTGACAACTGTCCTTCCCATCACATCTCCTGTGTGCAAACAGCATCATTTAACTACATTGTAACACAACTGGCTGATTCTGTCAAAGCGACCCGTGCGACTGTCTTGACTTCTCCCCTAAGGGGTGATACAATCACGTCCGAGTGAGAACTGAACGCATGAAGACAGACCGCACATCATCAAACAAGCCACTCGTCGTGATTCACACCGACGGCGCGTGTGAGGGCAATCCGGGGCCGGGGGGCTGGGCAGCCATCCTCCGCTTTGGCGCGCGCGAGAGGGCGCTGCGCGGCGGCGCCTCGGACACCACCAACAACCGCATGGAGATGCGCGCCGCCATCGAGGCCTTGCAGGCGCTGGAACAGCCTTGCGTCGTGCACCTGCACACCGATTCCGAATACCTGCGGCTGGGGATCACCGCATGGCTGCCCCGCTGGCAGCAAAACGGCTGGCGCACGGCGGGCCGGAAGCGGGTTAAGAACCGCGACCTCTGGCAGGCACTGCTGGCAGCCCAGGAGCCGCACGACGTGCATTGGCACTGGGTGAAGGGACACGCTGGCGATCCGGGCAACGTGCGCGCCGATCGTTTGGCGCAAGCGGCCCTGGATGAGATTGGCCGTCGAGCGTCGCCCGACCACGAACCGCTCGACGAGCAGCTTGGCCTGCCGCTGGATCCCGGGTCGGGGACTGGGACGTGACGCAGGAGATGGTGTGATACAGCGATGACGTACATCCTGGGCATTGAGACGTCGTGTGATGAGACGGCGGCGGGGGTGGTGGCCGATGGTCGGCGCATCCTCTCCAACGTCGTGGCCTCGCAGGTGGAGTTGCACCGGCCCTACGGCGGCGTCTACCCGGAGGTGGCCTCCCGCCAGCACGTGGTCACGATCACTCCTGTGATCCGGCAGGCGCTGGAAGTGGCGGGGGTGGACTGGGAAGCGCTGGACGCGGTGGCGGTGACCTACGGGCCGGGGCTGGCGGGCTCGCTGTTGGTGGGGGTTAACGCGGCCAAGGGACTGGCCTGGGCGCGTGGGCTGCCGCTCGTGGGCATCAATCACCTGGAGGGGCACGTCTACTCCAACTGGCTGGAGGTGGAGGGGGAGGAGGCCGTCAGTCTGCCGGCGCTGGACGCCGCCGGCCAGGCCTTCCCGCTACTGCTGCTGGTCGTCTCCGGCGGGCACACGGAGCTGCTGCTGATGCAGGGACACGGTCGGTACGAGCGCTTGGGGGCCACGCTGGATGACGCTGCGGGAGAGGCCTTCGACAAGGTGGCGCGGCTGCTGGGGTTGTCCTATCCCGGCGGCCCAGCCATCCAGGCTGCCGCTGCCGGCGGTGCACCGTCGGCCTTCGATTTCCCCCGCGGGTTGATGCAGCCGCCGGAGCACGTCTACAACTTCAGCTTCAGCGGACTGAAGACGGCGGTGCTGCGGGTGGTGCGGGAACTGGATGAGGCAGCGCTGCCCGTCGGCGATCTGGCGGCCAGCTTCCAGGAGGCGGTGGTGGACGTGCTGGTGGAGAAGACGCGCCGCGCCGCAGAAGCTTTCGGCGTGGCGCGCGTGTGCGTCTGTGGCGGGGTGGCGGCCAATGGCCGCTTGCGGCAGGCGATGCGGGAACGGCTGCCGGTGCCCGTGCGGGTGCCGCCCCTGTTCCTCTGCACGGACAACGCGGCCATGATCGCGGCCGCCGGGCACTGCCGTTTCCTGGCCGGAGAGCGGGCCGGTTGGGACCTGGACGTGGTGGCCAATCTGCGGTTGGTGTAGTTGCCTACCGCCAGAGGCCCGCCCGGCGGCGGGCCTCTGGGCTCGATCAGCTTACACCGGAACGGCTTACCGTGGCCCTGTGTCGGGGGCTGGCGCAGGGCCTGGGGCTTCTGGCCGAGGACCGGGTTGCTCCGGCCGCCCCCTCAGGCGTTCACGGGGCAGGGGCTGTGGTGGACGGGGGGGAATATTCACACCGCGGAAGCTCCAGCGTCCTTCGTGGTCATCCACTTGGAAGGTGCCGTAGCCCTGCAGGAAGGCGCGTCCCTTGCCCGTGGCCGTGAAGTCGAGCTTGCCGCCCACCATGTTCACGCCGAACCGCTCGCCCTCCACGCGGATCTCCCCTTCCCAGTCGGTGAGCTTGACGTCCCCATCGTCCAGATCCTCGCGCTGGCCATCGCCGGTGATCTCCAGCGTAGCAGCGCCTTTGATCCAGATGACGCTGGCGCCGTGGGCGTGGATGTCCGCGCTGCCCCAGCCGCCGAAGATCGCCAGGCCGTAGCCATTGGCCGTGAGGATGTGCTCTTCCGGCGGCGGCTCTTCCTCCTGCGCAAAAGCCACGTTTAGCGGGAAAGCGGCCAGCAGGGCCAACACGGTCAGCCCCAGGAACAGTTTGCTTCTCTTCGACATCTTGTCTAACCTCCGTTGAGTATTTCCTTGCGGCGTTGCAGCGTTGCCGAAAGTCACCTGTATCTTCACATATCATCATCATGCCGGTGTCATGGAATTGTAAAAAGGGTGTAAGGGACCAGGGGAGATCTGTCTTGAGGGGCTGCCAGGCGCCGACGAAAGCACCAGGCCGGTTTTGCCGGTTTGTCGAGGGGTGAGTATAATAGGGGCCTGTGGAAAATGACCAGGGGGAAACGTCTATGCCGATCTACGAATATGCCTGCGACAGTTGCGGCGTTCGCTTTGAGCGTATACAACGCATGAATGAGCCAGCCTTGAGCAAGTGCCCGGAATGCAGCGGTCACGTGCATCGGGTATTTCAGCCCGTGGGGATCATCTTCAAAGGATCTGGTTTCTACGTCACCGACAACAGAGCGAAGTCATCTACCAGCACGCCGGGTACCAAGAAGGATGTGGGGTCGGGGTCTGACTCGGACGGAGGATCATCTGACGAGTAAGGGATGAGTTCGGTTTTCTCGCGCATACCTGGTGCGAGCATTGTTGCATCAAGAAGCCCCATGGACCAGGCCATGGGGCTTTTCTGTCCCGCGATTTCTGCTGAGATCACAACTGGAAGCGCCCATTGGCACGGATGACCTTGTACTGGAAGTTGGTGACCAGCGCCAACAGTTTTGTTTCGAGTTCCTGCCATTCATCGCTGGCCAGGATTTCCTCCATGGTATCCAGATCTTCCGTCACACCGCCTGTGAGTATTTGCGGCCCTTCTCCGAAGAGGGTGTACCAGGCTTCGGTGGGCTGCACTCCCAGGCGTATGAGGCCCGGCACGAACTCGCGCATCATGAATTCGAAGTAGGGTTGCTCGAACTCATCTTTGATGTCCCAGGACAGCAGTAGTTTTATCATGGATGGGGTCGCTTTCGAAAGCTTGTTGTGGTCATCTATCTCTTCTCTACGAGCGCCAGCGTGCCGAAGCATACCAGATTCGGCGGAATCGCGCAAGTCTTGCTCCGGTGCAGACGTTACCGGCCCAGGGCCATAGTTGGATTGAACCTCTTTCCGTGCTTCCAGGTGTGAACTGTGTGCAGCCGGATGTTTGGTTTGTGTTGAGGTCGTCACAATGACAGCAATCACGACACAAGGGGTCAGATACAGAGACGAGATGGGCTCTGCCAGCGTGCGCGGGGGAGACACCCGCCTGGGTTTGCAGCGCGCCGGTGGCTGGCTGAGTCTGCTGTTGCTGACGTTGATGTTGCTTTCGGTGGCCTGGTCTGTCAACGCCGCCGAGTGGACAGACGGGTTGCATTTGCTCCAGTGGATGGTATTGGGCGGCGTTCTGCTGGGTTTTGCACTCAGCCACGCGCGATGGAGCAGCGTTTTTTCCGCCTTTCATGCTTTTCTGTGCAGCATCGTCTGGCTCATCATTTGGATGAGCACGATTCTGCCGCTGGAACTGGGGCACCGCCAACGTGTCTTCCAGCTTTTTGCGGGCATCGCCCTGTGGCTGGAACGGGCTGTGAGTGGTGCGGTCAGTGCCGGCAGCCTTATTTTCGTGTTGTTGCTGGCGATACTGGTTTGGTGGCTGGCCTATTTCGCAACCTGGAGCGTGTTTCGCCGCCAGAGCGTGTGGCGTGCCATCGTCCCCGCGGCGCTCGCCATGCTGATCAACCTCTACTACGCCCCCTCTCGTCTCAGTGTGTACTTCTTGCTCTTTACCTTCTGTGCGCTGCTGCTGGCGGTGCGCAGCAACCTGGCGCAACGAGAAGAGGGCTGGCGGTCGGCGCAGGTGCGCTACGCTATGGACATTGGCCTGGACTTCCTGCGCGATGGGGTGATTTTCGCCATCCTGGTGCTGGCTTTGGCCTGGGTGCTGCCCAGCGCCGCCAGCCAGGGGCGTCTCGAGCCGCTCGTGGAACCATTTGAGGAGACTTGGGAGCGGGTCAAGGCGGAGTGGAACCGCCTCTTTCATTCGCTCCAGTATCCGTCGTCCCCCGGCTACGCCGCCTTCGGCAAGAGCCTGGCTTTATCAGGGCCGGTGAACCTGGGCGACTCGGTGATCATGGACGTCCGAGCCTCGGAGGGGCGCTACTGGCGCGGTGTTGTCTACCACACTTACACCGGACGCGGTTGGCTGAACACCGATCAGGAAAGCACGCCGCTGGGGGCAGGCGACGACCTGCGGTTGCCCATCTATGAGCTGCACCGGGAGGTAACCCAGACGATCACCACGTTTTACCCCGGCAACGGGGTCCTCTTCGCCGCCGGACAGCCGCTGCGTGCGGTGCTGCCGGTGCAGGCCGAAGTGAGCTTCCTGCCGGATGACGTGGTGCCCACGCCGACGCCGCTGCCCGGCGGCGGGCAGTGGGCCGCTCCCTCCCCTCCTATGGACATCTCCATGCTCTTCAGTCGCTCGCGGCTGAAGGAGGGGCAGTCCTATTCCCTCGTGTCCACCATCAGCAAGGCAGACGTAGAGAGCCTCCGCGCCGCCGGGGATGCCTATCCCGACTGGGTGCGGGACCGCTATCTGCAATTGCCGGAGGATCTGCCGCAGCGGGTGCGGGAGTTGGCGCTGGAGATCACCGCGCCTTACGACAATCCTTATGACAAAACGGCGGCGCTGGAGCACTACCTGCGGGCAATGACTTACAACGACAAGATCGCCCCGCCGCCGCCGGATCAGGACGGTGTGGATTACTTCCTCTTCGGCGTGCGGGAGGGGTACTGCGATTATTATGCCTCGGCGATGACGACGATGGCGCGGGCGGTGGGCATTCCGGCGCGACTGGCCGCAGGCTACAGCCAGGGGGAGTATCAGGAAGAGAGTGGTCTCCATCGAGTTAAGGAACTGAACGCCCATGCCTGGGTGGAGGTGTTCTTCCCCCGCTATGGTTGGGTGGAATTCGAGCCCACAGCCAACGAACTGCAGATTGTGCGGGTCCTGCGTCCCCCTGATGCGGGTGGCCGCGAGCCTTCGTCGCGCCCATCTGATCTGTCGGCGGAGGAAGACGAAGAGAAGTTTGGAGAGGACGTGGACATACCGGCGGGGCCGGCCGGGGGGATGCTCGGGCTAGGGCAATGGTGGTCTCTCAATAGGCCGTGGGTCATCTCGGTAGCGGGGCTGGTGCTGTTGGCGGCTTTGGGCGTCGTTGTCTGGTGGATCCTGCGCCGCCCTCCGGCGGCGGTGCCGCACCTGCTCACGCAACTGTACGAGCAGCTCATTCATTGGGGAGAGCGTCTGAAGCTGCGCTGGCAGCCGCACCAGACGCCTTACGAGCAGGCCGGCCTGATGGCCCAGGCCGTGCCGGAGGGGAAGGCGCAGATTGACTGCATCGCCAGCCTCTATGTGCGGGAGCGCTTCAGTCCCACGCCCGCCAGCGGCGATGAACTGAATGGCGCTGCTCAGGCCTGGCTGGCTTTGCGTCCCGTCCTCTGGCGACGCTGGCTGCGCCATCTCGCCCAGCCACCGGAACGGCTGATCCGTTGGCGGGAGCGCTGGTCGCGCCGCCTGGCCTCCCAGTTCCCCGGCTAGGCGGGCAGTCTCTCGCCGGCTTCGTCCAGTAGGGAACGGAGGGACGCCGATCCCTCCATTGGCCCCACCACGGCGAGGCTCAGCCGCTGACCCTGGAAGCACTGACCGGCCAGCCGCTGGATGTCGGCCGTTGTCGCCGCGTCCACTGCGGCGATGATGTCGTCCACGGACCACGCCTCACCACGCAAAAGCTCCTGTTGCCCCCACCAGCCAGCGACGGCCATGCTGTCCTCCAGTCCCAGCAGCAGCCGCCCCTTGCTGAACTCCTTGGCTCGCTGTAGCTCCGCAGTCTCGACCGGCGCGCTGCGCAGCTTCTGCCATTCCTGAAGGATGACGCCGGCGGCGGCCTCCGTGCAGGTAGGCTCCAGCGCGGCATAGACCTCCATGACCCCGGTATCGCTCAGGAAGGCCACCTGGGAGTCGATGGCGTAGGCCAGGCCCAGCCGCTCTCGCACCTGCAAGAAGAGGCGAGAGCTCATGCCCTCTCCCAGAATGGTGTTCAGGAGGGCCAGGGCGAAGCGGTCGGGGTGATGGCGCGGCAGGCCGGGCACACGGAGGATCAGGTGAGTTTGCTGGGTATCCTTGTGGTGCACCGCCAGCCGTGGCCTGTCCGGCGGTGGTGGTGCGGGCGCGTAGCCAGGCGGCTCTGGTCCCTTCCAATCGCTCAGCAGCGCCGTCAGCCGTTCCAGCACGGCTTTGTGATCCAGATTCCCGGCCACGCTCACCACCGTGTTCCGGGGAGTGTAGTGCCGTTCTTTGAAGGTCAGCAACTGCTCACGCTGCCGCGTGGTGACGCTGGCCCTGCTGCCGGCGATATCCCTCCCCAAGGGGTGATCGGGCCACGACGTCCGGTTGATCAGCAAGGAGACCAGGGAGTCGGGCTGATCCAGGGTCATGTCCAACTCGTCCGCGATGACACGCCGCTCTCGCTCCACCTCCTCTGGGGCGAAACGGGCGTGACGCAGCATATCGGTCAGCACGTCCAGGGCCACGTCCAGATGGGGCTGGGCGACTTTGGCCCAGTAATGCGTCATCTCCTGCCCTGTGTGGCCGTTGAAGATGCCGCCTCGCCCCTCGATCTCCGTGGCGATGGCTTCGGGACTGGGCCGCCGCGGCGTGCCTTTGAACAGCATGTGCTCGATGAAGTGGGAATTGCCTTCATCGGCATCCGTTTCGTAGCGCGAGCCGACCCCCAAATAGAACCCCACACTCACTGAGTGAGTGTGGGGCATCGCCGTAGTCAGAACACGCAAGCCGTTATCCAGCGTTGTCTTCTGGCATTGCATCGTCAATCAGTATCCCCGCAGTTCAAGGAGTTCGCGCTGGGCCTCTGCCTCAGCCTGGGGGTCCTGTGCTGGCCCGACCTCCAGGAAACGCTCGAAGGCTTCGATGGCTTCGTCCTTTTTCCCTTGCAGATGGTAGAGGGCTCCCAGGCCATAGTAGGCCTCAGGCAAGTCCGGCTGCAGGTCCTTGGCTCGCAGGAAGCTCTTTTCCGCCTCATCCAGGCGGTTCTGCTGCAAGCGCGTCGCCCCCAGGAGATAGTGCAACTGTGCGTCGTTGGGGGCCACGCGCAGCCCTTCCTCGAACTTGACGGCTGCGTCTTCTAGCCGGCCCTGCTGGTAGTACACGACGCCCAGGTTAGACAGACTGCCCAGGTGGTCAGGTTGGGCCTGCAACGCGGCCTCGAAGGCAGCGGCCGCCTTTTCCAGATCGCCTTGCTGGATGTAGGCGTTGCCCTGGAGGAATATCTCTTCAGCCGACTGAACGTCGCTGCTGATCTCGGGTGTTGCCTCCTTGCCGCAGCCGGTAGTTATCGCCAGCAGCAGCAACAACACAAGACCTGCTGTCGTCCAGTTCCCTCGACCGTATGGTTTCCCTTTTCTGCGCATGGCCTGGCCTCCTGTCTGGGCATCCTCTGCTCCGTCTGCTGTCCTGCCAACGGCATTATACCTCAAACCTTGGCGAAAGAGAAAATGCCCAACGGTTGTTCCCGCGAACAGGGGAAGGAGGCTGACCTCCTTCCCCTGTCTGGTGTCCTGCTATCAGCCCTGTTTCAGGGGCCGTTAGAAGGTGTCGGGGATCGCTTTGACGTTGTTGCTCGTGCGGTTGGCCTCGTAGACGATGTTCGTTGCCGTGTCCACGGTGATGCCGAACGGATCTGTGCCTACGGCGGGTTGCCCGACGGTCGTGATCACCGTGTCCGTGGCTCCGTTGATCACGGTGACCGTGTTCTCGGCGCTGTTGGTGACGAAGATGTGGTTGGTGTTGGGGTTGGCGACGATGCCGCCGCCGCCATCCCTTCCGCCGTCGCCGACGTCAATGGACTTCAGCGGCGTCAGCCCGCTGGCCGTAGCCCTGAAGACCCACACCTTATTGGGGATGTTCTCAGGGCCGTACACCACGTACAGCTTGCCGGTGGCCTCGTTGTAAGCCAGTGTAAACGGCACGGAGCGTTCCGGCTCCAGATGGACGGTTTGTTCGTCAATCACCTTGTTGGTCGCGCCGTCAATGGTGATGATGCTGTTGACATCGCGGTTGCTGACGTAGACCCGGTTGAGGGCCCTGTTGACGGCGATGCCGAAGGTGCCGGCCTCAGCGCCGAGGATCTTGATCACTGTGTCCGTGGCTCCGTTGATCACCGCCACGCCGTTGATGCCGTGCAGGGTGACGTAGATGCGGTTGGTGTCCGGGTTCACCGCCACGTAGCTGGCCTCTGGCCCGACCTTGAAGTGCTTGAGTACGGCCAGGCTCTCACTGTCAATGACGTAGAGCTCGCCGTCGGCGAAGGTGGCCACGTAGACCTTGTTGGTGTTCGGATTCAGCGCCACACCGAACGGCTCATTGCCTATGTAGACCTGGCCGATCACAGCCAGTGTCGCGCCGTTTAGGGCGTACAGGCTGTCGTTGCCGCGGCTGGCCACGTAGACTTTGTGCGTGCGAGGATTGACGGCGATACCCTTCGGGTGCCGCATGGCTTCTGGAGGCCGGGTGGGTGTCGGCGTGGGCGTGCGCGTCGGGGGCCTCGGTTGCCTGAGCACGAGGGGCAGGTAGACACGGTACCTCCGGGCCTGCTTGCTCACGAAAAGATCGTAGCAGCCGCATTCGCCACGGCCTTGCCACTCGGTCACCTTGGCGTAGAGGATGCCGTCGTACGTGGCCGTGTACACGATCTGCGAGGCGAAGCTGCCCGCCATGTAGTCGTCGTTGAAGGCCAGCAGCGTCGTGCAGTCCGAGGCGTAGAGCCAGAGTTGCGTGTCAGCCACGCCTATCAGATTGGAGGTCGTGATGGTGTAGACTTCGCCAGCCTCTACTTGGAAGCTCGCCCAGTCCTCGTCGTTTTGCTTGTGGAAGTTGTGATGCTGCGCCGCGCCGTCAACGACGATCGGCTGGGCTTGACCACAGCTATCGTCAGCTTCGTAGTCATCGGCCACGCAGATGTTCACTCTGTCCCTCATCGGCGGCACCAACTGGCCGTACTGGTTTACTGCACCGGTGATGTTGGTCTCGTTCCACCCGCTTTCACACTGGGTACTGCCTCCAGTGACCAGGAGGCTCACCGTGACCGTCCACACCTGCCCTGGGGCCAGGTCGAACCCGAAGCCATAGGGCGGAGGCCCTGTCAGATCGTTCCAGATGAGGGTATTGCCCACCACTGAGTTGGGCAGAGGACTCGCCGTCAGGTAGACCAGGCGCGGGTTCTGGATGGTGTCCGCCAACGGCAGGATGGCGATCGTCGTGGACCCCGTGTTGGTGATGACGATTTGGAAGATCAGTGTGTCGCCAGGATGAACGATGCCATCGGGTGGCGACACCAGGCGCTTGCTCATCTCCAGGTTCGGCAATTCCGTCGTGGGCGTCGGCGTCGGTGTGTTGGTCGGCGTCGGCGTTGACGTCGGCGTGTTGGTTGGCGTCGGCGTTGACGTCGGCGTGTTGGTCGGCGTCGGTGTCGGCGTTGGCGTGTTGGTTGGCGTCGGTGTTGGCGTGTTGGTCCGTGTCGGCGTTGGCGTTGGCGTGTTGGTTGGCGTTGGCGTCGGTGTGTTGGTCCGTGTTGGCGTTGGCGTTGGCGTGTTGGTCGGCGTCGGTGTCGGCGTGTTGGTTGGCGTCGGCGTCGGCGTGTTGGTCGGCGTCGGCGTCGGCGTGTTGGTCGGTGTCGGTGTTGGCGTTGGTGTGTTGGTTGGCGTCGGCGTCGGTTCTTGGATGATCACCGTGGCGCGATCACAGTCGCTGGGCACCGGGCTTCCGAATTCGTCTATGGCACCGATCACGCAGGCATTGTTCCCTGCGGGATCGCAGGCAGCAATGGCCGTGAAGTTCAAGGTGATGGACTTGTTGTTGCCGACGGCCAGTGGACCCAGATTGTACCACACGAGCGCATTGGGACCCAACTGGTTATCCTCCGCTGGGTTGGCGAAGACGAAGCTGAGGCAGGTGTTGCTGAAGACGTCGCTCAGCGGCAGCGTGATGATGTTCGTCGTGCCAATGTTGGCGATGGTGATGTCGAACACCACCAGATCGCCGACCTGAGCAACGCCGCCGGGCGGCAGCACCAGATCCTTGATCACCTCCAGGGCCGGTGCACCTGTCACGGTCACTACGGCGGGGTCGCTGTCGGTCACCGGCGGGCCGACGGGCGGATCGCCGGTGACGTTGGCCACGTTGGTGAAGCTGCTAATCACGCCGCTGCGCGAGCAGGTGTAGTTGGTGCTGGCGCCGGCGGCCAGGGTGCCCAGGCTGCGGTTGCAGTTGGGCGCCAGCGGGTCGGTGACGGTGACGTTATCCAGGGCCACGTCGCCGGTGTTGGTGACGTAGATGGTGAAGTTGGCCGTGCCGCCGCTGACGATTTGCTGGTTGTCGGGCGTCTTGGCGATCTCGATGTCGGGGCCGATGACGTCCACGTCGGCGGGGTCGCTGTCGGTCACCGGCGGGCCGACGGGCGGATCGCCGGTGACGTTGGCCACGTTGGTGAAGCTGCTAATCACGCCGCTGCGCGAGCAGGTGTAGTTGGTGCTGGCGCCGGCGGCCAGGGTGCCCAGGCTGCGGTTGCAGTTGGGCGCCAGCGGGTCGGTGACGGTGACGTTATCCAGGGCCACGTCGCCGGTGTTGGTGACGTAGATGGTGAAGTTGGCCGTGCCGCCGCTGACGATTTGCTGGTTGTCGGGCGTCTTGGCGATCTCGATGTCGGGGCCGATGACGTCCACGTCGGCGGGGTCGCTATCGGTCACCGGTGGGCCGACGGGCGGATCGCCGGTGACGTTGGCCACGTTGGTGAAGTCGCTGGTCACGCCGCTGCGCGAGCAGGTGTAGTTGGTGTTGGCGCCGGCGGCCAGGGTGCCCAGGCTGCGGTTGCAGTTGGTGGCCAGCGGGTCGGTGACGGTGACGTTGTCCAGGGCCACGTCGCCGGTGTTGGTGACGTAGATGGTGAAGTTGGCCGTGCCGCCGCTGACGATTTGCTGGTTGTCGGGCGTCTTGGCGATCTCGATGTCGGGGCCGATGACGTCCACGAAAGCATCGTCGTCATCGGAGACGTTGCCGATGCCCAGTGGCGTGCCCCCAGCATCGGTGGGCGTGCCTGTGGCCGTGCCCACGTTGGTGGTATCTTGACTGATGGTGGCCGTAGCCGAGCAGGTTTGCGATGCACCGGGGGCCAGTGGGCCGGGGATGGTGCAGACCGTGAAGTCGTCGCCCGGAACACCTGGCGTACCGTTGTCGTCTGTCACCTGGATATTGCTCAGGTGAGCGGTGTTGCCATCGTTGGTCACCTCGTAGCAATAGGTCACCTGAGTGTTGGGCTGCACCGTCACCGTATCGCTCCCCGGGC
>JACKQG010002495.1_pt1 | contig 23948 bp, 20 predicted proteins | sample 8237621 | NCBI WGS metagenome assembly JACKQG01 (sample SAMN15677084, study PRJNA649215) | marine metagenome | biome: marine; feature: Black Sea; material: saline water; isolation source: suspended particulate matter (SPM) from the Black Sea western gyre | collected 2013-06-09/2013-06-10 | depth... | reverse complement strand
GTAATCAAGCAGGTCAACAGTGGCCTGGTTGACCTCTATAATAACTCCTTGCTTGGATATGATAAAAATCATATCCTTGGTACTTTCAAAAAGGCGGCGGTATTTGAATTCAGAATATATTAAATTATCTTCAAGACGTTTGACCTGGGAAATCTTCTTAAAGACTTCAACCACACCAAACATGAGACCGTCAGAATCAATAAGAATATTACGGGTGCATTCAACAGGGATTTTTGTACCATTTTTCCGGGTAATCTCAAGTTCACGTTTATAATTGGTTTTTGGGGTGATGTCACTGTTGCTCATAAGGCAGTCTGTATCACAGGAGATTGTTTTAAAGATATCTTGGCATTTCATTCCCTTTGCTTCAAAGCCTGCATACCCTGTAATCCGGGCTGCAACATTATTGAAGTAATTGATCCTGCCATTGGCATCCATTATCATGAAAGCTTCTGACAGGTTGTTTAAAATAGCGGCAATACTCTTATTGTGCATTTCCATTCTTAGAATCAATCCATATGGCAGTGGTGACAGGTTTTAGTTTTCTCGATCTATAGTCGAATTTTTCTTTAACACGGCCAGGGAACAGGATAACCTGTTTTTTATTTCTCCCTTTTAAATTATGGTCTACCCTAATGCTTAATAAGACCAAATGTCAAGAAAATCAGTATAAGTAGTGCCTGACCGAAAACCCCGTGTTTTCGTTCGAACACTAAGTACTAGTTAGTGACTCAACTGGCCCTAAGTCCTTGCAGACAGGTCAGGCTTGTTTTATTGCCCGCAGCTTATTCTTTTTTCTTGCTTCTTTGCCGCCTATAAAATACAGATGCATGTGAAACAAAGGCTTCTTATTATTGGCTTCTTATTTGGGCAGGAAAATAAAAAAGGAGTGAACAAAAGAGGATAGGCTTATGAAAGGATATATCCATATCTACACTGGGGATGGCAAAGGTAAAACAACAGCTGCTCTGGGACTTGCCATACGGACTGTGGGAGCTGGAAGAAAAGTTTTTATAGGGCAGTTTTTAAAATCCGGAGATTATTCTGAAATAAAGGCATTAAAAAAATTTGCAGACCAGATCACCATCGAGCATTATGGGCTTGGACGGTTTGTTAAAGGTCATCCTACCCAGGAAGACATTGAAGCCGGGATGGAAGGCTATAAAAGGGTGACACAGATTGTTGAAGCAGGCGAACATGATCTTGTCATCCTTGATGAAGGAAACATTGCCGTTAAATACAATATATTTTCCGAACAGGATTTGCTGGATCTTTTGGAGAAAAAACCGGACCATATGGAAATCGTTGTTACAGGCAGAGGGGCGACCCTGACAATTATAGAAAAAGCTGATCTGGTCGTAGAAATGAAAGCTATAAAGCATTATTTCCAAAAGGGAGTGGAAGCCAGAGTCGGAATTGAAAAGTAAAAAAACAAAACTGCCATCAATCAACGACCGGACAGAATACAATTTATCAGATCAATTATTCTGGGGTAAACAGTTTCGCTGTTCTGTGTTAAACTTTGTACCACCCGAAGGTCTGGTATGATAATAACAGTTGATCTCTTTGCTGAATTTGTATAACATTGTGGTACTAAAATGGAATTTAACAAAAGATTTTTTAAACCTGGTAGTTTAAGGATTTTAATGAGTGTTATTCACAAATATTATTCAAATGTGATTTACTCGCTGCTTGTTGTTTTGATCTGCTTTTTCACCGCATGTTCAAATGATTCAGAATACAAACAGGTTGATTTTTCCAAACCTGTGTCGTCTCCTTCTCAAACAGTTCAAGAGGCAGGCCATCCAAACCTGCGGGTGGCCATTGCTGCTGTGGTCTCCCCAAAGGAAACTATTACGATATACAAATCATTAATGGATTATATCGGGAAAAAGATGGGCTATCAGATTCTCCTCATACAACGAAAAACCTATGGGGAGATAAATGAACTTTTACAAAAGCAGCAAATCGATCTGGCACTCATCTGTTCGGGCCCCTATGCAAACGGAAAAGAGATCTTCCAGATAGAGGCATTAGCCGTTCCACTGGTTCGCGGAGAACCCCATTACCAGTCATACCTGATCGTCAATAAAAAAAGCCCGTTTAAAACACTTGAGGATTTAAGGGGAAAAACCTTTGCTTATACTGATCCGGATTCCAATACCGGTGCCCTTGTTCCCAACTATTGGCTGGCCATGAAAGGAGAAACGTCCCAATCATTTTTTAAAGAAACTACCTATACTTACTCCCATGATAATTCCATTATTGCCGTGGCCAAATCTTTAGTGGACGGAGCTGCTGTTGACAGCCATATCTGGGAATATTATCATCGGATAAATCCGGCACACACAGTCAATACGCGGATAATAAAAAAATCGATCCCCTTTGGGAGTCCGCCCATTGTTGCTTCCCGGTCACTGCCCCTTGTATTGAAGGAGAAAGTTAAAGAAATATTGCTGACCATGCATTTAGATCCAGAAGGAAAACAGATCCAGGATTCTTTACTTATTGATAAATTCGTACTGCCTCAGGAGTCATGGTTTCAGTCCATTATAAATATAAAACAGGAAATTGAACGCTTTAAAAAAAAGAGACCCAATGGGACCGGCAAGTCTTAGAAAAAAACTGACGCTAATCATAACAACCATTGTCATTACAAGCGGCATTATTATCTCTTTGCTGGTCACCCAGCGTTATAAAAACAGCATGTTTCTGGTTGCCCTGGCCCAGGCAGATAACATTGCCCACAGCCTGGCCCTGGATGCCGCGGATATTGTTCTTATCAACGACCGGATGGCCTTGCAAAGGCTGCTGGAGTATCAAAAAAAAAGCAACCCGACCGTGGGCTATCTTTTTATCGTGAATAATAACCAGCTTCTTGCTCATACCTTTGATGATAAAATCCCTGCTGATCTTATCAAAGCAAATCAGCCCAGAGATAAACTTAAAGGACATGTTCAAAAAATAATTTCAATGACTGGCGATAAATATATTGACGTGGCCTGGCCCATATTTGAAGGAAAAGCCGGTGTTTTACGCCTGGGAATTTCTGAAAAACCATATATGGATAAGGCATTCAGCCTCTGGTACCAGATGAGTCTCATTATCATCGGTCTTTTAATCACCTCACTTTTTGTGGCCCATCTTTTTATCAAACGCATTACCCAGCCGTTGCAGGAGCTGACACGAACCGTGGAAAAAATTGATCATGGTGATGCTGAAGTTACGATATACCAGACAGGAGATGGAGAAGTCGGTCTTTTATCCACCTCTTTTTCCAATATGCTTAGAAGAATCAATGCCAGCACAAAAAAGCTCAAGGAGAAAAATATCGAACTTGCCCGAGCCTATCGTCAAACCCGGACATCTTTTGAAATTGCCAAGGAGACCGGGGGGCTTATGCGATTAGATGAGATCTGCATCTATTTGATCCAAAAACTTCAGGATATTGTTACCTGCCGGCAGATTGTCATGCTTGTCTTTAGCACCAACCGCAAAACTCTTTTTGTACATTCGGAAAATGGAAATTTTACGCTTGATGGGAAAAATATTGAACTTTTCCACAGTTACCTTGAAGATTTTCAGCATCATGACTTTACGGAAACAAAAAAATTCCCTCTAAATCTATCGGATTTTCACTCTGCTAAAAGAATAGCCTCTTTTCCATTACGGCATAAGGAGACTATTCTGGGAGGGATCTGTATCGGATGCCCCGGGGACTGTCAATGTGTTAGCAAAGAGTTAGACGTCATTGAACTGATTTTAAATCAGACAACCTCCTCTATTATAAGGGCGGTTTCCCATGGAGAGGAAATTAGTGATTTACAAGGGAGAACAGATTTGACAAAAGGCTTTAGCGGGATTTTAGGGAAAGCTCCTCAGATGCAAGTTATATACAAGCTTATAAAAGATGTCTGCATTTCCGATGCAACAGTTCTCATCCAGGGCGAAAGTGGAACCGGCAAGGAGCTAGTCGCAAGGGCGATTCATGACAACAGCCCCAGAAAGGATAACCCTTTTATTGTTATCAACTGTTCTGCATACCCTGCAACACTTTTAGAAAGTGAACTTTTTGGTCATGAAAAAGGAAGCTTTACCGGTGCAGACCAAAGAAAGGCTGGGCGGTTTGAACAAGCTGATGGAGGAACAGTATTCCTTGATGAGATTGGAGAGATAGATCTTTCAGCCCAGGTTAAATTGCTCAGAGTATTACAAACTAAAAAATTCGAACGTATTGGCGGCAGCAAATCACTGGATATTGATGTCCGGATTCTGGCCGCTACTAATAAAGATCTATTGCAGCAGGTTAAAATCGGCCAGTTTCGCGAAGATCTTTTCTATCGATTAAATGTCATCCCTATTAATCTGCCTCCTCTTCGATCTCGGCGCAATGATATTCCCTTGCTGGCCCGACATTTTTTAAATTATTTTGCCGGCCAGGAAAATAAAAAAATCGAACAATTCACCTCTAATGCCATGCGAGTTTTGCTTGGGCACTTCTGGCCGGGGAATGTCCGAGAACTGGAAAACAGTGTCGAACATGCTGTTGTCCTTGCAAAAGATCAGTATATTCATTTTTCAGATCTCCCTTTTGCTATTCAACATTCAGACCCGCCTAAACAAAATAACACCAACATCAATGGCGGTTTTCTTAAAGATATTGAGAAACAACATCTCATCGAGGCTCTGGAAGCCTGCAACTGGAACAAAAAGGGTGCGGCAAAGGCTTTAGGCATCGGCCGATCCACATTATACGTAAAACTTAAAAAATATAATATTTCTATTCCATCTTAACTCATTGATTTTCTTATGATGGCTTTCCATTCCCGAAACAGACTGGACGTGTCCATAATATAGACACATGCAACCTACTTAATTTATTAATTAATTAAAATTTCACGTTTTTTCTAGTCCTGAACCAGGACACTTTCCCACGATCTATTTTCCCCGGTATCGAAAATGATATGATCAGTTTTGTTTTTATTAAATCATTCGTAAAACCTTGCATTATTAGGTTGTTACAGTAATTACTGGAAGACATCTCACCAAGGCAATACGCATAAATCATCACTCTGGCATGGATATTGATATATGATATCTTATTGTTGCCACTATTTTTGCAAGACTAAAGACAAGATCGAAGGTGATTGTCATGGTTAAAAATTATGCTGAAGCTTTAATTGTTATTGTTGGAAAAGATGATTACGGATACCAGTCGTTGACTCAACTACTCCAAGAGGAGGCGTATAATGGAATCATCGTTAAATCAATTCCAGCATTAGAAGTGTATTTATCTGAAAATGAATGCATGGCAGTTTTGATTGATATTGATACAGTCCCGGTTGAGAACAGAACAGTGAGAGAGTTAACTATAAAATACCCTCAGAGCCCCCTTTTGTGTATGTCGGACACAAAATATCATCCAGACCTTAAAGAAACGATATGCTACCACGTATATGCATGTATCAACAAATCCATTGACCCTGATGAACTCTTTTATTTGCTTAGGAGTATACGAGATGACAACCAGTAAAGATTTTATGATGAAGAAAGTTAATAGTAACCATTTAAACGGAGGGAAAATGAAAAAGAAAAAATCAATCTCCCTGATTTCTGATTTTCTGAAGAATAAAGGATTGTCTCGTCGATCCTTTATGAAAGCGACTGTAGCAACTGGCGCTGCTGTATCTGTTGGTGGCGGTATGCTGCCCCAGATGAAGGCCTTGGCCGCTGCATCAGCAAGTTCAGGAAAAGATCAGGGGACATGGCTTCCCGCGACTTGTCAGGGGTGTACCTCATGGTGCTCAATGCAAGTTTATGTGATTAACGGCAGAGCTGTTAAAGTGAGAGGCAATCCACACTCTAAAGTGAACCTGGGTGCCAGTTGTCCACGAGCTCATTTAGCATTACAGCAGGTTTATGATCCGGATCGAATTAAAACACCCATGAAGCGGACAAATCCGAAAAAAGGTCGAAATGAAGATCCCAAATTTGTTTCTATCACCTGGGATGAGGCCCTTAACACCATTGCCGATAAAATTATGGAACTCCGCAATGATGGTGAGACGTATAAGTACATGCTGATGAGGGGACGTTATTCATATATGAGAGACATCCTATATGACAGAATGACAAAAATTATTGGATCTCCCAACAATATCTCACATTCCTCTCTTTGTGCAGAAGCTGAAAAATTTGGACCATACTATACTGAAGGGTATTGGGGTTACCGGCAGTATGATGTAACAAACGCTCGATACATTCTTTTATGGGGTGCGGATCCCCTGGCAGCCAACCGACAGGTGTCCTATTACTCTAAAGTCTGGGGCGAAGCCATTGACAGGGCAACGATAGCCATTGTTGAACCAAGGCTATCTGCAACAGCCGCCAAAGCAGATGAGTGGCTTCCCGCAAAACCAGGAACAGATGGTGCGTTAGCCGTTGCGATAGCCCATGTCCTCTTAACAGAAGGACTTTGGTACAAACCGTTTGTGGGCGATTTTATCGATGGTCAAAATCTTTTTGTTAAAGACCAGCAGGTGGATGAAACACTTTTTGAAGAAAAATATACATATGGGCTGGTCAAATGGTGGAACCTTGAGCTTAACGATAAGACACCGGAATGGGCAGCCGAAATTATCGGCCTTCCGGTAGATCAGATCCGGCGGGTAGCAACTGAGTATGGGAAAGCGGCTCCCCATGCGATTTCCTGGCTGGGTGGCGGCCCATGTATGCAGGTAAGGGGCGGTTTTGCCGCCATGGCTGTCCATGCGCTTAACGGTCTTGTGGGAGCGGTTGATAATGTTGGCGGAACTCTTACTGCAAATAAAGAGTATACGAGTAAATTTCCAAAACCCGATGATTTCATGGATGAAATTGCCAAAAAAGGTAAAAAACATGGAAAAATTGATCATAGGGGAAGACTTCATTTTCCTTGTATATCAAGTGGGAAGCCCGGTGGCGGTGTAATTACCAATAATGCTGCGGAAGGGATACTTAACGAAGATCCCAATGAGATCAAAGTTGCCATTGCTTATATGAACAATTTTTCCTTTTCCGCACCCCAGCCTGAACGATGGGAAAGAGCGTTATCAAAAATCCCATTTTTGACTCATATCACAACAAATGCATCGGAATTTTCATGGTTTGCAGATATTCTGCTCCCGGATACGCACCATATGTTTGAAAAATGGGGATATGTTAAATCACATGGTAATGGGCACAGACATGTTACTTTGATGCAACCGATAATAGAAAATGTCTGGGACTATAAAACAGATGAAACTGAAATCCCATGGCTGATTGCAGAAAAGCTTGCTGAAAAAGGTTTTGATAATTTGCTGCGTCACTATAAAACCTATATAGATCCTGAAACCGGCAAAGAACCAGCCAATGAAAAAGAATTTGCTCTGTATTCATTGAAATATGCAACTCAACAACTTTGGGACCCGGCTCAATACAAAGGCGGTGACAAGTTCAACGGTTGGAAAGCTCTGGCGGAAAAAGGGGTTTGGAATTCAGCACCTTATCCTTTTAAGAAGCGATGGGGTAGTATGAAAACCAAGACAAAACAGTTCGAATTCTACAGTGAAACCCTTAAAGAAGCATTAGGAAAACATGCTGAAAAACATACAACAACCATAGATGAAGTTATGAAAGCCACCAATTATCTTGCCAGGGGTGAGATGGCATTTGTCCCGCATTATGAAGAGCCTTATATAATGGGAGATGAAAAAGAATATCCTTTTGTTCATGTCGATCATAAATCACGCCTTAATCGAGAGGGACGATCTGCAAACTGTAGCTGGTACTATGATTTTAAGGATATTGATCCCGGGGATGAAGCCTGGGATGACGTGGCAAAAATCAACCCCCTGGATGCAAAAAAAATAAATATAAAGAACGGGGATACGATTAAACTGTCATCTCCCACAGGCAGCCTTGTCTGCACGGCAAAACTCTGGGAAGGTGTCCGTCCTGGAACTGTTGCAAAATGCTATGGACAGGGGCACTGGGTTTACGGCCGTCTTGCATCCAAGAAATTTGGAAAAGTACCACGCGGCGGAAGCAGTAACGACATCATTCCGGCACAATACGAAGCATTAAGCGGCGCATCGGCATATTATGCTGTGACCCGGATCAAAATTGAAAAGGTATAAGGAGGAATAAAAAATGCCAAGATACGCAATGGTCATAGACCTTCAAAGATGCGTCGGGTGCAGCGCCTGTAGTATTTCCTGCAGGAGTGAAAACAATGTACCTGACGGGATTTACTGGTCAAATAAAATTACAGAAACATCCGGGACATTTCCCAATGTTCGGTATCACTATATTCCGACACTTTGTAATCACTGTGAAAATGCACCCTGTGTAAGGGGGTGCCCAACCGGTGCAATGCATAAACTGGAAAATGGGATTACCATGCATAACCCTAAAAAATGTATTGGTTGTAAATATTGTGAATTCAACTGCCCCTACGGAGTCATTTATTTTAACTGGACCTATCCCCACAAATCCTGGAAAAATAATGAAAAGGTTCTGGAAGGAACAGCCTCACCCAAAGAAGAAGTTGCAAAAGTTGGTGGCAAAACCATACCCTATTATAACCCTGAAAGAGAAGACACACTTGCCGGGATACGTCCAAAAGGTGTTGTGGAAAAATGTACCTTTTGCGACCATCTGGTAAAAAGGGGAAAACTGCCAAGATGTGTGGACGCCTGTCCCGCAGATGCCAGGATCTTTGGCGATATGAATGATCCAAACAGTAAGGTCAGACAACTGCTGGGTAAGTTCAGACCATTCAGGCTGAGAGAACAGCTCGGAACAGATCCTCATGTATACTACATTAGGGATTTTAACCCTGCAAACTACCAGCCAAGCAAAGGAGGTTTCTAATGAATCAGTCAAAAGCTTCAAACGGATTATTTTTTACCTGGCTCGGCCTTCTTAGTATTGCAATCCTTATCGGATTGTTTGCAGCCTTTAAGCTTCTTACAGAAGGCCACCACCTTTTTAATGCCAATGATGTTCTGATTTGGTCTTTGCCTTTAGGTGCTTATATCTATCTGGCCTTAACCAGTTCAGGATTGACTCTGCTTGCAGCAATACCTCTGGTATTTGGTATTAAAAGATACGAACCTATTGCCAAACGATTGATTTTCCTCTCGATAGCAGCCTTGCTTGGCGGTTTTATATCCATAGGCCTGGAGCTTGGGAATGTGTTTCATATGGTTTATATCATATTTTCACCGAACTTAAGTTCTCCTATCTGGTGGATGGGCGCTATTTATGGCCTTGAGCTGATTGTACTGATCTTTAAATTTCAAAGGATTCATGCGGGGGATTGGACCAGTACCACAAGTAAAACACTAGGGAAAATATCGTTTCTTTGTGCTTTAATTGCTCCTTTGATGATCGGGTCGGTTTTCGGGCTCACAGAATCAAGGGTGACTTATTTTGGACCGGTTATGTCCATATATTGCCTTTTTATGGCCATATTGAGCGGTTCTGCACTTTGCCTTTTTTATAACCTGGTTCACGCACAGGTTACGGGTAATGGTATTTCAGATGAAAAGGACTCCTTATTCAGGGAGTTAACAAGGATTTTCACAGGCGCTCTAAGTGCTGTTATTATTTTGACACTCATCAAGTTTTTTATAGAAGGATCAACGGTCATCCCTGAGGTTTTAAATTATCATAAATATGCACAGGCCTTCGGCAGTGTTGCCGGTATGAATACAGAAGTTATTTTAGGATTGTTTTTGCCATTTATTTTAATTTCCATGCCAGGACTTCGCTACAATCAAAGTACAAGGATATTTACCTCCGCTCTTGTACTTTTGGGAACACTTGCTATGCATATGGAAATTCTCTTGGCTGGCCAGAGCCGTCCGGTCGGACCAAAAGCAGAACAATTCCCAGATGTGATTTCCTATTTTCCAAGCATTTGGGAGTGGATTGTTTTTATGTTGTCAATTGCTGTCATGTTGCTTTTGTTCTCCTTGGGAGAAAGGTTTTTGAAATTGGAGTCAAAACCTGCTTAACCATTAACACAGCTTTTTATAAGCTTGGCCTGTGGCTGATTTTTTCATCCGGTTTAACCACTTTTTCCGGATGAAAAAATCAGCATTTATCCAAAAGATCAGATAGTAAGGTAATAAAGGAGAAATTGAATGGATATTCAAAACATTGTATCCCAGGAAACAGCAAGACAGGATATCTACAAAAGTTTGGCAAATTGTTATCGGTTGCCGGAAGAAGTCATTTTCACGGATCTGGCGACCTTGTCAGATCAGTTGTCAAATTTGAATTCAGAGGCGGCATCATATATAAATCGTATGCAGACTGAACCGGATCAAAGTTGCGACCTTGAGCTGTTACAAATTGAATTTACAAGACTTTTTATCGGGCCTTATAGTCTGCCGGCACCTCCATATGGATCTGTCTATATTGAAAAAGAACGCAAGGTCATGGGTGATTCAACTATAGATGTTCAACAAAGATATCAAAATTTTGGATTGGATATCTCCAAATATTTTAAAGAAGTGCCAGACCATATTACGGCTGAACTTGAATTTATGTTTTTTTTAACTTATAAAGAAATTGAAAGTATTCTATCCAATGCACCCGAGCAGGCACAGGAGATGCTATTACATCAAAAATCGTTTCATAACGACCATTTGAATATATGGATACCCGACTTCACCGATTGTGTGATTGAGAATGCCGGAACTGAATTTTATCGTAATCTTGCAAAAGCCACCAGGGTTTTTATTGCAGAAGATTTTGAGTACCTGAAAAGTGTTTCTATTTTAGCAACCCAAGGCTAAAGGATACGAATGGAATCTTTTGAAGCTTTACTTGAAGAATCGGCTAAGACACATGGACATCTTTGTCCCGGTCAAGTCGTAGGCGTTCGGATGGCCATGTTAGGGTGCAGACTCATTGATCTTGATAACCCAAAAAGTCGAGAACAGATTAAAAAGCTTCTTGTTTATGTAGAAATGGATCGATGTACAGCAGATGCCGTGGCTTATGTTACGGGTGTAAAACTCGGACGGAGAAGCCTGAAATTCATGGATTATGGTATTATGGCAGCAACTTTTGTTAATCTGGACACAGATAAATCATTTCGAATCATTTCCACAGAAGAATCCAGGGATCTTTCCGATATATATGCACCCGAAGTGGCCCAAAAATCTCAAAGGCAACTTTTAGCTTATAAAAGAATGCCGGACAGTGTTCTTTTCAGGGTTCAAAAAGTCAATGTGAACATTAGTAAATATGATCTTCCAGGTCCAACAAAACAGAAAATAACATGCAGCCAATGTGGTCAGGTTATTCGTGACGGCAGAGAAATCGAAAAAAATGCTCAAACGCTTTGCAAACCCTGTAGTGGAAATTGTTATTTCTCACACGCCATGGAAATTTCCTGGCCTGGAATGAACTGGTCTCCAGTAGATGAGAAAAATGGTAATTCTCAACCTGGGCTTAAAAAAGGAATTGCCCTGAACAACCCCCTATAGAGTTGATCCCTATAGGGTATTAATAAAGGAGAGTCTAACGTGTTTAAAAAAATCCGTGTCCAAGATGCTGTTGGTGAAACCTTAAGTCATGACATTACTGAAATCAGGCCGGGTGAATTTAAAGGAGCTGCTTTCAGAAAAGGCCATACCGTATGTGATGAAGATATTTGTCATTTGCAGAAGCTGGGGAAAAATCATCTTTACCTGATCAATCTTGAGAAAGATGAAATTCACGAAAATCAGGCGGCGGCTATCCTTGCAAAAGGATTGGCAGGCCCAGGTATTACATGGAAAGATGATCCCAAGGAAGGTAAAATATGCCTTTATGCCAAAACCGATGGATTATTGGTTGTGGATAAGGCAAATCTGGCTGCATTTAACATGGTTGATGAAGTCATGTGTGCATCCCTGCACAGCTATACCCTGGTCAAAAAAGGTCAGCAGGTCGCTGCCACCCGAGCCATCCCCCTGGTAATGAACAGAACACCTGTTGAGCGTGCTGCATCCATTGCCCAGCAGAATGGGGGGACTGTTTTTGTCCATCCTCTTAAAAATTCTAAAATTGGTATTGTTATCACAGGCAATGAAGTCTTTAATGGTCTTATAGATGATAAATTTGCTCCGATATTAAACAAAAAAATTGTGGAACTCGGGTCGACCGTATCAGGAATTGCGTTTGCACCTGATGATGAATCCCTTATTCAACAGGCTATTGAGAAACATATTGATAATGGCTGTGACCTTATTCTGTTAAGTGGCGGCATGAGTGTTGATCCTGATGATGTTACGCGAAAAGGTATACAAAAGGCCGGGGCCAGTGAAATGCATTATGGTGCCGCTGCCTTGCCGGGTGCCATGTTCATGGTGGCTTATATTGGAGGAATTCCTATTTTAGGGGTCCCTGCCTGTGGACTTCATCACAAGGTGACTGTTTTGGATTTGATTCTGCCAAGGGTCTTAATCGGTGAGCACATCGGGAAAAAAGAATTGGCTTTTTTAGGGCATGGCGGTTTATGCATGGATTGTCCGGAATGTGTTCACCCCCATTGTCCGTTTGGCAAAGGCATGTAAAATTAACCCATATCTTTATAAGAAGTGATCAATGTATCTTTCAGTTTGATTTTTCTGTGTCTGTTTCTCAAAAAATTATAATAAAGGCCATGCATATGATGCAGGTTTTTTTGAGTTTTTCGCAACCTGAACTATCTCCATGGCCAGGATCTGGGCTGCGTCAATGGTGTGTATAGGAAGCGAGTTATCAAGTGCACTGAGTTCTGTGCAGGCAATAATGGCCGTTTTAGCTCCTTAATACACCGGATATGATCGATATCATCCAAAGCAGGTGTCAGCCGTATGATACGCTGCATCAGAAGCTTATGAATCTGCAAGGCGCTGGTCATACATGGACCCGACCCCATATTCGTTCCGGCGCATGAATTTATCCAGAGAGGGTCCAATGAGCTGCATTTCTGGATTTTCTTTTTGAACCTCCTGGGCTATTCTCATCTCTATGGTACAGCCCGTGCTATAGGTTGAATCCTTGCCGATCCATTCTGGCGGGACCTTTTTATTCATAAGTGAAAAACTTTTGCCAATATCGTCTGATGTCTGAAATCTCCATATATCTATGTATGAGCTTCTTTGAACAATTTCCCACATATACATTAAATCGTCTGCATCCATGCCAGGCTCATAATAGAATGAAGGGTTGATGATAAAAAGATCAGAAGATCGTTTATGTAAATAGTCTATAAAGGTACTCATTATTTTTTTTGCCACATCAATTTTTCCAGGGATGGAACCGATGATACCGCTGTAAAACATCACTGTCATGCCTTTTTTCTTGGCAGATTCCATTTGATCAATAATCTCATTGGCTTTTTCTTCCAGAGCCTTGTGGGAAAATTTGATGAAGCCGGGGTGCTTGGGTTTATAAGTTATCAGCAATTGATTTTTATCAAGGCTGATATTGATGATATTCTGGGTAAACCTGAAGTGGGAATCAATCAATCTTTCTTTCTGGGTCTTTCCCCTTGATATGACGCAATCCACCTCTTTGAAAATCCTGGAAAAGGTGGTAGAAACAAGCAAAAGATTTAAATTTTCCATAGTCCCATCAGACACCACATAGATATTTTTATCATGTTTTAAAAGCTTTACAAGGTTGTTTTTGCTGATGGTTTTTTCATGAATAAAGTGTGCGTTTTCAAGTATTTTTACCAGAACAGGATCAGTTCTGGTATCTGCAAGGCAAACCTTTTTAAAGATAGGTGCTTCCTTTACTGCAAAAATAACTGCATGTCCGAGATCGGCAAGAAATTTAGCGATGGTCAGATCTATAATAACTTCGCAGGATTCATCGGCAAGCCAGAGGATTTTTTGTTTCCTGGCTTTGACAAGCGCCAGTAATGGCGAGAGGCCATCTCCTTTGATAGGGGTTTTAAAGATTTTTTTAATTTTGCTTAATGAGGGTATCTCTGAATTTTTAAGGGCCCCCAGGCTATTTTGTGTGATCAGGGTTAACCGTCTTTGGAATTCAATCTCTTTGATTTTTTCCCTTATTTCAAATAAGGAGAGATCTTTAATGGTTTGTAATGAGTCATCAATTTGGTTTAATGCTTTTTCCATGGTGTCAGAGTCTATAAAATTTTTTATTTTTTTATTCACAGCGTTTTTATCTTCTGAATACGGATTTTCAATATGTGTACGGCTTAAAAAGATTTTGTATAATTTTTTTTCAAGCCTGGAAGGTATGAGAAGACCGGTTTGGATGTCATCATCATATTTTATCTTGATCAATGCTTTTAAAAATTTGTTATCATATTCAGAGTCTATTAATTCATCAATCATGCCCATGATTCTGTCGAACACCTGCTGATAGCGGTTTTTTAAAAAACGAGGATATTTTCTGGACATTATAGCCTCAAACATTTTATCGGAACAGGGAAAATACCGTTCTCCATTCTCAGGGTAGACCATAAATTCAATTTGTTCCTTTGAGCCTACCTTGGTGGGATAGGCAAAGGGATCTAAACTGTTTTTAAGAAAAAAAGCAGTAAACCAGGCATCGAAATCAGGACTTTCACCAACACGAACAGGTCTGACCTCTTTATTTTTCATGTGGCCTCCATTTATGGAAAAAAATTTGATTCATGGTATCATTTCATTGCAATTTTTGCAGACAAATTATAAGTTTACTACAACTATTTTATTTCCAGTTTTAAGTTCAATAATACTTGCACAATTGTTTTCAATTACACCATAGGTATATATACCGTTCCGAGGACAGGTTATGGACCCCGGGTTCATAAAGATCTGCCCATCTCTTTTTTCTAGAAAACAAAGGTGGGTATGGCCCTGGATTATAATATCGATATTTGAAGAATATTTGCAGGAACGATGACCATGGGAAAGAAAAAACTTTTTGTTGAAGCAGCTAAACTCCAGAAAAGTTTCAAACCCTGGGAAAAAAGAAATAGAATCGCAATTTCCATAGACATAATAAAACCTGTGATTAAAATTATTTAAATCTTTTTTTATGGATTCAGGTTGAAAATCAATATGGGTGAAATTGCCATATTTTGTATCAAAAAGATCTCCGGCAATGACAAGTTCATCCAAAGGGCCCAAAAGGTTTTTCAGGGTTAGCCATGAACTATAACTGCCGTGCAGGTCTGCTGTAACAATCAGTTTTTTCATAGGGCTTGTTTTTCCACTTGTTAAAAAAAATAAAATTTCATAGTATTGGATTCAAATCAACTAAATTATGAAAAATTGGCATGAATTTTCAATGAATATAAAAATTTCCATTTAAGATTTAAACAATTCCATGACAGATAACAACCTTCTTTCCGATGACCCGATATTTTCCTGTCATTATTTTTCAATAAAAAAAAAATTAAGTCTTCGGTATGGGATAGCGCAAAGTTCCAGAAAACCTGCAAAGGGCCTTGTTCTTTTATTGCATGGCAGATCCGAATTTATTGAAAAATATAACGGGGTTGCAAAATATTTGCAAAATCAGGGGTTGACGATTGTAAGTCCTGACTGGCGGGGGCAGGGTTTGTCTTCCCGGGAACTTGAAAACAGGTGTAAGGGTCATATAAACCGGTTTGATGATTATGTGGATGACCTTGAAGCACTCTATTCAAAGGTTATAGAATCTCAAGGATTGCCAGTTTATATACTGGCACATTCCATGGGTGGACATATCGCTCTTCGATTCATGGAAAGGCATTCTTTAAAAATTAAAAAAGCAGTCCTTGTTTCACCCATGATCGATATCACTTTGCCGGCAATGATGAAGCCTGTATCAAAATTATTATCAAAGAAATTGTCTACAACACCCTTTGCACAAAAATATACCCCTGGCTCAAAAGATTATTCTGTTCAAAATGCCAGATTTAAAGGCAATAATTTATGCCATGACCCAAAAGCTTATTGGATTTTACATAATGAAATTGCTAAAAATTCAGACCTTGCCATCGGCGGTATCACATGGGGTTGGCTGAATGCAGCCTTTGAATCCATTAAAATTTTAAAACAGGATGCAGTAATCGACAAGATTACCACCCCCATATTGATGATCAGTGCCCAAAAAGATTCAATTGTATCCACAAAAGCCCAGGAAAAATTGAGCAAAAAATTACCTGACTGCACCTTTCTTTCTATTAAAGGGGCATTTCATGAGCTTTTATTCGAGGACGTAAAAATTAAACGCAAGCTCTGGGATGCCATTAACGGGTTTTTGGATGTTTGATTAAATGGATTTTAATGTATTTATTCTGGCGAGTACAGGTGGATGGGAATAATTTAAAAATACGTAAAAAGGGTGGGGGGTTAAATTTGAAAGATTATGGGCTGACAGTTTTTTTAAGGCATTAATTAAGGGCCTGCTGTCTTTAACAGTTTTTGCAGCAAAATTGTCAGCCTCGTATTCATCTTTCCTTGATGAGATTTGAAAAAGAATGGATATAAACAGGTCTATAGGCGAGTAAAGCATGCCAAAAAAAATCAAGCCCGCATAAATGGAAATGTCCTTCATAAAAAAAGCATGAAACAAACCTTCATGGGAAATAAATATGGAAATAAGATAAAAAATAAATCCCATCTGAAAAATACCTAAAACCATTCTTTTAATAATATGTTTCTTTTTAAAATGGCCCATTTCATGGGCAAGAATGGATACCAATTCTTCAAGTGACTGTTCCTTAATAAGGGTATCAAATAAAACAATTCGTTTGTTTTTTCCAAAGCCTGTAAAAAAAGCATTGGATTTGCTGCTCCTTTTTGATCCATCCATGACAAAAATATTGGAAAGGGAAAAATTAATTGATTTAGCATAGCTGATAATGGCTTCTTTTAAAGGGCCATCTTCCAGGGGGGTGAATTTATTGAATAAGGGCATAATCCAGGTGGGAACAATATATTGAACAAAGAGAAGGAAAAGGGTGCTTGCCATCCAGCACATGACCCATGCCAATTGGCCGCCAAATTCCAGGAACCCGAGAATTAATGATAAGAGTATTCCTCCCAGGATTGCTGAAAGAACAATAGATTTAATAAGGTCTGCAAGAAAAAGTCTGGGAGTGGTTTTATTGAATCCAAATTTTTCTTCAATCACAAAAGTGGTATACAGGGTGAAGGGCAGGGAAATCAGAAGTTTTAAAAATAAAAGAATACCTGTAAAAAAAAGTCCTGAAACAATGGAGCCAAAATTAAATGACCTGACAAAGGAATCAATCATTTGGAAACCACCTGAAAACCAGAACAAAAGAATGATGGTTAGATCAATACTTGATGTGATAAATCCAAACTTTGTATTTGCCTTCAGGTAATTCTGAGAATCACTATATTTTTTTTTGTCGTAATGATCTTTAAATTCTGCTGGAAGGGGCTGGTCTATATTTTTAAGATTTAGAAAATCAGCAATAGTACCAATAAGGTAACTGCCTGTCAGGGTCACAAGAATGATGATTGTGATAAATTGTTCTGAAAAATGCATCTTTAAAGGAAATCAGTCTTAAGGATTGATCAGGTCTCTTAATTTTCCAGAGCATTTAAAGGTTACAACTTTTCTGGCCGGCAATGTCATTTCTTCATTTGTTGCAGGGTTTCGGCCTTTCCTGGCTTTTTTGTTGTTCACACAAAATTTCCCAAAACCGCTAATCATGATATCTTCCCCGTTTTCAATGGTTTCCTTCATGATTTCAAGGAATTCTTCCATGATTTCATAGGTGGTTGTTCTGGATAAATGAAGTTTTTCTTGAATTCTTTCAGCAATAATTGTTTTGGTTAACGCCATAAATTTTACTCCTGCAACTAAAACTTGGCTGTTCAGTTAATTGGTTATTAAAAATTGTCTGGTAAAGTACTTTATTCCCAATGTATTTGTCAAGTAACTACTAAGGATATTTAATCAAATTTAATATATTGCTATAAATAAAATAAAATAAGCCTGACTCCGTCTGCAAGGACTTAAGCCGAATGCTGGATATTTGCCATAAAAAACATATTTTCTAACCAATTTACGCCAACCCGTTCAGATCCAGGTTGTCTTGTCCGCCCTAGTGCCTGAATAATATATCCATCCTTTTTATTTTGTAAAAAGCATTTACGAACTTGCTATACCTTCCAGTGGAAGGGTGATTTGCCTTACGGGAGCATTATGGATCATGGCTTACAAGCTCTTGATTACTGCAGCGGTTAAGCCGCCATGGTGTTTGAGCGAAGAATGAGCGAGTTCATGGCGGTCAGCGAAAGTAATCATAGAGCTTGTAGCAATGTCCATCCAGCGGACGTAAGGCGATCAGCCTGGAACGGGTTACGCAAAATTTCTTATGGCAAATATCCAGAGGGTTTGTTTTGGATTGTTAATTTTTTAATTGTCTGCTATTTTTAGCATTATGTAATACTAAGGGCTCACTCAAAAATAACTTTACATTTTTGAGTGAACCCTAAGGGAAAATTTAAATAAATTGATAATAAAAGTCGAATGATTTTAAACGTTTAGCTTTGCAATGGAGTAAAAAAACTGATGATAAATGCTTTGACAGCTTTGGATGGAAGATATGCCAGATTAACAAAAGAGTTTGCTGATATTTTTTCTGAGTATGGCTTAATAAAACACAGGGTGTTTGTTGAAATTGAATGGCTTAAATTTATATTAATTGATTTAAAGCTTGAAACATTTGAAGATTTAAACACTGAAATGCTTGACAATATAGCACAGACATTTGATCAGGAAGATGCCCGCAAGGTTAAGGAAATTGAAAAACAGACAAATCATGATGTAAAAGCAGTAGAATATTTTATAAAAAATAAACTTGATCTTCTGGGGCTTTCCCATATGAAAGAATGGGTTCACTTTGCCTGTACCTCGGATGATATCAATAATACTTCCTATGCCCTGATGTTGAAAAAAGGCAAGGAAATTGTTGTTGCATTATTGAGACAGCTCATCTTTGATCTTGAGCAAAAGGCAATACAATATAAGTCCATTCCAATGATGTCCAGGACCCATGGTCAACCTGCATCACCAACAACTGTTGGCAAAGAATTTATAAATTTTGCCTGGCGGCTTTTACAGGAAGCAGATATTATCGAACAAACTAAAGTCCAGGCAAAAATAAATGGGGCAACGGGAAATTATAATGCCCATTATTTTGTATATCCTGAGATTAACTGGATAAAAGCATCACAACGATTTATTACCTCCCATTTAAATCTTGCACCCATCTTTTTTACCACCCAGGTAAATCCAAATCATTCCATTGCTTTTGTCCTGCATGCCATGATCAGGGCAGGGGCAACGATTATTGATCTGGACCGGGATATGTGGGGATATATCAGTCTTGGATATTTTACGCAACGCGTTAAAGAAGGAGAGACTGGTTCATCCACCATGCCCCATAAGGTAAATCCCATTGATTTTGAAAACAGTGAAGGAAATATGGGTATTGCCATATCAATGATGGAGCATTTGTGTGTTAAATTGCAAAAGTCACGATTTCAAAGAGATTTGACTGACAGCACGGTTTTGAGAAGTCTGGGATCGGTTTTCGGCTTTTTTGCCATTGGTGTTAAAAATGCCTTAAAGGGATTATCCAAGATAGATCTGAATAATAAAGCCATACAAAAAGATCTTGATAATAACCAGGAGCTTCTTGCAGAGCCTTTCCAGACGGCCATGAGGATCTTTGGCGAAGAAAATCCCTACGAAAGGCTGAAAGAACTTACCAGGGGTCAGAAAATCACGAAAAAAGATCTTGTAAAATTTGTTGATTCCCTTGAAAAAGTGCCCTTGGATTTTAAGGAACGAATGAAATCATTAACTCCTGAAACTTATGTCGGGCTTGCACAGGAGCTGGTGGATCTTTATTTTAAACAAAAGAAAGGATAAAATCATTCATTTTGTGAGGGGTTATGGACAAAAGCAAATGACAGAAAAAGTATCCAAAGAAGACGGTACCTTACTTTTAAAAATAGCCAGGGAAAATATCCTGGGTAAATTTGGAAAAAAAAGTGACGTGCCCGGGTCTTTGAAGACCAATGTTTCATCGCTGGTTTTGAAAGAAAAGCGCGGAACTTTTGTCACCCTGCACAAAAAAGGGAATCTCAGGGGCTGCATCGGCAATATTGACCCGACCAAAACAATTTTACAAGGGGTTATGGATAATTCAAGGAATGCTGCATTTAATGACTCAAGATTCAGCCCGCTTTCTTATGAAGAATTAAAGGATACACACATTGAGATCAGTATTTTAACTCCTCCTCAAAAGCTGGATTACACAGATGCCAAAGATTTAGTTGCAAAGCTCAGGCCTGATATTGATGGTGTGATGATTAAAAAACAATATAAAAGTGCAACCTTTTTGCCCCAGGTATGGGAACAACTGAAAGATCCTGAAATATTTTTAACTCATCTTTGTTCTAAAGCTAGATTACCCAGGGACGAATGGAAATCCTGCGACCTTGATGTTTTGGTATATCAGGTCCAATCCTTTCAAGACAAATCTTAAATGATTAAACTTCTGTCAACCTGATATGAGTTTTAAAGCCAGTTTTGACCATAATTCCAAATTTAATTGTTCAAGATTCCTTGTTTTTTCCCATGTGAATTGAAACAGCTCGCTGCCTGGCAGAAATTTTTCCGGAGTACTTGTCAATATCCTGAAAACAGCACCCAGGTGAACCTTGCCGACATCCGTGACATCCTCGCTGATCACGCCGACAAAAAAGGGAAGATCTTTTTTTGGCCATTGATCAAGTTCTTCTTTAAGTTCTCTTTCCATTCCAACAGTCAGAATCTGCAAAAAAGAGTCGTTTTGTGTTTCCATGTCAATGGGGTTGATATGACCGCCTATCCCGATGGACCAGAGGTCATGAAGCCTTTGTTCACTTCCCTGCCGATTATATATGGCTGTTTTTTTTAAGTCCTTAGTTTGAAGAACGATATAGGGTATGATCTGCTTATATGAAACATCTTTTTCTGCATCTGAACGAACAATAAATTCAAACCCAGCGCTACAGCACTTTTCAATAAAGTCATCTAATTCCAATGGAACAATACTTTTTTTGCATACCCATGATGCTGGTAAAAGATCCTTTTTAATACATAATACGCTTTCGTTTTTAGACACAAATATCCCCTTTGTTGATTACCATTAAATTTGTTTTCTATCATATCTGGCAGATAAAGGGAAAGATGATTTTTCGGGTTTTAATTGCAGATTTTATCAGGTCTGTGGTATGGGGATATATAAAAACTTATTAAATTTAGAGGCAGCCATGTTATTTTTAAATAAATATGCAATTGGGAAAATTGATCAGGAAGTGATTCAAACAGCCGTTGAAAAGGCTTACCAGCTGGTATTGAGTCAAAACTATAATATGCCGGACAGAATGCATGTGGCAGACAATCAGAATACCTTATTATTAATGCCATGTTTTTCAGAAAAATTTTTTGCAACAAAATTAGTTTCGGTTTTTCCGGAAGCCTGGCAATATGGGCAGCCGGCAGTGAACGGGGTGATGGTCCTTTCTGATAATGTTTCAGGACAACCATTGGCCATCATGGATGGTGCGGCAATAACAGCACAGAGAACAGGTGCAGTGGGAGGGCTGGGGGTTAAACTTCTGACAGCTGATTCCATAGAGACTGCCGGTATCCTGGGTGCCGGAGTGCAAGGGCTTTCACAGGCACGTTATCTTCTGTTTAACCGCAATATAAAATCCCTTTATATCTATGATTTGAGTCATGAGGCTGTAATGGGTATGATCAATACCCTGAAGCAGGAATTTACCGACCTTGAATATGTGGCAGCCAAAACCCCAAACCAATTGGTTGCAAATTCCAAGGTGATTATTGCTGCAACAACAAGTAAAACTCCTTTGTTTAAAGCAAGTCCTGATAATATTTTTGGGAAAATATTTATTTCAATAGGTTCATTTCGACCGGATATGCAGGAGTTTCCCAATACCGTGATTGAAAATGCAGATGATATTTTTGTGGATACCATGTTCGCCACTAAAGAATCCGGTGATATAGCCATTCCTTTAAAAGATCATGTCATAGCAAAGAACAGGATAAAAGAATTTGCCGGTTTACTGGAAAAAAATAAGATTTTTGAAAACAAAACAGTGTTTTTTAAATCCGTAGGCATGGCCTTGTTTGATTTGACCACAGCCGCTGCTATTTATCAGCAGGCTTTGGAGAAAAATATGGGACAAATACTGGATTTTTAATTAGTGTTTAGACGAAAACTCACCCATCTACTGCGTTGCTGCAAAATCCTGAAATCCTCATGTACATTAGTACACTCCGGTTTCAAGATTTTTTGCGCCTTGTATATGGGCAACTTTTCTTCCAAACACGGGGTTTTCGGTCAGCCTCTAATTACAAAAGAAAGGTGGAGCGGGAAACGGGAGTTGAACCCGCGACTTCGACCTTGGCAAGGTCGCACTCTACCACTGAGTTATTCCCGCTCAGCAAAAGTTTGCTTTAATTACTTTAAATCATGATTTTTGTCAAGGAAAGATTGATTGAAAGATTGATGTTTACCCCTGGAAAATATAATGTTGGATATTTGTTAGATATGATATTGTCAATTTCAAGACCTCAGGCAAGATTTCATTTATGGTGAATAAAAAAGGGCAGGGGATGCAAATAAAAAACATACTTGTTACAGGAGGGGGAGGCTTTTTAGGCAAGGCAATTGTTAAAAAACTGGTTGCAGAAAATCTGGCCGTCACTTCTTTTTCAAGAAATTTTTATCCAGAACTTAAAAATATGGGAGTTACACAGATTCAAGGGGATCTGGTCGATAAGTCAGCTGTTATCAAGGCTTTGGAAAAAATGGATGTTGTTTATCATGTTGCGGCAAAATTTGGAATTTGGGGCCCCCTTAAAGATTTCATTCCAGTAAACGTTACAGGTACCCAAAATGTAATCAACGCATGCCTGGAAAACAGTGTTCAACAATTGATATATACCAGTTCCCCAAGTGTGATTTTTGATGAAAAAGACATGGAAAATGTTGATGAAAGCGTTCCATATCCGAAAAAATATATGGCATCATACCCTGAAACAAAAGCCATGGCAGAAAAATTAGTAAAAAATGCTGCAAAAAAAGGAATGAAAACCATTATCCTTCGCCCACACCTGATTTGGGGTCCTGAAGACAATCATTTCCTGCCTACAATTATCAAAAGAGCCAAAAGATTAAAAAGAGTAGGGCAAAAGGAATATCTGGTTGATACCATCTATGTTGATAATGCTGCTGATGCCCATATCATGGCATCTGAAAAGCTTTTTGAAAATCCATCACTATCAGGAAATGTCTATTTTATCAGCCAGGATGAACCAATGCCAATATACAAAATTATCAATTCCTTTCTGGATGCAGCAGGATTACCACCTATGAAAGGACAGATTTCTGAAAAAACAGTATATATGGCAGGATCAATTATTGAGTTTGTTTATAAATTTTTCAATATCAAAGGCGAACCGCTGATAACAAAATTAGGTGCAAAAGAGCTTGCCACATCTCATTGGTTTAATATTTCAAGGGCAAAAAAAGATCTGGGATACTATCCAAAGGTTTCCACACAAGAGGGGCTTTTAAGATTAAAACAATGGTTTTCAACATTGGAATGAAAAAACAATGAATGATTTAAAAAAACTCGTTTTATTTCAGGTTAATAAATTTAAAAAGGTTATTGTTTTTGCTGCAAAAGAGTTTAAGGAGGATCGGTGTGACCTCAGGGCTTCATCCCTGACCCTGTTTACACTGCTGTCAATCGTCCCTGTGATGGCCATGGCATTTGGCATTGCAAAAGGATTCGGGTTTAAGGAAATTTTAGAAGAACGGGTCCTTGAATTGTTTGCAGGCCAGGAAGAGGTGATTCAGAATGTTCTCACCT
>JACKQG010002494.1_pt1 | contig 23959 bp, 21 predicted proteins | sample 8237621 | NCBI WGS metagenome assembly JACKQG01 (sample SAMN15677084, study PRJNA649215) | marine metagenome | biome: marine; feature: Black Sea; material: saline water; isolation source: suspended particulate matter (SPM) from the Black Sea western gyre | collected 2013-06-09/2013-06-10 | depth... | reverse complement strand
GGGCCAGAGTGAGGGGCGGGAGGCTGCGGCGCACCTCGAGGGTGGTGAGTCCGGCCAGGCGTGCCATGCGGAACTGGCATATTCGGCCCAGGGTTCGCATGAACGGGGCGTGGCGGCCGCCGTTGAGGCGCAGCCCGATCGAGGCTGCGGTGTCGACCATGTCCAGGTCGTAGCCGGCCGGTTCGGCGTCGAGGCCGTCGGCGAGGCGTCGCAGCAGCCAGCAGGCGCTGGGGCCCAGGATTCCCAGCCAGTAGGTCTCGACGTAGGTGGAGCGGGGGTCGTGTCCGAGGCGGTCCACGAGGGGGTCCATCCAGGGTTCGATTCGGAGGCGGTCGGTGGGGAACGTGGGTTGGGATGACACGTCTGGCTCCTGTGGGTGCGGTTCAGGTAGGCGGGGAGGTGTCTGGGCGGGTGATCGTGTTGGACTATTTCATGTAGTTTCATGCTATGTCAAGTGATCGACTCAGGTTTTTCTGTGAAGGTGCGCGAGGCTCGCCTGATGGCAGCAGCGAATCCGCTTGAGCAGGCCGGGTTGGCGGCCCGCATGGTCGATGCGGCTAGTCGTGTGGCGGTCCTCACCGGTGCGGGCATCTCGACTGACAGCGGCATTCCGGATTTCCGTGGTCCTGAGGGTGTCTGGACCAGGAACCCCGAGGCCGAGAAGTCGTCCGACATCCGCTACTACGTCTCTGATCCTGAGATAAGGAGGCAGCGGTGGGCGTTGCGGGCGTCGGGTGAGCTCTGGCCCGACGTTGTGCCGAACGCCGGTCACCTGGCGCTCGTGCATCTGGAGCAGCGGGGTCTGCTCCACACCCTGGTGACCCAGAACGTGGACGGGCTGCATCAGGCTGCGGGTAGTGACCCGGCCAGGGTGGTCGAGATTCACGGCACGACGCGGCGGGCAATGTGTCTGGACTGCGACTGGCGCGATGACATCGAGGTGGTGTTGGAGCGTGTCAGGGCCGGCGACGTCGACCCGCACTGTTCCGACTGTGGCGGCCTGCTCAAGTCGGCCACCGTGAGCTTTGGTCAGAGCCTCTTTCCTGGCGACGTGGAGCGCATCGAGGAGGCGGCGATCGCCTGTGACCTTGTGTTGGCGGTGGGCACCAGCCTTTCGGTGTATCCGGTGGCGGCCATGGTGCCGTTGGCGGCGCGCCATGGTGCCGGGGTGGTGATCGTGAACGGGGAGCCGACGGCCATGGACGATGTGGCCGACGTGGTGGTGCAGGGCTCTATCAGCGAGGTGCTGGGTATCGTGGTGGGTTCAGGCTGAGTCGGGGCCGGCAGGGGACAGACCTCAGGGAATGTTCCCGTTCGGGTCCGGGTTTCAGGCATTGCTAATCCCGACTAACTAGGTAGGCTTTCGGACATGCCTTCTTTCAGAGAACTCCTGACGGCCGCCAAGGGCCGCATCGCCGAGACCGATCCGGCCGGGGCCGAGGCCCTGTTGGCCGAGGGTCACCTGTTGCTCGACGTGCGTGAGCCCGACGAGTACGAGCAGGGCGCCATCCCGGGCTCCATGCACATTCCACGCGGCACCCTCGAGAGCGGCATCGAGGGCCGCCTAACCGACCGCAGCCAGCCCATCGTGGTCATGTGCGCCGGCGGCGTGCGTTCAGCATTCGCAGCCGACACCCTCGCCCAGTTGGGATACACCGACGTGGTCTCCATGGACGGTGGCTTCAACCGCTGGAAGGACGAGGGTCGCGAGTGGTCGACGCCCCGCACCCTCAGCCCCGACCAGCGCAACCGCTACCAGCGCCACCTGTTGCTGCCCGAGATCGGCGAAGAGGGTCAGCTGGGCCTGCTTGACGCCAGCGTGCTGCTGCTCGGCGCCGGGGGCCTTGGTTCACCGGCTGCTCTCTACCTGGCGGCCGCCGGGGTGGGCACCATCGGCATCATCGACATGGATGTGGTCGACGAGTCCAACCTGCAGCGCCAGATCCTCCACAATCAGGAACGCATCGGTGACCGCAAGGTCGACTCGGCCAAGAAGACCCTCACGGCGCTCAACCCCGATGTCAACGTGGTCACCTACGACGTACGTCTGGGTGCCGACAACATCATGGAGATCCTCGAGGGTTACGACGTGATCGTCGACGGCGCCGACAACTTCCCCAGCCGCTACCTGCTCAACGACGCATCGGTGAAGTTGGGTATTCCGGTGGTGCACGGTTCCATCTTCAGGTTCGAGGGCCAGGTCACGGTGTTTGACCCCAAGGAGGGTGTCACCTACCGCGACATGCTCCCCGAGGCCCCGCCGGCCGAGTTCGCGCCCAGTTGTGCCGAGGCCGGGGTGCTGGGAGTGTTGCCAGGAATCGTGGGGTCCATCCAGGCCCTCGAGGCCATCAAGTTGATCCTTGGCCTGGGCGAGGGTCTGTCTGGCCGACTGGTCGCCTTCGACGCCATGGACATGTCATTTCGCGAATACAAGCTTCAGCGTGACCCCGATCTTGAGGTCACGTGGGAGAACCGCGACCGCATCCAGATTGCCGAACTTGACGGCCTCTGCATGCCGAACGTGAGCGAGCCGCCCGCCGGCTGACCGGCTCCTCCCGGTTGCCCGGCCCTCCCTCACCGGAGGGTATGCCACCCCTACACTCGCCTCCGGGCGGAGCAGGGCCTTTCCGGCGCGTCGGGTGGCTGGGCTGAACAGGCCCGCTGCGGGTCCTGCACGTCCGCAACCGGCCGATGAACACACAGACCTGGAGACCTGACGGGAGTGGATGACGCCATCACCTCTGCTGTGCCCCTTTTCCCGGGCACGCCCGCGCACCGGTCCCGGCGGTTGCGTGCCGCTGGTCTTGTCGTCGCTCTGCTTGCGGCTTCCCTGGCAGCGGTCGGCCCCGCTGGCGCGGAGACAACGGTCATTGTCGGTGCCGGTGACAGCCTGTCCGAGATTGCCGTCGAGAACGGGGTGTCGCTGGTCGATCTGATGGCCGCCAACAACATCAACAACCCGGATCTGGTGTTCATGGGTCAGAGGCTCGTGATCCCTGGTACGGGCACCTCTTCTGGCTCGTCCTCTTCGGCTGCCACGGGCATCCGGGTTGTGCAGTGGGGTGACACGCTTTCCGTGATCGCCGAGGACTTCGGCACGACCGTTTCGGAGTTGATGGCCCTCAACGGGCTCGCTAATGCCAACTCTCTCTTCGTGGGCCAGGAGCTGGTTGTTCCCGGTGGTGTCGGAACTGTGTCGACGCTCGGCCCAACGGTCGTAACCGTGCAGTCGGGTGAGAGCCTTTCTCTGATTGCCGGCCGTTACGCGGTGACCGTGGCTGACCTGATGGCCGAGAACGGCATCACCAACGCCAACCTGGTCTACGTGGGCCAGCGCCTGACCATCCCGGGTTTTGTGACGGCCACGGCTACGACCGCTCCCCTGGTTGTGACCGTCCAGTCGGGTGAGAGCCTGTCGATCATCGCTGGGCGCTACGACGTGACCGTTTCGGCGATCATGGAGGCCAACGGGTTGACCGATGCGAACATGTTGTCGGTGGGCCAGCAGCTCACCATTCCGGGAGCCAGCGCTCCGGTCACAGGCTCGGTGGCATCAACGAACTACGGGTCGGTTGTGGTTGATGGTCGGGGCTGGGGTCACGGTCGTGGCATGGGCCAGTACGGGGCGCTCGGCTACGCGGTCGACGAGGGCTGGTCCAGCGCCCAGATCCTTGACCACTACTACGGCGGAACCGTTGCGGCCACGGTCGCTGCCCAGGACATCGGTATCAGGTTGTTGTCGCGTGACGACGAGGCCACGACCGTCTACGTGGAGAACGCCGTGTTGCTGGTTGCCGGCGAGGCGGGCAACTGGACAGCCCTTTCGGGCAAGTCAGTGCGGGTCACGTTGGATGGTGACGCCGACCGCTACCGGGTGGCGGTGGGCAACGGCTGCACCGGTTCGTTCAGCGACACGGGCATCGTGATCCAGAGCCCGTTCGCCCGCATCCGTGCCGGCTTCAACGGAGCACCGCCGGCAGCAACGACAACAACCACGACGACCCCACCGGCTGCAACGACCACGTCCACGACGACCACCGTGGCCGGTGCCACGACCACCACAGCCGTGCCGCCTCCGACCACGACGACCCCGCCGGCGACAACCACGACCGCAGCGCCGCCCACGACCTCCGTTCCGGCGGTCACCTCGGGTGGCCTCACCGTCCTTGGCTTTGGCGATGACGGCCTGGACCAGACGCTGCAGCTATGTGAGGGCTCCAATGCAGCGACCTGGTACCGGGGTGAGATCCGTGCGGCCCGCTTCGAGCATCACCAGCGCACCGTCAACTTCCTGCCGGTCGAGCAGTACCTGCGTTCGGTTGTCCCTCAGGAGATGCCTGCCAGTTGGGCCTCGATGGGCGGTGGCGCCGGTGCCCAGGCGGTGCGGGTCCAGGCGGTGGCGGCCCGGTCTTATGCCATGGCCGAGCAGCGCTACGACTACGCAAAGACGTGTGACACGATCCGCTGTCAGGTCTATGAGGGCCGCCGCAGCTGGTCGGGCAGCTCGGTGTGGAACAACGAGGAACCCGCCTCTGATGCGGCGATTCTGGCCACGGCTGGCGTGGTGCGGATGCGTGACGGTGAGATCGCCCGCACCGAGTTCTCGGCCTCCACCGGCGGCTTCACGATTACCGCCGATTTCCCCGGTGTGGTCGACGACGGCGATGACGTCTCGATCAACCCGGTGCACCGCTGGTCGTCGGAGTTTGATGCGGGCACGGTTGCCGACACGTTCGGCCTGGGGCAGCTCTATGAGATCCGGGTGGTCAGCCGGGACGGTTTCGGCGATGACGGTGGCCGTGCCGAGGAGATCGAGTTGCGGACCCGTTCGGGTGAGTCGTTCGTGGTCACAGGCAACCGGTTCCGGCGCGAGTTTGGCCTCATGTCCAACTGGTACGGCATCGCCTACGGTCCGCCAGACGCCAGCTCGGCCTTCCCCGAGAACCTGATCGACGAGTACCGGGTCACCACGGGCTACACCGAGGAGGAGTGGAACTCGGTGCTCTCGGCCGCCGAGTACCTTGAGATGTCGCCGGCCGAGCTGCACCTGTCCTCTATGGCGGTCATGTCGTTCCTGTTGCTGCTCCGCGGGGACCGACCGCCACCCGCCCCGCTGGATCCACCGCCGTCGGTGGATGGCCCGAGGGAGGTCACCACGGCGTACTTCTCGACGAGGGGCGACCAGTCGGCTGTTGAGGCTGTGGCTTCGGCTTTCAGCATCAACGGTTCCCAGACCCAGAAGGCGGCCGTGACGGTGCTGGTGTTCCTGGTTGGCCTGGCAAGGGCTGCTGCGGCCTCGGGCACCTAGGTTCGGCTACGGGAGCGGGCCGCGGGTGATGTATCAGGACATGGGAACCTCCTGAGTCTGCCCGGTTTGCGAGCGATCATCGCTCTTGTGTGATCATCGCACATATGCGATAATCACGATTGTGGCTGGACTTGAGGCACACGATGAGGTTGTTGAATGGTTTGATGAGCTCAGCCAGTCCGACTGGGAGCGAACATTGGTTGTGATCGACCGGCTTGCAGCGTTGGGGCCGCAGGCCCGGATGCCGCTCTCGCGAAGCCTGGGTGAAGGACTGTTCGAGGTTCGTTTCTCGCTCGGCTCGACGGCTCGGCGAATTTCCTACCGGTTCACCAGGGACGGACGGATCATCTTGTTGACGACGTTTCGAAAGCAACGAAATAACGAAAGGGCCGAGGTTGCTCGGGCCCGCAGGGTCGCTCAGGACTGCGCTGTGCGTAATCCGTAGGAGGAGACAACAATGGCAAATTACTCCCGATGGGAAGACATCAAGAAGGGTAGGGACGCCCCTTCCGCTGAGACCAGCGCTGAGGTCGAGCAGGACCTGGACCTGGGTCAACTGATCTATGACCTGCGAAGCGAGGCAGGGTTGAGCCAGCGGGAGTTGGCTGAACGGATGGGGACTACCCAGTCGGTGATTTCGCGTCTCGAAGAAGGCGGTGGTGCCCGTAACCGGATCGACACTCTTGCGCGGGTTGCCACGGCATTGGACCGTCATCTGGTGCTTTCGTTTCCGGCTGAGGTACCCGACAACCTGAAGGATGCTTTGCAGGTGACCTAGAGCTTCGGGCCGACGGGTACCCTCGCCCCCTATGAAGGGCCTGATCCTGGCCGGTGGCAGCGGGCGACGGCTGCGCCCCCTCACCCATACCAGTGCCAAGCAGTTGGTGCCGATCGCCAACAAGCCGATCCTGCACTACGTCATCGAGGATCTGGTGGGGGTCGGTGTGACCGACCTGGGCATTGTCGTGGGCGACACGGCCGACGAGATCCGGGCTTCGGTGGGGGACGGTTCCCGGTGGGGGGCCACGGTTACCTACATCGAGCAGTCGGCTCCGTTGGGTCTGGCCCATGCCGTGGTCGAGGCAGGTGGGTTCCTGGGCGACGACCGGTTCGTCATGTATCTGGGCGACAACATGTTCGAGGATTCCCTTGAGGCGGTCGTCGACGGCTTTGCCGAGGGTGGTGTGGTGTCGGCCCGCCTGTTGCTGTCGCGGGTGGATGACCCGGGTTCGTTCGGCGTGGCCGAGCTGGGTAACGACGGTTCCATCTGCCGCCTGGTCGAGAAGCCTGACGATCCGCGTTCGGATCTGGCGCTAGTTGGCGTGTACCTGTTCGGTCCGGCGATCCACGAGGCTGTCAGGTCCATTGAGCCGTCTGCCCGTGGAGAGCTGGAGATCACCGACGCAATTTCGTGGCTGGTGGATCGTGGCGACACCGTCGAGCATCGCCTGTTGGACGGGTGGTGGATTGACACGGGCAAGAAGGACCCGTTGTTGGAGTGCAACCGCCTGGTGCTTGATGGCATCGTCGGCGAGGTGGCCGGTTCGGTGGATGACACCAGCAGGCTTGATGGCATGGTGCGAGTCGGGGCCGGTGCCGAGGTGGTGGACTCCACGCTCGTGGGACCGGTCGTGGTCGCAGCCGGTGCCCGCATCCAGGGCAGCCGGGTCGGGCCCTACGTCTCGGTGGGGGCCGACTGCACGATCACGGGTGCCACCGTCGACCATTCCGTGCTGATGGATTCCAGCCGGGTGGCTGGTGGTGCACATCTCAGCGATTCGGTGCTGGGCCGCCATGCCGAGGTTTCCGGTGGCGGGTCTGCCAGCCTGCTGCTGGGCGACCATTCGGTCGTGGAGTTGGGGGAGTCTCGGGGAGTAGGGGGTGACTGACGTGGCTGATGTGACTTCGTCTGTGATCGACGGTGTGGTTCACGTGTCGCCGGTTGTCCACGCCGACCCACGGGGCATGTTCGTTGAAACCTTCCGCCAGGAGTGGGTGCCGGGTAGCCGGCCCATGGTCCAGGCAAACCGGGCCGATCGTGTGGCCGGGTGTGTCGTGGGCCTGCACTACCACCTCCACCAGGCTGACTACTGGTACGTGCCGTCGGGGCTTGTGCGCGTGGTGCTCCATGACCTGCGCTCCGGTTCGCCCACCGTTGGCGTCACGGAGTGCTTCGACCTGGGTGGGTCGGGCGCTGCCGCCCATGAGGGTGTCTTCATCCCGCCCGGTGTGGCTCACGGCTTCGCTGCCCTCACCGACGCCACCATCACCTACATGGTGGACAACTACTTCGATCCGGCCGACGAGCTGGGGGTGGCGTGGGACGACCCCGCAATCGGCGCTGACTGGGGTCTGGGTTCGCTCACCCCGGTTCTGTCTGACCGGGACATAGCCAACCCCGGCCTGGCTGGGATCCCGGACGGGCAGGTGCCCACATGGGCCGCTGGCGACGGAGTTGGCCGGTGAGGCTCCTCGTGACCGGCGGCGCCGGGTTCATCGGCTCCAACTTCGTGCACCGTGCCCTCGGGCAGGGTGACGAGGTCACCGTCTACGACGCCCTCACCTATGCCGGCAACATGGCCAACCTGGCGGGGCTCGCAGACACCCACGGCAACGGCGCCTACCGGTTCGTGGAGGGCGACGTCTGTGACGGTGACCTGTTGGCTGTCACCATGGCCGGCCACGACGCGGTTGTCCATTTTGCTGCCGAGAGTCACGTTGACCGCTCCATCACCGATCCGGCCAGGTTCGTGGTGACCAACTGCCAGGGCACCGCCACGGTCTGTGAGGTGGCGCTGCGCCTCGAGGTCGGGCGGGTGCTGCATGTCTCCACCGATGAGGTCTACGGCTCCATCGACGTGGGGTCCTTTGTTGAGACCGATGTGTTGTCGCCGAACTCGCCCTACGCGGCGTCCAAGGCCTCTTCTGACCTGATTGCTCTGGCCTACCACGCCACCTTCGACCTGCCCGTCGTGGTCACCCGGTCCACCAACAACTACGGGCGCTTCCAGTTTCCCGAGAAGGTCATCCCGCTGTTCGTCACCCGGCTGCTGGCCGGTGGCAACGTGCCCCTCTATGGCGACGGTGGCAACGTGCGCGACTGGTGCCACGTGGACGACAACTGCGACGCCATCGACCTGGCCCTGCGGTCGGGTGAAGCCGGCGGCGTCTACAACGTGGGTGCCGGCAACGAGATCACCAACCTGGACCTGACGGGGCGCCTGCTGTCGCTGTGTGGCGCCGACGAGTCCCGCATTGATTATGTCGAGGACCGCCTGGGTCACGATCGCCGCTATTCGGTGGACACGGCCCGCATCGAGGCTCTGGGCTGGTCGCCGCGGCGGGGCTTCGACGAGGGCCTTGCCGAGACAGTGGCGTGGTACCGGGACAACCCCGGCTGGTGGGGTGGTCGGGGCTGATGGGGGTGCCTGTCGGTGTGTGGTTGGTGGGCGTCGGTCGGGGGGACCGCTCGACGAGGCCTTCGTTTGTGGTTTCGGTTGCGTGGCATGGGGACAACCGTGGTCGGTGGGGTGGGTGCCCGTGACGGGTTCTTCGACATGGCTGGTGACCGGTGCTGCAGGGCAGCTGGGACGGCAGTTGGTGCGGGTGCTTGCCTCCGGCAAGATCGCTGGTGACGTGACCGGCTTCACCCGGGCCGAGTTGGACGTGACCGATTGTGCTGCGGTTCACGAGGCCGTGACCGGGTCCCGACCGGACGTGGTTGTGAACTGTGCTGCCTGGACCGACGTGGACGGCTGCGAGCTGAACCCGCAGAGGGCACAGCAGGTGAACGCCGATGCCGTGGGGTTCCTGCGCGAGGCGTGTGATGAGGTGGGCGCCCACCTGGTGCACGTGTCGACCGACTACGTGTTCAACGGTGAGGCCTCAGACCCATATCCGGAGCACCACTCGACTGACCCGGTGAACGCCTATGGGGCCTCCAAGCTGGTGGGTGAGGTGGCCGCCGGCCCGAGCGCAACCGTGGTGCGCTCCACGTGGCTGCAGCCCGGCGACCTTCCGGGCATGGTGGGCCGGGTGCTCGACAGCCTGGAGAGCGGCACGCCGATGCGGGTCATGGATGACCGGCGGGCCTGTCCGACCTTCGTGGCCGACCTTGCTCCGGTGATTCTGCGCCTGGGCGCCGAGCGTGTGGCGGGTGTGGTGCACGCCACCAATGCCGGTGTAACAAGCTGGTACGGGTTCGCCCAGGAGGTGGCGCTGGCAGCGGGCCACGACCCCGACTCCGACCTGCTCGTACCCATCGCAGAGGCGGACCTGGATGTGCCCCGTCCGGCCCGCCGGCCCGACTATTCGGCGCTCGACAACGCTGTGTTGCGCGACATGGGGTGGGAGCCGATGCGCCACCACCGGGACGCCGTTGCCGACACGGTTGCCGGTCTCACGGGAATGGGGTCGTGAGCGGTGGCTGACGGGGCCGTCGCTGGACAAGGCGTGAACGGGGACCCGACTGTTCCGGATTCCGTGACCTGCACAGGTGCAGCCGAGGCTTCGCCGGCAGATGCCCCGCCGATATCTCCGGCCGCCTCGGGAACGGGTGCCACGCCTCCGGGCCGTGGTGCCCGCATTGCCCGGGGGGCCGACATCTTGCTGGACGCCGTGGTTGGTGCGCTGGCCGCGTGGACTGTTGTGTTCCATCTGGCCCGCTTCACGGGCCTCCCGCGTGATGGCGCTCTGATTGTCTGGTTGATCACGCTGATGCTGGCTGCCCTGATGGTGCGAGATGGTCGCCTCGGGTTCCCGTCGGTGCCGCCAGCCGGCACGTCGGGGGGTGTCGGCCCGGTTGCGGTCGTGGCCTCGCTTGTGGTTGCGGCGGGTCTGGCCTGGTTGGATATCGACGGGCTGTGGTGGCCGGCGGCGTGGCTGGTGGTTGTGGCCGTGCTGGCGCTTGCCCTGAGGGCCGTCTGGAAGGGTGGTGCCTCGCGTCACCTGACTGACCGCACGGCCATGGGTGCCACCACCGGGTTCGGTGCGTCGGCGGTGCTGGTGTTGGCGGTGCTGGCGGCCGTGTTGTCGTTGGTGATGGTCCGCCCCGACCAGGACGACGTGTTCGTTGTCAACCGCTCCGCCTATGTCGAGGCCCACGCAGGCGCCTTCCCGGAGCGCGACACCATCTTCTCTGACGAGGTTCTGCCCGTTGAGCGGCCGGCTGTGCTGCCAACCTCGATCGAGCCGCTGGTGGGCACGGTCGCCGCCCGTACGCCTTTCAGTTCGGCGGGTCTGACGTATCTGGGGCTGGCGCCTCTGATGGCCGCCCTGGGGGTGCTCGCAACGTGGCGGCTTCTGCGGGCTCTTGGAATGCGTGCGCCGGTACTGGCCACCTGGGCCGGCACCCTGTTTCTGGTACTTGACGGCGCCGTGCACGGCTCGTTCGGCAACTTCTTCGCGGGTCGTTCCTGGCAGGGCAAGGCCGTGTTCTTGTTGTTGATTGTTCCGACGCTTTGGCACCACGGGCAGGCTCTGGGCCGTAACGGCTCCAAGCGGCATCTGGTTATCGGTGGGGCCGCCATCGTGGCCGGCCTTGGCCTCACCTCGTCGGCGGCGTTCATCGGGCCCTCTGTTCTGGTGGCGGCCGCAGCGGCTACGGCCCTTGACGCGGGTCAGCCGCGTCGTATCGGTCGTGCCCTGCTGGCTTCTCTCCCGACCCTGCTGGCTGGCCTTTACTCCCTGGTTGCCGAGCCCCAGCGGCTCGATGATGTGGCGGCTCGTGCCGGGGCCGACGCGGGTTCGGCAGTTTCATCAGCGGCCCGGGCTGTGACACGGGCAGGCTCGGTGGCTGACACGGTTGGCCCGGCCATGGGTTCCGTGTTGGCGAGGCTCGACGTTGGTCGCCTGCTGGACAGCGGCACGGAGCCGGTGGCCATGGTCAGGTTCGTGTTCGGCCAGGGTCCTGCGGCGTTCGTGGCCCTGGCAGCTGTGCTCACCGCCTGGGCCGTGGTGCGTGACAGGGGAGCGCGCCTGGTGCTGTTGGCCGGCCCGATCGTTGTGATGGGCTTCTACATGGCCCCGGGTGTGTTCGATGTGCTCGACAAGGTGGGTTCGGCCGACGCCGTTGTCTGGCGTTCCATGTGGATCCTGCCGGTGCCGGCCATGGTGGGTTTGGTGCTGGCGGCTCCCCGGGCCGGTATCCGTGCCGCCCAGGTGGTTGTGCCCGTCGTGGTGCTCGTGGGCCTGTTGGTGGTCGGCACCCCGATCGTGAGCGATCAGAACCGGGGGGCCGAGCTGGTGTGGCCGCCCAGCCTTGATCTGCCCCGTCCCGAACAGGACAGCGCCCGGGTGCTCATCGAGATGGTGGGCTCGGGTCTCGTGGCCGGGCCCGAGGACGTCAACTTTGCGGTGTCGGTTCTGAGCGCTGAGGTGCGTTCGGTCAACCCGCGTACCTCTTATCTGCAGGGCCGCCACGTGGGGCCTGATTTTCTGGCCGACGAGCGTCGTGCCCTCACCCGTGCACTGGACACGGGCGAGTTGGACTTCGGCGACGCCATCGTGAGGCGTGCCCTCGACGGGCTGGCTCCCGACGCCATCTGCCAGCGGGTACCGGCACGTGACTCTGCTGAAGTCACCGGCAGCTCCACCAGCATCGGCCCTGGCGCTGTCCTTGACCCAGATACCGATCAGGTGGCGTTTCTTCTCTTCGACCATGGCTACCTGCCGGGGGGCATGGACGCGACCTGTGTGTTCTGGCTCCGGGAGTAGGTCGGCTCAGATTAGATAGAGCCGGAGGTTTGGACCTACCTACTCAAGTGTGTCCAGCCAGGTCATCCGGGTACCACCAGATTCCATGGACCAACAGGCCCTTCGGGTCGGGCCGATTGTTGAGGAGTCGGCCATCGGGGTAGACGTACAGGTGGGCTCCGGCTACATGGGTGCCCAACTCGTCGTAGTAGTCCCAGTACTCGCTCAGCACGTCAACTCCGATTCTGGCGGCGGTCTCGGGATGCGGCCTGTGGAAGCGTCGGAGCCTGACTTCGAGGTCGTCCTGCTGTGCCCGCGAGTGGATTCGGTCACTATTGAACCGATTGCGGATGATCCAGCTCACCACGGGTCTTCTTTGTGCCTTCGCTGTCACCGTTGCCTCGCGTTAGCCTGCTGGCATGCGTGTCGATGAGCTTCCAGGAAGTGCGGAGATGACCGGTGAGCACTTTGCCGCGGTCGCCTCGGCATTTCTCGCGGGGGAAGCAGCGCTCAGCGACCTGAGGGGAGCCGTGGCCGACTCTACCCGTGACATGGAAGACAGTGGATCCTGGTCTGCCGTTGAGATGGCTGTTCTCGAGGAGGTCTCCGAGGAGGCAATTCGTGATCTGGTCAGGGTCACCCTTGAGACTCTTTCGGCGGACCAGAGCACGTAGGTCGGCTCGTCTGCCGGACCTGTCCTCAGGTTCGACCTGGGTTCATCGTCTCTGAACTACCTGTTTGCGGGCTGGGACCAGCTGACCCTGTTCGTGCTCGTGACCGTTGCCGCTGGTGGGTGCGTCTGCAGTTGTAGGCCCGCCCACATGGCCTTCCCGGTGGGCGCCGTCACGTGTCTCCTGGGCCGGTTCTTGCTGGTGCCTGGCGGTTGGTGGCGGCCCGTCGGGGTCTGGCTCGTTGGTTGTGTGTTTGAACCGGGCGGCGGGTGGTTCGGGCTGGAGTTTGCGGCCGGCGGGGTCTGTGAACACGAGTCGGCTCGTCACCTGGGTTCTCTTGCCACCGTGGGTCAGCCTCCAGCCGCCTTCGTGGACGGCCCGGTGGTGCGCTGAGCACAACAGCACCAGGTTCCACAGGTCGGTGGGGCCAAGGTTCAGCCAGTGGATGACGTGGTGGGCGTCGCACCACGAGTCGGGTCGGTCGCATCCGGGGAACACGCAACCGCCGTCTCTGGCCGTGAGTGCACGTCGTTGAGCTGTGCTGACCGTGCGGGTGCGGCGCCCCTGGTCGAGCACCTGACTGTCGCCGCCCATGACCGTGGGGATGACACCGGCGTCACAGGCGAGGCGCCGCACGACGGCCACGGTGAGAGCAGCACCGTCAGCGGTTTCACAGCGCCCCGACGCGGAGTTGTCGGTGCCATGACCGACCGGCGTTCCCGCTTCGTCATTGTCGGTTACGGCGGCTTGACCAACCGGCGTTCCAGCGGAGTCATTGTCGGCTCCGGCTGGCACAGCAGCGGCCCTGCCAGCCAACATCTTGTGGTCGACGATGATCTGCAGGTCGACGCGTGGCGGCCCTGACGAGCCACCGTTGTTGGCTTTGGCGAAGATGCGTTCCAGGGCGTCGGCGTTGCGTTGGGCGACGCTGCGACCCACTGCCGGATCGGCCGGGTCTGGGGCCCGGTCGTCTTCGTCGCGCCAGAGGCGTTCGGATTCGGTTTGGATCGCACCGGTGATCTTGGCGCCCACCTCTGGTGGCAGGTAGCCGCCGAGGCGCAGCATGCCGTCGCCGGTGGTGGTCCACGTGAAGCTGCGTTTCGCGTGTTGGCGGGTGGCCAGCCTGGCGCCGTCGAGGTCTCCGTTGTGGTTTGCCTGCCAGCCACGCATGCCGGCCTTGAAGTCGTCGACGCCGTGTGACACGGCCGCAGCCAACACAACCGGGTCGGTCACGGCCGCTTGGCGTTCACCGGCGTCGAGGTCACGCATCAGGGCGTCGACATGGCCGGTCGTGATGACACCGCTCGCCAATGCCTCGGCCACCTCGGGCGCACCAGCCAACACATCGGCCGCCTTGACCTGTGCGGCGGCGTCGCGCCCCGACATGCCCGTGGCGCGTACAAGCTCGGCTGTTCGCTCAGCGGCACCCACCTGACCCGAACTACAGGCCAACGCCGCTGCCCGCCCCGCGGCCACGGCGCCGTCGACGTTGGACAGGGCCGACAGCCACCCCTCGCGCACCCCCAGCGACATCGACCCCCAGTCAAGGCCACTCAGAACCCTGACCACTAGGGACCAGAACCCCGCCGACGAACCAACCGGCCCACCCGCCCCACCGCCGCTCACAACGCCGTTTGTATCCACGCCCACACCATACGAAGAGGGTGTGACACTGCTCAAAACCTGCTCATCTACAACTACATTGATCGACATGGATTCATCATGCCCAACAGGTGTGACACTCGGTCGCAACCCATCTGTACCGCCAGGTTCGAACTGTCAGCAGGGGAGTAGCGCTGTGCGGGCTTCTACAGGGTGCCGGCGGCCACCGCGCGTGAGGTTGCCACACATCTCTGTGCGCGCTCAACGGCCTTCCTGGCGACACCTTGGGCGACATCATCGGGTTCGTATTCGGTCCTGGTCTTGAGTGGCAGGAGTCGGTGCAGGTCCTTCTCGATGGCGATGCCGTCGGGCCCGGCCTGTTGAAGCAGGGTCAGGACCTGGTCGTGGTCCTCGCCAGCTGAGCGCACTCCGAGGCGTGCGCCGCACACGGCATCGGCTGCGTTGATTGCGGCGTGAATCGCCAGGCTGGTTGTCGCTATGAATCGCCCGGCGTTGAGCTCGTTCGCTGCAGCTTCGGCGTATTCTTCGGCCTTGTTGGCGTATGCACGTACCTGGGCGGCCGATACCGGCCTTGTCCGCATCGACTTAGGCACGGGAAACGTCTCGGAGTTCGTCGAGGGTTGCGCCGTGGATCACCACGCCGTCACGGATGATGTCCCGCCAGAGTTGGCTTCTGCTCGCCAACTTCTCTCTGGCCTGGGAGAGTGGGCTTTCGACAACTTCAACGGTGTTGCCGGTTAGTGCTCGAACGTCTTGGCGCCATTGCTCGACTCCCTCGGTCCACGTGTCGTCATCGTCGATGTCGTCTGGGCGGATGACCACTGCGTCGATGTCGCTCTCGCTGTCGGCCTCTCGTCGTGCGAATGATCCGAAGATGATCACGCTTGCGGGGCGAAGTGGCATCGCGTCTGCTGCGGCGCCCATTTGTTCGAGCGCTGTGTCATGTAACCGGGCAAGCTGGATCACTGCCTTGGCTGCCACGTTGTTGCGGCTGAGTCGGAACAGTGATGAGGGTGGCACCTCGCGTCGTTCGACGAGGCCGAGTTCAACGAGGCCGGGAAGTACACGAGATGCCTGGGATGGGCTGATGTTGGCGAGGCGGGCTGCGGTGCGGAGGTTGAGTTCTGCGCTGGTTTCGGCCAGCACGGCCAGAACTTTGCCCTGGGTTCCCGGTATCACGGCTTTGACGGGATGCACGAAGTCCATGGGGCAACCGTAACAACTAGCGAGCATAAATGAAACAACTGTCCCATATTTGCTGTGTATGGGTACATTGCCCGGCATCTACCCGAGCACGCCCTCGACGACCGCCGGTCAACCTCAGCGGCGGGTCGCCCGTGCCAGCCAACTTCCGCCGGGTAGGCGCTTGACCCAGGAGAGTCGGCGGCGCAGGCCGGCCAAAGGAGAGGCGCCCCGACCGGCGACGCTGCGACGGCCTGCCGCACGCAGGTTCTCCAGATGGTCGGCAGCGGTGCCGCCGGCCACGACGGCCAGCAGCTCGGCTTCGGCCGTGTAGAGCCGCTCCAGCGGGTCGGCCCCGATGCTCCCGGGCAGCAGTCCCATGAGCGATACGGCGATCTCGTCGATGGTGGCCGTGGCTGGCCAGGGGTGGTCGGTGCCTGATGCCACCGTGACCCAGGCCAGCTTCCACATGGCACGAATGCTGGCCAGCTCGCGGTTGACCCCGCCCTCGGCCGACCATTCGTCGTCTATGAGGGCCAGGCCTCCCTCGTCGCCGAGGGGAACCAGGTTGTCGAGGCCCAGGTCGACGCAGTCGCCGGGTAGCACGGCAGCCGTACCGGCGGGAAGGTAGGGGTGGGTGGCGTCCCCCGGCACACCAGGCGAGGCCAGCCCGGCTATGAACGCGTCGAAGCGGGCAAGCGCGTCGCTCAGGCCGGTCAGGTCGTGGGCCCGTAGGCGAGCCAGGGCGGTCTGTTCCAGGTTGGGGCCGGGCAGGTAGTCGACGGGCGCAGAGGCCACCGGTCGCAGCGTGAGCCAGGCGGGCTCGGCCGGCTGAGGGTCGTCGGGGAATGAACGCCGCCGGTCGATGACGTTGCGGCCCCCGTCGGAGGTGACGCGGCGTTCCTGCATGTAGCAGCTGCGGCGGTCGCCGGTGAAGCGCCAGGCCAGCACGTTGCCGGCGCAGGCCGTGTCGACGGCTCCCTGGTCGGCGCCTGCGACCACGAGGAACGAGTTGGCCATGTCGGGTCCCAGGCCGGCGGCGACCAGCTCGCGGTGTGAGGCCCGTGAGTCGGGTCCGGCCGGGGCGCCCATGCGCTGTCGGTCCACGGGTGGGCCCACGATCTGGTCCACGAACTCGACGGCGTCGGGGACGCGGTAGGCGTCGTCTGTGAGCACGGCCACGGGCAGCTTGTAGTCGGGGAAGGGGTAGAGCCAGCGTTGGGCAGACATGCCGGCGTCTGACAGCAGGCCGGCCAGCCCGGCACGTGAGTGTGTGCGGATGCCGCCGGTGTCGCCCGGGTAGCCGGCGATGCCTACGTACGGCCTGCCGAGGTGGTCCTCGTCGGCGCCCAGCCAGTAGGCGAGGCCCATCTGGTTTTCGATGGCCACGACGAGTGCTCCGCCTGGTCGCACGAGGGAGGCCAGGTGGGTGAGGAAGGCTTCCGGGTCTGACCCGGAGTATTCGAGCACGCCGATACAGAGAACAAGGTCGAACCTGTCGGGGTCGGTTGTGGCCGTCACCGAGGTGGCCGGGCCGACCCGCACGTCCACGTCCAGACCCTCGCAGCGCACGCCGGCCATCTCGGCCCGCAGGGTGTCGCCCTCGACGGCTACGACGGTGGCGCCGGCCTCGGCCAGGTAGCGGGAGTTGACGCCGGTGCCGGCGCCCACGTCAAGCACGGTCATGCCGGGCCCCACCACGAGGGGTCGCAGCAGGTTGGTGCGGCGGCGGTCCAGGTGGTAGCGGCTGGGCCAGTCGGTGATGTGTGAGGCCAGCTCGTCTGATGCGGTGGAGCGGTCAGTGGCCGAGCGAAGCACAGAGAGCAGGTGTTCCTCGGAGCCGTCTCGCCAGCGCAGATCGTCCATCACCGCAGGTCGTCCATCACCGCAGGTCTCCCATCAGGCACCGTCTGCCTGAGCCTGCCAGGTGCCGCCGAGGGCCACGAGGCCGGTCTGGTGGTCGCCTCCACCGGGTTCGACGCTGAAGCGCACGAGGTGGGTGTGGCGCTCAAATACCTTCTTCATGGTGGTGTCGTGGAGTGCGACGGAGAGCTCGTAGGTGCCGGGCTGTACGGGCAGGGCGGCCAGGTGGTAGTCGACCTCCACGATGCCGTCCGATCCTGCAGCTGCGGCGGCGGCGCCGGAGTTGATGCTCGTGACGTGGGTGCCGTCGGCCCGGTAGAGGCCGAGCGCCACGATGGCCGCCTCGCCGACACGGTGGGCGTCGTAGCGCACCCGGAAGGTGACGGGTCCGCCTGAGGTGGCTGCGGGCAGCGTCTGTCCGTTGGTGTCGAGCAGCTCGACGCTTCGCACCAGGTCGTCGGGGCCGAGGCCCTGCAGTGACAACAGGCCGGCCGCGGCCGGGCCGGAGTCCAGGGCGCCCTCGCCGCCGGCGACGAAGGCCTCGATGACCTCGCCTGATGGTCCTATGGCTGCGAGGCCTCCGCGGTTGATCCAGGCGGTTCGTTCGCAGAGCCAGCCGATCATGTCGAGGTCGTGGCTGACGACGACGATGGTGCGGCCTTCGTCGCGTAGGCGGTCGAAGCGTTCGAGGCAGCGTCGCTGGAAGGTGTGGTCGCCGACGGCCAGGACCTCGTCGACGAGCAGGATCTCTGGTTCGACGTGGATGGCTACGGAGAAGCCGAGGCGTACGTACATGCCAGATGAGTAGTTGCGTACGGGTTCGTCGATGAACTGGTCGAGTTCGGCGAAACCCACGATGTCGTCGAAGCGTTGGCGGATGTCGCGGGCGGTGAAGCCCAGGATGGCGCCGTTGAGGTAGATGTTTTCGCGGCCGGTGAGCTCGGGGTGGAAGCCGGCGCCCAGTTCCAACAGCGCCGAGAGGCGGCCGTTGGCGCTGGCTGTGCCCTCGTCGGCTCGGAGGATTCCGGCCAGCACCTTCAGCAGCGTGGATTTGCCGGAGCCGTTGCCGCCGATGATTCCGAAGGTGGATCCGTGGGGGATGTCGAAGGTGACGTCACGCAGTGCCCAGAACTCTTCGTAGCGGGTGCGGTGGCCGGCCAGCATGGTGGCCTTGAGGGTCCAGTTGCGGTCGTGGGTTAGGCGAAATTTCTTGCCGAGGCCGTCGAGGGCGATGGCGGGCCCGCCGGCAGCACCGGCCGCACCGGCAGCACCAGCAACAGAGGTGGGTGAGTCCATCTCAGACCTCTTCTGCCATGCGGGGTTCGAGCCGGTTGAAGACCCGGAAGCCGAGTGCCAGCACCACGCCGGCGGCGATGAAGATGCCGAGCCAGCGTTCGGCCGATGGGAAGCGCAGGTCGTAGAGGACGTTCCGGTAGGCCTTGGCCCAGGAGACCATGGGGTTGAGCTGGTAGAGGGTGCGGTAGCTAAAGCCGAACAGTTCACGGTCTGATGGCACCAGGTTGAGCGGGTAGAGGATGGGTGTGAGGAACATCCAGGGTTGCATGGCCACGTTCAAGAAGTGCTGGATGTCGCGGAAGTAGACGTTGGCTGCGCTGATCATGAGCGCCAGGCCCACGGTGAACAGCAGTTGCAGCACCATGAGGGCGAGCACGACGGGGATCCATTGGAAGGCGATGTGGCCTTCCCAGAGGGCGATGACCACTAACAGGACGGCCATCTCCACGAGCAGGGTGATGAAGCGGGCCAGCACGGCCGAGGTGGGCAGCACCCAGCGGGGAAAGTAGATCTTGGTGATGAGCGATGAGTTTGATGTGATGGCTCGGGTGGCGCCGGTGAGGCTGGTGACGAAGAACTGCCACGGCAGCAGGGTGACGAGCAGGAACACGGCGTAGGAGTCGAGGCCGCTGGGGTTGCCGACGCTGGGTTGGATTCGTAGGAAGAGGGAGAAGACGGCGGAGTAGACGACGACGGCTACGAGCGGGTTGAGCACCGACCAGGTCCAGCCCAGGGCTGACCTCTTGTACTGGCTGCGAAGGTCTCGCAGGGTCAGGTTGATGAGCAGGTCTGTGTGCAGCAGGGTCATCATGTCCTGCCATGTCCGGCGTCGGCTCCGGGTCTGGGAGCGGGGTTGTGCCCCGGTTTCTGCCATCGGGCGAGCCTATCCCCGCGGGTCTGGCGGGCCCGGTGCGCTCGGTGGGTCCTACGCTGGTGTGAGATCGCCCATGAACTCCAGCCTGCCTGAACCCCTGAACGCCCCTGTTGGCGCTGCCGCGTCTGCTCCGGCCGGCGTGCATCGTCTCTACCGGCGTCTGGGTCGGTTGGGTTTTCGGTGGCTGTATGTGCTGGATGCCGTGGTGGTGTTGGCGTCGGGTGCGGTGGTGATGACGGTTCGGTTCGGCGTCGACTGGCCGCAGCCGGGTGAGTCGTTGCTGGGTCTTGTGGCGTTCATGGTGCTGGTGCAGGTGGTCTTTTATTTCGGTGGGTTGTATGAGCGTCAGTCGCGTCTGGGCAACCGGCAGTGGTTTGCACGGGTGGCTGGTCTGACGTTGGTGGCCCTTGGTGTGAGTGCGCTGGTGGTGTTGCCGACGGATCGTTATGCGGTGCCGCGTTGGAATCTGGCTGCGGTGGGTGTGTTGGTTGCGTTGGCGGCTACGGGTAACCGGGTGTTGTCGAGGCGTCTGCGGGCCGGCCGGTTTGGTCCGCCCCGGGTTCTGCTGGTTGGCGAGACCGCAGACACGGCTTTGGCTGCCGAGCATCTTGGTGAGACTGACCGTGCTGCGATCGTGGTCGGCCAGGCGGGTCCTGATGAGGACGTGTTGGCGGCGGCGGACCGCACGGGTGCGACCGATGTGATGTTGGTGTCTGATCCGCCTCTGGAGTCTGTGTTTCCAGAGCCGGCGGCGACGTTTGAGACCCAGGGGCGTGGTGCCTATCTGCGGGTGACCGCGGCGACCACGTTGATCGGGTTGCGTACGGTGAGGGTTATCGGTGGCATGCCGTATGTGGCGTTGCGGGCCACGGCGTTGCGGCCGTCTCAGGTGAGGTTGAAGCGCCTCACCGAGTGGGCTGTGTTGATTGTGGCGGGTCCGGTGTTGGTGGCGGTGACGGCGCTGGTGGCCGTGTACGTGCGGGTGGCGGCCGGGCCGGGGGTGCTCTACCGCCAGGAGCGCACGGGGCGTGGCGGGGTGCCGTTCACGATGGCCAAGTTCCGCACGATGTCCCATGATGCCGAGGCCGACTCCGGCCCCCGTCTGGCTGATGCGGCCGACCAGCGGGTTGTGAGGGGTTGCGGCTGGTTGCGGCGTACCCGGCTTGATGAGCTGCCGCAGTTCTGGCATGTGGCCCGTGGGCAGATGTCGCTGGTGGGTCCGCGGCCGGAGCGACCCGAGATGACGGCGGTGTTTGAGCAGACCATTACCGGCTATGGCCGGCGTCACGAGATTGCGCCGGGCATCACGGGCCTGGCCCAGACCCGTGCCGGCTACCACACGGATGCCGCCTACAAGTTGGGTCACGATCTGCAGTACCTGATGGCGTGGTCGCCGTTTCTGGATATCCAGATTCTGGCTGCCACGCTCGTGGTGATGCTGCGCCGAGAGCCGTGAGCGACCTGCCCGAACAGGGGGTGCCGGGCTTTCCGGGCGTGGCCGTGGTGATGCCGGTGCGTAACGAGGCTGCCGGGCTGGCTGCCGCGGTGGCAGCGGTTCTTGCCCAGGAGTACGAGGGCGGCATCGAGGTCTGTCTGGCTGTGGCGCCGTCCCGTGACGACACGGCGGGGGTGGCCGCGGCCCTGGCGGCGGGCGACGACAGGGTGAGCGTGGTCCACAACCCGGCCGGGGTCACACCGGCGGGTCTGAACGCCGCTATTCGGGCCACGACGGCTCCGGTGGTCGTGCGGGTCGACGGGCACTCCACGCTGCCTCTCGGCTACATCGCGACGGCGGTGGCGACCCTGGGGCGCACCGGGGCCGTGAACGTGGGCGGTGTGCAGCGACCCGAGGGCACGACCCCGTTTGAGCACGCGGTGGGCCTGGCCATGGCTTCGCGCTTTGGCGCGGGTGATGCCCGCTTCCACTACGGGGGTCCTGAGGGGCCGGTGGACACCGTCTACCTGGGTGTGTTCCGGCGCGATGCCATCGAGGCCGTGGGTCTCTACGACGAGGCCCTCATCCGCAACCAGGACTACGAGTTGAACTGGCGCCTGCGTGAGGCCGGCGGCGTTGTCTGGTTCGACCCGGCGCTGTCGGTGGGCTACCGGCCGCGCAGTTCGCTCGGCGCGTTGGCCCGCCAGTTCTACGACTACGGCACGTGGAAGCGCGTGGTGGCACGCAGCCATCCGCGGTCGCTGCGGTGGCGGCACATGGTGGCGCCGCTGACGCTGTTGGGCGTGCTGGCCGGCCTGATCGGGGGTTGGTTCTGGCCACCCCTGTTCGTGATGCCCGCGGCTTATGCGGTGGCGGTCGTGGCTGCGGCCATTGTGGTGGGGCGCAGCCCGGTCGTGGCAGCGAGGCTGTGTGTCGTGTACCCGACCATGCACCTCTCGTGGGGTGAAGGGTTTCTCGTGGGCAGGCCTCAGGAGGCTTCGTAGGCCGCCAGCACCTCGTCGGTGGGGCCGTCCTGAATGATCAGGCCCTGTTCCAGCCAGATGACCCGTGAGCATGAGCGCCTGATCTCGGCCAGGTTGTGGCTCACGAGCAGCACTGTTCCCGAGTTGGCCCGGTGCTCGTCGAGGCGTTGTGCGCTCTTTTCGCGGAAGCTGCGGTCACCTACGGCGAGGGCCTCGTCTATGAGCAGGATCTCAGGTGAGAGGGCTGTGGCGATGGAGAAGTGCAGGCGGGCCCGCATGCCTGAGGAGTAGGTCTCCATGCGCATGTCTATTGCGTCGCCGAGGCCTGTGAAGTCGATGACGTCGTCGGTCAGGTCGTCGGCAGCATCCTGGCTGAGGCCCTGTGCCAGGAGTCCTATCTGGATGTTGCGGCGGCCGGTCATGTGGTTGCGCAGCACGGCGCTGACGCCCAGAAAGGTGGGTACGGAGCGCACCAGGCAGGTGCCGCCGGCGAGGGGTACGAGGCCGGTGGTTGCCTGCAGCAGGGTGGTCTTGCCTGAGCCGTTGGGGCCGACAACGCCGACGGTCTCGCCGACGTGTACGTCAAAGGTGACGCCGCGCACGGCGTCGATGGTCTGGGCTGCGGGCTTCTGGCCGCGCAGCAGGTCGCGGATGAGGGGTCGGTGCGAGGCGATGGTGTAGCTCACCTCCACGTCGGTGCAGCTGATGGCCAGGTCGGTGCTGGTCATCCGGTGCCCCCGTAGCTGGATTCGCCGGAGCGGAACAGGGCGAAGCCCACTGTGAGCGATACGACGGCCCAGGCTGCGCTGGCGACCATCACACCGGTTGAGGCTGCGTTGCCGACCATGACCCAGCGCCAGGCGGTGACGTAGCAGTACATGGGGTTGAACAGGAAGAGGGTGCGTACGAGGGCGTCGTCTATGTAGTGGTCGACGGAGTAGAGCACGCCGGACACGTAGAAGAGCAGGCGGAACACGAACGGCAGCAGGTTCTCGAGGTCCCGGTAGAGGTGGTTGAAGCGGGCTGCTGCGAAGGCGCCGCCGAGGCTGAACATGGTCTGCAGGGCGAACAGGGCCGGTATCAGCAGCCAGCGCCAGGTGGGAAGGTTGCCGTGGGCGAGCACCACGACGACCATGACGGCAAGAACCGGGCCGAAGGAGAGGGCCTGGCCCACCGTGTTGGAGATTGGCAGGGTGGCTCTGGGGAACCGCAGGGTGCGGATGAGGCCCAGGCTTGACACGACCGAGCGGGCTCCGTCGCTGATAACTCGTTGGCTGTAGAAGAAGGTGAACACGCCGATGGTCAGGAACACCAGGTAGCTGTCGACGCCACGGTCGATGGGCATGATGATGCCGAACACCAGGAAGTAGACGCCGACCTGCAGCAGGGGGTTCAGGACCAGCCAGACGCTGCCCAGCAGAGTGTGTGCGTTCTGGCTGCGCAGGTCGTTGAGGGGTACCTGCAGCAGGTAGTCGCGTCGGCGCCAGATCTCACGTAGGTACTCACTCAGGGGCAGGGGCTTTCCTACCGGGAAGAGGCCCTTGTCGGCCGGGGTGTCGGGGGTGTCGGTGTTCATGCGTTTTGGGCTTTTCGCTTGCGTTTGGCGCCGCCGGGCGACAGGGTAGGCGGGTGGCGGGTGGGACCGGTGCTCGGGTTTTCCGGCGGGCTTGGACAAGCGCCGCGACTATCGCTTATGTTTGGTGGTTGGTGGTTCTATGGTCGCGCAGAAGTGACCTATGGCAAATTGACTGAAGGGGATTCAGACATGGCATCGAGTGGCCGAACGTTCCGTTGGCGGGTAGCAACCCTCGGAGCGACGCTCGCAATGGTGGCATCAGTTCTCTTCGCCGCGCCCGTGAGCGCGCAGGACGACTTTGGCGGCGGTGGTGGGTTTGTTGAGCCGCCGCCTCCGCCCCCGCCACCGCCCCCGGAGGAGGTGTTCGTTCCCCAAGAGGTGTTCGTACCTGAGCCCGCTCCCGAGGTGTTTGTTGACCCGGGCCCAGCGCCTGACACTGGTGGCGGCGACATGGG
>JACKQG010002132.1_pt2 | contig 23976 bp, 22 predicted proteins | sample 8237621 | NCBI WGS metagenome assembly JACKQG01 (sample SAMN15677084, study PRJNA649215) | marine metagenome | biome: marine; feature: Black Sea; material: saline water; isolation source: suspended particulate matter (SPM) from the Black Sea western gyre | collected 2013-06-09/2013-06-10 | depth... | reverse complement strand
CCTTAAAGGTGGAAAAGTTATTTTTAAACGGAAAAGAATATAAAACCGGCATGGGACTTCCGGGAATGCTATGGAATAGTTTAGCAGGCAGAAAGGAGAAAATTTAATCTCAACAAGAAAATGAGCATGCTGACTTCTTCACCATTGTTTAGGTTCAGGGCTCCGCAGCAAGTATGCAAACTATAGCTGATTTTTTTAAAGGATTAAATTATTTTGGAAACCTGAGTGCGCTTTCAAAAAAAAATCGATTTTTAATATATGGAGGATTAAAAAACTATAGAAGAACAGCAGCAAAGGTGTTGAGCTGGAAAAATCTTGGAGAAATGGCAGAGTAAAAGGTTATGTGAGTAGAACAATGTACCAAATACAGAAATTCAGAGAATTGGATATTTATTTCCAGAATGTTGACCATACTGATATAAAAACTATTGAGGGCAATGCAAGTTTAAGAAATTTTATTTCTGGAATGCTCTCTTATTACCCCTGGTGGATTGTAGTTCTATATCGAATTAGAAAATTTCTTGTAAATATCCTTGGTTTAAAAAGGCATGAGAAACCTGAAGTGTTGCCATCAATAAAGACAGAGGATCTTGCATTCGAGCCTGGAAGAAACGCGTCTTTCTTTATTGTAAGGACAACAAAAGAGAATATCTATTGGGTTTCGGAGACACCGGAAGATAAGCATTTGAAGGCTTATTTTGGTGTTATCGCTGAACACTTGAGTAACCACCTTACAAAATTTCATGTTTTTACATCAGTGAAGTTCATACATTGGACAGGACCAGTTTATTTCAACTTAATTCGTCCATTTCACCATCTTGTTGTTTCGAGTATGATGAGGGCCGGGATCAAACGCGGATTAAAAATTTAAACGCCTCAAGAAATATCTATAGTCAGACCATAGATGTTCATGTTAAATTCCTTTGTTCTTTATTTTTTTTTATTCAATTTTTTCGAAAGGACACAACAAATGAAATGGTTACGCCGAGTTCTAATTCTTATCTTCTTTTTGGCCTTCTGTGCAATGGCCCTGTTTTTCTATTTGCCTTTTTTAAATGACTTTAAGGATAACGGCGAGCTTAAGATTCCCGGTCTTAAAGAGCCGGTTACCATTCAGCGGGATGCCAATGGCATGGCATATATCCATGCCCGGAATGTGCAGGATCTTCTCATGGCCCAGGGGTTTGTCACGGCCCAGGATCGACTCTTTCAAATGCAGCTGACCCGCCTGGTGATACAGGGCCGGGTGTGTGAACTGGCAGGTCCTGGTGCCAGAAATTTTGATATTCGAATGCGGACCATTGGGCTGAACCGAATGGCAAAAAAACAGACCGAAATCCTGAATGGTGAAACAAAGAAAAAGTTTCAATCTTATGTGGACGGTATCAATGCCTTTATCGAAAACTGCCCGGATGATATCCACCTGGAATTCAAACTTGCCGGTATCCAGCCTGAAAAATGGGAAGTGGCGGACTCTGTAGGAATACTCTATTATATGGGATACTCCACGGCCGCCAATTTAAATACTGAAATCGTTGCACAGACGCTGCTGGAAACCCTGGACTATGAAAAAGTCTCCCAAATCATGCCCTTGAATATCAATGCTGATGATCCCAAGGATACTGGCATGCTTAAAATTCCTGCCAAATCAGATCTTCTGGCATCCATGAGCCGTATTCAATCGCTTGCCGCATATGCAACGGACAGAAAACTGCGTGCCGGAAGCAATAACTGGGCAGTATCCCCTGCCCGTTCGACCTCGGGAAGCGCCATTCTTGCAGGTGACCCCCATCTGGACCCCAGGATACTGCCCGGTGTCTGGTATCCCATCGGGCTGATTGCCCCTGATATCAGAGCCGTTGGAGTACATATCCCCGGCATTCCGGGTATGGCAATTGGCCGCACCGATTATATTGCCCTTTCTGCCACCAATAATTATGGGGATATGCTAGATCTGTATATTGAAACCATTGATTCTAAGAATCCGAATCATTACCTGGAAGGTAAAATATCCATTCCCTTCACCAGGATTGAAGAAACCCTTAGGATAAAAGACAAAGATGATCCAACCGGTTTTAAAACGGAAAACATCACCATCCTGACCACCCGAAGAGGCCCGGTTGTATCAGGCATATTCCCGGATCTGAACACCTCAAAAACCATTTCCATGAGATTTGCCCCGGCTGAATCCATGGGATCAACCATTGGTCTGTTTGACATTTTAACAGCAAAAAACAATCAGGATGTTGTAAATGCCCTGAAAAATGTTCCCATGGGATGCCTTAACTGGGTGTTTGCCGATGCTGACGGCAATATCGGTCACCAGGCTTCGGGTAAAATCCCCATCCGTTACAATGGTGATGGCACCTTTCCCCATTTGATAAAGGATAACACGGATAACTGGCATGGATGGATTCCCCAGGATGAAATGCCCGGCAGCATGAACCCGGATAAAAACTGGATTGGTACCTGTAACCAGAAAACAATAGATCATGACTACCCCTATTATTATTCATCCTATTTTGCCCCCTCCTACCGGTATAGAAGATTAAAAGAACTCATGGCTTCATCCGATAAAAAAAGCAGTCAGGATCTATGGGACTATCAAAGGGATACAAAAAATCTATTGGCCCAGAACATATCCCCGATAATGGCAAAGGTATTTCAAAGCCATGAAGAGACCAGGGTCATGGGGAAAATCATTGCCGAATGGGATTTCAGGGATGATCCGAACAAAGCAGCACCTGCCATATTCCAGGCCACCTACAGACATTTCGCCTATTTGGTTTTTGAAGACGAGCTGGGCCAAGACAATGCCATGGTCATGCTCAATAACTGGTACTTCTGGCAGGAACGGCTTGAACAGATGGTTTTACGGAATGAAGGGGCCTGGTTTGATAACATCAAGACCTTAGATCAGATTGAAACCCGTGAAGACCTGTTTTTTCTGGCAGGATTGGAAGCCAAAAAAGTTTTAAGCGGACAGATGGGAAACTCTCCTGAGAAATGGCAATGGGGGCAGGTCCATACCCTGGAACTTGTCAATCCCCTGAGAAGAACAGAACCCGGCAAAGCCTTGCTGGGTTCTGGCCTGTTGCCCATGGGCGGTTCAGGAGAAACATTGTACCGGGGTTGGTATGATTATGACAAACCCTTTGAGATCACCCATTGTGCTGCACTTCGCATGGTTACCGACTTTTCAGATAAGGATAAAATTTTAGCCGTGATGCCCGGCGGGGTCAGCGGCAGAAGTTTTTACCCCCATCAAAAAGATCAGATCAAGGCGTATATGTCCGGAGAAAAGCGCTATTGGTGGTTCAGCGATAAGGCCATTGATGACAATACCAAATCCAGACTGATGCTTACGCCTTAGGATAAGATATAACCGCAAATGGTTTGAACAGGAGCACATTATGGCCGGAGGTTGGTCCCGTGACGGGGCTGTGCAGGATCAGATAGACGCCAGCATTGACGATGCCGTCAAGCTGGCCAGGAGTCGGTTGCCGAACGGTGAGGGCTTGACACATTGTCAGGAATGCAAGGCTGTTATTCCGGACGTACGGCGCAAAGCGATCCCTGGTGTTCGGCTTTCTGGACCACGCCCGGTGATACTGCGCTTCGCGTCATGGTTGACTGGAACATTGAAATCATCTTCATGTTCTTGATCGGAGGTATTGTCTATTATCATACGCTTTCTGAAAGCACGACGGAAAAAATACTGGGCATTCCTGAAAAATGGTTCTGGGCAATCGGCTATTCGGTCTTTGCGGTTTTTGTTGAGTGCCTTCTAAACATAGGAGGGCATCTCGTCTGGGAATACCCGTTCTGGAATCTTTCTTTCAAGGGTGTCTGGCTAATATTTCTCTTTGGCTACTTTCACTTCTACTGTGCAGTTATTCTGGTAATCAGCCTAAAAACAATGCAGAAAAAAATTCTAACCCTTTTAATAATCTATGCTGTCCCGATCATTATGAATATTTTCGCCTTTGGTTTCTTTGGCTGGAATTATTGATTTACGGATGCAAGACAGATTTTTATCACCGGATTTTTTAATGATAAAAATAGATCCTGACGTCCAGGACCTGAAGAGCAGGACAAATTGTGAATGGTGAGTGATCAATAGTATTCTCCCAGGCCGCAATTATTGGCCTCATATTTTTTAATATCATTTAGTAACTCAAGGCGAAGACTTCAAAGATTTGGTGCTGCAGCTAACCTTGAGTCATACTTGGAAAAATTGAATATGCGGCCACAGGTTTGCATTAAAAAAAACTGACTGCCGTCTTTTGACAGCATATACAAAGTAGTGTCTACCTGTTTTGCAATTAAAGGGAAGAGGAGATCAGGCTCCTTTATGGTCTATTGAATAAAAACACAAAACAGCATGGATACTGATTTCATCAAAAGAATAACTAAAAAGAATTATGGCCGGGGAAATTTCACTTGAAAAAATGATCATCCCCATATATCAACATGACTATGAAACTGGACATAGATCAAATCAGAAATGGCTGCAATCAGTTTAATCTGTCTGGATTGAAAAGTGCCATACCATTGTCTGATGGATTTGCAAACCTGAACTATAAGATCATTACCGATCAGGGCTATTTTCTTTATCGGGTCTGTCTCCAGCAATCCAATATCAAACTCATCCATTGGGAGATTGAACTGCTCTTATCGCTTCAACGGTTTGATTTTCCAACAGCCTACATGCTGGCTTCAAAAGGGGGAGATTATTTAATCGACACAGACCATGGCAAAGTCATGATTTATGAATTTAAAAACGGACATGAACCGTTGCTGAACCCCGCTACCGTGGGTGAAATCGCCAAAGCCCTAGCCAGATTGAATCTATTTCCGGACTGGCACAGATTCTCCCGAAAAAATGTGATCAACATGGACAACTGCATAGGCCTGATAGAAAAATTCAAGGATGCACCAGTGCAGTACCCGGAAGTGTATCCCTATTTTAAAGATCAGACCTTGTTTTTAAAAGCGTTTGTCCAAAAAGATCTGCCAAAAGGGATTATTCACGGGGATTGCTTTCCTGACAACACCATTTTCCAGGGAGACAGGCTTGTGGCGATCATTGATTTTGAAGAGGGTTGTGTTGACCATTTATTGATGGAGATCGGGATGACTATAAACGGGTTCTGTTTTGTTGACAATCAGATAGACCCCGTGCTGATGAATGCCTTTTTAAGGGAATACAACAGGATCAGGCCATTGACACAAGAGGAACTGGAATTGCTGCCCCTTTATATCCAATGGGCTGCCCATGGGATGATATCGTGGCATTTGAAGTATTATTTGATATATAAAAAAAATTACAAACAGCTTAAAAGAGTGATGGAACTGATGAACCGGGTAAAAATATTAAAAAAAACAAGACTGCCACAAATAGAGATGTAACGCCATGAAGAAAAAGGATTCATTTTTAATTCAGAGGCTTGATCTCCATGATCTTTGCCGCAAGTTTGGTACACCGTTGTATGTCTATGATGCGAATATCATCAAACAGCAGGTCGAAAAGTTTAAAACCGCATTTGGCACGATACGGTATAAGGTGATGTATGCGGTCAAATCGTGTACCAATATCAGCATCATAAAATATATGAAGCTGTTGGGCACAGGTCTGGACACTGTATCCATTCCTGAAGTGCACATGGGGTTGAGCCTTGGTTTTGATCCCAGAGATATTGTTTTTACACCCAATGTGGTGGACTTCAAGGAGATTGAAGAGGCAGTTGACTCAGGTGTTTCAATTAATATCGAGAACCTTCAGAACCTTGAGTCTTTTGGGAAAAAATACGGATCATCTTACCCTGTGTGTGTCCGGCTGAACCCGAACATGATATCAGAGATAGAAAGCGGAAAAGCAACTGGGCCTGATTTTGCCTCTGCCAACAAAGAGCATTATGGCGATGTCAGTGAAGTGCAGGTCAGCGCATGGCATAATCAGTCCAAATTCGGAATTTCTTTGACCCAGTTTGATGATATCCTGAAACTGATTGAACAATACGGATTGCGCATCAATGGCCTTCATCTGCACTCAAGTCATGTCATACTCAACAAAACTGTATTTGAAAAAGGGGTTAAAACCCTGTTTAAAATCGCCAGACAATTTAAGCATCTTGAGTATATCGATTTCGGCGGTGGAATCATGGTCAAACACAAACCGGATGATGTGGTGATAGAGCTTTCAGATGCCGGTCCTGTTCTAAAAAGAGAATACGATACATTCTGCAGTGAAACCGGTAAAACCATCACCGTCTGGTTTGAGCCGGGGCGGTTCCTGATGAGTGAGGCAGGGTTTTTATTTACAGAGACCGTGGTACTGAAGACCAACGGCTGGATCGATTTTGTGGGAACCAATACAGGGTTCCATCACCTGGTCCGGCCCATGATGTATAATGCCTATCATTCCATAGAAAATATTTCCAACCCCAAAGGTCCAATCAAAAAGTATAATATTGTTGGAAATCTATGCGAGATCGACAACCTGGCATGTGACCGGGAACTCAATGAGGTCAGGAAAAAAGATTTGTTGATGATTAAAAATGTCGGTGCTTACGGGTTTGCCATGTCATCCAATTATAACTCCAGGCCAAAGCCGGCAGAAGTGTTGATCATCAACGGCCAGGCCAAACTGATCCGCAAACGGGAAACCTATGCGGATTTAGTCAGGAACCAGGTGGAAATTGACTTTTAAGTTGGGGTAAGATATCATACGATGAATACCAAAACAAAAGGAAAACACCATGCCGCTTTATAATCTGGTCAGTTTTGCCGGTATCTTTATCCTGCTGATCATTGCATGGCTAATGTCACGCTTTTTGTTTGGTAACAAAAACATCATAAACTGGCATCTGATTTGCTGGGGTATTGGACTGCAAATCCTGTTTGCACTTTTTATATTTATTGTTCCTGCAGGGATAAAACTTTTCCAGGCAATAAATGATCTTGCCGTCATTGTATTATCCACTGCATCTGACGGGGCAAGATTTGTTTTCGGAATTCTTGCAGCACCGCCAGGGAGCGAGGAATCTTTAGGATTTATACTTGCTTTCCAGGCATTTCCCACCATCATCTTTTTTTCTGCTTTGGTGGCCATCCTCTACTATTATAACATCCTGCCCTTTATCATCCGGCAATTTTCCAAACTGTTCGCGCGGCTGATGAAGATATCCGGTGCAGAAGCCCTATGTGCTGCCAGTAATATATTTGTCGGTGTAGAGTCAGCATTTACCATTAAACCCTATATCCGGGAAATGACACGTTCTGAGCTGTGCACCATTTTAACAGCCGGAATGGCCACTGTTGCTTCAAATGTACTGGCCCTTTACGTATTTACGCTTTATTCCCAGTTTCCATCCATTGCCGGTCACCTGATATCTGCATCATTTCTCTCAGCTCCTGCAGCCCTGATCATGTCAAAAATACTTTTCCCGGAAACTGGAACGCCCAAGACCCTTGGGAAAACTGTTGATATACACTATGAAAAGGATGCAAGCCTGTTTGAAGCCATTATCAATGGTGCTACATCCGGACTCAAGGTTGTTTTCAGTATTGTTGCCCTGTTAATCGCCGTCCTGGGTCTTGTAGCTCTGATTGACCTGGCCCTTGGCGGTGTGGGATCTCAATTGAACATCTGGATGGGAATAACCATTGACTGGTCATTAAAAGGTCTTCTGGGATATCTGTTTTATCCGTTTACCCTTATTATCGGTATTCCTGTTGAAGATGCAAAAATTATATCCCAGATCATTGGTGAGCGCATTATTCTGACAGAAGTGGCCTCGTACCAGGATCTGGCAGCCGCTATCAGCAACAACACCCTGATCCATGCCAGGTCTGCTGTGGTTACATCCTATGCCCTTTGCGGTTTTGCCCATGTGGCATCCATGGCTATTTTTGTCGGGGGCATAACGGCCCTTGCACCCGAACGGACGGCAGCCGTTTCAAGTGTTGCATTTAAAGCCTTGATTGCGGCTACTCTGGCCTGTTTACTGACAGCCTGCATTGCCGGGACATTTTTTACAGACACAAGCATTCTATTGGGTTGAAATAAAACACAGATGACCATGAAACCGATTGATCTCACAGCGCATCCCGAGGGCGGTCGATTCCGGGAAGTATTCAGATTTCACACTGATTGATCCAGACTCTGAAGAAGCAAAACGGCTCATCTGTATTGCACCTAAGATGGCCCGATACATCCTTTCCCGTTGATCGATCAACCATATAAGGTTAAAAATAAGGAGAATAAATGGATAATGAAGTACTTTTTGAGGTTAAAGAAGCTATAGCGACCATCACGCTGAACAGACCGGAAAGAAAAAATGCCATTAACCAGGCGCTTCTGACAGGACTTTATAATGGTATTGAACGAATAGCTAAAAGTGCTGAGATCAAAGTCGGCATTATTACGGGAAGTGGAAGCGCTTTTTGCTCCGGCATTGATCTTGCCTGTCTTTCAACTGACAAGCTTTTTGACCCCCGTTCAGACGGAAATGATATGCCGAAAATATTTTCATCCTGTAATAAACCGATTATCGGTGCGGTAAACGGGTATGCCATTACGGGCGGATTTGAAATTGCCTTGAACTGTGATTTTTTAATTGCCTCTGAAAATGCGGTTTTTGCTGACACTCATGCCAAAGTGGGAATCCATCCCGGATGGGGAATGAGCCAGCTGCTTCAGCAGGCAGTTGGCCAGAGGCTTGCAAAACAGTTTTCATCAACCTGTGAAAAAATTCCTGCGCAACGCGCTTTGGCCTGCGGTCTTGTCAATGAAGTTGTACCGGCTGATAAACTTCTTGCAAGAGCCTTTGAACTCGCCGAAAAGATATGTGAGGTCAACTATGACATGATGCTGACAATCAAAACCTTGATTGAAGCAAAAAACAGGATGACGTTTAACAATGCAATGGCAATGGAACAAAAAGGATTTGAATTTTTTTTAAAGGACTTTGGCAAGTGAATCATCTTAGGTTTTTGTTTCCCCCTGCCGTGATACAGTCGGCCAGAATCCTTGCCCGTGCACCTGACGCAAATGATCGCTTCAAACGCATCTGTTCTGAAAAGGCGAGATGAACACACATTTCTAAATTGGTGTTTGCTTGACAATCGCTGATTTTTGACAATATATCTTCCAGCTGATGTGGCTGAGCAGTGCAGTAAGTATTATTATGCCACCAATCAGCGTTCGAATCGTGGGAATTTCATCGTGAATCAACCACATCCATATCGGCGCCAAAACGGTTTCCGTGGTTCCTAAAAGTGCGGCAAGTGCCGAAGGGATGAGACGTGCTCCCGTGACAAATAAAGCAAGGCCAAAGCCAAGATTCAATCCTCCGAAAACAATCAGGATGCCCATATCAGGCAGTGTCACCACAACGGTGTTCATGAAACCGGCAGCCACACAAGCTGCCATTACAGTACCCAGACAAACTGCCGGAACCATTTGTACATGAGCATACCGCCGGGTAATCACTGTTGCACACGCAAAAGCAAAGGCAATCAACAACGACAGGGTATCGCCTATCGGTGATATCTTACCAGTAAACGAATCAGACACCATGACGGCAACGCCCATAATGACAAATGCAATTGCAATCCAGGTTGGTATTGTCACGCGTTCCTGAAACAGTATCCAGAGAATCAAGGCAGCAAACAACGGGACCCCTGCCTGCATCAACAGAATATTGGCAACGGTTGTGTGGGTCAATGCAACTATGAAACTGGTGGTTGCAACGGCAAAACAGATGCCAACGCTAATTCCCGGTAATCCCATGTTTGCAAATAATTCAAAGGTACGGCGGGGTCCCTTCCGGATAAGCATAAATGCCAATAAAAACAGTGCTGCCCAGAAAGACCGCCAGAAGACAATGGTCCAGCTTTCCTGCGTGGAAATAAAGTGTTTAAGTGCTCCACCAAAACTCCAAACAATGGCAGACGCAAGAACCAAAGTAAAACCAAAACGATTTTCAGGATTACTCCTGGTTTTTTCCTGGCCTGTAGTTGGAGATGATCTAAGTAAATTTTTCAACTGTTAATCCTGAAAAAATATGGTTATAGAAATTTTTTTGAGGCATCATAGATATCAAGTTACTTATTGTCAATAAAAGTATAAAAAACAATTTCAAAAGCTGGAATATGCACTTGCCTTGGGGTTGCAGGGCTGATAACCTGCAGGACATGGTTAATATATCCCCCAGGGTTTACATCCGGCATGAAAATGTCTATATAAAGCGCTGGAGATTTTAAAGTCAGATCCACTGCATTTCAATCGCCAGGAAAATTCCAGTTTTAATGGATTATTTACACCATAACCCTGTCACATAACGGGCTTTTTGAAGTATGATATGATAAGAGGAAAATTATTATAAACAAACAAATCATTGCTTCCATTGATATAAAACCATTTTTTAAATTTTTTAGACTGTTTTTGCGATAATTGAAAGGAAACCATAATGAATGTCTGCTATGATGGAAATGTTCTAAAAGAATTACTTCGGCTGTTAGCCCTGGAAAAAATAGAAGAAAATATTTTCAGGGGCCAAAGCCAGGATCTCGGGTTTGGCAACGTCTTTGGCGGCCAGGTCCTTGGCCAGGCACTGTCTGCCGCCTCAAGAACAGTGGAATCGGATTTCCATGCCCACAGCCTTCACGGGTATTTCATGCGACCCGGAGATGCCAAAAAACCAATTGTTTATACAGTAGACTGCATAAGGGACGGTAAAAGTTTTGTCACCCGCCGGGTGGTGGCCGTTCAGAATGGCCTTGCCATTTTCTCCATGGCCACCTCTTTTCACAGGGATGAACAGGGATATGAACACCAGAACACCATGCCTGACATTAAAGGGCCTGACGGCATAGAAAATGAGGTTGAGATGGCAAGACGTCTTTCAAATCAGATTCCACCTGCAATTCTTGAAAAACTTCTTTGTAAGAAACCAATTGAAATCAGGGTGGTGAATCCGGTTAATCCCTTTAGCCCCAAACCCATGCCGCCTAAAAAATATGTCTGGTTCAGGGCCATTGACAAGATCCCGGATGATGAAGCCACCCACCGGTATATGCTGGCCTATGCCTCGGATTTTCATCTGGTCGCGACCTCCCTTTATCCCCACGGCAAAACCTTCTGGTCCTCTGACATTCAGGTGGCAAGCCTGGACCATTCCATATGGTTCCATAGAAAGTTTAGAATGGATGACTGGCTCCTCCATGTCATGGAAAGCCCCTGCGCTGGAAAAGCAAGAGGATTGAACATAGGTTCCATCTATACACGGGACGGGGCTCTAGTGGCCAGTGTAGCCCAGGAAGGATTGTTAAGGCTCTTGAAAAAATAAATCCATGCGAAATATATGGAAATTCCAATGGCATTCAAAGGATTAACAAAATAAATAAAATACAAATAAAGGAAGAAACAATGAGAGATCCTATTTTTGAACCCATAATAATAAACAAACTTAAAATTAAAAACAGGATATATCTTCCTGCAATGCACCTGGGCATGGCGCAGAATTTTGAAGTCACGGACCAGATCATTAATTTCTATGCACAAAGAGCCAAGGGCAGGCCTGGAATGATTTGTGCCGGGTATGCAACGGTGGATGAACTTTCAGGCAATACCCAGAATATCGGGGCCCATGATGACAAATTCATACCAGGGCTTCAAAAACTTTCAAAAGCCATTAAAGACAATGGGTCTCTTTGCGCAATGCAGATCAACCATGCAGGTAGATATAATTTTTCCTTTTTCCTTAATGGAAAACAACCTGTTGCACCTTCTGCCATAGCATCAAGAATGACAAAAGAAACTCCCAAAGAAATGACGACTGATGAAATAAAAACAACTATCAACTCTTTTGCACAGGCTGCATTAAGGGTACAAAAAGCTGGGTTTGATGCAGTTGAAGTATTAAGCGGAACTGGATATCTTATCAGTGAATTCCTTTCTCCTTTGACCAACCAGCGCAGGGACAATTATGGAGGAAGCTTTGAAAACAGGATGAGATTCGGACTTGAGGTTATAAAGGCTGTCAGAGATGCAGTTGGGAAAGATTTCCCTTTGATAGTCAGGATGAACGGCAATGACTTTATGCCTGGAGGAAACCCAAGGACTGAACTGCAGGAATATGCCAAAGCCCTGTCAGACGGCCTGGTTGATGCTCTTTGCATCAATGTGGGATGGCACGAAGCAAGGGTACCTCAAATCGTGAGTTGCGTACCCAGAGGCGCTTTTTCATATCTTGCAAGGGGGATCAAAGAAAAAGTGAATGTGCCCGTTATTGCAAGCCACAGGATTAATGATCCTAAAACAGTAAGACAAATGCTGGATAACGGTATGTGCGACATGGTGGCCATGGGCCGCAGCCTTATTGCCGATCCAATGTTCCCTGAAAAAACAAGGCTTGGAAAGGAAAAGGAAATCATACATTGCATTGCCTGTGCTCAAGGATGCTTTGATAACCTTTTCAAATTAAAACATGTTGAATGTCTTTGCAATCCTTTGGCAGGGTTTGAAGGCACAAAGCCTGTTAAAAAGACTACCTCTCCTAAAAAAGTGCTTGTGGCAGGAGCCGGGCCCGCAGGGATGACAGCCGCCCTCACAGCACATTCAAGGGGCCATGATGTGATAATTTATGAAAGCAGCTCAAGACCTGGAGGACAACTTTACCTTGCAGCCGCTCCTCCGGGAAGGGATGAATTTGCCCAGCTTGCCAAAGACCTTGAAATCCAGATTGCTGCAAAAAAAATACCAATTGTTTTAAAAACCGAAGTAAGCCAGGAAATCATTAAAAAAGAAAAACCAGACACCATCATACTTGCAACGGGTTCAAAACCCCTGATTCCGCCTATTGCCGGAATAGACCTTCCCCATGTTGTGGAGTCATGGGATGTCTTACAGGACAAGGTGTTTACAGGCCAAAAAGTTGCTATTATCGGCGGCGGAGCAGTTGGTGTGGAAACGGCCCTCTTTCTTGCAGAAAAAGGAACAATATCAGCTGAAACTATAAAATTTCTTCTTGTTAACAGAGCCGAAAACCCTGATACACTTTTTGAAATGGCAACCCGGGGAACCAAACAGGTCACCCTTATTGAAATGCTGGGCAAAATGGGTAAAGATATCGGAAAATCAACTAAATGGGGCATGATGCAGGACCTTGGCCGGCATCATGTAAAAACCATGACGGGCAGCAAAGTAATAGAAATTACCCCTAACGGCCTGATTATTGAACAGGATGGTAAAATTTATGAGATTGAGGCAGATACTGTGGTTGTTGCAGCAGGTTCTGTATCAAACAATCCCCTTGAATCCGTGCTTGAAAAAATGGGTGTGGAATACAGGGTTGCAGGAGATGCCAGACAGGTTGCCACAGCTTTTGATGCTGTCCACCAGGGCTATAAGGCTGGATTGGAGATATAATCTCCCCACAACTGGATAGACAGGTGAATGATATATATATAATATCCAGAAAAGTTCTTTGGCTGTTTTGAATAATAGTGGAGGCAGATAAATGTTAGTTGCCGTAATAGATAATTATGACTCGTTCACATTCAACCTGGTTCACTATATCCGTGAAACGGGAGCGGGTGTAGTTGTTTATAGGAACGATAAGGCATCCATTGATGATCTTAAAGTCTTGAACCCGGATGCCATTGTCATCTCCCCAGGACCTGGTCGCCCTGAGGATGCCGGTATTTCCCTGGATGTTGTCAAACATTTTTCCGGCATTGTTCCTCTTCTTGACGTCTGCCTTGGACACCAGGCCATTGCCAAGAGCTTTGGAGGGACAATCATCCAGGCAAACCAGATCATGCATGGAAAAACATCCACGATTATAAGTGATGGAAAACAGATTTACTCCGGGATAAAAAGCCCTTTTACAGTGATGAGGTATCATTCCCTGGCAGTTTCCCACGAAAATCTTCCCGACTGCCTCTTAATTACTGCAAGGACTGAAGATGGTGAAATCATGGGAATTCGTCACAAAGAGCATCCAACACAGGGTGTCCAGTTTCACCCTGAATCCTTTATGACTGATGTGGGAAAAAAACTGATAAAAAATTTTATTAATGGTGATAAAAAAAATTGCCTCTGAAATAAGACTTACCGGACAAGGATACTATCCCCCTGATAAATCTTGGCATCTGGTGAAAGCTTGTTTAGCTTTTGTATGTTTGTGACTGTGGTATTATATTTTTTACTGATACTATAAAGGGTTTCCCCTTTTTTAATAGTATGAAACAAACCAGCCTTTATTTCCTTTTTTTCAGGTTCTGCAGGTTTTGCAACGGGTTGTGATGTTGTGACTGCAATAGATTTTTTCTTAGACCCAGAAATACTTTTTTCAATATTATCCAATCTCTTTAGTAAAGAATCAAATTTAACTGAAAAAGCTGTTTCAAGACTTGCCACCCGCTCTTTTACAGGGCCAATGCCCATTGCCGCTCCTGTACCTGAGCCATCTGGAGATAGGCCAGCGGTTTTCCAGATTTCAAGGTCCTTTTCCAGGGCTTCAACCCTTTGTTCCAAATCAGCAAAATATGAGCTTGAAGTATTTGTTTTAACCGTTTCCGTCCTGATGTCCGAAGACCTGAAAAAAAGGAAAAATATAACAACAGTTAATAACAAAGCCCCAATAAGAATCAAGGCAAATTCATTTTTTTTCAAATGAGACGGTTGAATTTTTTTAGTGCTGTTGCGAACTTGGTCTGTCTGGTTTTTATTGGGATTAATGTTTGTTGCCGGTATGTTTGATTCAGGCGTATCTTGGGGATCCATCGCAAAGCTCCTGTTTTTGTTTTTTAAAATTATCAAGCCGGAATTTTAAAATCATCAACCCCAACCATTCTTGATAAAGCCTGGATATATTTTCTTCAGGAAAACTGCCCTGCCCTTTATCTTTCATCTTTTCTCCCATGCGCTTTAAGCCAGCCTTAACCTCCGTAGACTGTTCCAGGCCGTCCAGAAATAAATAAATTTCCAATGCCTCTTCAAAATAGCCCTGGCTTTCATAAATCTGTGCAACTTCAAGTGTTTTTAATTCATGATTCATGGAGTCTTCCTTTTATTACCTGATTTGTCCTTAAAGATGAGCTCATCTTCTTCAGCCATATCATGTTCGTGTTTTGCCACATGTTTGATATAATTCATATCTGTTTTCAAACTTTTAATTTCTGTTTCAAGCTTTTGATTTTCCTGATCAATTGTCTGAACCTGTCTTAAAACTGTCCTTTCCTTTTCTTTTAACATTTTATAATCCAAAACACCATTTTTTGAAAAAAAAATTAAGAATAACAATATCACAATAATAAATAATGAAATATAAAAACCTGTTTTTTCGACCATTGTCATGATTTATTCCTGATCAATCCTTTTTTTAACAATTTCAATTCAGGGCTTGAAATAAAAAAATTAATGCTAAAGTAAAAAATCATTCCAAAACACATGCAGCACACCACCCCTGTTCCAAACCAAAATTTATTACTCCCTTCCGTCAGTATAAAAACGGCTGCCTGTTTTACAAGAAAAAACATTATAACAGATAAAAAAAAAGATCTGCAAGCAGAAACCACGATCTCAAATTTATTGATATTCACAACGCCCGGAATATTGATAAACAAAATAATAAGCCCCACCATGGCAGATATGGAAACAGACATAACAAGCCCCTTAAGCCCAAGGCTATCGATAAATAAAAAGCAGAGAATCAGATTCAACAAAATGGCAATGATGCTGGAATAAAATGGAATTCTTATATTGGACAGGGCATAATACAATGTGACAAACAATCGACTCCCTGTAAATGCCCACAATCCTGAACTCAAAAAAACCAGGCAATCTGCTGTCTGCTGAATGGCTATTGCATTAAAAACCCCATACCCGAATAAAAGCGCAACAATTTTTTCATCTAAGGCCATCAATCCCGCCATTGCCGGAATTGTAATAAAAAAAACAAGTCTTACTCCATTTGAAAACAGTTCGGAAATTTCATCCATATGCCCCAGAGCTGCTTTTTTTGAAAATTCAGGCAATAGCACTGTTGCGGCAGAAACGGCAAAAAGGGCCATGGGAAACTGAACCAGCCGGTCTGCATAATAAATAAAAGATACACTGCCCTCATCCAGTTTTGAAGCAAAAAAGGAGGCCACGGCAATATTAATCTGAAAAGCGGCAGCTCCAATCATACAGGGAATCATTATTTTTATGACCTTGAATATCCTGGGATGAAAAAATTGAAGCAGGGGTATTTTTAACATCCCTAAACGAATCATAAATGGAACCTGGATTAAAAGCTGAAGTAAGCCACCGATACTAACCCCCATTGCCAGGCCAATTATTGGCGTATCAAAATATTTTGATATCAGAAGCGCAAACCATATCACCACCAGATTAAATACAATAGGTGCCGTGGCAGGAACTCCAAAATTTCCCAGAGAATTCAATACACCCATGCAAAATGCGGCAATAAGAACCAGCCAGAAATAAGGCAGCATTATTTTAAATAATATAATTGTCAGTCCATATTTATAGGAATGAACTACAAAACCGGGTGCTATAATTTTTATGATCACAGGAGCAAAAAAGATTCCGGTCAGAACAATAAAAACACCGGCAAGGGATAAAAAACAAAAAAAGGAAAAAGCCAATGTGATCGCTTTGGATCGCCCTTCCTTTTCAAGGGTTTCAGTGAATATTGGCACAAATGAAACACTCAAAATTCCTTCGGAAAATAGCTTCCTGGCAAGATCAAAAGGGCGAAAAGCGATAAAAAAAGCATCACTTTGAGAGGTTGTTCCAAAATACATTGCAATGATGACATCCCTGATAATCCCAAGAACGCGGCTGGCAAAAGTTAAAATGGTCAGCAAAACTGTATTTTTTAAGATTTTACTCACAGGTTTTCCTTGACAAAAACTAACAATCCATATATTCTGGCTGTCTTAAAATAGGATGAATTTTTATATTAAATAAACTTAAACAAGGAGTAAGACCAAGTTGGCTAACCATAAATCTGCAAAGAAACGGGCAAAACAGAGTCAGGTAAGACGGCTTAGAAACAGATCTGTAAAAACCTCTCTTAAAAATTTGGAAAAAACCCTTCGCGCTGCAAAAGAGGCTGGTAGTGATAATAAAGATGAACTCATGAGAAAAACTCAATCTGCCATTCATAAAGCCGCTAAAAAAGGTGTTCTCCATAAAAAGACTGCTTCCAGAAAAATTTCAAGAATGTTCAAATTCATGAATGCATAGCCTTACAGGCTTTTGTTTCAAACAATTTAAGACAGGATTTATATTGATAAAATGTAAATCCTGTCTTCATCATTTTCATACTAAAAATTAGTCATTAGTTTACTGATTAATTTTTCAGCAATTCGAATGGCTATTTTATCCACAGCTGCTTTTTTGTTGCCTTCATCAGTTAGATTATCCTGTGATACTGTGTAGTCTTCATATGATGTAAAATCTGATGCCGACCAGATCACTTCACCTTCCCTGTTTATCAATTTCAAATCCATTGTAGCCCAAATTCTTCTTTCCATTACAGATTCTGTGGTTGAACGGGACAAGGTGGCAAATGTAATTTCCTTGATGGTTCCTTCAAGAAAAGCAGATGCATGGGATTCCTCTTCAACTTTGGTATCCGTCTTTTGAATGATCTCCTGAATTAATGCATTGGTAAATGCTATTACAGCCCCTGTTTCAGAACTTTTATTTTTCAAAGCCCTTACAGCAACACTGCTCACATCTTTATTAATATATCCGCCACCTTCAAACTGATACCCACAGGAAGCAAAAAATACAACCAGACAAGTATATAAAATCCATTTTAAATTTTTCATATTAAACCACAATATTTATAAGTGTTTGTTTTTTTCTAATAACGATAATTTTTTTGGGTTCTTTATCCCCTATGTATTTTTTAATCTTTTCATCTGCCAGGGCTGTTTCTTTGATCACAGCCTCCCCAATACCTGCATCAATTGTAAATTTTGAACGCAGCTTACCGTTTACCTGAACAACAACAATAATCTCATCTGTTTTAAGGGAATCTTTTCTGTATTCAGGCCAGGATTGTTCAAGAATTGAGCCGGTCTTACCAAATTTTTCAAACAATTCTTCACAAAAATGCGGAAGAATGGGAGACAGCAATAAAAGAATATTTTCAAGGCTGAACAGGATCACTTTTTTCATTTCAGCATCTGCAGAATCAAGGTCAATCGTATACAAGACATTAACAAGTTCCATTACTGCTGAAATGGCCGTATTAAAATGAAAGCTTTTATCAATATCATCAGTAACCTTTTGTATGGTCTGGTTTGCTTTGATATAAAGTGCTTTTGCCTGTTCTGACGATAGATCCGAAGCCGCACCCGTAAAGGGTTTAAAACCATCTATTTTTTCCAGGCATTCCAGGGCAAGCCGCCATACCCTGTTGACAAATCTATTACTGCCTTCAACCCCGTCTTCACTCCATTCAAGGTCCCTTTCAGGCGGAGCCGCAAACAGGCAGAATAACCGGGTCACATCAGCTCCATATTTTTCAAGCAGCTCATTGGGATCAACCACATTTTTCTTGGATTTTGACATCTTAATGACCCGACCCACTGCCACATCTTTGTTGCATTTTGTGCATACAAGGCTGCCCTTATCGTCTTTCAACGCTTCTTCGGGAAAAAGATATCCATGATCAGGACAGGTCATGGTTTCCTTGCAGACCATGCCCTGGGTCAAAAGCCGTGTAAACGGTTCTTTAAAATCAATCATTCCAAGGGTATGCAACACCCGCATAAAATACCGGGAATATAATAAGTGAAGGACTGCATGCTCTACCCCTCCGATGTATTGATCCACGGGAGCCCAGTATTTTACTGCTTTTGGATCAAACATACCCTCATCATATCTGGGAGAGCAATACCTTAAATAATACCAGGAGGATTCCACAAAGGTATCCATGGTATCAGTGTCTCTTTTTGCATCCTTTCTGCCACATTCAGGACAGAAGGCTTTTGCAAAACTATCAAGGTATGGCAAGGGAGATCCCCCTTTTTCAAGGAGATTTGCATCCTCAGGAAGCCTTATGGGAAGATCTGTTTCAGGAACAGGCACCACCCCGCAATCAGGGCAGTGAACAACAGGAATCGGTGCGCCCCAGTATCGTTGTCGAGATATTCCCCAGTCTCTTAACCGGTATGAAACCGCCTTTTTACCCCTGCCCTTTTTTTCCAGCCAGTCAGTGATCACATCTATGGCCTTTGCGCTTTCAAGCCCGTTAAATTCACTGGAATTTACAAGAAATCCCTCACCTGTGTAAGCCTGGTCCATGGTATTGCCATCAAATAGTTCTCCTTTTGGCTGGACCACAACCCTGATTTCAAGCCCATATTTCCTGGCAAAATCAAAATCTCTTTGATCCCCTGCCGGAACAGACATGATAGCACCTGTTCCATATCCCATTAGAACAAAATTGGCTGTATAAACCGGAATCTTCTCTCCCGTTGCTGGATTAATACAAAAGGCCCCGGTAAAAACACCTTCTTTTTCATATTTTTCCAATCCTTCAGCAGATCTTTCCTGTGTGGATACCTTTTGAACAAAAGCCGCCACTTCATCTTGTTTTTCTGTCCCCTTTGAAAGGCTTTCAACCAGGGGATGTTCCGGAGCAAGGCACATGAAGGTTGCACCAAAAACAGTATCCGGTCTTGTGGTAAAAACTTCAATATTATTTTCCTGGCCATGGATTTTAAATTTTAATTCAGATCCAACACTTCGACCTATCCAATTTTTCTGCATGACCGTTACCTTATCAGGCCATCCAGGAAGTTTATCACAATGGACAAGCAGGTCCTGTGCATAATCTGTAATTTTAAAAAACCATTGCCACAATTTTTTTTGCTGAACCGTCTGGGAGCATCTCCAGCATTTATCTTGTTCAACCTGTTCATTGGCAAGAACGGTTTGACATTTCTCACACCAGTTCACATAGGATTCTTTTCGATAGGCCATTTTCTTTTCCAGCATTTTAAGAAAAAGCCATTGCTCCCATTTATAATATTCCGGTCGGCAGGTGGCAATCTCTCGATCCCAGTCATATGAAAAACCCATCTTTTTAAGCTGTTCTCTCATGGAGCTGATGTTTTCATAGGTCCAGGCTGCCGGATGGGTGTTATTATCAATGGCTGCATTTTCAGCAGGCATGCCAAATGCATCCCACCCCATTGGATGGAGGACATTAAATCCCTTCATCCGTTTGTATCTGACGACCACATCACCAATGGTATAATTGCGCACATGACCTATATGTATTTTACCGGAAGGGTAAGGGAACATCTCCAACAAATAATATTTTTCTTTTAATGGGTTCTCAGTGACTTTGAAAAGCTGATTTTCTTTCCAGTATGCCTGCCATTTGGGTTCTACCAATTCCGGATGATACCGCTCCTCCATTGCACTTACTCCTTGTGAAAGCTTCTTCTATATTGAATTATCGTTTCTTTATTTGAATTGTTATAGATGCCACAATCAAACGCAAATAGCAAGAAAATCCAGCGAATTATTCTGATAAACATTGACTCAAAGCAGTTTTAATGATATACAAAATAGTTTTTATACAATACCTGACAGGCAGGTGTTGTTTTTTTGTATTTAATCCTTGCTCTGACAAAACGTCAGGGCTTTATATCCGTAAGGAGAAAAAATGAGGAAGTATGAAACTGTTTTTATTGCTAACCCTGATCTTCAGGACCAAACTCGCACCGACCTGTTTGAAAAAGTCAGGAATATTATTGCCAAAGAAGGTGGTATTCTTACAAATTTTGATGAATGGGGCAACAAAAAGCTTGCCTATGAAATCAAGAAAAAATTGCGAGGTCATTATGTATGTGTCTCATACGGCGGCACGGGCAATCTTATAAAAGAGCTTGAAAGAAATTTCCGTCTTAGTGATGATGTACTCAAATTCATGACAATCCTTATTTCTGATGATGTAACGGCCGAACAACTTGAAAAAGAAGTCCAGGAAGCCCTAGACCAATCCAAACTGGCAAACGAAGCAGGCAAAAAATCTGTTGAAGATGAAACGCCTGGGGAAGAGGCTTTTGCAGATGATGAAAAAGTTGAAGAAACCGAAGACAAAACAGAATAATTAATATTGGAGGATAATAATAATGTATGATAATAATAAATCACAATACGGAAGTGATAATAATAAATCACAACACGGCGGTGGTAAAAACAAATTTTATCAACGTCGCAAAATATGCAGAGTCTGTGTGGATAAGGATCTTTTTATAGACTATAAAACCCCGAAAGCACTCAGGCAATTCATTACAGAACGGGGGAAAATAATTCCCAGAAGAATCACGGGCACCTGTGCTAAACATCAGCGCCAGCTTACTGTTGCCATCAAGCAATCTCGCCAGATCGCGCTGTTGCCTTTTGTTGGCAGACCCATGTATTAAAATTTAGTTTTCAGGAGCAATACAGGTGACTGGCACACTAATACAACCAACCATAATTAAAAATATCCTGACCGGTATCCTCTTATGCATATTGATCATTGCCGTCATATATGTCATGCCGTTAATCGGTGTTTTTGCCTGGATGGTTCTTCCTTTACCTGTTCTATTTTACAGACTTAAGACAGGAAGAAACAGTAGCGGCATTATAATTGCGGCCAGTCTGGTAATGTTGGTGGTATTTACCCAAAACTTTGCATTTAATACAATCTACTTTGGTTCCTTATTGATGACAGGTTTTTTCCTTGGAGAATTTATAGAAAAACACTTGAGTATTGAAAAAATTATGCTCTACACCTGCTTTACAGTTCTTGGAACCTGTACAGCGGTTTTGTTTATTTATTCTTTAACTTCTGCCCAGGGAATTGAATACTTGATTACAACTTATGTTTCCAGATATCATGAATTGTCATCCCAGCTTTTTTCCGAATCTGCACAATTGTATCCGGAAATGAATGTTGACCGGCAAATGCTTGAACGAGCAAGTTCATTATTTGTTCTTATTTTTCCTGGAATATTTATCAATTCATATCTAACTATGATATGGCTCAACATTATACTGATAAAAAAAGTGTTATCAAAAAAAGGCATCACCGTTAAAAGTATTGAAAATTTAAATCAATGGAAAGCACCAGATTATCTGGTATTTGGTGTGATTGCGTTATCTGTTTTGATATTTTTGCCAATATACACAATAAAAATAATTGCTGTAAATAGTTTGATTATTTTAATGTTTGTATATTTTTTTCAGGGAATTGCAGTGGTATCATTTTTTTTTCAAAAGAAAAGCTGGCCTTTTGCAATTAGGTTATTTTTTTACACCCTAATTGCGATTCAACCTCTTTTCATGTTCCTTGTTATCGGATTTGGATTGTTTGATACATGGATCAATTTTAGAAAACTTGATGCGGCTACATAATAAAAAATAAACTAAAAGTCAGCCCAATGAAACAAAGGGCTGAATCTTTTTGGAGGTTTAAATGAGAGTTATATTAAAAGAAACCATTGACACACTCGGCATCGCAGGAGCAGAATTTGAAGTTACTGCAGGATATGGCCGCAACTATCTTCTGCCCCAGGGTAAAGCAATTATTGCGACACCCCAGAACAGAAAAGTCATGGAGCAGACAAAGGCAAAGCTTGAACTTCAGATTGCCAAAGAAAGAAAGATTGCTGAAGAAATGGCTGCTAAAATTAAAAACATTGTATGCACAATCAAAGCCAAGGTTCATGAAGAATCCCGCCTTTACGGATCAGTCACTACCCATGACATCAAAGAATCTTTGAACCTTCAGGATATAATTCTGGAACGCCGTTCTATCCTACTTGCAGAGCCGATAAAAGAAATCGGTGAATACAAGGTTCCCATTCGTCTTTACAAGGATGTTGAACCTGAGATTACAGTCAATGTTATTGCAGAAGAAAAAGAAGGAAAATAATGTTTAAACTTCATCCGGGAAGATGGTTAAATTTTCCCGGATGTATTTTTTAAAATTATATTGTGCTAAAAAAAAATAACATATCTCAAGACCCCCTCTTAAGTAAAACGCCTCCTCATGATATTGATGCGGAAGAATCAATATTAAGTGCCATATTTATTAACAATGACAGCCTTCTTGATATTATTGATATTCTGTCCTATGAGGACTTCTATAAAGGATCACATAAAAAAATATTCAAGGTAATTGTTGAACTTGCCACTAAAGAAGAACCTGCGGATCTTGTTACTGTTGCCAATCGACTAAAAGAAAAAGGCGAGCTTGAAAGTATCGGTGGAGCCGCATTTCTTGCAGCCATTTCCGATGCAGCTCCCATTGCAGTAAATGCAGTCCATTATGCCAAAATCATTAAGGGCAAGGCCTCTTTAAGACAATTGATAACAGCCTCATCTGATATTATTGAAAGATGCCTGAAAGACAAAGGAGATTTTGAAGATATTATTGATTTTGCCGAAAGCTCTATTTTTAATATTTCAGAAAAAAAATCAGGCACTTCCTTTCAAAGCCTGGGAGAATTGATCAATTTAAATATTGATAAACTTGAAGATCAACAGGGAAAAGATGGTGGACTTTCCGGTATATCCTCAGGATATCCAAGATTAAACCAGATTACATCTGGATTGCAAAAATCTGATTTGATAATTCTGGCCGCAAGACCCAGCATGGGAAAAACTGCCTTTGCGTTAAATATTGCCAGAAATGTTGCCCTTAATGAACGTAAACCAGTTGCTGTTTTCTCTTTGGAAATGTCCAATGAACAGCTTTCCATGAGACTGCTTACCTCTGAGGCCCGCATAGATTCAAACAGACTTAGAACCGGCTTTATCAGCCAGGAGGACTGGCAAAATGCAACAGATGCTGCTGGTGTTTTAAATGAATTGCCCATTTTTATTGATGACTCGCCCAATATTACTGCAATGGAAATAAGAGCAAAAGCAAGAAAGCT
>JACKQG010002493.1_pt1 | contig 23982 bp, 18 predicted proteins | sample 8237621 | NCBI WGS metagenome assembly JACKQG01 (sample SAMN15677084, study PRJNA649215) | marine metagenome | biome: marine; feature: Black Sea; material: saline water; isolation source: suspended particulate matter (SPM) from the Black Sea western gyre | collected 2013-06-09/2013-06-10 | depth... | reverse complement strand
ATTTTTATGTGCCTCGTAACCTGCTGATTAGCCTAAAATCGTGTCAAACTCAAGACAACTTTTCAGGGATATTTTCAAAAATGCTTATTTACCCTATCGTGATCCTGAAACCTTAAAGGGTTTCCTAAAAATTATTGATGAATTTACTTATGACCACAGTGAACGGCTGGGTGATGCCTTTGAATACCTTTTATCGGTTCTTGGCAGCCAGGGTAGTGCAGGGCAGTTTCGTACACCCCGGCATATTATCGATTTTATGGCAGAGGTGATTGATCCGAAAAAAGATGATACTATCCTTGATCCGGCATGTGGTACGGCAGGTTTTCTTATTTCTTCCTACAAGCACATTTTAAAACACAATTCCTCCAACTTCGATGTAAATGAAGACAAACAGGTGATTGATGAAAAAATAAAAAGTCTGAATGAACTTACGCTGAACAGTAAAAAATACAAGGGTGATAAGCTGACCCCGGATGAGCGGTCTGGTTTAGCTGAGAACATAAAGGGTTATGATATTTCGCCGGATATGGTGCGGCTGTCGCTTGTGAATATGTACCTGCATGGTTTGAATGATCCTGATATAGCTGAATACGACACACTGACTTCCGAAGACAACTGGAACAAATATGCTGATGTTATCCTGGCTAATCCGCCGTTTATGTCACCAAAGGGAGGTATCAGGCCGCACAATCGCTTTACGGTTAAATCCAACCGTTCGGAGGTGCTGTTTGTGGATTACATTGCCGAGCATTTAACCCCAAATGGCAGGGCAGCCGTAATTGTACCGGAAGGTATTATCTTTCAATCCGGAAAGGCTTATAAGCAATTAAGGAAACTATTGGTAGAAGAATACCTTGTTGGTGTTATATCTTTGCCTGCCGGTGTATTTAATCCTTATTCCGGTGTAAAGACCTCCATTTTATGGTTAGATAAATCATTGGCAAAAAAGAGTGATAAAATCCTTTTTATTAAAATTGAAAACGATGGCTTTGATTTGGGAGCACAAAGAAGACCAATCAAACATAACGATTTACCCGAAGCATTACAAACAATTAAAGCATATAAGAATTCGCTTACAAAATCTGCTCCCCTAAACTTAGGGGAGCTGTCCGAAGGACTGAGGGGTCACGTAGTAGAAAAAACCAAAATAGCAGATAATGGTGATTATAATTTGAGTGGTGATAGATATCATATCAACTTAGATGTTAATTCTCAATATCCTAAGTCGATTTTAGAGAACCTTTGTGAATTCAATAATGGTTTGTGGAAAGGTAAAAAAGAACCATTTGTAATTTGCAACGTCATAAGAAATACTAACTTTAGAAAAGATGGATTTATAGATTGGACTGATATAGCTTCTTTAGAGGTTGAAAGGAAACAATTTGAAAAAAGAGAATTAGAATATGGAGACATAATTATTGAAAAATCCGGTGGTGGACCAACTCAGCCCGTTGGAAGGGTTGTACTCTTTAACAAAAATGAAAAAGGTTATTCCTATAGCAATTTCACATCAAGAATTAGGGTAATAAATCAATCAATTAAACCAGAATTTTTATGGTTGATTTTGAGGGACTTTTATTATAGAGGGGAAACTGAAAGGCTCCAGAAACGGACAAGTGGTATTAGAAATTTGGACTTTAATCTTTACAAACAAATCCAAATCCCCCTTCCACCCCTCTCTGTCCAGGAAGAGATAGTAGCCGAGATAGAGGGCTACCAGAAGATCATCAACGGTGCCTGCCAGGTGGTGGAAAACTACACACCCCAAATTAAAATTAACCCGGAGTGGGAGATGGTGGAGTTGGGGGAAGTATGTGGATTTAAAAGAGGACCTTTTGGTGGTAGTTTAAAGAAAGAAATATTTATTGATTCAGGCTATTGTGTCTACGAACAAAGTCATGCTATTAAAGATAACTTTTCTAATGTTAGATATTTTATAACTGATGAAAAGTTCAATGAAATGAAAGGTTTTGAAGTAAGGCCAGGTGATTTAATAATGAGTTGTTCAGGCACCATGGGGAAAATTGCAATTGCTCCTGAAAATTTATCTCCCGGTATTATAAACCAAGCTCTTCTTAAATTGAGTGTAAAAGAAAGACTTCATAGGTACTATTTAAAGCAAATTGTTGAAAGCGATTACTTTCAGAAAGCATTAGCAAATAATACTTACGGTGCAGCCATTAAAAATGTAGCCTCTGTTAAAGTATTAAAACAAATTAAAATACCGCTACCAGATATAGAAATTCAAGAAAAAATAGTAAATGAAATTACTAAGGAGCGATCATTAATTGAAAACAATATTCAAATAATAGAGCTCTACGAACAAAAGATCAAAGACAAGATAGCGGAGGTTTTGGGGGAGGATAAAAAGGAAGCAAAGAAAGATCCAAAACCTTATGAGATAAATGAGAGTGAGCAGTTGATGGCAGCGGAATCGTAAAATTATCAGACACCAACCGTTACAAAAACAAAGGAAGAAATGCAGGAATGGAAATCACAAATTGTGATATTCAATAGCGAAAGATGATTCAGATATTGAAGAAATCGTAAAAAGAGTTGATAAATTAATTGACATTAAAGACCTTAATGAATTTCTTAATAGTATTAGTGATAGAGTTTGTGATAGAGTTAACGATATAGATAAATCTACTTATACATAGGCCAATCGGAGTTATCCCAGTCAGATAAATCAATTTCTTTCCATTTAGGATGCCCTTGTTCTTTTAATATATCGAATTTTGATTTAATACCATTTGCAAGTTTTGTAATTTCAGTACGGTCGGCATCAGTTAATTTGGCTTCATTAACAATTAAAACAGTTTTAACGCCAAAGGTTGGAACATCTTTTTCGAGCCATTTATAATCTTTTTTGAATATAGTATCGTTATCATAATATTTTGCCCAGTCATTAAAATCTTCCAATTCCACCAATGCTAATTCATCTGTCATTGCTCTTGGATCAAGATTGAGTTTACTAATAGGTGCGCTACCCACAATAATAAAGGCATCAATTTCATCTAAATAAAGATCTTTTAATGCCTGATCAAAATGAATATTTCTGGAAATCCAGTACATATTTGACCTGTCTTTCATTATTGATGATGTTACATAGGTTCCCTGATTTTTATTTCCTATAGCAACTGTTGTACTATCCAAATCCTGAAGCTTGTTTAAATTGCTGCTTTTTTTTGTAACCACATGAATTTCTTCATTAGCAAGCGGAATTATAACTTTTATATCCTTAGTTTTATTAGTATTATTCCGCATGTCAGAAGCTTGCATATAAAACAATAAGTCGGATTGCAGCATAGCCACTTTATACGGGGTTTTCGGATCCGTTATCTGATTAAAATTGTACATTGCACCTTGAGTTTTTTTGTTTATATATGGTTTATCAGAACCGCTTCCCAAAACATTATTTATGTCTTCAACAAAACGGTAATAAGATGCGTCTTCCGGCCCGGAAAGGATAACCATTTGTCCAATAATATCAGAAAATAAAAAAACCGAAAATAACAGAACTAATAGAGAAATTTTTGTTTTCATAATTTAAAGATTAATGAGGTTAACAAATAACTAAATATCAAAAATTAAAATTATTAAACAAAAGTAGTGAAAAAATTATTAACAATCTCTCATTAAATTTATTTTGGAATTTGTATATCGAGATGAATTTTCAGGTTTCTCCGGTACCGATTCTGTATGACATTAATTATTGGCGTCTTTTTATTTATCTTTACCCCCTTTTTAATTAAGAGTCTTTAAATGTATCCATACAAATCAGTTGATTATTTCAGCGTTGACGATTTGCTAACCGACGAGCACAAAATCATCCGCAGTTCTATCCGCGACTGGGTAAATAAATCTGTTATACCTATTATTGAAGAAGCTGCCCAAAAACATGAATTTCCTGTTCATCTGATCAGAGAGCTTGGAGAGCTTGGAGTTTTCGGTCCTTTTATTCCTGTTGAATATGGCGGGGCAGGCATGGATCATATCTCTTATGGTGTCATCATGACAGAGTTGGAAAGGGGAGATTCGGGGATTCGTTCGGCTGCTTCAGTTCAAACTTCGCTGGTAATGTTTCCGATATATGAATTTGGTTCGGAGGAGCAACGAAAGAGATTTCTGCCACCTTTGGCAAAAGGTGAGATCATTGGTGCGTTTGGTTTAACAGAACCCAATCATGGTTCAGACCCGGGAAGTATGGAAACCAGGTTTAAAGATATGGGTGACCATTATCTGCTGAATGGCTCAAAAATGTGGATAACAAATTCAACAATAGCTGATATATCAGTAGTATGGGCAAAAGATGAGCAAGGGGTTGTGAGAGGTTTGATAGTGGAAAAGGGCATGGAGGGATTTACTGTACCTGAAATTTTCGGTAAGTGGTCGTTAAGAACTTCTGTAACGGGCGAGTTAGTTTTTGACAATGTAAAAGTCCCCAAAGAAAACCTCCTGCCTAATGTTAAAGGGCTAAAAGGACCTTTGAATTGCCTGAATTCAGCAAGGTATGGAATTGCATGGGGAGCAATTGGTGCTGCAATGGATTGTTATAATACAGCTCTTAATTATGCACTTGAACGTAAACAGTTTCATAAACCAATAGCATCGTTCCAGCTAACACAAAAGAAACTTGCTGAAATGCTGACCGAGATCACCAAAGCACAATTATTAGCCTGGCGTATGGGAGTTTTAAAAAATGAGGGTAAAGCCACACCAGCCCAAATATCAATGGCAAAACGGAATAATGTTAAAATGGCGTTGGATGTGGCAAGAGAATCGCGGCAGATACTGGGAGCAATGGGAATCACAGATGATTTTCCGATTATGCGCCATATAATGAACTTAGAATCGGTTATCACTTATGAAGGAACACATGATATTCATTTGCTGATTACAGGGAAGGATATTACAGGGCTTAGTGCATTTTGCTGATAATTACAGTATTTATTTTTAGGAGGAATATCCTGCTGCTATTGATTTGCTATTAACGGATATTTTTCAGGGTTTTCTAATATTTCGATATTCAAATCAACATCCAGATCATTCCAATGAAAGTTCCCGAATTTATCTGCATCGAAATTAAACAAGGTTGATAAAGTACAATCTTTAAACCATGGAAAATCCGAAAAAGCTACAAAATATTCTTTTCCTGAGTAATATATCCAAAAACCATGTTGTGAAATATTTGTAATTTCAGTTGTTAAAGTATTCATCCCATTTTGCACTGATTTCATTTTTTTTCTCCTCCACTAATTTTAGTAATTTATTAAGTTGCTTTTCGTTTAGTCCATGAGATTTTGCCAATTCTATCTCTGGTTCCAGCCAATATTTTGCTTCTCCATCTCCCGAAACAACATGAACATGTTTTTTTTCTTCTTCTCTACTGAAAAAGAAGAAACGATATGGTCCAATTCGAAATATTGTCGGGCTCATTTGGATTCAAAGATACAAAATTATTTAAACAATTATTAATTTTTCTGTGACTTCTGAGAAATCTATTGCTACGAGTAGTTTCATTTTTATTTAATAAATTATAGATTTATAATATTGGTCGTAAATATAGTAAATTTGACGGAGAAAAGAAAATGATATCAGATATTTATTTCAAATGAAAGAACCTTTATTCGGAAAGACATTGGTACAACTTCGGGAAATTGTAAAGGAATTGAATTTGCCAAAGTTTACTGCTAATCAAATTACAGACTGGTTGTACAAGAAGGATATTACAACTATTGATGAAATGACCAATCTGTCGAAAAAAGTAAGAGAATTACTAATAGAAAAGTTTGATTTTGGATTAGCTTCTCACAAGTCATTTCAGGTTTCAGCAGATGGTACTAAGAAATATCTTTTCCCAACACAGGCCGGCATGTTTATCGAAGCAGCTTATATCCCCGAAAAGAGCAGGAATACCCTTTGTGTTTCCGCACAGGTGGGCTGCCGGATGGGCTGCCGGTTTTGTATGACCGGAAAACAAGGATTCCAGGGTAATCTTACAGCAGGTGAAATTCTTAATCAAATCAGAAGTTTGCCTGAAAGAGACAAACTGACTAACATTGTTTATATGGGAATGGGTGAGCCGTTTGATAATTTGCAAAATGTTTTACAAAGCTTCGAAATTCTGATTTCCGATTGGGGTTTTGCAATAAGCCCACGCAGGATAACTGTTTCAACTATTGGAATTATTCCGGCAATAATTAAGTTTTTAGAAGAAAGTGAATGTCATCTTGCCATAAGCCTTCATTCGCCATTTGTGGAGGAGAGAAGAATATTAATGCCGGTCGAAAGCAGTAATCCGCTTGAAAAAGTTTTAGAAACAATAAAAAAGTATGACATAGGAAAACAGAGGCGGGTGTCTTTTGAATATATAATGTTTAAAGGTTTGAATGATACTTCACGACATGTCAAGCAATTAGCAAGGATATTAAACGGCATTCGTTGCAGGATCAATCTCATCAGGTTTCATCCTATACCTGATTCTCCTTATAAATCGCCGGATGATTTGACAATTGAGAAATTTATGTCAGGTTTGAATAAAAAAGGAATACGCACCACTCTGAGGGCTTCAAGGGGGCAGGATATTTCGGCTGCATGTGGGTTGCTTTCTACGAAAGGATTTGAATAATAAATTTAAGAAATATATTTATAGATTAAACCCGTAGAAAACAAGTTTGAAAAATAAGTCATAATTAATACAATGAGTATCAGCATACTTATATCCTGAGTTCTTTGCAAATACCTTTTCAACGGGTTTAACACAACAACCCTTTCGTTTAGTTTTTCCGATTGAATTAACGTAATGAATTATTCAGGCTAAAGCTTTTTCTAAAAATACCTCTGCAAAAATCGTTTAAAAAAAACATCATAAACCTTATAGCCTTCCTGATTTCTATACAGAATCTCTTTATTGTTAAGTGTTTTAACAGCCTGAGCGACGGATGATATTGATGGTAATTTATATTTCATAATAAACTCCATCGCTGTTGGCTTTGCCACAATATCTTCCTTTGCCACTGAAATCGTAAGCTTTTTCTGATTTTCAGGCAACAGATTCAATAGATTCTGGTAGTCAGTTTTTCTGCTTTCGAGATATTCAGCAATAATTTGCCTTCGGCATCCCTGTCACAAAAATGCTGCGAATCATAGGTTATTGTGAATGGATTCATATTTTTTGTATTTAATACACGATTGCAAAGATAAACAAATTACACAAATTATGCAACATAAATTATGTAATATAAATTATGTAATATTTAAAACAGATGACACGAAAAAGGAATACTAATTCAACCTAAATACAATAGGCATATTAAATTGCACCCTGATAGGTTTCCCGCTCTGATAACCCGGAATCCAGTCCGGCATTGATTCAATTACACGCAACGCTTCATTATCGCAGCCACCACCAATTCCACGCAGAATTTTAGAGTTTGTTACTTTACCTGATATTTCAACTATAAAAGTAATATAAACAGTTCCCTGGATGCTATTTGTTTTTGCACTGTCAGGATATTTCAGGTTTTTTTGTAAATACTTATGCAATTCTATATTGCCTCCTATGAATTGGGGCATCTGTTCAACTATCGTGAATACCTCTTCCTGCTCCATTTCTTTATTATCCGATTCGGCAATTTGAGAAGTTATTTTTTGATGTTCCGGTATAGCGTTAGCAATCTTAGCTTCCGGTTCATCCAATTGTTCCTCTCTGTAGCTTTCTAATTTTTTCGATTTATCTTTTTGGTATGATTGAGTCCTTTTTATGCCAGCCCCTTTTTGCACGGAAGTTAATGAGGGTCCGTTATCGGCAGTGTTGCCTCCGCTTACAACAATCCCTCCGATTGAATACTCAACGAGATGATCAACGCTTGCCAGGTCAGCAAAAGTATCAGGTGTTTCTTCAATTTCAGTGATGTTTTCTTCTTCAACATTTTCGTCTGCCAATAATATTTCATGTTCGTAATCCTCATACTTAATTTTTTTATGTTGAAGAGTTTCTTTTTTCTGTTCAGCGGATTTTTTTGGTTTTTGTGCTTTTATATCTTCAGAAGTTGTTTCTTTTTCAATAGGTTCCGGCTCTTTAACCTGAACAGTTTCAGATTCTTTTTTTTCTTTGGGTTGTGGAACTGGAGGAATACTTTCTTCAATTGCTTTTTCAGTCAGCGCTGTTATCTCAGAATGCGGTTTTTGCCAATAGAATTTGAAATATGAAAAGATACCTATTAAAATAAGCACTGAGGCAGCTATTGAGAAATAAAGGACTCTATTATGTATTTGTATTGTTTTGGATTTTTCTAAAACTTTTTCTTTCCCTCCTGTAAGATTATCTCTTAAATTTTCATTGATTTCGTTTACAATGGCAGCTAATTTATCATGGTCAGAGATCAATGATAAACCTTCAAGAGCCTCGGCGCATAATTCGCATTTTTCCAAATGGGCTTTGATAATTTCTTTTTCCTGTTCCGATAACCCGGATGAGCGATATTTCTTCAAAGCTTCCAGGTTCAGGCATCCGGATTCAGTAAAATATTTACCTCGTATTTCATTCTCTTTTGTCATTACTTTTCCAAATAGATTTTCAAATTACGCTTTCCGTTTTGAATATAGCTTTTTACTTGTTTTAATGAATAACCTGTTATTTGAGAAACTTCGTAATATGATTTATCGTGTAAATATAGTAATTCTATACATTTTCGTTGTTCTGTATTCAATAATTCAATACCTTTCTTCAACTCAGGGATTTTATCATTCAAATCAACTTTATTATGTTGATGTATCACTTCAACAGATTCCATAACTTCTTCCTTAATTTTTTCAAATAAATTCTCTCTTGCTTTACCGGCAGTTTTTTCCTTTCTCAGTATCATCAAACAGTGATTTTTTGATACCGTATAAATCCAGCTTTTGAAATTTGAGATTTCCTGAACTTTCAGGTCTTCTATGAGATTTTCAAATATCTGCATAACGGCGTCCTTGCTGTCTTCTCCATTTTTCAGGTATTTCATACAAACGCCAAAGATAAGATGAGTATATCTTTCGAAAAGTTCGCCGATGTAGTTAGTATCATTTGATTTTTTATAAGCAATAAGCAATTCCGTATCAGAGAAGGATTTGATGTTGTGATTTGACCTGAATTTTCTCTTGATTTTGAGGAACATTTGGATCGGACTTTTTTTATTCAGTTGCAAACTTTATACCAAGAGTTAGAATAAACTTTTGATAATATTTGAATGTCAAATTATGGAATCATAGATTTTGACGCATCCTAATTATGAAAACAAATTTTTTTAACCTTTTAAAAATTGTATGGTATGAAAATTAAAAAATCAAAAAAAGCGAACCTCGAGAAAAAACGGGAAATTTACTTTCAAATCGGTGTAGTTATCAGTCTATCACTGGTATTACTTGCTTTTGAATGGACAACAGTTGAATCGGGAAAAATCGATTTAAAATTTAACAGAGACATCTTGATAGAAGATGATTTATCGGAAATTACCATTCACAAGAAAAAACCTGAAATGCCCAAACCCAAAATTGTTCAGATAATTGATATTGTTGATGATGAGACAGAAATTGATGATGAAATTTTTGAGATAGATGCGGAAGTAACTGAAGATACTAAAAATGATATCAATATTCAACCTGAATTTGAATACGAAGAAGAGGTGGATGAAACAGCGATTTTTAAAGTTGTGGAAAAAATGCCTGAATTTCCCGGAGGAGTTAGGGCAATGCATGAGTTTTTATCTTCACATATCAAGTACCCGTATGATGCCAAAGAAATAGGTATTATTGGTATTGTATAAATAAGTTTTATAGTCTGGAGAGATGGTACTATTAGAGAGGTAAAAGTAAAAAGAGGTATTGGAGGAGGATGCGATGAAGAAGCAGTCAGGGTTGTAAAATCCATGCCTGTTTGGAATCCTGGTTTGCAGAGAAATATTTCTGTTAATGTTGAATGTGTTTTACCTGTAAAATTTAAGTTGAATTAAAAATTATATTAAAATGAAAACAACAGTTTTAAAAAGCAAAATTGTCAATATTGGATTTCTGCTAATTTTAGTATTAACATCCACTAAAGTTTTTTCACAGGAAAAAGTTAATGAAGACAAAACCCTCTCTCCTTATTTCTTTATACAAACCGATAATCCCCAGGTTGATCAACTACCCTTAAAGTCAACTTTTGCTGAAGTTAATATTGCCGGAGTTGTCGCAGATGTAAGGGTTACACAGGTTTATAAAAATGAAGGGACAAGCCCGATTGAAGCTATTTATGTCTTTCCGGGTTCAACACGTGCGGCAGTCTATGGAATGAAAATGACTATTGGCGAAAGAACACTAATTGCGAAAATTGAAGAAAGGGAAAAAGCGAGGCAGGATTATGAAGATGCAAAGCAACAGGGAAAAAGCGCATCTTTGCTCGAACAGCAGCGACCCAATGTTTTTCAGATGAGCGTGGCAAATATTATGCCCGGTGATGAGATTAAAGTTGAATTGAGTTATACGGAATTACTAATCCCTGATGAATGTGTTTATGAATTTGTTTATCCGACTGTGGTTGGTCCAAGGTATTCGAATACACCTGAAGTCCTTGCCAGCACCGATGAGATGTGGGTTTCAAATCCTTATACGCACGAAGGCGAGCAACCATTCTATACTTATGATATTTCCATTTATCTTGCTGCAGGACTTCCAGTAAACGGTGTGGTTTGTACTTCGCATGATGTTGATGTTAATTTTATGAGAAAAGATAAAGTTATTATTGATCTGAAAGATTCGGAAAAGCATGGAGGTAATCGCGATTTTATTTTAAAATACCTACTCAAAGGAGATAGGATTAAAACAGGTGTTCTGCTGTTCGAAGGCGAAAAGGAAAACTTCTTTCTTGCAATGATCCAACCACCTAAGCAGGTAAAACCTGAGAATATCCCTCCGCGTGAATATGTGTTTATTGTAGATGTTTCGGGTTCCATGTCAGGTTTTCCGCTTGATATTTCCAAAAAACTTTTAAAAGACCTGATTGGAAATCTGAAACCATCGGATAAATTCAATGTATTGTTGTTCGCAGGTGCCTCAAATATTTTATCACAAAGATCGCTGGATGCAAATGAATCAAATATCAGGAGAGCTATTAAATTTATTGATAGGCAGCAGGGTGGGGGAGGAACCGAGTTGCTGCCGGCTTTACAACGGGCGTTGGCGCTGCAGGGAACGGAAAATTATGCAAGGACTTTTATTATTGCAACCGACGGATATGTAACAGTTGAAAAGAAGGCTTTTGATTTGATAAGAGATAACCTGGGAAAAGCAAATTTTTTCACTTTCGGCATAGGGTCTTCGGTTGATCGCTATATTATTGAAGGCATGGCTCATTTTGGAAAGGGAATTCCGTATGTTATTACAAAACAAAGTGAGGCAAAGGCAATGGCTGATAAGTTCAGGAAATATGTTGAGAATCCGGTTATGACAAATATCAGGGTGAAATACCAGGGATTTGATGTTTATGATATTGAACCGGTAGAAGTGCCGGATGTTTTTTCAGAACGCCCTGTTTTGATTTTTGGTAAATGGAAAGGAAATCCCGAAGGAATAATTGAGCTAACCGGTAATTCAGGGAATACTTACATTCACGAGAAACTGGACGTAAAAAAATTAAAAACTGATAATTCTAATTCGGGTATCAGGTATTTGTGGGCGCGTGAAAGGATAAGGATGCTGGATGATTATACAAACCTGGCACAAAATGACGCGCATGTAGGGGAGATCACTCAATTGGGCTTAAAATATAATCTGCTTACTGCTTATACTTCCTTTATTGCAATAGATACGGAAGTCAGAAATACAGATGGTAAAACTACCACTGTAAAACAGCCGTTGCCATTGCCGCAAGGTGTAAGTGATAAAGCTATTGGTTCAAATTATATAATAGGTGGAGTTATTAATAAGAAAGGTATGCCTGCAAGGTCAAAAGGTAGTGGAGTTTTAAAAGAATATTCGGCTAATATTGTTGATTGTTCTGAAATTGAAATGGATAATGCTGAAGAAGAAATGCCGGTCTTTAATATTGTTGAAACCGCGCTGGAGTTTATTGGAGGAGAAAAAGCTTTTCATGAGTTTTTGAATAAAAATATTGTTTTTCCTGAAGATGCGAAGCAAAAAGGGATATCGGGAACGGTGTACGTTGAATTTGTTATTGATACTGATGGTTCGGTTAAGGATATAAAAATTTTGAGAGGCATTTATCCTTCTTTAAATAATGAAGCGATTAGAGTTATTAAACTTACGAGTGGAAAATGGAAGCCCGGTGAACAAAGAGGAAAACCTGTGAAGGTGAAAATGGTTGTTCCTGTAAAATTTGAAGCATAAGAACATAAAGTTCTTGACCAGGGAGGCTCGATAATTAAAATTGAGCCTCTTTTTTATTTAATAAAAAGGTTCATCACAATAATACGTACTTTTGAAATCTAAAATTCATACACGATGAAACCAACACACATTGAACACATTGGTATTGCAGTAAAAAGTCTTGATGAAAGCATTCCGTTTTATGAAAAAATTTTAGGATTAAAATGTTATGGTTTCGAGGAAGTCAGGGATCAAAAAGTTAAAACCGCTTTTTTTATAGTTGGACAAACAAAGATTGAGTTGCTTGAGTCAACTTCTCAGGAAGGCCCGATAGGAAAATTTCTTGAGAAAAAAGGACAAGGTATCCACCATATTGCCTTTGCAATGGAGCATGTTGGGCAGGCTTTAAAAGAGGCAGAAGAAAAAGGAGTGAAGTTAATTGATAATACTCCCCGTAAAGGCGCCGAAGGACTTAACATTGGTTTTCTTCATCCAAAAGCAACGCATGGAGTTTTGATAGAGTTTTGCGGGAAGAAATAGTAATTAATTTTATATTTTTGAACCGTAATAATTTGTAATTTAAATAATCCTAACTTTCATGAATAATTCTATTGATCGTCGCAACTTTATTAAAAAAAGTGCAAAAGCCGGACTTGGTATGGCTTTTGGGGGCATGGCAATTTCGTCTTATGCCCAAGAATTATTACCAGCCCTTGATGGTTATCCTTTTAAATTAGTTCCTAAAGAAACAATCAGGATTGGAATAGTGGGAGTTGGCGGAATGGGAACTTCGCATGTATATAATTTTATAAAAATAAAGGGTTGTGAAATAGTGGCAGTATGTGATATTATAAAAAGCAGGGCTGAAAGATCTAAGAAAATCGTGGAGGAAGCCGGATTTAAAGCACCTAAATGTTATTCAAGAGGAGAGCATGATTACAAACGTATGTGTAAAAGAGATGACATTGACCTTGTTTTTATTGCAACTCCCTGGAAATGGCACGTACCTATGGCGGTTGAAGCAATGAATAACGGTAAGCATGCCGCTACTGAAGTGCCTGCTGCTATTACCATTGAAGAATGCTGGCAGTTGGTTGAGACATCGGAGAGAACAGGGAAACATTGTATTATGATGGAAAACTGTAACTATGACCGTGAAGAAATGATGATTCTGAATATGGTGAAAAAAGGAGTGCTGGGTGAGATATTACATGCGGAGTGCGGTTACCTTCACGATCTTAGGGCTGTTAAATATGATATGAATGGCGAAGGAGTTTGGAGACGTGATCATTCTATAAAACGTAATGGCGATTTATATCCTACTCATGGTTTAGGACCGGTAGCACAATGCCTTGATATTAACCGTGGAAATCAGTTTGATTATCTTGTTTCATTTGGAACCAAAACAAGGGGATTGCATTTATATGCTGAAAAAGTTTATGGCGCTGATAGCCCCGAAGCTCATGAGAAATTTTTGTTAAGCGATATAGTTACATCATTAATAAGAACAAAAAACGGTGAGACAATAGTTTTAACACATGATACGAACAACCCTCGGCCATACAGCAGGGATATTTTGATTCAGGGAACAAATGGCATTGTACGTAAGTATCCAGTGCCAAGAATTTATATTGAAGACAGAAGTCCTGCACACAGATGGGAAGATTTTGAAAATTATAAAGATGAATTTTACCATCCCTTATGGAAACAAAAGGAAACAGATGCTGAAGGCACAGGGCATGGCGGTATGGATTTTATTGAGGATTACCGTTTAATAAATGCATTGCTGAAAGGGATTGAGCCGGATATGGATGTTTATGATGCAGTTGCACTCAGTTGTGTTTCCGAACTTAGTGAGAAATCAATTTCAAGTGGCAATTTCCCAATGAAATTCCCTGATTTTACAAGAGGAATGTGGAAAACAAAGCGGACATTGCCTGTAATGGAAATAACGTAATTCCGATCCCGAATCCCGAAGTTTCAGGACGGGACGGGACAGGATTGACTATTTTAACATTTAACTTATAACATATAACAAATAACTTTAAGTATTTTAGGCACTTTAAAACTATATGTATGTTAATCGTAGGTATATCAGGCGGATCAGGCTCCGGGAAAACAACGGTGGTCAATAAGATCATTGAAAGCCTGCCTGCAAATTCTGTTTCGTTAATCCTTCAGGATGCCTATTACCGTGATAATGGTCATCTTACTAATAAGGAACGGGCAAAGATAAATTTCGACCATCCCTCTTCGATTGAATTCAGTTTATTGGTTGAGCATATCGAAATGCTGAAAGAAGGGAAGACTATAGGAATGCCTATTTATTCTTACCTTACATGTGCGCGTGCAAAAGAAACTATCCCTGTTAAACCTAAAAAAGTGGTTATTGTTGAAGGCATTTTAATTCTTACAAATCCAAGGCTCAGAAAAAGGCTCGACATTAAAGTTTATGTTGACACCGACTCTGATGACCGGTTAATGAGAATTATCCGGAGGGATATTGAGGAGAGGGGACGTTCGTTCAAAGAAGTTCTTGATCATTACGAAAGGTTTGTAAAACCTATGCATTTATTATTTATTGAACCTAATAAACGATATGCTGATATCATTATACCCCAGGGAGGGAAAAATCAGATTGCAATTGATATTTTAACATCAAGGATTAAGGAAAATTTGAACGAGGGGAAGTGAAGTTCAGTTTACTGTTTACTGTTTTTTGTTTACTGTTTTAAAAAAAATCAGCAGCCCGTTAATTTGGACTGCTGACTTTTGACTGCATACTGCCTACTATATTTTATTTATCATCCTTAACTTCTTCAAAATCCACGTCAGTTACTTCATCATCTTTTTGTGATGCTTCCTGTCCTCCTTCGTTTTCACCGGGCTGCGATTGCTGACCGGCTTGTGGTCCGGCTTGCTGAGAAGCAGCATACATATCCTGGCTTGCTGCCTGCCATGCTGTATTCAATTCATTCATCGATTTGTCGATTCCTGCCAGGTCTTTGTTTTTATGCGCTTCTTTCAACTCATTTAATGCTTTTTCAATCGGAGCTTTTTTCTCAGCAGGTATTTTATCGCCATATTCTTTCAACTGTTTTTCAGTTTGGAATATCAAAGCATCCGCATTATTCAGCTTGTCTATCTCTTCTTTTTGCTTCTTATCGGCTTCAGCATTGGATGCTGCTTCATCTTTCATCTTTTGAATTTCTGCGTCAGTTATACCTGATGAGGCTTCAATCCTGATGTTTTGTGATTTACCGGTAGCTTTATCTTTTGCCGTAACATTCAGAATGCCGTTAGCATCAATATCGAAGGTAACTTCGATTTGCGGTATGCCTCTCATAGAGGGAGGAATTCCGTCAAGATGGAATCTTCCGATACTCTTGTTTTGATTAGCCATCGGACGTTCACCCTGAAGCACATGAATCTCAACAGAAGTTTGATTATCAGACGCAGTTGAAAATGTTTCTGATTTTTTGGTCGGGATAGTTGTGTTTGCTTCTATAAGTTTGGTCATTACACCTCCAAGAGTTTCAATACCCATTGAAAGAGGAGTAACATCCAGTAAAAGCACATCCTTTACTTCGCCTGTAAGTACGCCACCTTGTATTGCTGCTCCTATAGCCACCACCTCGTCAGGATTTACTCCTTTTGAAGGAACTTTTCCGAAAAAGTCCTGTACCATTTTTTGTATTGAAGGCATCCTTGTTGAACCGCCAACCAGTAATACTTCGTCAATATCAGAAGCTTGCATGCCTGCATCCTTTAAGGCAATTTTACAAGGTTCGATAGTATCCTGAACAAGACTATGTGTTAACTGATCAAATTTTGATCTTGTTAACTTTCTTACAAGGTGCTTTGGAATTCCGTCAACCGGCATAATGTAAGGAAGATTTATTTCGGTTTCCGTAGAGCTTGAAAGCTCTATTTTTGCTTTCTCGGCAGCTTCTTTAAGACGCTGGAGAGCCATAGGATCTTTTCTCAGATCAATGCCTTCATCTTTTTTAAATTCTTCAGCAAGCCAGTCAATGATCTCCTGGTCAAAGTCGTCTCCGCCAAGGTGAGTATTTCCATTGGTTGATTTTACTTCAAAAACCCCGCCCCCAAGCTCTAAAATGGAAATATCGAATGTTCCGCCACCAAGGTCAAAAACGGCAACTTTAATGTCTTTGTCTTTTTTATCAAGTCCGTAAGCCAACGAAGCGGCTGTAGGCTCGTTGATGATCCTTTTTACTGTTAAGCCTGCAATTTCACCGGCTTCTTTAGTTGCCTGCCGCTGCGAATCGCTGAAATAAGCAGGAACAGTAATGACTGCTTCGTTTATTTCCTGTCCGAGATAGTCTTCGGCAGTTTTTTTCATTTTTTGAAGAATCATAGCTGAAATTTCCTGTGGAGAATATTTCCTGTTATCAATTTCAACCCGTGGTGTGTTATTGTCACCTTTTATGACTTTATACGGAATTCTTTTCACTTCTTTGGTAACCCTGTCGAAAGTTTCACCCATGAATCTCTTAATGGAGAAAATTGTTTTTTGCGGATTTGTAATAGCCTGTCTTTTTGCAGGGTCGCCAACTTTTCGTTCGCCGTTATCGGTAAATGCAACTATTGAAGGAGTAGTACGTCTGCCTTCACTGTTTGGAATAACAACAGGTTCATTAGCTTCCATTACGGCAACACATGAGTTAGTTGTTCCAAGATCGATTCCAATTATTTTTCCCATATTTTTATTCTTTTTTTATTATTTTTTACTTTATTATTTTTATGACACGCCTGATTTCTCAATCATTATGCCAATGAATAATTTATGACAAAAAGACAGGTTAATTAGTCCTTGCACGAAAATTCCAATTCCAATTCCAAAAATTTCAAAACACAAGCACCAAATAACAAATAAATTTCAATTTTTGAAACTTCAAATTCCAAACCTGCCATTGTACCCAAGTGCTGGAACAATTGTACGGGCAGTTTGAGATTTTGATATTGGATTTTGTAATTTATTTGTCATTTGATTATTGTCATTTGTTATTTTAAATTACCCACTAAATTTACAGTAGAACCAAACAGTTACTTCGACTTTTCTATGATTGATGAAAATATTTTTTTTAGTTCATTAGCTTCATTGAAAAGAATTGTTGCTTCATCCTTATATTCTTCCGGATTTGTTTCTTTAATTAACCTTAAAAAATATGCACTTTCTTTTGATTCTTTTCTGCAAATTTTTATTCGAAAAACAAAATCTTTCTTGCTTAAAGATTCATTAGCCTCAATATAATTGGCACCGGTAGAACCCGATGCTTTTATAACTTGTTTACCATCTTCAATATTTGTTATGGTTTTAGGTAATTTCTTTACAAAAATTCTAACATTTTTTGCAAACTGAAACGTACGCTCTTCTAAATCATAAACATGTTTTGTATTTGATTTTTTGGCCATTGTAATTTATTTGTTATTTGGAATTAGGTGCTTGTAATTTCAGGCTTAATAGACAAACTTTAGTACATTATCGTCAATATCTTGTAAATCGGCAACGGTTTCGGTATGGATTCTCTTACTCTTGGATTTTTTATAACGACTCGAAAAGATGCCAATACCATTATCTATATTGGTGTATTGAGGTTTTTCCTGCACTATACTGGTCGAGGGTTCATAAACCTGCATGTATAAAGTATATTCTTCTCCTGCAACAGATACAATAATATCAACAGTACCGGAATATCGTCCTACAATTTTTGCTTCCTTTGCCGGATCGTCGTAATAAGGAATCTTGTTTAAGCAAGTATAAAAAAAGTTTTCATCACGATAATAATAATTTAATTCGTCATCACTGGGTTTAGGATAAACCGAACTTGAAATAAGTATGATTGATTTTTGAACAGTATCCCATGAATCTATCTCTAACTCACCATAATTAAATATTACTGCGAGTTCATTTTTTAGTTGCTGATTTTTACATTCATTCCAATCATTAGCATCGCAGGGTCTATCCCATTCAAATTCGGTTTGGGATTCGGGATGATTTGTAAATTTAATGAAATTAATAAGTCCGGGTTTTGTAATATCAAAATCATGAACCAATTGGGTTTCTGCAGTAATTTCCTTACCTGTTACAAGATTTTTAATACACAGGCGATAAATACTTTTATCGTTCAGCCAGAATTTTTCTCTTGATACAGTATCGCCATGAATATTAAAGACGTATTTAATTTCGTAATAATCGTAAGGCTTTGATTTGTATATTATTTGTTCAGGATAATAAAAGATACCAGGTTCTTTATTATAAATAGTAGTTGTATCGAATTCAATGGTTTTAATTAAATAATTACCCACCTCATCCCACTCTTCAATTTTTACTTCTAATAAATAAGGATAATTACTTGAATCGGGTTCCTGCGCATAAATGAGGGCATTACCTTCACCGAGGAATGCTTTATTTATTTTTAAATATTGTAATGAATCTTTTTGATCTAACAAACCATATATCACAGTAATATCTTTCCATTCGGCATTTGTGTCAAAATCAGTTTCACACGAAGAGAACAAAAAGACTGTTATAATAAATAAAATAATATTCTTTAATGAATTCATAAGCTGAAAAATAAAAAATTCTCGGCAAATATACTTTTTTTTAATCGTTCTACTGCAAATTTAGTGGATAATTGAAAATAGCAAATCACAATAATCAATCCCGAAAGCTTTCGGGACAAACAAATCACAAAATCCAATATTTAAAATCTCAAACTGCTGGTTCTTTTGCTCCAGCACCTGCGTACAAAGGCGGGTTTGGAATTTGATCCCGATAGCTATCGGGATTAAAAATTGGAATTTATTTGATATTTGTCCCGATAGTTATCGGGATGCTTTTTGGAATTTATTAGAACTATTCCATTAAAAAAGTAGTAGAACCTTTTTGATAATATATTTGTAATTTTACCGAAAAAATTTCTATCATGCGCGATAAAACAAATTCACGTCAGTATTACACAAAGATCACAACACATGTTCTTCAGGAGATGAAGCTGAAGGGTGAAAAAATTGCTATGTTAACGGCTTATGATTATTCAATGGCAAAAATCCTTGATGAGGCAGGAATTGACGTTATATTAGTTGGCGACTCGGCATCAAATGTAATGGCAGGGCATAAAACAACACTTCCAATCACTTTGGATGAAATGATTTACCATGCATCCTCGGTGATGCGTGCTGTTACCCATGCCCTGGTAGTGGTTGACCTCCCTTTTGGCACATACCAGGGAAATTCGATCGAAGCATTACATTCTGCAATACGTATTATGAAAGAAGCAGGAGCTAATGCTATTAAGATTGAAGGCGGAGAAGAAATTATCGGATCGGTAAAAAGAATATTATCTGCCGGAATACCGGTTGTGGGTCATCTGGGATTAACACCTCAGGCGATACATAAGTTTGGCACTTATGTGGTAAGAGCCACAGAAAAAGATGAGGCAGATAAATTGGTTAAAGATGCTCATTTGCTTGAACATGCAGGCTGTTTTGGCATTGTTCTCGAAAAGATACCTGCAAGTCTTGCCTCGTTGGTAACTAAACAAATTAAAATACCGACCATCGGCATTGGAGCCGGCAGTGGTGTTGACGGACAGGTTTTGGTTTTACATGATATGCTCGGTATTACCACTAAATTTTCTCCACGGTTTTTAAGGCGTTATCATAATTTAAGCGAAGAAATTAAAGGCTCGGTAAATACATATATTAATGATGTAAAATCCGTTAATTTTCCGAATGAAAGAGAACAGTACTGAAATTGATTTACGATATACGATTTTAGATTTACGATTTACGATTTGAAAAGACCTTCCGGAGTTTATTACGATAGAATCTCCGGCAGGAATCCCGAACCCGATAGTTATCGGGTTTCGGAAGACACACAGGAGAATGATTAAAAAGAAATTCTTTGCGTCTTTGTTTACCCCGTAAGGAGGAATGACTGTATCGGGGCGTCTTTGCGTGAAATTTTAAACATATGAAGCAATGTAGCCACGAAACAATAGAATCCCAAATCCTGTTCGAAGACAACCATATTATCATTATTAACAAGTTACCATCACAAATTGTTCAGGGCGATAAAACCGGCGATGAACCTTTAAGCGAAAAAGTAAAGCGATACATTAAATATAAGTATGATAAACCCGGCAATGTTTTCGTAGGGGTCGTTCATCGCCTCGACCGTCCGGTTAGCGGAATAGTGATCTTTGCCCGAACCGGTAAGGCTTTATCGAGGCTTAATGCCATGCTTCAGAAAAAGGAAATTAAAAAGATATATTGGGCAATTGTAAAAAATCGTCCGTTTAAGGAAACAGATCATCTTATACATTATATATATAGGGACCAGAAAAAAAATAAATCTTTTATTTCGACAAATGAAAAAAAAGGCGGCAAGCTTGCCGAATTAATTTACAGGCTAATTAAAAGCAGCGATAATTATTACATGCTCGAAATTGAACTATTAACCGGAAGGCATCACCAGATCAGGGCGCAGTTAGCTTATATCGGTTGTCCGGTTAAAGGAGATATCAAGTATGGTTTCCCCCGCACAAACAAAGATGCTTCGATACATCTTCATGCAAAAAGCATAGAATTTTTTCATCCGGTCAGCAAAGAGAAAATAATTATTGAGGCAGAACCTCCGGATGATTCTTTATGGGATTATTCCGCTCATTAATATGACCCCTGATCTCAGCGAATGGATTGCGCGCAGTGGTTTGACGAATCACACACGAACTCAAATCCGAAAAAGCATCTGGGAAAAGGGATTACAAATCCCTTATTAGTTACTTTCGGATTAGCTATGCCCACTATCCTGCCCTAAAATCCGAAAGAGCTTGTCACAAATCCCTTGCGCCTCCGCTCACTCGTCTGACCACTGCCTTGTGCGTACGCCTTGTGCGCAGTGGTCTGACGAGTAACAAACCGGCAACCAGCAACCAGCAACTAGCAACCTGAAACCTGAAACCTGAAACCTGACCCCGAAAGCTTTCGGGGGAAACCAGAAACCGAAAATATTTTTTATTTTTTTCTTGTTTATTAATTTTTTTATTATATTTGCAAGTTACAAATTTGTACCAAACCTTATATTTCAGGTTGTTAAAATTAGCTACCATATTGAAGTTTAAAGTATTAACATTTTTTTCTAAACCGGTTCACAACCGGATGGAAGAATACTATTATTCCTATTCTTTTTTCTAATCATGATATAATAAAACATTTTATTTAATAGAAAGTGAATTAAATAAATATATAAATCAAACTAATAATTAATTATTTTTTAACCTAAATTAAAATTCTATGAAAAAGTTTACAAAATTATGGCAGTTGATGATGGTACTGTTATTGACATCATCAGTTGCATTTGCTCAGGTAGAACAAACTACTTCAGCAGACAAAAATGCTTCAAAAGTGAAACTCACTAAAGAGCAAATCAACACCTTGATAGACAATGGTGTGATTACGAAAGAGGATGTTAAGACTGGTGAGATTTCTACAGAGGTAATGGAAAAAGTGGGATATAAATCCCAGGATGTTAAGGAACAACTTAGTGAAGTTGATCCGAATCCTGCTGCTTACCAGATGCCGGTTGAATATATTCAGCCTGCTACTCAAGCGCAGGGTGAGATTACAACATCTCCGGTAAAACCTGTTAAACAGCAATACCAGAGTTCAAATTCTGAAGCCATTTTGTATTCACAAATGACAGCAGGTGCCAATGGCGGTTCTTGCCAGAATTTTGAACCTTCATTCGACATTTACGATGCCTGGGGAGCTGATGACTTTACGGTTACCGGCGGACCATGGAACGTGCAAACCATTAGCTGGTATGGTAGCTACAGTGCAGGCGGCGGGCCTATTAACTCATACAACATTGAGTTTTTCGCCGACAATGCCGGTATGCCAGGAGCAAGTATTGCCTTATATCCGGCTAATTTTGCAGTAGATAATTCAGGGCTATTCACCTCATGGCTCCCTGCACCGTTAGTGCTTAACGACGGCACTTACTGGATTAGCATTCAAGCCGATGCTGACTATGCTACCTACGGACAGTTTTTCTGGACATTACATGACCCGACAACAACCTATCCGGCTGAAGCAGTCTGGCAAAATCCGCTTGATGGTTTTGGAACCGGATATACTACATGGACAGGTGTAAATACAGTTTGGCCAGGCTTTTTTGATTTTACTTTTGAATTATCAGATGATCCTCCTCCGTTATGTGCTGATCCTTCTGGTGTTTTATCTAACAACTATACTACCGTTTCCGCTGATATAGATTGGACAGAAAACGGTATTGCTACTTTGTGGGATCTGGAATGGGGAACAACCGGATTTACCCCTGGAACCGGAACCCTGGTTACCGGTATTGCTGCCAAACCTTATACACTCGGCGGATTATCAACAGGCGTTGACTATGATGTATATGTTCGCTCCGATTGTGGTGGCGGAAATGTGAGTAACTGGGTAGGTCCTTACACTTTCAGGTTACCAGATTATTTTGGTACCATTACTCCTACCATTACCTGCCAAACCGATGCCGGTTCATTCCTCGCAGGAGGCATGGCATGGTATGCAGTTTCTATGGATGACAATTATGAGTATAATTTTTCATGTTGTAATTTGGATGTAACCTGTCCCGGTGATATGCCTGTAGCTGATGCTGACTTTACATTTTATGATACCGATGGAGCTACTATGCTATGGTATATTGATGGAGCTAGTGGATGTGGCTGGGATGCAACTACATGGGGAAGTGCCTATGAAAGTTGGGTACCCCCTGCAACCGGAACATATTATCTGCAGGTTGATGATTATTATAATGCCGATCCTGATAATTTTATATTAGGTTATATTTCTGCTCAAATAGCCACTTGCCCTGCCCCAACAACACAAACAGCCACTAATATCACTACCACATCAGCAGACCTTGGCTGGACAGAAACCGGCACAGCTGTCAATTGGGAAATTGAGTTGGGTGTTACAGGTTTCACACCTACCGGAACAGGTACTGCAGTTGCAGTTAATCCTTATCCATGGGGAGGTTTAGTTGCCGGTACAACCTACGACTGGTATGTAAGGGCAGTTTGCCACCCGACCGATATGAGTTTATGGACAGGACCTCATACTTTTTCAACTTTGGGTCTTGTTCCTGATTTACTGTATCAGTTTGATGTAGAAGCTATTGGAGGAGACAACCGTAATCTTGGTGTAGAGTTCTTCAACGGCAGTTTATGGGTTACAGATGCTAATACAACATTAGGAAATCAAATTCTTGAAATTGATCCATATACAAGTACATTATTAAATTCATATCCGCAAGGTACTACTACAACCTGGGGTATGCGCGATATGGCAAATGATGGTGCACTTCTTTATGCAAGTGACGAAAACGGATTCTATAGCATTAACCCGGGTACCGGTGTGGTAACTACTGTATTTCCTAATACAGCACCTGTATTTGCGCAAGTCTCACCACTAAGGGCACTTGCATATGATGGTACTAATTTCTGGGCGAAGAGTTTTGGTGGTGTTTTAATATGTTTCGACATTGCCGGGAACGTTGTTGCAGGACCATTTGCTATAGCAAATTCTGCTTATGGTATGGCTTAT
>JACKQG010002492.1_pt1 | contig 23986 bp, 16 predicted proteins | sample 8237621 | NCBI WGS metagenome assembly JACKQG01 (sample SAMN15677084, study PRJNA649215) | marine metagenome | biome: marine; feature: Black Sea; material: saline water; isolation source: suspended particulate matter (SPM) from the Black Sea western gyre | collected 2013-06-09/2013-06-10 | depth... | reverse complement strand
CAAACAAAAAAGCCCATTGTAGGCAATGAACCCCAAGCAGAGACAAAAGAGAAAGACGCCCAAGTACAACCTACTAAAGGAAACTCACCCTAGTCGACCGCCACCAGTTGAGGCGCCTTCACTGAAGTATAGCCGCCACAAGCAGGCATTGTTAACCACAGGCGGTGTGACAAACCGACCGGACGAGCCTAACGGTCCGATTCCTCCGTGGGGGGCTCACTCCTACGCACCTTGTTGGCACGAGCCCGAGTGCGTAAGGTGGGCGTGTCCTGAGCGCGCAAGTGGTTTCCGGCCGCGTACACATGTCGAGAACCGACGAGGTTGGACGACTTGATTTTCGTGCGGCGGTGAAATCGACCGACGTGCGCAAGCGGTTCACGGTTCGAAGTTTCGGACGCCCCCAGCGAACGCACTTCGGACTTTCGGGCTCCGGTCACGGTCCCCGCAACATCGAAGAACGCGAACAGATGCCAGGATGACGGCATGGAAAAACAGTTGGGCTCTCATGGCACCGGTCGTCCCGCTCCCCTCTGATTGCCGTAACCGGCCGCGATCCACCTGGGTGGCGCGGGTCTCGCCCTTCGCCTTTTCGAGAGCTGGGACGAGTCAGGGAGCCTGAGGGCGGGCAGCTTCTGCGACCTGGACGTACAGGTATCCGACGGCCTGGCGGCCGAGGCGATCGGTCCGGTGGACGCGGACCAGGTATTGCCCTGGGGACTGATAACGATGTGTCACCACGGCATAGCCGTCAGCGGCGTGAGAATCCACGTTGCCGTCCGATTTGCTTGTCACGGTCGGGCTGCCGTCACCGAAATCCCAAGTTTCTTCGCCGTCGGTCGTGGCAAACGTCCGTACTTTGAACGTCACCTCGACGCCCGGCCGAATTCCCATGGTCGGCTCGTACACCGGATGAATCGCGGGCGGCATGGGCTCCGGTTTGTCGCGGTCCAGTGCATGGACGATGGCAAAGTCGTAATCGACTCGCCCGGCCGCGTCCGTCACTTTGAGCACCTCGCTGTAGTAGCCCGCTCGTGAGTATTCCCGCTCGACTCGTTTGCCCTGGGCAGTGGTACCGTCGGTAAACGTCCAATCGTAGCGGAGATTCTCACCCGCCGCGCTCCACGACCGGCTGCCGTCCAGCGCGATCGGCTCGCCGACGAACGTCAAATGGTGCGGTCGCGCCACAGCGATCAGTTTCGGTTTGTATTGGCGTCCGTAGGCTTCCCAGACGAACGCATAGGCCTCCTGGGTTCCCCACTCGCCCGACGGTTGCAGACTGGAAACGTCGAAGTGCAAATGCGCCCAACCGCCGCTGCCGCCTTCCTTGCCGATCAGCCCGATCCGCTGGCCGGCGCGCACCGTAGCGCCGTGATGAATCGCTTCATCGATTTCGTACAAGTGGCTGTAGCGGTAGTACCAGCCGCGCGAATCGAGCACGTAGACCACATCGTGCCGTGGGCGAACCGGCGTCTGTTCGTATCCCGGCAATTGCTCCTTGCCCCGCGCCACGACCAGACCATCGGTAGCCGACACAACTTCTGTCATGGCTTCGCAGCCGCCGAAGTCCAGCCCGTTGTGATAATAGATCTTGCGTACACTGGGCCGGTCGCATGCGTTCACGTAGCACGGCTCGTTGGCCATTTGCGTCGCGCTGGCGAAGAACCTCTGTTTGACCGGGTAAACGAACGTGCCAGGCGCCACCAGCGGCGATCCCGCAGGCCAAAGACGGAGCCGAGCGTCTTGTTTCAACTGCCACGGATCGCGATGAGAGTTTCGCATGTACCCTCGAACGATCGGGCAATCGACGCGTACTTTGCCCACGGCTTTCGGCAGCTCGTAATTGGCAGATTCAAGCCAAACCGTCCGGCCATCAACTTCAATCTTGACTCGTGCACTGCGCACCGCCTCGCGCACCGGGTCGCTGGTCTCCTTGACCTCCAGCAGTTTCACGACGACCTTGTCTCCGTTGCACAATTCCACTTGTGTCGATTCCATCAACGCCAGGTCGACGACACGCACCAACGGGGTTCTTGTCGGTTGCGGCGACTGGGCCGCCAGATGTGGCGCGATACAGAGAAACGGTAATCCAACGACCAATCCGCGACCAAACATGTTCTGTCTCCTTCATCAACGGTCAGCACATTTGATGGTATCATACATCCTGACGGTTTGCACAGTCTATTTGGAGCGCAGCCAAGACGTACCAAGCGCCGATGGAGTGCCCGGAACGTCGGATACATGCCCGACTTGCAGTACCTCCCATAGTATAGGAGAGCCAGCCCGAGAGTGTCGGCCGAAACATCCGGGCGATGTCTTCCTGGCTCTTATCGCTGCGGCACTGAATCCGCCGTGAGCGTGATCAGCCGATCGCCTCGCAGGACCTCCAACTCTCCGCCGTAGCGGGCCTTGTTCGCGAGTTGTTTGGCAGGGCCAAAGTGCGCGAAACGGCCCATCACCAAATCGTAGACCCGCTCGTAGTCAACGATGACGTCTCCCTTGAGTAAACCAACCTTGTTGCCGTCGTCCGATGTTTCCGATACGACTGTGCCGCGTAACAGTCCTTGCTTAGCGAGCAGCGCGGGATCCGCGGGGCGCAGCGTGACGTTCCATTCGGGCACGATGACCCCGTCGCGGTCGGCAGACGCGGGAGCGTCGCTTGCCGTCTGCTGTGTCTCCCGGCTCGCGAGTTCCTCTCGCGCTTGTTTGCGGAGGCTGACGTACTGGGCGAGAGTGAGGTCCTCGACTTGCCAGACGTAGACAATGCGTTTAAGCTCCTTGAAGAAGATCAGGCTCTCGTCGAGGACCGCCTCCGGCCATGAGCCCCGGATCGTTTCGAGCAGTTCCTCGGCGGACTCGCTTTTCGCAAGCAGCTCGATCTTCGGGCACGGCGGCGTCTGGGCGGGCAGCGGAGTTCTCGGCTGTATCTTCAGAGTGGTCACGTAGTCTCTCAACTGGCCGCCCCATTCTCCGATGCCGGAACCTTCGACTCGCCGCTGAAACAACCTCACGACACGGGCACCGGGGGCAATCCGCCGTACGTCTTTGCGCCACGAGTCGCATACGTCCTGCTCGACCATCGTGCGGATCGCTTGGCTGGCCAACTCGATCGCTTCTGCAAGGCGTTTGCTCTTGTTTTCTCCGGGAGCCGTACGGGAAACATCTACGATCCTTGTGAGATTTGCGTTAAGCGAATCCCATGCCGTACGCCACTCGGGCGAGATGAACTCGGCGTAGATCAACTTGGCCGAGGTGATCTCGTGTACCGCCGCACTCCCATCTTCCGGGCCTCGACTCACTCTCGGTTTTCGCAACTCCGCTCTGACGTCCAAGCGAACGAGCACCATCGGCTTGTTCTTCTCTTTCGGCGTCGGCATGCCCCACCACCAGAAGTCCGGTTGGTCCGGAGTCTTCTCCAATTCGTTCACCAGCGGAGCAAATCGCTCGGCCAGTGACGGGCTCAGGTAATACTCAGGTGGGAATGCCATCACTCCGATCATCCCCAGGGAAACGAGAGGTTGGCCGATGTACACGGTGCCGTCTTTCATGCGATACAGGAAACACTCGCTGAAGACCCGTTGCGTTACGTTCTCCTCGGCGCGGGTCACCGTGTCCGGCGTCTCGATGGCGGCGATTAGCAGAAGGACGACAAGTATTCTGACTACCATGGCGGACTCCTGAGAATATCGAGGGATCGTCGGTGGTGTTCGGCTGCGAGATCGCGGCACAATTCGTCGAGATTGGTTCGGCGGTCGGTCAGCAGCGGCCCGGCCTTCCGATCGGGCGTGAAGAACTCGTCGCCGGTGAAACCGAATGCGTCGAGCTTCAGCCGTTGCCGAGACGTCAGCTCGAGCCGCGACGGAGCGGCCAGGAAATAGATGTGCTGGATTTCGTTGCCCAGTCCACTCTGCAGGGCAACAATATGCGGAAAGACGGTCGTGAGAGTATGGGCAACAGCGGCTGTCGCGGGATGCCGAGGGCGCGAGACAAGGTGGACGGCCAGCACGCCGTCATTCGTCAAGCACTGCCGTATCCGGGCAAAGGCCTCCTTGGTGTAGAGTTGCTTTGGAACGGCGCCGCCTTGAAACACATCCAAGACAATCGCATCGAATCGGCGATCCGTGCGATCCAAGAACTCCCGTCCGTCCGCTACGGTAGCCTCACCCGTGAAGCCGAAGTGCTTCCGAGCCAACGGCATAACGGCCGGTTCGATATCGACGGCGTGGACCGTGATTCCATGACAGACTAGCGATCGCGTGTGGAGTCCGCCTCCCAGGCCGAGGAGCAAAGCGGTGCGGGCACGAGGCCGGTAGAACGCCACCAACTCGACGTAGTCGCGGGCTCGGATGAGCGATCCGGGCAGAAGGTCCGCGCCGGCGGCCGGAGCGGCCGTTTGGATGACTCCGTCGCATGTGAGGATTCTCATCCCCTTTAGCTCCAATACCTCCAAGCGGCCGTACTTTCCCTGCACCGTCTCCACCACGCGCGTGTCCGCGGTTGCTTCGCCCTTGCCCCCGGCGATCGACACCGCGACGACGAGTAGCGACGAGAAACGGAACATACGTTTCATGACGATCCCCAACTTGCGAGTTGCGCAGAGCATGCGGGGCACCGGCTTGGCGATCACCCGGCACGGCAATCGTGCCCGTGTTCGTCCCTTTTCTAGCATAGCACGGTTATACCAGCGGTAACAATCTCGTAACAACACAGCCCATGATGCCCAGCAGAGCACCATTGCACGTCTGAACCAAATCAGCCTGCACCGACTTTGGGCGGTTCTATTGATGGCGGCTCGGTGGCAGGTATTTCGGCTGTTGGCTTCAGGTGGTACGGGCCGGAGATCGTGATCACTCCGGCGGCCCGGTGATCGTGAGCGTTTTTTTTCGCTTCAACGGACTGCGAATGCTTCGCCTTTCGACGACTTGGCGTGCATGAAGATGTTCAAGATTCAGAAACTTCGTGCCACTCCCTATATCCACAGTTCCGACAGATTTCCCAGTAATTGGGATGTCCAGAAAGAGAAAACATCACCTTTAGAAAGTTGATGCGATAATCTCCTTCTTCGCCCAGTGCATACTTACCGCATTCTGGGCACCGGCTGAAACGAGTGCAGTGGGCATACACAAGACACCATACAATAAGCAAAGCCAATGCCGTCCAGATCAACGGTTCGTCGAAGGGGTCGTTGTCCCCTGATTGTATCAGCAAGCGCACGAACCATCCGCACAATGGGATGCCTAAGAGTAATAGAAGGACTGTCCGCAGTCGAAAGTGAAACCACGCACGATTTGTTTGGCTGTGTGACCCGGTACTTGGCAGATCATGAACGGAATCCGCAGAGAACGCCTCGCTGGACTCTGTCTCGTCAGTTGGGGATTCGCTCTGTTCGTCGTTCAGCTCTTGATATTCGGGAGCCATTTGTGAATCAGCGTTTAAGAAAGCACTTTTCTACCGGCGCGTTAAGTCGATTGCCGGAGAACCAGCACTATGGTCGCTCTTCTTCGTTGATCATTCTACTTGCTTCTTAGTGCCCGCGAACCATGACCGAATAAGGAAACGGCATTTTTGAGAGATTGCTGAGGTGGCGTCCGAATGGCGTACACCGGCGGTAGTCTGGCTGGTCGCTAAGTTGCGTCGGTTGGACAAACCGACGCGAATTGGAGGTTGCGCATCGGCGCCGAGGTGCGATTCACCTCTGCAGGAAACGGCGTGCCGCTTGCGCGCTGAGAACGCCCGCACCTTCGTCTCGGACCGCTCTTCGCCAACTGACGTAGGTCACATCGACCGACGCACTCACTAGTTCACCAATACTCCAATGATTGTCCGTCCCGTCTCAAGAAGCCGTCGAAAGGGCGTTTGATCACTGAAATTCCTTGAACGAACACCGATCTGGGCGAATCGACGCTCATGAGCGAAATTGGATCGCGGCAATTCATTCTTCCGCCCAAAGCGAGTCTATCAGTTCCAGAGTCTGTTCGACCAACTCGCGACCGCCTTCGGGGCCCACTTCCGTGTTTTCGCGTTCCATCCTGACGCCCCTGCCAAGAACAGAACATGGTCTTCCCGTCCGGCATCAGCAACGTATGCGGATAGCCCAATACCGCGTCGGCGATTGCCAGAAAGCTCGGGCCGCACTCCAGCGGGTCTACGATCTGGTCCCCGAGAAAGACGAATCCGAGGAGTATGGCAAGTATTACGGGAAAGAAGACCCCCGGCCTTTCGTGCAGGAGGCAGACAATTTGATCGACGGAGATCTACGAAAAACCGAACCTCAAAACAAACGCCCGAGCGAAGGTGGCCCGTAGCGAGTGGAGTCCTTCGGTCGCCGTGGTACAATGAGCGTGCCGGTCGCCACTTGGCCCGTGAAGGCATAGCTCCACAAGACGGGGGAAATATGACGATGCGATCGAGAACAAGAGCAATCATCGCCCTCGCAGTAGCTCTCTTGGGCGCAGCCGGCGCTTACTATTACTACAACGTGTTGCCCTCCGTCCGGGCCGACAGCGAGTTCCAAGAGGGAATCCGACTCTACGAATCCGGTAGTTACGAAGAGAGCATTCGCCATCTCTCTGCGACGCTGCAACGTCCGTCCGGAACTGTGCCGCCGGACAAGCGGGCCCGGGCGGTCGAGGTGCTCGGGCTGATCGGTGCCACGTATTGGGACGAGGTGCAAGCGGGCTTCTTCGTGAGGGCTGCGTCGTCATCTTCAATGTCCCAGATCCTCCAGGTCTTGAAAACGTCGCTGTGCGACGAGGACAGGACCGTGCGAAGGGCCATCGTCCATGCCTTGGGGATGACGCAGGTTGTCGAGGCCGCAGATCCGTTGATCGGTGCACTGAAAGATCAGGACGCCTCGGTTCGCCGTGAGGCGGTTTTCGCGCTGGCCGCCCTTTACAACGCAAACCCGTTTCGCACCGCTCCCCTTGGCGATGAGGGTCCCGCGACCGAGCTTCGTGGGCAAATGACGGCTGCCGAGAAGGCCGTCCATCGGGCACTTGCTGCGGCCATCAAGGACGACGACGCAGGTGTACGGGAGCGGGCGGCGATCGCTTTTGGCCGAATTGGTGAGAGAGACGAGCACCGATATGATCCGCGTGCCGGTCCGTTGCTGCGAGAGGCCATTCAGGACGACAGCTTTGCAGTACGCATCTACGCCCATCAGGCTCTCCACTTCTTGCTCTGGCACTCGCGCGTGGAGGATCAGAGGAAAGCCCTCCAAGCCGACGCCGTCGAACTGTTGATCAAGGCCCTGGAACATGAAGATTGGACCGTTCGCTACAAGGCAGCCGATGTGCTCTTTACGATCCACGACGCCAGCGTGGTCGAGCCATTGCACAAGGCGTGTCAGGACGAGTACCAACCGGTGCGCCTCGCGGCGGCGCGAGCGCTGGGACGCATTCACGAGCGGACAAGGGAGGTCTTTGGCGCGTATGAGGAATTGCTCAGCGGTGTGGAGCAGGAGGCATCGATAGGGCCCCTGATTGCGGCGTTGAGCGATGGAGATTCTGCTGTACGTCACCAGGTCGCCCAGGCACTGGCTGCCATCGGCGAACCAGCGATCGAAGCCCTTCAGAAAGCGTCAAGCGTCACCGACTCACGGGGCCGCCTGGGCGCAGCCCTCGCTTTGGGCATGATCCAGCGCGACGTGGCAACTCAGGCATTCAACGGACGAGCAGATCGCGAATCGTTGGCCGAATCGCTGCGAACGGAAGACGACGCAGGCCGGCAAACCGCGGCAGAACTCGCGGGCATGCTCGGTGACAAGACGCTGGTCGAGCCGTTGGTCGCCGCGCTGGCCGACAAGCATAGTAACGTCCGGTACCGAGCGGCTGAGGCCCTGGGCAGAATCGGAGACTCGGCCGCCGTCGAGCCACTGATCAAGGCCCTGGGCGATCCGCATCAGGGCGTGGGCGTGAAGGCCGCAGAGGCTTTGGGCGAGATCAGAGACCCAAGAGCCGTGGAGCCCTTGATCGAGTTGATGAAAGGCGCAGATCACTCGGCCAGTCACTTCGCGCGAGAGGCTCTCTATCAGATCGGTGCCCCGGCCGTGCCGGCCCTGATTGCCAATCTGGGATATCAGGGGCCGCCGTGGGCAGCGCCCCGCGGTGCAATCTTAAGTGGCGAGCTGATTGGCTACCCGGGGGTCCTCGGTTATCCGTGCGCGAATGAGTTCCCGATCCCTTTGGGCAAAATCGGCGAGTCGGCGGTTGAGCCTCTGATCGGGGCTTTGCGGAACGACGATCCGATCGCGCGAAACGCGGCCCTGCTGGCACTGGCGATTGTCTGGGCCACTAGTCCGTACCGTGAACCGAGCCTCGAAGACCATCGCATCGAGATCCTCACCAGCGAGTATTCGGTGGTGCGGGGGAACCTGTTCAGGGCCTTTTCGCGCGGCGACGTGTGGGTCCCCACCGAGTCCTTTAAGCCGCTGCCCATGATCCTCGGCATACGGGTGATGGACTTTCCATACGTCTTTCCCGAAGGGTCACCCCGACCGTTTCCCAAGATACCCGACGACACGACCAACGCTGCGGTGGACGCAGTGGTGGGGGTCCTCAAAGACGCTTCTCGTCGTGAAGACAAATTCGGGCGGGCAAGGGACGTCCAGCGAGCGGCCGTGTTGGCTTTGAGCAACATTCAGAGTCCAAGGGCCGTGGATCACTTGCTCAAGCTGGTGACCGAACCGTCTTTTCCGTCTGATGCCCTTCCTCATGCCAAGCGGGAGATCACCAGGCTTGCGGCCGGCGCACTTGGAAGAATCAAGGACAAGCAGAGTGTGCCCCGATGGATCGAGGCTTTGAAAGACCGGCGAGTCGTGTCCAACCCGAGCGAAGTCAAGGAGAAGTTCCGCGTGAGAGATTACGCCGCCAGAGCGCTGGGCGAGATAGGCGATCCGCGTGCCATCGAACCGCTGGAAGAAGCGCGAAAGGATGAAGACGAGGACGAGGAGTTTCGCCAGCGCGTGACCGAGGCCCTGGCCAAGATCAAAGGCGAACAATTATCTGTGACCCATTGAGCTGGTTCCCAAGACGGAGCTTGGGAACGAGGTAACCAGGTAACGAAAGGCATGACCATGAGCGATTCTGCCACGCCGAAATCCGAACGTCGCTGGTATTACTTCGCCCTGCGGACCTTGCTGGGCCCGATGCTGTTGGTCATTTCGGGCTGCGGGCCGTCGGAAGGAGAAAGAGCGATGGACGTAGACAATCAGAACCCGGTGGGACTTGAAATGAAAGAGGTCGGCGACAGGTCCAGTCCAGTTGCAGACCCTGGGCCGGCCGCACGGAAGGCAGAACCGGCGGTAGTTGAGCCCGTGCCAATTACGGAAGAACAGGCCATTGCCAAAATCGAGAAGCTTGGAGGTATGTTCGAAGTCGATGAGAAGACTCCTGGAAGGCCCGTCGTGGCAGTGCTTCTTCGAGGAACTCAGGTCACCGATGCAAGCCTGAAGTACCTGAGGGGATTGACGAACCTGGAAATGCTGAGCCTTTTCTTCACGCATGTCACCGACGGCGGACTGGAGCATCTGGAAGGAATGACCAACCTCCGGACGCTGAGCCTCTGCGGCACCCTGGTCACCGACGCAGGGCTGGTACACCTGAAGGAGTTGAACAATCTTGCCCATCTGGAGCTGTTGGGCACTCACGTCACCGACGCCGGCCTGGAACACCTGAAAGACATGACCAACCTTCGGACGTTGGGGCTGCCCGGCTTCCGAGTCACCGACGCCGGCCTGGAGCACTTGAAGGGATTGACCAGCCTCCGGAAACTGGGACTCGACGGCACAGAGGTCACCGACGCCGGCCTGGAGCACCTGAAAGGGCTGACCAATCTCCGAGAACTGCCGCTGTATGGCAGCCAAGTCACCGACGAAGGCGTGAAGGACCTGCAGAAGGCGTTGCCAGACTGTTTCATCAGCCGCTAACCGGGGCCTCGCCAACAAGAAGAAAGGCGACCAAGCCAAAGCCGAAGCGGATTTTGCCAAGGCCAAGGAACTCGGGTACGAACCGGAGTGATCGGGATGAGGGTACGAACGATGATCGTGCAGCACACTGGTTGGTCACGGGTGGTATTGCTGCTCGTGCTGTTGATTCTCTCGGGCTGTGGGCCGCCGAAAGGAGAACGGACAATGGACAGAGCCAACGAACAACAGGCAGTTGACGCATACAACCGGGGCGTCGCCTACTACGCAAGGGGCGAACTGGACGAGGCCATCGCCAGCTACACCGAGGCCGTCCGGCTCAACCCAAAACTCGCTGACGCGTATCTCAACCGGGGCGCCGCCTACGACGCGAAGGGCGAACTGGACGAGGCCATCGCCGACTTCACCCAGGCCCTCCGGCTCAACCCGAAAGACGCTGAGGCGCACAACAACCGGGGCGTCGCCTACAAGAGCAAGGGCGACCTCGACAAGGCCATCGCCGACTAGACCGAGGCGATCCGGCTCGACCCGGAATATCCGCTCGCGCATTACAATCGGGGTGTCGCCTACAGGAATATGGGTGAGCCTGACAAGGCCATTGCCGACTTCACCGAGGCCATCCGGCTCGACCCGCAAGACGCTGTGGCATACTGCGATCGGGGCGTCGCCTATAGCGACAAGGGCGACATCGACCAAGCCATCACCGACTACACTGAGGCGATCCGACTCGACCCGGAACTCGCCGATGCCTACTACAACCGGGGCGTGGACTATGGTGATAAGGGCGAGTTAGACAGAGCCATCGAGGACTTAACCGAAGCGATCCGGCTTAACCCGGAATGCGCCGAAGCCTACAACAACCGAGGCATCGCCTACGAGAAGAAAGGCGACCAAGCCAAGGCCGAAGCCGACTTCGCCAAGGCTACGGATCTCGGGCACAAGCCAGAACGATAGGCAGGGCCACACTTAACCAACGAGTCACATACAAACGGGGGACCGGCCATGAACATCCAGAAGTTGTGGGCGGCGGTCCTTGGTCATTTGGGCTTGAGGGGCCGCGGTGCGAACCCAGACGCTGCAAATCAAGCCCTTGAAGAAGGCCGTTCCCTCTTGGATGAAGGGGACTACGATGCGGCTATCGCTGCGTTTACGCAGGCCATTGGGCTCAACCCGAAGTGCGCCGAGGCGTACTGCAGCCGGGGCGATGCTCGGCGGGAGAAAGACGAACTGGACATCGCCATTGCCGACTACACCGAGGCGATTCGGCTCAATCCGGGACACGCCCTCGCCTACTGCGGTCGCGGCCTCGCCTGCTATTACTATGAGCATGAGGAGTTCGATGTCGACGAGGCTGTTTCGGACTTCACTCAGGCGATTCGCCTTGACCCGCGGCTCTCCCAAGCCTACCGGGCCCGCGGCGATGTTTACCGTGGCATCCTCGAAATCGCCTACACTGACGAGGGCGAATCTGACATCGCGATCGCTGACTACACCGCAGCGATCCGGATCGACCCGAAAGACGCCGCAGCTTACCACAGCCGGGCTCTCGTTTACTGGATGATAGGCGAGAATGAGAAGGCCATCGCCGACTATGGCGCATTGATCCAGCTCAACCCTTTGAAACTCGGCGAGGCCTACTCGAACCAATGCCTCGCCTACGTTAGCAAAGGCGAATATGACAACGCAATCGCCGACTACACCGAAGCGATCCGGATCGACTCGAAAGACGCGGGAGCCTACATCAACCGCGGTGCCGCGTACCGTGCTATGGGTGAACACGACCGGGCGATCAACGATTTCACCGAGGCGATTCGGCTCAACCCGGAAGACCTCCACCCTTACTACGCCCGTGGCGGGGCCTACCAGAACAAGCGTGAATACGGCCGGGCCATCGCCGACTACTCGGAAGCGATCCGGCTAGATCGATTGAGCAAGGTCGTTTACCGTTACGCCGAAACCGTCACCACTTACAATAACCTCGCTTGGCTCCTGGCAGTTTGCCCGCACGCGGAGTATCGCGACGGGCACAGAGCGGTCGAGCATGCGACGCATGCATGCAATCTTTCTGGGTGGGGAAATCCATACTGTCTAGGAACTCTTGCAGCAGCGTACGCAGAAGCGGGTGAGTTCGCACAGGCCATCAAATGGCAGACGAAGGCCATCGAGATCGCGACGCCAGACTACGATGTGCCGGCTGCTGAATCCCGCCTCGAACTCTACAAAGCCAGCAAAGCCTATCGGGAGGAGTGACCAATTCATCATGGCTCTGGGCAATTAGAGGGAGTGCGGCATCTACTGTTCCTGTTCTCACTCCTGGTTACGTCGCTCTCGGTGGTAGACACCCCCTGTTCCCGCTGTCTTCAGAGGCGGGTGTTGCGGGCGGTGGGCTTCTCCGTATGCCCATTGTCGAGCCGTGTGGCGTCCACGGCAGCATCCGACGAGACTTCCCGGTCGTCAGCCCGGACGAACTCGATCGCGGCCCCGCACTCGGCGCAATGTATTGTCCCGATCCGCCGGATAAAACCGAAACGCCATTTTCGGCACGCCGGACAGAGTCCGTCGAGCCGGGCGAAAGGCCAAAGTTCCCGTTCGAATAGGTTCATGAGAGCGAGGAGCCAAACCAGTCCCAACACAACGACCAGGACCAAGCCGATTAGCGCGATGGTCACCCAGCCTCCACTGCCTGTCGCGTCGTCCCGCGGCAATACAAACGGTAGGAACACGAAGGCGGCCATAGGTATCCCATAAAAGGGAGCGAAGCCGATTCCGATTGCAAAGCTAACGTAGAGGACAACAATCGCCCACTGACGACCGTACAGGGCCCATCGCCACAGGACATTCCGGAAGATCAGGAGCCCCGCCACACCGATCACGGCGCAGATGCCCGCGGGGATGAGAAAGCCGCGAGTATCGGCGCCGGCGACCATGCCCAGGCCTGCCATGACCGTGCCAAGGACACCGACGATTATGAGCAACCAGAACGGCGCGGCCTCGATGAAAACCATGTTGGCGTGGGAGTAGGGCAGCGCGATGGTGATCGGGACATCCATCCCTTGTGGACGATCGTCTTCCGGCTGGCTTTGCGCGTCGCTTGAGTTCACGCTATGGTTCCGCTGGTTTACAACCTTCGCGCATTTTCTGGCCATTGCGCTTACTGAATAGCTGCAATCCACGCCTATATCTCAAGTTGCCATCGTAACGCTACCGGGTAGGGCGTCAAGCAAAATGACCGCACTTTTCTGCCCCGCGACGCCCGGCAAAACGGTCAAGCTGGAGTAACCGAACGGTTGAGCCAACCCGGCAGCCACCAAGTGACACAAGAGCATCCGCCATGAGCGATGAACGCGAGTTGCTCCGATGACCGAGGTGTTCGCGACCGTCCCGTCTCAAGAAGCCGTCGAAAGGGCGTTTGATCACTGAAATTCCTTGAACGAACACCGATCTGGGCGAATCGACGCTCATGAGCGAAATTGGATCGCGGCAATTCATTCTTCCGCCCAAAGCGAGTCTATCAGTTCCAGAGTCTGTTCGACCAACTCGCGACCGCCTTCGGGGCCTACTTCCGTGCTTTCGGGGATCGCCCCGTAGCCGCCTCCGGCCACGGACCGCTCGGTCGGCACATAGCTGCCGCCGCCGGCAAGCTGAACTACAAACGTTTGGACGGCCTTGCTGCGGGCCTTGATCCGCACGCCGAAATCCAGGTACAACTCGAAGGGGTTGGTGGCGATTGCCATGTCGCCAAGCCGGATCACATGGACTTCGACGGGCACGGTAGGCTGGGTCTTCTGGAGTTCGAAGCGGTCCAGAACTCTTGACGCCCGCGCCATCCTCCAATACACCCCGGTGATCGCGTTGAACCAGCCGGGCTTCTGCTTGACTTCCGGTTGCTCCTCTATCTTCTGACGCATCGTTCGATATTCTTCTCGCAACCGCTCGAACGCCTCCTCCACTGATTCCAGTTGTGGGCGATGGTGCGTGCTTCTGGGCGTCTTGATGTCCTCTTCGCTCAGACGCCGCCGGCTAAGTTTCACCTGTTCCATGCGGTGAGCGAAAGCCGGATTCCAGTCGATCGTCTTCTCCATAGTGGGGAGGACGGACGTCACGGCATCGGCGATTCGTACCGCAATCTGCTCGCGCCGGCTTCGACCCGTGAGGCGCTCCATACGCGCTTCGGCCTTCTTCGCCACAAGGACGACGGGCGACTGGTCACCGGCGGCGGCACACTGCGGGAGGACGAAAAGCTCTGCTCCCAAACGCCTGCGAAGCTCGTTGCGGGTCTCATGCCAGAAATCGGCGGAGATGCGGGAGCCCCCGCTTGCCTGGGACGGTACGGCGACGTTGATCAGAACGCCGGTCAGTTCGCGGTCGGCATTCCACGTATACAGCAAGTCGACCGAGTGATCTTCATAGCCTTCGATATGGCTGAAGTCGGGTTGGTCGGTCTTGCCGTACATGCGCGAGCTTCCGTCTCCGTAGGCCGTCAAGCGATTGTGCCCCACCACGGCATGACCCAGACCGAAACTGACACCGCCGGGCTTCCGATTCTTCCACGCCTGTTCGATCGCCTTGGCAATCCGATCGCTGGCGAATTCCCGGTAATCGAGCGGTGACATTGCGCCCAGATCGATGCCCCAACGCGACCAGGCGAGCGGTATCTCCAAATCGAACTTGCCAAGCTTCTCCGCCAAATCGGACTTCGTGCGAGTTTCCGGCCCGCAATGGGTATGCGTTGCGTTCAGGACCACGGTGTTGGCATCGACCTCCGGCAGAGACTGTTTCACCTTGGCCCGCACGCTGTCCCGCAGTTCGTCGCTGATGGAGATCAAGTCGCAGGAGACCAAAATCACCATGCCCGCCGAGTCGCCGCCCTTGACCGATTCGATGACCAGGGCCGTCGCGGTGATCGGGTCCAAAACGCCTTCGGAAACGCGCGCTCGCGAGAAGCCGGTGAGGACGACGGGCTTCTCGGGCGTCAAGTCGGCTGATGCCCATCCAACGCGGAGTTGTCCTGCCTGCTTGCCGTCGTCTCCTGCAAACGTCACCGGCGATGCCGGGCCCGCCACCAAGAGCGAAACAAGAGCAGGCACCAAGCCTCCAAACAATCCAAGTAAGTTTTGATACATTATGGGTCCACCATCAGAATCGAATACAGATCTAGTTGCGGCACGACAACCGTTGCCTGGCCGTCCTCCCACATGATATCCAGTAGCTTGCCTTCCGGCTGCATTGTAATCGATTTGGGAGTCTGTTTCAGACGGATCGATACGGTCAACGGTCCGACCGGTTCGATCGTCGTGATTCCTCCGTCCGGTGCGTTGGCGTGCGGTCCGGACGTGTTCACCAGATGAATCGACCGTCTGCCGTTCAACATCCGCGGGCTAACATCGACGTGCTTGAAACCTCGGACGTCGACGATCGGTGCAGGGAAGACCTGCCTGAGGACGCTGGGGAACGTACCATCGACGCTCTCCACAGCGACGACGGCCTTTGTTCCCAGTTCGGTTTCGAAGAGCTTGGCCGGGCCCGGACCGATCAGCAGCAGCCTTCCGCCCGTTTTGGCGTATGCGGCCAATTCGTCGCGAAAGTCCGGTTCCAGATGCTTCCAGCCCGGCACGATGATGACGGGCCACTTAGACATTTTGCCTTTCAGGTGATGCTCGCTGACGATCTGCACGCCGCACTGGTTCTGCAGAATCTGTGTGAGGGCCTTGCGCAATACGGCGACGCCGTTGCTACCGGCCCAATGAAACAGCCGCGGTGATTCCCGATAGTGACCGGCGGTCGAGTAGAGCAAGGCGATCTGCGGCACGGCGACCGACCGATGACAGTAGGCCTGCCGGGCGCGGCAGAACTGGGCAACCTTGGCCATCACGTCCATCTCGGCCGGATCGCGAACGGCGCCGTCCCGATCCTGCTTGAAATAGGCTTGATACCCGCCGCCCATGGCGAGCACAACCGACGCTTCCTGCATGAGCTGCGCGGCTGGCTTCTGTTTCCGTGTCTTGCGGCTGAACGACCACGACATCAGGTCCCAGGGCACGCCCTGGTCTTCAAGGCACCGTCCGGCAAACCGGGCGGAGTTCACGCTGTCGTCCGGCGAGAAGTCGCCCGACAGGCCCGCCACGTTGGCCGACACGGGTTCGGGCATGTGATCGCTGAACGCCCAATTGCTGATTACCTGGAAGTCGGGATGCGACGATTTCAGTTCGTCCACGTAGTGACGCACGTAGCGGCGAAAGCCGTCTCGATGGAAGTCCATCCACTGATTCCAATAAGGTTCGCCAGCCTTGCGTGGAGCGGACTCGGCGCCCGTTTGCTTGCAGAATTCACGGACTGCCGTCTGGCCGTAGTCGAGCGTCGTGCCCCAGCAGTCGCCGTCGACCCAGACGCCGTCCACGCCATACTCGCCCGCCAGTTCGCGGAGTTGCGGGATCATCAGCTTGTCGACGTAGGGACCATAGACGGATGTCGCCCTGCTGTAGGGCTTGCCGTCTTTGTTGATGGCCGCCCACTGCGGATGGGCGCGGACGGCACGATCATCCCACACGCCCGAATAGTGCATGAACAGGGTGATTCCCCGCTTGCGCGTCACGTCGCGCCAGACTCGCAGTGGATCGCCGACGAAACCGGGGGCCGGGTTGCCTACTTTGGTCGGATAGCTCGAACAACCGCGATGCCCTTTGCAGTCGATCTGGATGTAGTCCGGTCGGACCTTGCCGATGACGGTCTCGACCATCTCCGACGTTGTCCGGGCCCCAACGCGGTCACAATCGTCGCCCGCATGGAAGTCGAAATGGATGCCAAGGAAGGCATCGGCCCGTTTCATCCGAGGCGGATCGTCGGCGTGGGACACGTGCGCAAGCAGGCACACAAGGACGCTGCCGAGCACGACAGGCAGGGACGATCGCACCGGGCGGAGACAGGTAGGAAATCTATAGGCTGTCATATCGGGGGATCCTGTTTGACTACTTGGCATAGCGCACGAGGCAAACGTTGTCGAGGAGAACACTGCCGGTGGCGCGGTGAAGCTGGAGCGAGAGCGCAAACGCGATCATTCCCTGAAATCGCATTTTCATAACCTCTGTCTCCAACTCGATCCCAGACAACAACGTGCCTCCTCAAAGAACTGGATTTGTACGTGTTTGACGGAACTCCGGCTGCAGCACGGTGCAGCCGATTCTTTCTACATGATACACGCTTTGCTCTGGACGGAGCAGAGTGGTCGGTATCGTTCTTCAAGTCTCCATACGCTGGAAACTGCTTCGGAGTGTCGTCCGTGTCAGCGGTGGATCCGAGTCTTGCGGCGAGTACTCGATGGTTCCTATGGACCTATGGTACGATCATGGCCAGCGTGAGGCGAGTCAAGTCGCGATCAGTATGACCGCTGATAATCCGGAAGTGAACCGTGTACTGCCAAGCCACGAGGAAGGACATATGAATCTCCCTGGGAAGCGAATTCAATGACCACATCGCTTCCTGTCTCTACGACACGCCCACCAAGCGCCGGGCCGGGTTCACTGCGGAGGATTGGTGAGCGGGGCATTCCGTCCTTATCACGGAGCGGTGCGTTGACTCCCCAAGCATTGAGACTCTATCCTACCGGCTTCTTCTGTCCCAACATCTTCAGGAAACGGAGATTCGATATGGCAAGCCAATCTGAAAGCGTAAATCGCAGAGCCATGATCGTAGGTACATTGCTCGTTTCAGCGTTTCTTTCCGCCAAGGCGTTGGCAGCCGAGAATCCTATTCACATTGGCTCTCGCCTCGAACTGTTTGTCGATCAGTATCTGGTTGACAATATGGAAGACCTGGAATTCCGAATCCATCCTCCTCAAAGGTCTTCTTTGCCGAAATCGCCTCTTGTTGGCGGCTATGCAACGGTGATCAAGGACGGAGACCTGTACCGGGGCTACTATCGAGATAGGGACCCAAGCTACACAGGACGACAGTATTCAGGCGACCCCGGCGAAATCACCTGCTACGCCGAGAGCCGTGATGGACACGAATGGACCTTCCCCGCGCTTGGCCTGTTCGAGGTGAACGGTTCACGGGAGAACAATGTCATTCTGGCCAACAAGCCGCCGTTCTCTCACAATTTTTCGCCGTTTTTGGACACACGGTCGGGCGTCGCCTCGCACGGACGTTTCAAGGCATTGGCCGGACATCCGGGGCAACACCGAAAAACCAAGGCCGACGGCTTGCATGCTTTCGTCTCGGCAGACGGCCTTGTGTGGAAGAAGGCCGGCGACGGGCCTGTCATTCCTTTTGATAGGGCGTGGACCCATGCGTTCGATTCGCAAAACGTTGCCTTCTGGTCGGAGGCCGAACAACGTTATGTCTGCTATTTTCGGACCTGGGAAACGCCCCACGGCCGCTTGCGCACTATCTCCCGATCGACGTCAACCGACTTCATAGATTGGAGCGAGCCGATCCCGATGCATCCGAACTTGCCGGGCGAACATCTTTACACCAGCCAGACTCATCCGTACTTTCGGGCGCCGCATATCTACATCGCCCTGCCGACCCGTTACGTGGCCGGCCGGGTCGGTGCGGAAAAGACCGACGCCATGCTCGGCTCCACCGATGTTCTGTTCATGACGACACGCGCCGGGCAAACATCCTACGAACGACTGTTCCCGGCAGCCTTCATTCGACCCGGATTGAATCCCGCGCGTTGGGGAAGTCGCTCGAACTATGTTGCTTTGAACGTTGTTCCCACAGGTGACCCGGAGATGTCCATCTATCACGCGAAGAGCGGGCACCGATATGTACTGCGCACAGATGGATTCGTTTCGGTTAATGCCGGCGTCCAGAAGGGCGAACTGATCACCAAGCCTGTGGTTTTCGACGGCGACAGGCTTGTGGTCAACTACAGCACCTCGGCAGCAGGAAGCCTGCGCGTCGAGATCCAGCTACCCAACGGCACTCCGATTCCCGAGTTCAGCCTGCAAAACTCTGAGACAACCGTGGGTGACGCAATCGACGGTTGCATCTCGTGGCGGGGAAATCCGGGCTTGAGGGCATGGGCGGGGAAGCCCGTTCGTCTGAGGTTTGTCATGACGGAGTGCGATCTGTACTCGTTCAGGTTCGAACCGGCCTCGGCGATGATACGGTGAAGAGGATACGGTTCTTGTCGTGCTCGGGCGAGGCCGTGAAGCGGATGATACTGCCCTGACACGTCTAGAAGGCGAGCGGCAGTTTGAAATCTTACCTCTTGGAAAGTAGCAGGCACACTCCGTGTGCCGTAGCCGGAAGCGGACGGCACACGGAGTGTGCCTGCTACCTTGCGCCTAAAGACACTCCATGAGGACCGTTGTCGGATTTGTTTGCCCCGTGCGGTTGTGGTAGGCTAACTCTTCCGCCTAACGGTCGGGACACAGCGTAAGCTCATTCCTTCATTTGCTGTACAACCCCACAGGACCTGCCACAAGGAGACACTGATGTCAGACTTCCACGAACTCTCCGGATGCGCCTGTTGTAGCGTCAGCCGTCGCAACTTCCTCGCCGGATGCGCGACCTGTGTTGGTGCGATGGTGATTCCAATGGCTGGCAGTATCGCCCTGGCCGCAGGCCCCAAGAAGAAGCGAGTCCGAGTGCTCTACTCGCTGCATGCCAAGATCCAGCCACGTCCCGATTGGCCCAACGTCGGTTTTGATTTCACGCCAGTCATGGAGAGAATGACCGCTGCCTTGGCGACCGGTTGTCCGGACGTTGAGTTCATCCCCACGATGGCAACCGGACCGGAGCAGGCCAAGGCGATTCTGGAGAAAGACAAGACGGCCAATATTGACGGCTATGTCGTCATGCAGATGAACTGCTGGAACCGAGTCGTACAAACGATGGTCACGTCGGGCAAACCGGTTCTCTATGCCGACTTCTTGTATGCTGGAAGCGGCGGTTTCCTGGTCTACACCGCAGGTTTCGTTCGCCAGGGCACGCCTAATTTCGGGTTCGTTTCCTCGTCCCAGTTCAACGACGTGGTCGAGGCGGCTAAATGTTTCGTGACCATTGACAAGGCGGACCAGTTTGCCGCAGCAGTGGCGAAGGTCCGGACCGCTCGAACTCAAGCGCCCAGCGGTCAGGCCTGCAAGGCGGATGAACTCGATCTTCTCTCGCCATCCGAATGGCGGGCGAAGATGAAGAAGTCAAAGATTCTCACGGTTGGCGGCAAAGGCTGGCGTGGTCCAAAACCGGTGATCGAAGAACTTGGTGTTCAAGTTATCGAGATCCCCTACGCTGAAGTGAACGACGCCTGGAAAGTGGCCGACAAGGAGAAGAGCCGGGAAGTCGCGGACATGTGGGAGAAACGGGCGTCAAAGATCGCAGACGTTTCGCGAGAAACGCTCGAAACCTCAGCGGCGATGTACCTTGGCCAAAAGGCCGTGCTCAAGAAGCACGGTGCCGATGCGATCACAATGAACTGCCTCGGCGGATTCTACGGTGGGCATATTCATGCTTATCCGTGCCTCGGATTCCATGAACTCTGCAATGAAGGCCTCGTTGGGGCATGCGAATGCGACTTGGTCTCCACGGCGACGATGGTGGCCTTGAAGAATCTAACAGGCGGGCGAACGGGGTTTATTTCCGACCCGGTTATCGACATCGCCAAGCGGCAGATCATATATGCTCACTGTGTGGCACCCAATCGTGCCTTTGGACCAACAGGCAAAGAGAACCCGATCGAGATCCTCACCCATTCGGAGGATCGACAGGGAGCATCGCTCCGGTCGCTTCTGCCGGCCGGGTACATGACCACAACCGTTGAATTCGGTTCGCACCTCAAAGAGCTGTTATTCCATCGCGGCAAGGCAGTCGACAATATCCTCGAAGATCGTGCGTGTCGTACGAAGCTGGCAGTGGAGCCGGAAGGTGACATCGAGAAACTGTTCACCCAATGGGATCGATTCGGGTGGCACCGGGTAACTGTTTATGGCGACCTAAAGGACCCGCTGTTCGAAATCGCCAAAATGCTCAAGTGGAATATCAACGAAGAAGCCTAGCGAGAACCCGATCGCTTTTTCCAGGCCGACGGCAACGTTTGTGATGCCGTGTGGCCAAAAAACTGAGCCGAAGTGTAACAGCTTCCTTTTTCAAGGGACGCGCGACGCAGGTTTCCTCCCCGCGCAGGACGTGGCACGGTATCGCCCCAAAGCCCAGGCGGCAAGGGATTGGCTACTGGCGCACGCCACCGACGATACGCTGAAGTCGGGCGGGTACCTGCGCGTCACCGGCCGATCACGCCCGAAACTCGACAGCCGAGTCTGGTTGTTCGGCTGGTGCCTGGATGCGCTGTTGTGCATGGATGAGGCTTGAATCAGATCGAGCGCCGTTTCCTAGGCTACAATAATGACGGCAATGGCGCCGATCAGCGTAGACCAACAAAAACGAAAGCGTGGTTTGCCGAACATGCGAAGAACCGCCATCAGTCGTCCGGTAGCTTGCGTGCTGTCTTGCTGCTTCCCCATACTTTCTGTCGTGTCATCGTCGGCCTCTGCCTCTGATCGCTGGCGGTCCTATGAAGTTTACCGACCAACTGTCACGCGGCATGCTGTGATCGACGCGCGGAACCACACGCACAAATACAACCACTGCTCGACCATCGCGTGGTTTCAAGACCGTTGGTTCTGTATCTGGGGCAGCCACGAGCCCCAGATCGAGCACGCGCCGGGGCAGCGTATGGTCTTCAGCACCAGTCGAGACGGGCGGAATTGGACGCCCATCGAACGGCTCTTCTCTAGCGAAGAGTATTGCGAGAATCCGGTTCGCTACCCTGAGGGCAGAGGCCATCAATGGCAGCCGAATCTGGGCGTCGTGGACGGCGAGTTGTGGTGCCTCTGGAACCACGGCGGCAGCGTCCATGACTTCCGGAACCCCGATGGCACACGCAGAAAGGACCTTCGTGGCCTCTACTTCTCGCGTCTGAAACGTGCTGACGGCAAGTGGGTGAACCGGCGTCTTGAGTGGGACGGCCAGGTTTGGCCTCAAGTGGACGGCAAACAGTACTACATGGCCTCGACACAGAATCTCTACCGTCTGCGTTCAGGTCGCGTGCTGGCGCCAGTGACGCTTAGGGGGCAAAGGCAGAGGGCCGCCGATGCACCGGAAAACGTCTCGGATTGGTGGGCTGTCGAGAAGCTCAACGCGGTTATCTACACCGACGACTTGGGCAAAACGTGGCATCTGTCGCAAGGGTGTAGAACGCCCGGTTTCAGTTGGATCCAGTGGGAGCCCACTGTCTGGGAGCAGCCCGACGGTTCAGTGATGATGTTCGCTCGTAATAACACCAACTGGTCTCTGGGGCATCCAAAGCCTACGTCGGGCCAGTTCCTGCTGTGTTCGATCAGCCGAGATCAAGGCCAGACATGGACGCCGCACCGATACGTGCCCATGGAGAGCATTTGTTCTCGCATGCATGTGGCGCCGCTGGATGGGCGCGGCGTGTGGGAACCGGCCAAGCCCGACGACGACTTCACCGGTCGTCGTCTGATCATGGTGCATAACGATGCCCCGGGCGCCGAGTACGGTTGGGCGGACGCACGCACCAACCTCGCAGCGTTCTTCACTCGCGGCGGTGGGTTTGATTTTGCGGCCGGTAACAACATCTCTGCGCAACACCCCAGGAGCTGCTATCCTCAAATGTGGCGCCGCGGCGACACGCTGGCCATCAGCTACACCACCAGTTACCCCGACGCACGGTCGATCTACGTCGCCCTGGTCTCGCCGCTGCCGAAGCCGGATCGCTACTATCTCTTCCCGCGTTTCAACGACGAGCCTCGATCGGCACGACCAGAGCGTGACGGCAATGCGTGGGCATTCCACGGCGATCAGCATGTAGCCATGCGGAAGACCGTCGATCCTGGCAAGGACGGCTTCTCGTTTGGCGCGTGGGTTTGGGATCGCGGCACGGGCATGATCCTGGACACACGCGGCAACAACGGCGGGTTCACCGTTATGCTCGGAAGCAGAAGGACTGGAGACAAGGAAAACGTCACGCGGCGGCGCCCCACCGTCTGTATGCTCACCAAGCCGCATGTCTTCGGTCCCACGCTATCCTTGACGCCCCAAGGCGCGTGGCACTACATCGGCCTGACCGCGGACAACCGCACGGGCGAGGCCGTATTCTACGTCGATGATCAGGCAGAAACCGTTCGCTTCGAGGCGCCAGTACCTCGGCCCTTGAAGGGTGTGGCACCCCATCTCGGCGCCAAGAGTCTGCCGGCCAGCGCAGTGCGGGGGCTGTCGGGTTCCATCCGCTTCGCGGCGCTGTACGCTGGTCCGAAGTTGGGGCCCGAACACCACCGCTGGCTGCGGAACAAGTTCGTCGAGGAATTGGGACAGCCCAAACTGGATGGCGCGACGGAGCCGGCCTGCTCGCCCATCATGTGGATGGACCCGGCCGACAGGGCTGGTTTTGAACGGGATTTTGTCGTGCCCACTGCCGAGCCCCGCGGCGGATCGGAAGTTGCCGTTATCGACGGACGACGCGTCTTGCGACTGCGCGATCAGGGCTCCGTCGGAGTGGACTTGGACGAGAACCGCCGCGAACGAGGCGACCGAGTGTCCTTGCGCTTTCGGTTCCGGATCGAACGTGGCGACAAGCACACGCTGTGCACTGTAGGCGACTTCAACCAACCCGCGCGGCTCATCGCACGTGACGGCCGGGTATTGCTGTGCACTTCGAAGACGGAGCTGCCGTGCGGACGCGTGAACTCGGACGACTGGACGACCGTGTCTATCGAGACTCAGAGTGACGCGACGCGTGCGTGCGTCGGCGAAGGCCCAACTGTCGAAGTAGATCACAGACCCGAAGCGACGTGGCTCTACCTGGGCGAGGGATTCCCAAAGTACGGTCATTTCCCCGGCACAAGTTTCCTGATCGACGTCGAGTCCGTTCAAACTCGCGTGGAATCGAAATCCCCCTAAGGCATGTTGGAAAGGGTTGTGATGAGACGACATAGGACACGAATCAGAACCGTATTGGCAGTGGTGGCGTTAAGTCTGGCGGTCGCTCCGGCGCGGCCGGCGTGGGCTCAGATAGCGCCGGCTGAGGAACCGGCCGGGACGGTG
>JACKQG010002491.1_pt1 | contig 23996 bp, 23 predicted proteins | sample 8237621 | NCBI WGS metagenome assembly JACKQG01 (sample SAMN15677084, study PRJNA649215) | marine metagenome | biome: marine; feature: Black Sea; material: saline water; isolation source: suspended particulate matter (SPM) from the Black Sea western gyre | collected 2013-06-09/2013-06-10 | depth... | reverse complement strand
TGAACACCAACTACGATTAATAAAACTCCCAGAAAAAGTAATGGGCGATTGCTCAATGCCATCCCAAAGAAAAGTTTCCCGATTGTTAAATAAAGCGTGACTATTAATCCCAAAAATGATATGAGCGTTCCGCCAAGTCCGAAGAGATAAAGTGGGCTTCTTTCATATTTTGTAATCATCATTACGGTCAGTAAATCGAGAAATCCACGAAGCAATCTTTTCGCGCCATATTTTGATTTTCCGAATTTCCGTTTATGATGTTTAACTGGAATTTCGCAAATTTTGTAACCCTTTGCTTTGACTAAAGCTGGAATATAACGATGCAATTCACCGTAAACACTGATGGATTTTACAACTTCATTTTTATATGCTTTGTAGCCGCAATTGTAATCGTGCAATCGTAATTTGAAGATAATTGATGTCACGAGATTAAATAATTTTGATGGAATCGTCTTTGTAATTGGGTCTTTGCGATGCTTTTTCCAACCTGTAACAAGGTCAAAACCTTCATTTATTTTTTCTATAAATTTTGGGATTTCGCTCGGTTCATCTTGCAAATCTGCATCCAAAGTAAAGAGAATATCTCCTTTCGCTTTAGAAAAACCAGTTTGCAAAGCAGCTGATTTTCCGAAGTTTCTTCGAAATTTAATAATCTGAACATTATCATCGGAAATTTTAATTTCCTGAAGAATTCGATAAGAATCATCCGTACTTCCATCGTCGATAAAAATAATCTCATAACTTTTATTTCCGATATTTTCTAAAATTTTTTGATGAATTTCTTTCAAACTTTTTTCTTCATTGAAAACCGGAATTACAAATGATAAATCCATAAAATCTCCTTACAAAATTAAATAAATCAATGACATCGCCAATCCAGAAATGATTGGAATGCTTATGTTGTCGTTTATGTGCAAATTGCTTACTTCAGTTATCGATGCGACGATAGCGCCGAATATAATTATCGATTGATGAAGTCGAAATTCAGTTTCGAAGAAATATGAATTAAATATTAATCCCCAAATTGTGCATCCGATAAATGACGCAATCAGTCCTTCGACCGTCTTCATCGTGCTGACAATTCTTCTTTTGCCAAATTTCAATCCGACTAATGATGCAAGTGTGTCGCCGACAACAAGATATGAAATTGCCAAAAATGTGATTTCCTTAATCGGTAATGCGATAACCACAATTGATGATGTGAGTAAATATGAAGCTCCTGTCAATCCTTTGCTTTCGTGCTCACGCAGCATCATTCCAAAAACCTTAAAAAATTTGTTTTTCAATTCCGGATTTTCCATCCGAGCCGCATCAACTATCACACAAAAGAGTGCAATTGGCAATAAAATACAGATTGAAATGAAATCAGATTTCACCACAAAATAATATAAAACAGGTATAATTATTGCAAAGAGATGAACTAATTTTCGGTAAATTTCGTGTTTATTCATTTTCTTACACAAGAAAATTCCTGAAAAATTTTGTCAATCTATTTTGCAAGAAAATATTTTTTTGCTTCCCGAACTGCTGTTTTGATGGAAAAATCTTTTGCAAGAAATGCCGTTATAGCCGATGATATTGCACATCCTGTTCCGTGAGTTTTTGATAATTTTTTTCTCGGACTTTCAAAAATTTCTACAGAATTATTTGTAATCAGAAAATCTTTTATGATATTCCGATTTTTTCTGAAATGTCCACCTTTGACAAAAATCGAAGATTGATATTTTTGAGAAAGTTTTTTTGCATTTGAAATAATATCTTTTTCAGATTTAATATTTTTTTCTGATAAAATTTCTAATTCTGAAATATTTGGAGTGACTAAATCCGCAAGCAATAAAAATTTCTCTTTCAGATATTTCATATCAGAATTTTGCAGGAATTTTGTGCCGTCTGAAGCTAAAATAATTGGGTCAATTATGATATTTTTTAATTGAAATTTTGTCAAATAATTTGCAATTAACTTCATTATTTTTTGATTGAAAACCACACCAATTTTTGTAGCAGAAATTGGAAAGTTATCCAAAATAGTTTTAAGCTGAATTTCAATTTGATTTTTTTCTAAAGATTCTGCAAAAAAAACATTTTCAAAAGTTTGTGCAGTAATTCCAGTTATCACAGAAAAGCTGTAAACATCGATATCCTGGAAGGTTTTCAAATCTCTTTGAATGCCTGCGCCACCCGAAGTATCGCTCGCCGCAATTGTTAGACAATACGGTTTCTGGTTCAAAAGTTGCAAAGTTAAAAATTTGGAAGGTTTGAAAATTTTATTTGACATTTTAACTTTTAAATATTTTTTCTAGATATTTTTATTGCGCAAAGTTTTCCACACATTGTGCAGACATCTTCAGAAAAGTCCTCACTTTCTTTTCTTCTTTTTTTTGCGAGAATCGGGTCCATTGCTATTTTATAAATTCCATTCCAATCTAACTTACTTCTGCAAATGGAGATTTGGTCATCTTCTTTCTGTATTCCAGCAATTCCGTTTGCAATATCAGCAGAACGAGCTGCGATTTTTGCGGCGATAACTCCTTTTTTTACATCGTTTAAATTTGGCAAACAGAGATGTTCAGATGGAGTGACATAACACAAGAAATCAGCGCCATAATATGCTGCAATTGAGCCGCCGATTGCACTTGTGATATGGTCGTAGCCGGGCGCAATGTCAGTTGTAATGGGTCCTAATACATAAAAAGGAGCGCCGTTGCAAATCGATTTTTCCATTCGAACATTTGCTTCAATTTCGTTTAGTGGAATATGACCTGGTCCTTCAATCATCGATTGGACATCGTTTTCTAAAGCGATTTTCTGCAATTCTCCAAGAGTTATCAATTCCTGAAATTGTGCAGAATCGCTTGCATCAGCAAGGCAACCTGGACGAAGTCCATCGCCCAAACTCAAGGTTACATCGTATTTTCGGGCGATATCAAGAAGTCGGTCATAATGTTCATAAAGTGGATTTTCTGCTCTGTTTTTTCTCATCCAATTCAGCAGAAGTGAACCACCGCGGCTAACAACGCCAAGCAGACGAGGATTTTTTTCCAAAGTTTGCACAGATTTTTGTGTCACTCCACAATGGACAGTAATGTAATCGACGCCTTCATCGCACTGTTTTTCAATTGATTCAAAAAGATGGTTTGCGTTCATTTGCGAAAAATCTTTGCCTTTTTTCATCAGGTCAGAAGCGACTTGATAAATTGGTACTGTGCCGACCATTACAGGCGATTGTCGAAGAATGGAAGTTCTTATTTTAGTAAGATTTCCGCCAGTTGATAAATCCATTACGCTGTCAGAGCCGTAAGCGACAGAAATTTTTAGTTTTTCAAATTCTTCATTTAAGTCAAAATGGTCTGGAGAAGTTCCGATGTTTGCGTTGATTTTTGTTCGTAATTTATTTCCAATTCCAACGGGATGAAAATCCCTACCAATATTTTTCGGAATGACGATATGTCCATTTGCGATTTCTTTACAAAGCCAATTTTCATCGACCTTTTCGTCTTTTGCAACCACTTTTATTTCTTTTGAAATGATGCCGTCTTTTGCCATTTTTAATTGAGTCATTTTTCCTCTTTATATTTTACCGCAGAGATGCAGAGAATTATTATTTATTTAATTTTTTTGTGATTATCGCAGCCAATTTTTTTCCCGAAAGAATCATTCCGCCGAATATAGGACCCATTCTATTTGCGCCGAATGCTGCATTTGCCGCCATTCCAACGACATATACATTCTTGTAAATTTCTTTAGAATTTTCGACTACAGTTTTTTCGCCGATTTCAGCATTCATAGATTTTTCGCCAATGATTTTGCCAGTTTTGGTAAACAATTTTGCCCCAACTTTTCTTTCGAGAATTTTCAAAAGTTCAAGTGGATGACCAGTTGCTTCAACGATAATTTTTGACTTTATTGAAAGCGGATCAACATGAAGTCCGGTCTGCTCAACTGGAGTCCAATTTACGACAACTCCGCAAATTTCACCTTTGTCAATCATCACATCTTCGACGAGGATACAGTTGAAAATTTTCACACCTGCCTTCATTGCAAAGGAGCATAAGGTCGATATTGTTTCAACGGAATCTGCCGTGTAATAGTCATTTTCGTATTTTACTGTTTTGATGCCAAATTCGTCTAAAACTGCCTTTCCATCTTCTTGCACGACGATTTCATTGAACATCATTCCACCGCCCCACATTCCGCCGCCAATGGAAAGTTTCTTCTCAAACATTGAGACCTTGAAACCATTTTTTACAAGATAATACGCCAAAGTAAGTCCTGCAGGACCTGCGCCGGCAATAATTACATCCTGATTCAGATTGTCGATAAATTTTTCTGCAAATCTTTCAACAATCGCTTTTGTGATTATTTCATCATTTAATGCCATTTTTATCCTCTCATTTGATTCTGTTTTTTTATTTTATTTATGATATTTTTCATTTCGTTTTCTGGATTTGGTTTTCCAAGAATTGCTGAGATTATTGCCACTCCACTTACTTTAGTTGCAAGAACGCTTTCCAATTTTTTCAGATTTATTCCGCCAATTGCGATTACTGGAATTTGAATTAATTTTACGATTTCAGACAACTTTTTAATGCCAATTATTTGACCGGCGTCTGGTTTTGTTGAAGTCGGAAAAATCGGTCCCAAACCGATGTAATCTGCACCATTTTTTTCAGCGAATAATGATTCTTCAAGATTATCTGCGCTTATGCCGATTATCTTATTGGGAAGCAGTTTTCTGGCGTATTCATATTTTGCATCTTCTTTGCCGATGTGAATACCGTCTGCATCTGATTTAAGAGCAACATCAACATTATCATTCACGATAAAAATTGTTTCAGATTTCTTAGTCAATTCTCTAATTTTTATTGCGTTTTTTAGCATTTCCGATAAACCAACATTTTTGTCACGATACTGAATTATTTTCACTCCGAGATCGATAGCCAGTTTTGTCATCCCGACAAAATCTCTTGTGAAGTTGCCGTCAATAATGAAATACAAACCGATATGTTTATCAATTTTTTTCATAATTTTTTTAGCCACTAATTAACACGAATACGCACTAATATTTTTTATTAAAATTTAAATTTTTTTCTTGGTTCTCTGCGGTAAAAGCAAAAAACCGAGACATCTTTGAGATGCTCGGTGAACTTTCCTACGCCGGCATTACCCGGATCAGGTTCAAAGGGTATGTTCTCAGCCCATAAGAGCACCCCAAAATTTAAGGCAAAAATATTTTATTATTTTATTCTGTCAAATTTTTTATCAAAAAATAAGCAAATTACAAATAATATCTGATAAGTTCCTTAACCAAACTCGGTTTTTCTCTAATTGCAGTTTTAAGGAGTTGAAACTGCGTCAACTTCTCACTCGGAATTTGATTAAGATGTGTAGTCAAATCATTTAATTTTTCATCGGAAAAATCGAAGAAAATCTCTTTCAATTTATGCAAAAGTTTTTGCTGATTTCCTTTCTCTTTCATCCAAATTTTGTGATATTTTTTCAAGAATTTATTTGAGAAATCATTCATTTTTACAGCATCAGCAGCGACATTGCCTGCAATTTTTCCTGCGAGAAGTACATTACTCAAACCGCCGCCAGAAACAGGATTGACCTGTCTCGCCGCATCTCCAACAAGCATTATATTATCTGCGGTTATCTTTTTCAGAGTCATACCAGTTGGCACACATCCAGTAATAAAGGAAATCATTTTAGCATTTGGCAAATTTCTGGAAACAAATTCATCGAGAAATTCTTTTGCATTTTTGCCATTGCATTTATCTGCACGAACGCCGATTCCAACATTTGCAATATTCTCACCTTTTGGAAAAATCCAAGCGTAACCGCCCGGCGCAATCTTTTTTCCAAAATAAAAATGTGAAAATTTATGTTCAATTTTGAGATTTGTTAGAACATATTGCGCAGATGGCTCAATATCAGAAATCTGTGAGAATGTTTTCAATCCTGCAAGCCGTCCGATACGAGATTCCGGTCCATCTGCACCAATAACAAGATTTGTTCTCACAATTTTTTCTTTATTAAAATGTCTGAATTTGACGCCGCAGATTTTTCCATTTTTTTTGATTAAATCGAAAACATCAGCATTAGTAATGATTTCAGCACCGTTTTCAACTGCAATGTTGCAAATGTGCGCATCGAAAATTTCTCTTTTCAGAATGACACCTTTGCCAATTGCCGAAGAAGGCATCAAAACCGCTTCACCATTTGGAGCATAAAGTTTTGCACCTTCGATATATTTTGAAATCCATTTTTTATCTGGCTCGAAGAATTTTATTAAACTCGTAAGAGAAATTCCTTCAGCACATCGCACAGGAATTCCGACCTCTCTATCTCGCTCCAGAATCAATACAGAAGCACCTTTTCGTGACGCAGTCATTGCAGTCATTCCGCCCGCTGGACCGCTTCCGACAACAACAATATCGTAAAAATTTTTAATTTTCATTTGTAAATAACCTTCAAATAAACAATCCTAACACCATTTGTAATGGTGTTTTACTTAACAGGATTACAAATCCTGTTAAGAACAATTGCAATTGGAATCTATGCATTCCGTTCCTCAATTTTCATTATCCTTTGTGCCGAAATAGCGTATTGGTGTTTCATCTATAATTTCTTTTATCGCTGAAATTGGACAGACCACGAAACATTTTTTGCACGAGATGCATTCATCTTGTAAAATATAAGCTGAATTTTTGCCAATTCTGACGGCATCGGATTCGCAAAGAGCGACACAGCAAGCGCACAAATCGCATTTTTCTGAAATAATTTTGTATGTCATAAAATTTAGTTATCGAAGTTAAATTTGACATTCAAATTTTTTATTGCAGCTATTTCATCAAGTCGACCAATTGGTGTATTTTGTGGCGCATTTTTGAGTTTTTCTGGGTTTGATTCTGCTTCTTCAGAAATTTTTATCATCGTCTCGATGAAATTATCAAGCGTCTCTTTACTTTCTGTTTCGGTCGGTTCTATCATCAAAGCTTCGTGAACAATCAGCGGGAAATAAATTGTTGGCGCATGAAATCCATAATCGAGCAATCGTTTGGCGATATCCAGAGTTTTTACTCCAAATTGTTTGAATTTTTCACCAGAAGCCACAAACTCGTGCATAACATCTTTCTGAAATGGAACAGGAAAATAATTTTTTAACTTTGTCATAAGATAATTTGTATTGATGACAGCATTTTCTGCAATTCGTCGTAATCCACTCTCTCCCAGCATTTTAAGATAGATATAAGCGCGAACCATCACGAGAAAATTTCCGTAAAATGTATGAATTTTTCCAATTGAATTTTTCATATCATACTTAAAAAAATACTTTTCATCCCTTTTTTCAATTTTCGGATAGGGGAGATATTCAGATAATTTTTCCACAACTCCGATTCCACCAGCGCCAGGTCCGCCACCGCCATGCGGAGTCGAAAATGTCTTATGAAGATTGAAGTGAACGATGTCAAATCCGATATCGCCAGGTCGAATGTAGCCAAGCATAGCATTGAGATTTGCGCCATCAAGATACATCAAGCCACCGACAGAATGGATGATTTCTGCAATCTCTTTAACTTCGGTTTCAAATACTCCTAATGTATTTGGATTAGTCAGCATAAAACCTGCCACATCGCTATCAACAGCATCTTTCAGAGTATTTATGTCCACTTTCCCTTCATTATTAGATTTGATTTCGATTGCCTTATATCCGTGCAGAGCCGATGTCGCGGGATTTGTTCCGTGAGCAGAATCGGGCATAATGATTTTTGTCTTCTTATTTCCTCGATTTTTATGATAATTATAAATGATATTTACACCCGCAAATTCACTATGCGCGCCGGCAACTGGTTGCAAAGAAACGGCATTCATTCCTGAAATCTCTTGTAGTATATTTTGTAATTCCCACATAATTTGCAAAGCGCCTTGAATTGTATCTTCCGGCTGAAATGGATGCAGATTTGTAAGACCAGGCAGAATATTTACAATGTCATTAATTTTTGGATTGTATTTCATTGTGCAGGAACCGAGAGGATAAAATCCTTTCTCAATAAAATGATTTTTTGCAGAAATTTCTATGTAATGCCGCATCGCGTCTAATTCGCTAACTTCTGGCAGATTAGGTTTGACTTTTCGTAAAATATCTTTTGGGAAGAAATCTTCAATATCTTTTGCATTTTTACATTTAGGTAGCGAAAATCCAGTTCGTCCTTTTACACTTTTCTCAAAAATTGTTTTAGTTTCCATCTTTTCCTTTTAATTGATTTACATAATCATCAATCTCATTTTTTGTCCGTTTTTCTGTAACAGCAATAAGCATTTGATTTTTATATCCAAAAGGTGTTAAATCTATGCCAGCAAAAAAGCCATTCTTTTTCATTTTTTCAATTATCTCTTTTGGCTCTTCTGCAGTTTTTACAGCAAATTCTTTGAAAAATTGTGAATGATTTGCAGGTTCGAAACCTTCCAATTGACAAATTTTATCGAAAAGATAATGTGCTTTTATTGTCGATTGTTTTGCGATTTCATACAAACCTTTTTTACCCATCAAGGCAATGTAGACCGTTGCCGCCAACGCACAAAGAGATTCATTCGTGCAAATATTCGAAGTTGCATTATCTCGCCTAATATGCTGTTCACGAGTTTGAAGAGTGAGGACATAACCCTTTTGGCCATTTTTATCGTGAGTTGCACCGACAATTCTGCCAGGCATTTTTCTTGCGAAATTCTTTTTTGTAGTGAAAAATCCAAGCAAAGGTCCACCAAGATTTTGTGCATTTCCAAGAACCTGTCCTTCGCCAATCACGATATCAGCATTATATTCTGATGGTGCATTAAATAGCATCAAAGATATTGGATCAACTGCAGAAATGAGCAGTGCTTTTTTATCAGAATGCACGATTGAATCGATAGATTTCATATCTTCGATGCAACCGAGAAAATTTGGAGTTTGAACAAGAACAGCGGAAACTGACTCATCAATCTGGTTTTTTAATTCTTGAATATCAATCTTTCCATCTTTTTCTGAAATGTAATCTATTGCTACATCTAATGACGAAGTATAGGTTTTTATTACCTCTTTCCAAGATGGATGAATGAGGTCGGAAATCAAGATTTTTTTTCTGCGATTATGTCGAATTGCCATTAAAATTGCTTCGGCTGCAGCTGTTGCTCCATCATACATTGAAGCATTTGCAACATCCATTCCAGTAAGTTCGCATATCATTGTCTGAAATTCGTAAATGAATTGCAAAGTTCCTTGGCTAACTTCCGCCTGATAAGGAGTATACGCAGAATAAAATTCTGGACGACTAATAATATAATTCACAGCAGCGGGAACAAAATGGTCGTAAATTCCAGCACCCAAAAACGAAATAATTTGATTTGTATTTCTATTCTTTTCGGAAAGTTTGGAAATCTGAGCAGCAATCTCCATCTCAGATAATGGTTCAGACAGATTCAAACTCTTTTTCGTGAAATATTCTTTCGGAATTCCATTTAGCAAATCCGCAAATGTATCAACTCCAATCTCTTTGAGCATCTGCTTTCGTTGCTCATCAGTATTTGAAATGAATGGCATTATCACTCCTCAAAAATTTTATTTATCAAATATCATTTGTAAAAAAATGTCAAAATTAACAAAAATTATTCTTTCAAAAATTCTGTCACTTGTTCAATAAATTCGTCAATCTGAAGAGATTTGAAATTCTCAACTTCAAATTCCAAATCCTTATCGCTTTCAAAAAAATATTTCTTTTCGTCTGGAAGAAGAGCGCCAGCAGTTCGCGTTTTCAGAAGTTGAGCGATATGATATAATTCAGTATTTGGCGAAATGAGAATTTTTGCATTTGCAAGGTGTGCAGTTAATAACGAAATATCTTGCTCGGAAACGAAAAATGGTTTCGGAATAACGCCTTTCAGTTTCAATTTGTCGTATCTCTCTTGATTCCAGTCGATTAGAAAAAGCGTTCCCGAAATTTTTTCTCGAACAAAACGAATAATTTCAGCCAATTGCCTGTCAGAAAAAATTGTTGAATTTAGTCCAGTCGAAATGTCCAGAAAAATCCATTCTCCAGCTTTTGAAACATCTAAATAATTCAATATTTTTTGACTTGATTTTAATTTACTATCTGAGATATTAAAGTCCATTTGAAATTGCTTTGAGTCAAAATCTTCGCCCAAAATTCCGCAAATCTGAGAGAAATATTTCTCTTTCAAACATTGAGATTTTTCCGTCCGAGTTTTATAATTTATCAATTCTGGTTGAGCAAAATCATCAAGAGCCGCTTTGACAGACAGGTCATTTTTGTGTAAATATCGAGAAATATTATCATCAACTTTTTGCGAAAGAATTATTATCGTATCGAATTTATTATTCAAAATTTCTTCAGGAAGTTCCTCCTCATCAAAAAGATAGAAATCAAATTTAAGATTTTTCAGGCATCGTTCGAGAAAGAAAAGATGTTCTTTTTTGTGAACGAGCAGAGTAACATTTTGATGTTTATGAAGCAGCAAAGCAAGTGCATCAAGCGAATTCAAGAAATTCATCATATTCGAAGAAAGAATCACGAGAATATTTTTGGGATTAGTTAAAATTTCAGTAAAATTAATTTTCGGGATATTTTTCAGAAATGATATCTCATCTTTTTTCGATTTAAGAAGATTTTTTATCTTTGAAATTATTTTCATTTCGCTTTTTTCTCCTTCATTACTGGCAATACAATGAAAAATGTTGAGCCCTCGTTCTTCACACTTTCAACCATAATTTTTCCACCAAAAAGTTTAACAATCGATTTCGTTACCGGAAGTCCCAAGCCCAAACCAGAAGATTTGAATTCTGTCAGGCCAGAATGATGAGCTTTGATATCTGCGACCTCATAAAATTCCTTGAAAATGTTGTCAAGTTCGTATGAGGGAATTCCAATGCCATTGTCTTTCACATAAATAACGATGGTTTCTTCATTTTCGATTTTCTCATCTTTGAATTCTGATTTTCTCGCGCCAAGTACGATTTGACCATAATCTTCTGTATATTTTATCGCATTCAGAACAAGATTTTTTATCGCATTTATCAGCGAATTTCTTTCAGCAAAAACTAATTTGAGATTTTCTTCAATCTCCAAAATAAATTTCTGTTTTCTCTTTGCACAAAAAACTTTGAGTTCGTCATACACAATTTGTAAAATTTGTTCCACTTTGAGAATTTCTTTTTGAATTTTTGTTTTCGAACTTTCCAAAACATTCATCTGCATAACATTATTTATAGCGTGGCTCAAACGATTGATATTATACCTCATAATTTTCAGAGTTTCCTTCTTTTCATCTTGCGAAATAGTTTCATCTTTCAGAATGTCGAGATATCCTTTTATTGTCTGAATCGGCGTATTAAATTCGTGAGAAGATATGTTGATAAAGTCCGCTCGCTCTTGGTCAATTTTAAGCAATTTTTCATTTGCTCGATATAATTTTTGATAATCCAATGAATTTTTAATCGCTGTTTCTGCTGTCAAAAGAAAAATTTCAAGCAATTTTTTTTTGATTTTTATGATTCGAGTTTCACCATTAAAATTATCCAAATATAAAAATCCATAAGTAAAATTATTCACATTAAAAGGTGCGGAGTAAATTGAATATTCCTCAAATTTCGAATCGTTTTTATTGTGTGAAGAAATCGTTGAGATAATTTGATTTTTTTCATAAACCAATTTCAAAACATCTTTTTCGATTCGAAGATTATCTCGATTTATCTTCTCGCCAGAATTCAAAAGCGCTGTATCGAAAACGAAATTTTTGTTCTCATCAAGAGTGATAAAAAATCCCCTTTCAGCATTTGTCAAATGAAGCGCATTCATCACAATTCTATTTTTCAATTCATCTAAATCCATTATCTGCAACACATCTCTGCTGATTGCAAGAAGTTTGGAAAATTGTTCACTCTGCTTCAAAATCTCTTGATATTCACCGATTTTTTTTAGAATTGTCGTCAGATAAAAACTGGATAATTTGATAATTAGTTTTTCCGCTTTGGTGAAAGGAAATTCACCAGAATCAGCTAAAATTATCACTCCGACCAATTCCTGTTTCACAAGAAATGGAGCTATGCAGAAATTAATATTTTTCGATTGATAATACTGAATATCTTGCTCAGAAATTGCTTTTTCAAAATGAGACAGATATTTATCATCTTGAAAAATTTTTTCCAATTTAGAATTTATCCAAAAATTCTTATTATCAATATTTTGAGAAAAATCTGCAAGTATAATCGCTATTTTTTCAATTCCTAAAATCTCTTCAATATATTTTTTAATTGAAAATTTTATTTGATCTTCTTTTGAAAGTTGCAGCAAATCGAAGAAATAATGCTGCAATTTTGATGAAGAGATGAAAGTTTTTTGAACATAAAATTTTTTCAATTCATTTCTCGAACCTTCAAAATAAAAATTAAATTTATTTTTCAGAAATTTCTTATTTTCAGTGCTCAAACCTTTTTCTAATGACAGAATTTTATTTTGATATTTTCTTTTATATTCTTGCTCAAATTTTTTCAAATGCAGCATTCGATAGACAATCATAATGTGAAATTGAGATTGGCAAAGAACCGACCAATCTTGCATTTTTCCGGCAATATCTTCAGATTGAAGAAGATATTTTAGAATTATTCTCAACTTGATATTTGGATTTTTCAAAGCGATTTTTGCATAAAGCAATTTGAGATAATTTTTCCAACGATAAAATCCATTTTTGTTAGCAATAGAACTTGCTTGTGCGTAAAAAATTTCTGCCTGTTTTATATCATCTTTTACAAGATATGTTTCAGCCAAATTGATATTATGAATCATAATTGCATAATCATTTTGGTTAGATTTTGCGATTGCTCTCGCATTTTTGAAAGTTGAAATTGCACCTATAAAATTTTCTTTACTCCGTTTTATCCAACCTTGTGATTGAAGAATAAATTCCTTCTCAAATTTTATATCGACCTTCTGTTTTTTGATTTCTGATAAAATTTTTTGAATACCATTTTCATTTCCAATTTCGCGAAGAAATAAAACATAATTTTTCAAATACGAATTAATTTCTGAAATCGTTCCTTTTTGAAAAAACTCTGGATAATTTTTTTCAAAAAATTTCAGAAAATCTGCCGGTGAAGTGAATTTTAGCTTAAGGAAAGAATATTTATTTTGAATTTTTGAAACCAATTTTTCGTTCTTAAGTTTTTTAGCAAATTTTAACGCATCATTAAAATGTTGCTGAGAATGTTGAAAATCACCAAGTTTATAAATCGTTTGCGCCAAATTCAAATTAACTTCCGATATTCCAAGAAGAAAATCCAACTGTTTGAAATATCTCAAAGATAGCTTAAATTTTTCAATTCCACCCTGAAGTTCACCCCTTTTGAAAAGCAAAAATCCCCAATGAGAAAGCACATTTGCAAGTGTTAAAAGATTTTTTTCCTTTTTGCAAATTTTCAATGCTTTTTTGTAAAATCGAATTGCATTTTCGACTTTATTTTGCATATTCAATATGTCGGCTCTGACTTTATAAATTTCGCAAAGTTGAAAAAAATACGAATTTTCTTTGGCAATTTTTTCACAAATTTTCAAATTGTCGATACCATTCTCGTAATTTTTTTGTGAATAATTTAGATTTGCATATTGCAAAAAAAATTCAATTTTCTGTTCTGAAGTGAAAGAATTTTTATTTATTTTTTTTATTTCTGAAATTGCTTTTTCATATTGATTGGACAAAATATAATTCTCCAAAAAAGCAATTTTCACATCATTTAATTCGCTTTTTGAAGCTAATTTATTAGCATTTTGAAGAATTTTTTTGGAATCATCAAAGTTTCTATTTTTTATTAATAATTTTCCGAATAATAATTCTATCTGAAATTCAGATTTTAACTTCTTATGCCAAAGTTTCACGATTTGTATAACTGATTTGTATTTACCGATGATGAGTCCAGTTTTCATCAAAAGAATCAAGTATCTTTTTACGGACTCTTCGTCATAATTATTAGTTTTGATTAATCTTTTCAGGACGAAAAAAGATTCATTGAAAGCGACCACGAAATTCTTCTTTTCGTAATTATGAAATGCCTTGATAATATGGCATTCTATGATAAATTCAGCATCATTTGCAAGTTGACTTTGCGATATCAAATCATCAACACTTGCCAAAATTTTGCTCTCGTTTTCTTTAAAAAATTTAATGATTTTATCAGAAATTTTTCTTTTAACTTCAATACTATTTTTAGAAAATAGCATCTTTTTCATAGAAGAATAATAGAATTCGTAACTTCTTTTTTCAGAGCAACTTTTGTCTTTTTTCAACATTCTAAATTCTTCACATTCTTCGAGAAAGAAAAACAATTTTTTTGAGGAATCAAAATCCAAAATATATTTTATTATTTCTGGAAAAAGTGGAATACGAAAAATAGACAATTTTAGAAGATTATCATAAATTTTTGTCGGAATATTTTTCAACTTGTTATTAATAAAATTTTTAATTGGAGAAATTAATGATAATTCTTCGAAATCTATCTCAAAATCCCATTCTCCATTTTTATCTTTTAGCAAATTTTTTTTGAACATTGAGATTAAAAGTGATTTTATAATAATCTGATTTCCGCCAGAAAACTCGTATATTTTTTCAGAAAACTCTCTCGGACATTCATCTTCAAAAAGATATTTAATATACTCGAAAGTTTCTAATTTTGTTAATGTTTGCAAATGGATTTGCACTGCATCTTTGAAGCTATTTGCTAATTTGGTATTATTTGTAGAAATTACAATCAGAATCTGATAATTTTTAATATCCTTTGAAATAAATTTCAGGAAATCTAAAGTAGATTTTTTGAGAAAATCGATATCACTAATGAAATAAATTAACGGTTTATCTTTTGAAAATTGAAAAATGTAATCCTTCACAAATGTGAAATCTTGTTGCATTTCCGATTCATTTTCAGGAATTCTCAATGCCTTTTCTTCGGAACCAAAAACAAATTCAGTGAATTTTTTCGATGTAATATTTTTGAGTTTCAATTTCTCTTGCTGAGAACACGACAAGCAAATCTCTTTACACAACAGAAAAAATGGGTCTTGATGAAATTTATCACAATTATAATTAAAAATATGAAATTTTTCTGAGAGCAATTGCAACCTAAAATATTGCATTGATTCTTTCTTTCCGATTCCATTATCGCCGATTAGAAAAGCGATGTTCCCTTTCCCCAAAACTGTCTGCTCAACATAATTTTCGAGATATTCTGACAATTTTTTTGTCGGCATTAACGATTTTGATTGGATTTTATTTGCGAGTTTTTCTTCAAAAAATAATGAAAAATTTTCTTGCGAAATTCTGTTTATCTGATGAATTATTTCAGTAACATTTTGAAATCTCAATTTTGGATTAAATTCCATCAATTTGAAAATTAAATCTTCCAAATTTTTATCAACTTCTGGATTTAGTATGCTCGGAAATTGCGGGATAATTTGTGTTGCCTTTTCTTCAACAATTTGTCCCATCTCCTCTTTAGTAAATGGAAAAGTTCCGGTAACCAAATAGTAGAGTAGCACCCCAAAAGCGTAAAAATCACTCTGCTCAGAAAACGATTTTCCTTGAAGAATTTCAGGTGCGAAATATGGCAAAATTTGTGATTCTTCGCTCGAATAAATGTCGCCAATATATTTGTGCGAAATTCTTTTATTATATCCAAAATCAGAAATTTTCAATTGAATTTTAGATTTTTTATTCGTGTAAAAAATATTTTCAGAATTAAGATTTTTGTGAATAATTTTATTTGAATGAAGATGTTGAAGTGCGTAGCAAATTTGTATAATAATCTGAAAAAATTCTTCTTTACTTTTTTTTGTTAAACGAAAATTATGTAAATTCTTCCCAGCAAAATTTTCAATAATTGAAAATAATTGATTTTTGTAAATTCCGTAATCAAAGACCTTTATCAGATTTTTGTGAGAAAGATTTGTGATTTCATACATTATTTCAGGAGTGAGTTTTTCTTGAATTTCGGAAAGTGAAATTTTATCAAAAATTTTAATTGACGATATTTTTTTCGTCCAAATATCTTCAATTTCATAAAGAGTTCCCAAATTATCTTTACGAAGTTTTTTCCGAATATTGTAATGCAAAGCAATTAAATTCATTTTACGCACCATTCATTTTTTTAATAAAAAAGTTGACAGAATTTCTATAAAAAAATGTTTGACTATATTTTATGTCAATAATATTTTTCTAAAGCGAAGGAAAATTATGAAAAAGATTTTATTTTTAATTTTAGCGATTTTTTTGCTGAGTTCAATTTTTGCACAAAGTGAAAATGCTGGAACGGCTGCATTTCAATTTTTTAATGTTCCGATTGGTCCACGCGGAGTGGCTATGGCAAATGCTTATCTCGGTTTAGCAAATGATGAACTTGCGCCATTTTGGAATCCTGCTGGACTTCCACAAATCAGAAACACAAAATTGGGAATTACTTATCTCAATTATTTGGTGGGATTCAACGGCGGAGCAGTAAGTTATGTGATTCCTGTTTCTGAAAAATCTACAATGGCAATATTTTCCAAATTTTGTGGTGCAAATGATTTTATTAGAACTTATGAAAATGGGGAAGAAGGTGGGAAATTTAGTGCTGGTGATGTTCTTCTCGGAATTTCTTATGGAAAAATTTTATCGCCAATTCTAAATTTTGGATTCAACATAAAATTTATTTCAGAAACACTTGATGATTACAATTCTCAAGCTATTGCTGCAGATATCGGAATTTTTCATCAAACAACAAATCCGAAATTGAAGCTTGGAATTGTGGCAAAAAATATAGGAAAACAATTGACTGAATTTGATATTGAAGAGGAAAAATTGCCGATGACTTTTGCCGCAGGATTCGCATATAATCTTGATGATGGTTTTATCACAATTGATGTGAACAAGCCGATGGATAATGATTATTGGGGTGCAATCGGAATCGAAAAAAATGTGTATCCAAATTTCATTTTTAGATGTGGATACAAAACAAATGCAAACGATTGGCACACCGATTCTGACTTGGATTTTGCCGCTGGATTTTCCGCAGGATTCGGTTTCGGATGGCAAGAATATCACTTTGATTATGCGATCAATTCATTAGGAGAATTGGGTTTCATTCATCAAATTTCAGTGAGATATAATCTGTAATTTTTAATATGGATGAACCGTCAGATGACATTGGAATCGTTATCGACATAAAAAATGAATTTGCTTTTGTCGAAGTTGAAAAAACTCAAAATTGCAGTAATTGCAAGATGAAATCTCTCTGTTTCAATAAAGGAAATGAGAAAACGATTTTCAAAATAGAAAACAGATTGAACGCAGAAATAGGCGATAAAATCTCTTTTCTGATTGAGCCCCAAATCCGCATCTTGAGCTTCGCTCTAATTTATCTTTTACCGATTTTCATTCTGATTGCAACTTACATTATTTTTAGATTTGCAATCAAACTTTCAGAAAATTTGGCGATTCTTGCATCGATTATTTCACTTCCGATTAGTTTCATATTTTTAAAATATATCGATAAAATGTTTGCAAAAAAAGGTCTGATTAATCCAAAAATGATAAATAAATTCGAGGAGTAAAATATGAAAATTACTTTGAAAAATATGATATTTTACGGATATCACGGTTTGCACGAAGCAGAACGCACTCTCGGACAGAGATTTTCCGTGGATATTACTGCAATCACAAATTCTGAACTTGATTCAAAAGTAAGAAAATTGAGCGATACAATTGATTACACTGCAATTTATGAAGTTGTGAAAAATGAGGTGGAAAATTACAAGTATCACCTTTTGGAAAAACTTGCAAATAAAGTGTTGGAGCATATTTTGAAAGAATTCAAACTTGTAAAAAAGTGTAGTATTAAAATCAGAAAAATAGCGGTTCCGATAAGTGGAACTTTGGATTATGTTGAACTGGAAATGGAACGGGAAAGTAGTTAAGAATTAGGAATTGGGAGTTAGGAGTTGACAGAAAATATTGTCTTTATCGGACTTGGTTCGAATTTGGGAAACAGAAAAAAAAATCTGAAAAGTGCAATAAATAAGATTAAAAACTTACACAAAATTTCTCTGATTTCAAAATCATCAATAATTGAGACAAAACCTGTTGGAAATGTTAATCAGCCAGATTTTTTGAATTGCATTATCAAAATCAGAACAGAATTAAATCCAGGAAAGTTGTTATCAAAATTGCTTCAAATAGAAAAAAAGATGGGACGAATTAGGAAAAAAAAATGGGAGCCGAGAATTATTGATTTGGATATTCTGTTTTTTAATGATGAGATTATTAATACAAAAAATTTGCAAATTCCTCACCCTGAAATTTTGAAAAGAAAATTTATTTTAGCTTCTATGAACGAGATTGCTTCAAAATTTGTTTATCCCAAAACAAATAAAAAAATTGAAGAATTATTTCAAAAATATTGTGAATAATCTAAAAATTAATAAAAAAGCAAATAAAACTTGACAGGGATACACATAATAATACACATTGGCAATAAAAAGAAAGGTGATTAAAAATGATTGAAAAACACACAAGATTAGATATAACTTTACCAAACTCTCTTGTTGAAGAGTTGTTCAAGGTTGCAAAGGAATTAAACGACAAAAGAAGTAGAATTATAGCAAGAGCATTAGAACTGTATTTTGATGAACTTGATGGGCAGATTTCTGACAAAAGATGGAAAGAATACAAAGAAGGTAAAACAAAGGCAATACCAGCAGAAGAAGTTTATAAAGACCTTGGCATCTGATGTTAAAAATTCAATTTTTGCCAAGTGCTCAAAAAGAGCTTGAAAAGATAGATAAAATCTGGCAAAAGAAAATCAAAAAAAATCTTCAAATGCTTTCTGAAAATCCTGCACTCATTAAAAATAAAATTAAGAAACTAAAAGACAAATATAAGGATTACTTTAGATTGCGAGTCGGTAATTATAGAATAATTTTTAGAGTAGAAAAAAAGAAGTTAATTATTTTAGTTTTAAGAATTACACACAGAAAAGAGATATACAAAATAAAATGAGTAAAATAAGGAAAATAATATGAAAAGACAAAATGATGCAGCAGCATACAACACTATGGGACTTGCTTATGCTTGTAAAGGATGGGAAACCTCAGCAGCTGATAATTTTTATCAAGCAGGTCTAATGCTGTCCAAGTTGCAAAAAGTTGAAAGATATTGATTTTATCTAATAGGATAGAATTTTTATGCAAAATATCAAGAATAAATTTATCGCAGTTGAAGGTATAATCGGCGTTGGCAAAACCACTCTTGCAAAGAGGTTGGCAAAAGAGTTGAATTCAAAATTAATTCTTGAAATTGTTGAAGAAAATCCATTTCTGCATCAATTTTATGACGACATTAAAGGGCGAGCATTTCAGACACAGATTTTCTTCCTTTTAAGCAGATATCGGCAGATGAAAAAATATTTTCAGATTGAGATGTTTCAGACAAATATTGTAGGCGATTATATGTTTATGAAGGATAGCATTTTTGCAAATCTCACATTAAATCAGGACGAATTGAGAATGTATCAAGCAATTTTTTCAATTCTGAAGGAGAAGGTTGTTCATCCAGATTTGATAATTTATCTTTATGCAGATTTGGAAAAGGTTTTACATCGCATAAAGTCCCGTAATCGGACATTTGAAAGGAATATTCAACCAGAATATCTGAGAAAACTGATGAAAGCATATGACAATTATTTTGCAATTTTTTCAGATTGTCCAATTATTAAAATTGATACAAACGACATAAATTTTTCAAAACCGACAAAACAATTTGACAAGCTTTCCGAGACCGTAAGAAAAATGTTCCAAATTTAGAGCATATGAAAAAAAAGACATCTGTAATAATTTTAGCCGCTGGCAAAGGCGTTCGTATGAAATCCGAACTTCCAAAAGTGGCAAACAAATTAGCTGGAACTTCGTTAATCGAAAGAGTTGTTGAAACATTCAGGCGATTTTCTGTTCAAGATATTTTTGTCGTTGTTGGACACAAAAAAGAGATTGTAAAAGATTGTCTCTCATCTTTTACAAACATAAAATTTGCTCTGCAAGAACCTCAAAATGGAACTGGCCACGCAGTTATGATGGCGGAGAATTTTTTTTCTGATTTCGATGGAAATGTATTTGTAATTCCTGGTGATGTTCCTTTACTTTCTTCTGAAACATTGCAAAATCTTGAAAATTTACACAACAAAGAAGACGCTTCTGCTACGGTTTTGACAGCTGTTTTGGACGACCCTGCTGAATACGGAAGAATAGTCAGAAATGATGAAAATTTTGTTGAGAAAATTGTAGAATTCAGAGATGCAAATGAAGATGAGAAAAGAATAAATGAAATAAATTCTGGGATTTTCTGTTTCAAAAGTGAACATCTTTTTTCTGCTCTAAAAAAAATTGATAATGATAATGCCCAAAATGAATTGTATCTCACGGACACATTGGAAATTCTGAAAAATGAGGGAAAGAAAATCGCCGCAATGATTGTTCAAAATCCGATGGAAATTTCTGGTGTGAATTCGCAAGAGCAACTTGCATTTTTGGAAAATTATATTCAAAAAAATAATTGATGAAAAATCTTTATTCACCTTGGCGAATTGATTACATCTTGCAGGAAAAAGATGATGGATGTATCCTTTGCGAAAAGCCAAAAGCAAACGATGATAAGAGCCATTTAATTCTAAAACGCGGAAAATATTCTTACATCGTTATGAACCTTTATCCTTATAATAATGCTCATCTGATGATAGTTCCATTTCGGCATTGCTCGCATTTTTATGAATATGATGAGGAGGAAATTCTGGAAATCGGCAAGATGATTCAGCTGTCAGAAAAAATTCTCACAAAAGTGTATAAACCAGATGGATTTAATATCGGAATGAATTTGGGTGAAGATGCTGGCGCGGGAATTACCGACCATCTGCATATTCATATCGTGCCAAGATGGAAAGGAGATACGAACTTTTTTTCCACAATCGGAAAGACGAGAGTTATTCCTGAAAAGATGGAAGATATCTATCAAAAATTAAAAAATGAATTCAGAAAAAAATAGAAAAAGAAAATTCGGACAGTTCAAACTCTTTCTCACTTTTTTTTTGCCATCAATCTGATTTACTTGCTTCTGACAATCTTATGTTCACCGCAAAAAATAGACATCGAAGAGAAAAAACGAATAGTAAAAAAATATGATATTACTTTCAATGTTCGGAATGGTTGTGGCGAAAAAGGACTTGCTTTGAATATCCGAAATCAGCTGATTGATAAAGGGTTTAATGTTTTGGCATTTGGAAATGCCGATAAATTTTTATACCGCAAAACGATACTTCTCGTTCAAAAAAATGACCAAGAAAAAAAGATAAAAGTTAAAGAAATTTTGAATATTTCAAGAATTTATCCTCAAATTAAGAAGAATTCAATTTACGATTTCGTCTTAATTGTTGGCGAGGATTGGGAAAAATATTTCGAAAATGGAGAGTAAAAAAATCAAAATTCAAGAAAAGTTGGAGATAATTTCAAAATTAGCAGAAGAGAAAAAGGCGGAAAATTTCACGCTTTTAAATGTCGAGGGAATCAGCACATTGACCGACAGAATACTGATTTGTAGCGGTGATGGCGCAATTCATAATCGTGCAATCGCAAAATATATTATGATTGAAAGTAAAAAAATCGGCATCAAATTACATCACAAAGAAGGGCTTCAAAATGGAACTTGGATTTTGTTAGATTTCGGAAATACGATTATGCATATTTTTGACAAAGATACAAGAAATTATTACAAACTCGAGGAATTGTGGCAGGAAATTATACAGAAAAATAAGTAGGATTTTTACTTCTGCAAACGCAGTAATGTGAGGAAAAATGATAAATATAATCAGAGAAAAGATTTTTGAAAGTATAAAAGCACAAGGGCTGAAACCACCGGCAAAATCGAAAATCAATGTTGAATATCCGAAACTGCAAAAATTTGGAGATTATTCATCAAATGTGGCGTTAAGTTTAGCAAAAAAGTATAAAAAAAAGCCGATGCTTTTGGCGAGAAAAATTGCACAAAATATATCAATGGATGCACTTTTCAAATCTGTTTCTGCGGAGAAACCTGGATTTGTGAATTTTCAAATTTCAAGAATGCATCTTATGAAATTTCTACCCAAAATAGTTGAACAAGAGGATAAATTTGGTTCAGATATGGAGAAAGGAAAAGGGAAAAAAATATTGCTGGAATTTGTGAGTGCAAATCCAACCGGACCATTGAATATAGTAAATGCCAGAGCTGCTTCTGTCGGGGATTCGCTTGCAAATATTCTCTCATTTCTCGGATATAAAGTAGAGAAAGAATTTTTGATAAATGATGCTGGAAATCAGGTTGATTTATTAATCAAATCGATTGAATTTGAACTGAATATTTTAGGGCATCGCGAAATTGAAGAATTTGAAGGTAGATATTTGGGAGATTATGTTCAAAAACTTGCGAAAAAATTTTTATCGGAAGAGACCATTCTGGTTTTCCAAGTTCCTTATAAAGAGAGATTGCAAAAATTGAGAGAATTCGCACTGAATGAAATAATTTCAAATCAACGCTTTACACTGAAATTGTTCAATGTATGCTTCGATAATTGGATTTCAGAACAGGAATTGCGAGATAGAGGATGCATTGAAGATGCCCTTACATATTTGGCTGAAACGGAAAATACTTACGACAAAGATGGCGCCGTCTGGTTTTGTAGCAGTAAATTTGGTGATGAGAAAGACCGCGTTATTATGAAAACTGACGGCGGAATTACATATCTTGTGCCCGACCTCGCTTATCATATTACGAAGTATAAAAGGGGTTATCATAAGATAATTGACATTTTCGGTCCAGACCATCACGGATATACTCCTCGCCTGAAAGCTGGAATCGCAGCACTTGGATTCAATCCGAAACTTCTCTCATTTATCTTGCTACAACAGGTAAGTTTGATATATGAAAATGAAAAGGTCAAAATGTCCAAAAGGAGAGGAAAAATTATTACGCTACAACAACTTATTGATGAGGTTGGAACCGATGTCGCAAGATTCTTCTTTCTGATGCGAAAACTGAATACACCGCTCGATTTTGATATTCATCTGGCAAAAGAGAAATCAAATGAAAATCCTGTTTATTATGTTCAATACGCTCACGCGAGAATTTGCAGTATTCTCCAAAATGCGAATAAAAAGAGATTGAGATTGCGAAGTTTCAGGCCGAGATATTTGAACAGATTGAGATTTGAAGAGGAATTGGATATTATTCGTCATCTTTATAAATTTCCGGAATTGATACTTCATATCGGGAAGAACTACGACCTGAATCTTATGACAAAATATCTTACGGATTTGGCTGCGCTTTTTCATAGTTACTATCAAAAAGTCAGAATTATCAGTCCGAAAACAAAAGAACTTTCTCTTGCACGACTTTTTCTATGCAAAACAATTAAAATTACTATTCATAATGGATTAAATTTGCTTGGTGTTTCTGCTCCCAAAAAGATGTAAAATCAAATGTGAGATTTTCAAAATCAGATAAAATAGCTGTCCTGACAGGTGCTGGTATAAGCGCTGAATCCGGATTGAAAACATTTCGTGATAGTGATGGATTATGGGAAAATTATCGAGTCGAAGATGTGGCAACACCAGAAGCTTTTCGGAAAAATCCAAAACTTGTCTGGAAATTTTACAAATTGCGATATGAGCAACTTCTAAACGCAAAGCCAAATCCTGCTCATTTCGCTTTGAAAAAATTAGAAGATTTTACCGAAAATAATTTTTCTCTAATTACTCAAAATGTTGATGGATTACATTTTCAAGCAGGAAATAAAAATGTGATAGAAATGCACGGAAGTATCACCAGATGCTTTTGCATAAAGTGCCAGAATCACTATTCGCTTTCTGCAATAAATCTTGAAAAGCAAATTCCTTTGT